>FMJZ01003696.1_pt1 | contig 46194 bp, 50 predicted proteins | sample 1987881 | NCBI WGS metagenome assembly FMJZ01 (sample SAMEA4378227, study PRJEB15110) | soil metagenome | biome: soil; feature: Field; material: Soil | place: India | collected 2015-03-11 | depth 0 m
GTTGGTTCATAGAAGAAAATTGGATAATATGGCTTACAAGTTCGATGTGAAGAGGATGGCGGAGGCACTGCAAAAAGGAGCTGTGATGATGGCGATTCACTGTGAGGCCTGCGGAGCCCCTTTGTTTAGGTATAAGACTGGGAGGATAGAGTGTGTTAACTGCGGCAGGCTCTACCATTATGCCCCAGGCTCCGGAAGCGTTGAGGAACTGTCCAAGCTAGAATATAATAGGGAGGAAGCCCTCTCTCTTTTAAGAGAGGTTGAGAAACACCTGTTTAAGGTTGAAGACGAGCTTAAAATGAAGAGTGTCGTTGAAACCTTGAAAAAGCTAAGGGACGAGCTCGTGGGAACGGGTTAAAATGGCGGCTTCAAACCTCTTTAAAGCGGATTCGGAGGGGTTTATCATACATCCTTTGATAAGGGGCGGAAAAGTGCGTGCAAGAAGTTATCAGGTAAACATCTCGTTAACCGCTCTCAAGGACAGTACTCTAGTAGTTCTTCCTACAGGTCTTGGAAAAACCGTGATAGCTCTTCTCGTTGCTGCTGAGAAGCTTCGGGCAAGCGAGGGCGTATGTGTTGTCCTAGCCCCTACTAAGCCTCTTGTGGAACAGCATTACAATTTTTTCAAGGATTGCCTGAGAATTGACCCAGATCTCCTTGCCCTTTGGACGGGGGAGACGCCTGTGGGGAAAAGGGTTTTCGCTGACTACAGGCTGGTTTTCGCAACCCCGCAGTTATTCAGAAACGAGATTCTGAAAGGGAATGTTCAGCTGCCGCGCGTAATACTGATAGTTTTCGACGAGGCACATAGGGCTAAGGGTAATTACGCTTACATAACTATTGCCCAGCGCTATGCTTCAGAATGCCCTTCTCCACTGATGCTGGGGCTAACAGCTTCACCGGGTTCCCGCAGAGAGGATATTGAGATGTTGATGAGAAACCTTGGCATGAAAAGCCTAGAATTCAGGACTCGGAGCGATAGTGATGTTACTCCCTACGTTAAGAGGATCGAGTATCATCTTGTACCGGTACCTTTAAGCCCGTTGGTAAAAGAAGCCAGATCGCTTATTCAAGGCTTCATCAATGATCAGATTGGTCAAGCACTTAAAGCATTTCCATGGGAGAAAAGACCAAGCAACTTCACTGAGATAACGGAGATGATTAACGCGATTAAAGACCGTCCGTTTCTAGATAAGCCGGAGCTCGTGGATGCTTTGAAAAACTTAGCTAGGGCAAGATACCTGATAATAGCTTTAGAAAGGCTGGACCTACTTGGTCCCAAGTACTTCCTTCAATTTATAAGCAGAATAGTGGAGAAAACTAGAAAACCCGGTTCGCCGAAATACTTGTCTCAAATAATCACGGATAAGAGGGTGCTGGACGCGGTTGAGCTCCTGAGGCTCCAGAAGGCTAACGAGAAGCTGCTGGAGCTCATCGAGATTTCTAAAAAAGAGCTCGAATCCGGGGTAAAAAGGATAATAGTGTTTGTGAGCTACCGTGCTGCCTCGAAAGACATAGAGAAGGAGCTCTCCACAGTGGAGAGCTTGAAGGTTACGAGGCTGGTGGGCCAGGCTTCCAAGATCGGCGACAGGGGGCAGTCTCAAAAGGAGCAAGACGAGGTTCTTTCAAGGTTCAAGAGAGGAGAATTCAATGTTCTGGTTGCGACACAGGTCGGCGAGGAGGGGCTTGACATCTCCTCCTCAGACACGATCGTCTTCTACGATAATACTCCGAGCGGGATAAGGTTTGTTCAAAGAGTAGGTAGAACAGGCCGCAATGCGCCTGGGAAAGTATATATTCTATACTTTCAAGATACTCGCGACGAACAGTATCTCTGGATTGCTCGCAGGCGAGAGAGAAAAATGATGGAGGAGATGAAAATGATTCAGAGGCAAAACGAGTCTAAGAAGGATTCTAATTATGCCCTAACAAAATTTATCCCGTCGGGCGAGGCTGGTGAAGATAAGGTGAGCATAATAGTTGACAACAGGGAGTCAGCATGCCCCGTCGTCAATGAGCTCGCCCGCCTGGGGGCTAAGATTACTTTCAGCCAGCTCGACGTGGGAGACTATGTTCTTTCCGAGAGAGTATGCGTTGAGAGGAAGACGGTTAACGATTTCACGTCGTCAATGATAGACTCAAGGCTTTTCCAGCAGGCTAAGCTTCTGGCGGACTCCTATGAAATACCCGTGTTGCTGATTGAAGGGAAAGATGTTTATGCGCCGTCGAGCAATATTCGGCCGGGTGCGATAAGAGGCGCTATTGCAGCGCTCATAACAGGTTATAAGGCTGTTCTATTATGGTCTAGAGACGCTAGGGAGTCTGCGGAACTCATCTACGTGATAGCCTTAAGAGAACAGAAGGAGCTTAGGAAGCATCTTCAGGTTAGGGGTGAGAAGAAGCCTGAAACCGTTGCTGACCAGCAGGTTTTCCTTCTCTCCGGCTTACCGCTGGTGGAGAGGACTACGGCAATAAAGCTCTTAAGGTACTTCAAGACTCCCCTAAGGGTTTTCAACGCGAGCGAGCAGGATCTCCAGCAGGTTGAGGGAATAGGCGACGTTAAGGCTCGCAGGATAAGGGAAGTCTTAACGAAGGAATTTGATGAAGAAGACTTAACCTGATTAAAATAAGCTTTCCATAAACTCCTTTAATGGTACGCTTTAATCTTAAAAAAGGGGTAAGATCATGGATTCAGGTTATTCTGTTGCCTATAATCTTCTGAGTCCACCACTATCATCAGATATATTTCTGAAGGAATTGGAAACTTCCAAGACTTTGCGGACTTCCTCAACATTCGTGGCATTCCACTCACTGAGTCCAACTACGTACCAGATATGCGTCAACCGTTGAATTGGATTTTTCCAACTTGCCTAGGGGAGTTGCATCTGCAAGAGATGTAGGACTGGGTAATAGGTGGGCAGCCAGAAATTTCGAGAAATTTCTTTTTCACCTCCGGTGTAACACACGCATACCATATAAACCTTTCAGCCTAGCTTTATGTTCGTTTTTCAGCCTCTTTTTATAGGCTAGCCTTTCCCTATTCCAATATTCCCAGTCAATCCGATACGTATTTCTCAGCATCAACCTTAATATTTAAGCAAAATAGCACAGATGGTTTTCGTCTATTTTAAACCTGATAAATCAATATTAAGCCTACTCTCAACAATTTTAGTCGCTTCTCCTAATACTTCTTCTAAGGGCTTCTCTGCGTTAACCATGACTAGTTCCCCGTTTTCAACAAGCTTCAAGTAAACATTCCTTATCTTTTTTAGGAGAGACGCGTCTTCAAATGGTCCTGAAACCTTCTTCCTTCTGAGAGCATTCTCTGGATATATGTCGAGGTAGATTGCTAAATCAGGTGGGGGAACCCTGTTGTTAATGATTCTAACCCATTCCGGGTCGTTTAAGAGTCCTCCCTGGTATGCTATGGATGAGTGAACGTATCTGTCTGAAATAACATAGTAGCCTTTTTCAAGCCTCTTCCTAATCACCCTCTCATAGTGTTCAACCCTGTCTGCAGCAAAGAGTAGTGCCAAGTAGTATTGCGGAGCGTTCCGTATCTTGGAAGCATGAAGCCTTATTAATGCTCCAACCCGCATGAATGTTGGCTCCACCGTGTAGAAACAAGGATGGCCCTTCTCCCTGAGCTTCAGGTAGAGATGTGTGGAAACAGTCGTCTTCCCAGAGCCATCTATTCCTTCAAAGCTTATATGAACCCCTTTCTCCCTGTCCACCATACTCCTAAAGCTTATTAGAGGCTCTATTAAAGCATGTCTTGAAGTTTTGGAGTATGTAGCGGAGGTAAGGGATCCGATATATAGATACATTCACATAACGGGCGTGGAAAGAAGCGTGATTGATACTCCTGTTTTCCAGAGGCTTAGAAGGATTAAGCAGTTGGCCGGAGCCCACCTGACTTACCCCGGTGCCACGCATACACGGTTCCTCCATTCTCTGGGCGTAATGCTGACAGCCAGTAAGATATTTTCTCACCTGGCTAACTATTATCCTGAAAGAGTGGATAAGGAGGAGCTTCAACTTATAAGGTTGGCTGGCATGCTGCACGATATTGGCCACGGGCCTTTTTCCCATACTTTCGAAGAGGTTCTCAGCGAGAAGAGGAGTATGACGCATGAAGAAGTGGTGTCAATGCTTATAAGCGGGACTGAGATTGCGGACCTGATTTCTAAAGCCGGGTTTACGGTGGAAGAGGTTTCTAGGCTCTCCGTGGGCAAGGACAGTTCGAAAAGCAAGTGGGTTAACCAGATAATCTCCAGTTACTTCGACGCTGATATTCTCGACTACCTTCCTAGGGATTCTTTCTTCACAGGTGTTGAATACGGCTTAATAGATTCTGAGAGAATCATAGACTCCATGCTTCTATGGGAAGATTCTCTCGCCATCGACGAGGCAGCACTATACGCTTTAGAATCCTTATTCATTGCAAGGTACATGATGTTTAAGGCAGTCTACTTCCATAGGACTGTCAGGGCTGCGGTGATAATGCTTTCGAGGGCGATGCTCTTGGTTGACGATGCAATAGGGCTAACAGGATTTAAAGATCCAGAGGAATATGTCTCCTTGGATGACCATTCAGTAATCCAGAGAATACTCGCAATGGATAAGGCTACTGAGGAAGCTAAGCTGGCTAAAAGGCTTGTAACCGGATATTTAAACAGGTCTTTGCTGAAATCAGTATTCGAGATAATGATGCATCATGAGGATCCTCTATACCACTCTTTAATCTCCAGACCATCACTGAGAGGAAGCCTTGAAAATGAAATCGCTGAGGAGGCTGGTCTAGCCCCAAGCTTGGTTTTCCTAGACCTTCCTTCAGTCCCCTCACTACCATACCATCCTGATTACAGTGGTGAGAAACACGGTGGTTTCGACGTAAAGATAATAGGAAGGGAGGATTCTGAGAGAACGCCTAAATCGGTTTTCGATGTTTCCCCTATGGTTCAATCTCTGAAGGGCTTCATGGGTCTTGCAAGAGTATACGCTTTTCCAGAACACAGGGAAAGGGTTTTCAAAGCCTCTAAAAGGGTTTTCGGAGAGAGACCGTACTCTTTTAAAATATCTCTTTGAGTTTCAAGCCTTGGCAGCAGGTCTCAGTATTCTGCCTCTCTTTGCGTCAAGAATGACTGTTTCCCCATTTTTGAACAAGGAAAGTATTCTCCGCATATCAGCTAGAACCACCGGTATTCCGCCAAGTATTGCCCCGGCAGATATTATGCTGTCCTCCTGTCCAATTATTACTCCTGAGGGGGCCTTGCCTCTTTTAGCAAGGCCATATATCACATAGGAGCCTACTGTGCTCCCCTTGCTGGATGGAACCGCGAGAATCCTTTTGCACAGGCTTATACCCTCCAGGGGATGGTTCTTCTCAACTATAACTCCTGTTGACGGATCTACCCCTCCGAAGAAGGATATTGGCTGCTGGCTTATCAATAGAGCTCCCTTTGCAAAACCTGTGTTAACAACCTTTACTTTTAAAAACATGCTACTTGCCACCGTATTCTTCAACAAACTCTTTAAAAGACTTCAGGGTTGTTTTAAGCCTAAAGCTTCCACGCAGGTAGTATGCTGCTTTAACCGAGTTTGTAATAACGTGTGCCCCGTCCTTCTTTAGGCTGCAATGCATAATGCAGGAGTCTTTAAACACTCTAACCCCTTTTTCAAAGAGATCAGTCAGCAAGCCTTTTTTAAAAGACTCTAAATAAGCGCTTCGAGAGGTGAAAACCCATGCTTCCGCAGAAAGCCTGTCTACGCTTCTAAGCGTTTCGTGAAAAATCTTAATCTCCTCTGGAGACATGTGGGGACAGCCTGTTATGAAGATCAACCTCTTACTGTTAAACGCTGAGGCTTCCTCGGAAAGAATCCTCCTCCTATCTTCAAGCTCGGTTCTATCAAGAATTATTTTTCTCACGGGTTTCTTCACCCTTGAGAATCCTGGCGTGAGGTTCTCTATCCAAACCATGGGTGCAGCTCCACTGGTGCCGAAGCCTGCGAGAAGCTGCTTGAAACACAGAATGTTTCCGATGGATTTTTTCATTCGGAGATACGGTATTTCGACTCCAGCTTTTACTCCCATAACGTATCCTAAAAGCCCGTAGTCAACCTCATCCTTAAGCTCATCATTATATTCGAAGAGAATCCTAGGTTTCTTTCCGTTCCGAAGATATATGCCGGTTCGCGCAGTGTAACCGAGTATGGCTGAAGCCAGAGCCGTTAGGCTTCCCTCCTTATTCGTTGAGGCACCTATGATTGAATTTGCATATAGCACCGCAGAGCTCTCCGCCCAAGCTATTTTCTGATTTCTTCTCAACGGGTTGTCGAACAAGTAGGGCGTGCACGTGAGCGACTCAACCGCTCCAATATTTTTTAGGCTTCGAACTATTCTCTCCTGTTTCTCAATAACCTCCGGGTTGCATTCAACAGTTGAGCCGTAATCAACGCATCCGGGGTTTATCGTAGTTCTGACCTTAAACTTTAACCCTGACCTGCCTAAGTCTTCGAGGAATTCAAGCCCAGCGTCACCAATATTTAAGTATGAAATTCCAGAGAGATGCGCACTAGTTATCTTAACGTATCTTTTCCTTCCGGGCTGCATTGCCTCAAGTATTTTTTTTAACATCCTTTTGGTGACGCACGTGTTCAACCTACATCCTGCTCCTTAAGAAACGTTTCCGGTCGATCCCGACGGGGAGGGTTAAGTCTAAGCCCCATTTCGAGGTCACCAGCTTTTCTTGATCGCTAGAAGGATCTAATGAGGATCCACGCATTGCTTCAAAGAAGTAAAACTTACGTTTATCCTGAAACCTTGTAGCCAGCGCGAAATCCACATTCTCGTAGCTCCCTGGTTCTATGTCGTCATCCACCACAACGATCCCCTTCACAGAGCCATGTGCTTCCATCACAAGACTTATGACCTTGAAAGGTTCATCATCATGTTTCTTCGAAATGCTTACGAAGCAGTGAAGCCATCCTCCCGAGCCGCTTGAAAGCCAGATATCCTTAACATCAACATTGTTTTCAACAAGCCTCTCCCTTATCTTGACCTCCGCTGGGTATCCCATTAGCAGCTTGTGCTCAAGCCCACCTGGGAGTATCGCGTGGTAAATCGGGTTTTCATTCCAATAGACTTTGTCAACCTCCATCACTGGTTGATCCCTAGGTTTATCCGGTAGGCCAAGTATATCGGTCATCCATTCCCTAGCGGTTAGGTCTATCCTTATCCTGCTTTCGAAAACATACTCAGACTCAATAGGTACTGGCAAGTCGAGCCCGTCGAAATATGTGACCTCAAGCGGCTTACTGTTTAACGCTCCCGCATAGTCTATTTCCGAAACCTCTTTCGGCAACTGGGTTGAAGCAGACAGGATTATGTGCAAAGGTGTGCCGATCAGAACAGCCACTTTCAAATCCCTACCACTATCCTTCTGCTTCATGAATATCTGGTGCAAATGCCTCCCCTCAACCATCCGCACGGCAAACATGTTTGAACCGAGGTGGAGAAGCCTGTGCACTGACATGTTGACAACACCATCCTCAGGATCCCTCGCCACAATTACGGAGCTAGTAACATACTTTCCAGCATCATCCCTATAGTATTTTAATAAGGGTAGTCCGAGAATTCTACCGAAGTCGGATGTTCCGCCCCAACAATGGCTCCTTTCCACTGGTTTGACAAGACGCTGCTTAGCCTTGGAAACATGGTTGAACAATGTTCCTTTCCCCGTTTTCATCAGCCTTTCCACTCTGCCCCGGGTGGAGTATAGGTTTGCTATCAACGGGTCTTTGCCTTCGAAAGGCTCTCTAAAAAGAATGGTTCGCGGGTCGATTTCCCTTATCATAATTGGAACCTGGGGTTCCGGGTGTTTTCTCGAATCTAGGATAACCTCGTCGCCAAGCTCCTTCACGTAGTCTCCTATCCTTATCATGCTGGTTCTATGATAAACCATACTGATTAAAATGTTGCCTAAAGGATTGGAAAAGAGTTTAATACGTTGAAAACAACATGTTAAGGTAAAAGGTTGAATATGCGGTTTGAAGAAGTAGCCGTAAGCCTGAGCGGGAAGACGATTCTTCTCTACGGCGAGTACTCCAGAGTTTTTCCATTCGTACTCAGCCTTATTAGGTTGAATAAGGATTCTACACTGCTCTTCTTAGACGGTTTTAACACTAGAACAATGGTTAAAGAAGCGTATTCTCTCAGCCCCCAAGATCTCTCTAGGATTATTTTTTCCAGGTTTGAAAGCCTTGTGGAGCTTGATAAGGCGCTTGAAAAATCCGAGATTATGCTTCTTAACAGGAGTTCTTTTAAGCTTCTCATAGCGGGCTCCCTGCCGGACGCATATCTTCGCGAAATATCGTTGCATTGCTCTTCCTCCCATTCTAACATCCTTTATCTTCTAAACAAGATTCTTGCTTTCTTCTCATTCCTCTCAAAAAAATATGGTTGCACCGGGATTCTTATTGGTCCAGCCGAAGGACTGAACGGTTCGGCCAGCATTCCGGCGAAAAGAATCTTTCTCTACTGGGTGGATTACTTCTTGGAGCTGCGTAGATGCAGCTTTGGCGGGACGCTTATGGAGTTAACTGGAAAAACCGGGGTTAAAACTAGACTTTGCATTTCTCCAGAAGGATTTAAAGAGGCCGGTGAAGTATTGGAGTGCAACGAGAATGCTTGTCCAAGAAATGTTTGAACTAGGGATCAGGGGGTTGATTTTCTATTCTTCAGCCTATGCTGCCAACGCTTCCGCTCTCCTGTTCAGGGGCAGGAGGCAAATAGACTTTGGAAGAGTTTTCATAGATGGTAGGCCGATCTTTGGAAGTGGTAAAACTTTCAGGGGGTTCTTCCTCGGTCTAGTCATCGGGACTCTTACGGGAAGCATTGCTGGCAATCCAGCCGTAGCGTCCTTTCTAACGAGTCTTGGAGCATTACTAGGAGATCTGACGGGGGCTTTCATTAAAAGAAGGCTTTCAATAAAACCGGGTGATCCTGCACCTGTTCTCGACCAGTTCGACTTTATGCTTGGTGCAACACTCTTGTCGCAGCCTTGGAATTATTTGGATCCACGTGCAATAATAATAATCATGGCTTTAACACCGGCGGTCCACTTGGTTTCAAACTTATCAGCCTTCCTTCTTAAAATAAAGAAGGTACCGTGGTGAGGCCTGTATCACATCTACCTTAAGGCGGATGTCTTAAGATAGTCAAGCCCCACTATCATCAGCAGAGATATTGTTAAGAGGATTATTCCAAATATTATTATCGTGTTCCTCTGGGAAACAGTTCTTGACCCTCTGACCAGTAGAATCGTTCCTATGCCTGCAAAAAGATAAGAGATAAGTACGTAAATCATCTCTAAGCCTGTTTGTGAAAGATAGTCGCCCAATGCCCTGGGGATGTAGAAGTATACACCGTAGCCATAGGGCGATAAATCTATCATCCATGGAACCGCCTGAAAGTAAGTGATCACATAGGTTGCTCCCGACAGGAACACTCCTATGGCGACGATTAAACCTATCAGGATGAGCATGTTTACAAATTCTTCTCTACGGGCTACACCAGCCTTCTCGCTCCACTTCTTTATTTTCTCCATCAAGTATTCCGGCAGCAGTAATGGGTTCATATGCCTGGGTTCTTGGCGTGAAATAGTGATTTAAGCATTTCCTTTTAATCTTTTAAAAGATTTTTAAACAGCTGGGGGGAGGGGGGAGCCCTGATGAGAACCAGTTCTGAGAAATGCATAGTTTGTGAGAGAGACGTTGAAACAGGGTCTAAAGTGTCTTTCTGCAGGCTTCACTTGGAAGCGTATAGAAATATCGTTGAGAACTATGAAAACTGGAGGAACGCCTATGGTGATTTAACGCCAGAGGAGTTTCTCAGAAGGCTGGAGAACAATGATTATACGGGTAAATGGGTTAAGGAGGTTGTGCGCGTCATGCTTTCAAACCGCGGTCTGCTCCAGTTTTTCCTAGGCGATCTTTCTTACTCGAGCAGGAAGGGTTGACGCATAGGAGCCAAGGTCTCCCCTGGGTAACAACCCTTACTACAGGCCATCCGCAGGTCTTGCAACCTCTCTTAGTAGCGTAAACCCTGTTAGGATTCTGCGGCAAAGGTACTGTGAGGCTGCATTTCTTCTCAAAAACGTTTGTACATATTCCAAATCTTTTACCAGTCTTCTTTGAAACTATCATCCTAAGCTCTCCTTCTTTACATAAGGGGCATTTTCCAATAGTGTTCTTTCCTCTCAGTATTGATATTATTGAGCCTGAAAGATGTTTCCCAATATACTCCTCGTTGGCCTCCACTTCTCTGAGTATTTCAGTCAACTCGGCCTTCGCCACGCTTATAACCTTCTCCTCTTCAACAAGCCCCCTCTCTATCTTCTCCATATTGACCTCAACCTCTCTAGTCATGTCGACTGAAAGAATCTTTGGTGAAAACCTGTTTAAAGCAGAGACTAGGCTAAACCCTAAGTCGGCTACAACTATGGACCTGCCCGCTATATAGCCCCTCTTATAGAGCGTTTCCACTATCTCCGCTCGAGTCGCCTTGGTTCCTATTCCCAGCCTCTCCATCTCCCTCACGAGGGACGCTGGATTATAGCGGTGTGGAGGATTGGTAAATCTTTCCTCAGAAATAATCCTTCGAACAGTCAAGCATTCCCCCTCTTTAAGCGGAGGTATTATCCTCTCCTCAGGAGTATAATAGGGCGAGTATACTTCCAACCATCCTTTCTTAACGATCTCGCTGCCCCTAAGGATGAATCTTTCACTACCAAGTTTCAAAGAGACTCTGCAAACAGCCTTCTCCGCATCCTCGTCGAAAGCCGCTAGGAATCGCCTAGTCACTAAGTCAAGTATCTTAAGCTGGTCGGTGCTCAACCCCGGTTTCTGCTCCCCCGTGGGGTAGATGGCGGGATGCGCCGGATCATCCTTCTCACCCTGCCTAGGCGTTAAAACCTGCTTAGAAAGTATTTTTCCAACAGTTTTAGAGTAAGCAGGGTTCTCCGAAAGCTTTTCAAGTATTTCCCTGTAACCTATGTCCGGAGGCAGTTTCTGCGAGGATGTTCTAGGGTATGAGATTAAAGCATTCAGGTAAAGCGTTTCAGCTATGCTGAGCGTTCTTGAAGGAGTGAAGCCGAAAAAGCTGTAAGCCTCTCTTTGGAGATTTGTCAAGTCAAACGGCTCAGGGACACTTACCTTCTCAGTCTTCCTCTCAACCTTCTCAACCAAGGCTTGCTCAGAATCCGCGTGCTCAACGATTCTCCTCGCTTCAGAAAGACTGTTCACCCTGTCCCGCTCGCACGTAGCCTCATAGGTCTTACCGTTGATTATGACCTCTGCTTTTAAAACCCAGTAGGGAGTTGGGATGAAGGTTTCTATGGCGATCTCTCTCTCAACAAGCAGGTTTAAAGTCGGCGTTTGAACTCTGCCAACGCTGAGAACATAGGGTGTTCTTACAAAACGCGTCACAGACCTTGTTAAAGCCCTGGATAGATTTATCCCATAGAGAAAGTCAACTATGTGGCGGGTCTCGCCTGCTTTCGCAAGCCCCATGTCTAAACCAGGCTTCATTTTTCGAAAAGCCTCCTGAATCTCCTTCTTCGTCAATGTTGAAAGCTTCATCCTGAAAACCCTATTCCCCTCCTCAGACACCTTGTAGAGGAACCTTAGAATATTATATCCTATTAGACTCCCTTCAATATCGTAGTCGCACGCATTAACATAGTAGTCCACACCGTCACTCATGCTGCTCATCTCCTCAAGCCATTTCTCAAGCTTCCTGTTCTTCTCGACTAGATGCTTCGGAACCCACTCGTAGTCGAAGACAGGGTAAGCCAGCCTATTCCGGCTTCTAGTCATCAGCTCATACAGGTGGCCTAGGGCTGTTGTAACCAGTATCTCCGAATCCCCGTTTCTAACTAGGAACGAAGGCACGACTCTGCCTATTCTACGGGGCTTCGAACCGGAGTCTAAAGCCTCGGAAATCCTTCTTGCTGCCTCCGGCTTTTCAGCTATTATTAGATACTTAGACAAGGCTTCTTCTCCCGTAGACCGATGTTTAAATTGTTTTTGACGCTTCGCTTTTTTAAATTTTTTCACGTTTAAAATAGATTTTTATATCTCCTTCCTAGGCCAAGAATGAAAGGTAGACGGGTAAAAATGATGAGGGTCAGAGACATCTTTGGAAAAGCCTCGAGATTCAGGCCAAGCATTAGCCTTGAATCCTATGTTAAAACATCCATGTTTATCACAATCATACTCATGTCTATAGCTATAAGGTTCCACAACCTTCCCCTCGGTTTCTACTTGGGAGAGTTCGACCCATTCTGGCATTACCGCAGCGCAGAATACATAATGGAGAAAGGTGTCGCCGCCTTCTTAGAATGGATTGACCCTTTAAGCTGGTATCCTTACGGCAGGGCTGCTGCAGCATCCACACCCATTGGCCTCCCTCTGGCGGCGGTCGCCATCCACGCTTTCCTTAACATTCTGGGTGTTTCACTATCCCTGATGGATGTTGCAATAATCTTCCCGCCTTTCGTATCGGTGCTGGCAGTCGTCACCATATTCTTCATGGGAAAGGAGATTTCTGGCGACGACTGGGTTGGTCTGCTCGCGATGTTATTCCTAGCTTTTAACGGAAGCTTCATCGACAGGACACACATGGGGTTTTTCAAGCATGAGAGCCTAGGCATACCGCTAATAGCGGTCTCCACATACCTCTATTTTAAATCAGTCAAATCAGAGGCTTTAACCAAGGTAGTAATATTCTCCGTGATGTCGGGCTTGGTTCTAGGCTACCTCTGCATTTCTTGGACTGCCTACGTTTACATGATTGGGCTTGTTACATTGTTTTCAACACTCGTAGCGCTTTTCCTAGATGTTGGTTCAACGGAAAGAACGTTAATCTCGTTCACAATAACAATGGGTCTCTCAATGCTTATTGCAGTCCAGTTTCCGAGACCAGGGGAGAGCGCTATTTACTCAATATACTATATTGCGGTAATCGTAGGCTTTGTAATCATACTCTTAATGAAACACCTTAAAAAAGTGGAGTCGTCGCTGACACTCCCTGTTCTAACAGGCTTCATCGCAATCGGTCTATCTGTCACCATACTGCTCTTCAACACCGGACTATTTTCCTCTCTTCTAGGCAAGCTCATGGCCGTGATAAATCCCTCAGCCCGTTTCGAGCAGCCCATAGTTGAATCCGTGGCTGAACACAAGATGAGCACATGGTATTCTCTTTTCCTAGACCACGGTCTCCTACTGCTATTATTTATGATTGGAACAGTTTTAAGCATCTTACGTGGAGACAGGCTTAGCAGGCTTTTCATAATATCGGCAGGGTTGAGCTCGCTCTACTTTGCGAACATGATGGTGAGAATCGGCCTAGTGTTCTCCCCATTTGTCTCGCTCATAGCTGCAATAGGCTGCTCGTCGCTCATAAGCCTATCCTACCCTGCGGTTTCCGAAAGGATTAGGATGGGCAGGAGAGTCGCTACACCCGGCAGAAGAAGCATTCTTGGAGTGATATTTACATCCGTCTTAATACTTTACATGGGTTACCATGGTATTAACACGGGTATTGCCCACATGCAGCAGGAGGGCGGCGCATCCCTTCCCACGTCTTCAATCCCGTATCCAGGCTCCTTCCCAGACTGGATTGAGGCGTTAACATGGATACGGTATAATACTCCTCCAGGGTCAGTAATCCTTTCATGGTGGGACTATGGCTACTGGATTACCTCCCTGGGTAAGAGGCCGACCCTGATAGATAACGCGACGATAAATTCTACACAGGTGGCGGTTGTCGGAAGAATATTCATGTCCAATGATACTGTTGCAATACCCATGTTGAAAAAATACAATGTTTCCTACATCGTTGTTTTCACGACGCTTCCATTTCACTGGTATATTGGAACATGGGGGGATGAGGCTAAATGGACATGGATGGCTGCCATAGGGTATGATTTAAAACCTGTGAACGCTAGCTACGCGTGGATCTCCAACGACTATAGGAAAGGAGGATATGCTGACTTAAACCTCACTCAAGAAATGCAGAACACTAACTTGGTTTCAGGATATAACGTGAAGTATCTTCCGACGGGCGTAGTTCTGCCTAGGGGAGACTCGGTCCTTACGAGGCTCATGGTTAACGCATACATGCAGGGTCTTAAGATGATGGGGATTTACCCGGTTGAAAAATTCCAGCTCTCCACCTCCCCGTTCTACGAGCTGGTCTTCCTCTCACCAACTTACGGATTTGTATCAGTGTACAAGGTGAATTACAACGCGTCCTACGGGGAGGAATCACTGGTCTTAGGCTCATCCCCGAGCGTAGCTCTAAGAAACTCTTCGAAGCTCTATTCCTTGCCGCTAATACCCGGCGTTAGCATGGTGGTTAACATTAAGAATGTTTACGTTACAGAGGGCATGGCTGAAGTAGACAATGCTTCAAGAGTTTTGAAGGCGAATGCTTCCCTGATAGTTAAGGTGAACAGTGAGGTCGAAAAGACCTACCCTACTTCCCCAGGAGAATACAGGCTTACTTATAGGGGTACTCTCATTGAAATAATGGTGAATGGGACACTGGTTGAAACCCTTCCACTGCTTGAGGATGTGGAAAGCATTGAAACAGGCTTCCTGCAGTTCGCTGAAGGCGTTAAGGAAGGCAACATAACCAGCTATGCTTTCTCATACATCGTATACGAGGCAAGAATAGAAGTACCTTAAAGGATCAATCAGCTTACATAATCCGGAAGCCTGAAGGACTCAGCTATTCTACGTGCCTTCTCATCCTGCATCAGCTGTCTAACCTTCTTCTCATACCTGCTTATTATCTCGTTTATCCTCTCCTCTTCACGCTGGAAGTCTTCAATGTCCAGTTTAAGGTTCAGGAACCTGTTCAACAAGTTTAAAACTTCTCTGGAGCCCTCGGCGTCTGGGCGTATGCTGGTTGTTTCCCCCAGTATACACACAGCGTCAACTCCCACTATGCTGCTTAATCCTAGGATTATCCCTGACAATCCGACGACCGGGGTTCCGATTTCAGCCTTCCTGCAACCTGCTTCTTCAAGCTTTTTCAAAAGTTGCTTGTTGCTAGCGAAACCTATCGTCTTCCTGGATTCTGAGGTGGAAACATGTCCTCCGGTAGTAACTATCAACTTAACGCCCCGCTTAACTAGGAATTTAAGCATTTTCATCGCAACATCATACTCCCCCCAAATGTTTTCCAAATGCTCGTCAGCTGTAACTACGAGGAGATCAGACCCATTAAACCTGCTCTCACTCCTATATATTTTCACTGCCGTGATTCTTGCCACACCGTTTTTACCCACTATCACCTGATTACTAAAATACGGGGATGTAATTATGCCTATAAGCCTCGTATTAAGCTTCCTTATCAGGTACCTCGATATTATTCCGCCGATCCTGCCTAGCCCAGGTAGTCCTATTATGACAACCGGGTTGACAATTCTAATATTCCTCCTAACCCAGACCCTTGTCTCCATAAGCGGCATGTCTTTCACATAAATTCTTGTCCATTGTTTCTCAGACATCGTTCCCACTATTTCTGTTTAAAGTCGCTTAATAAATCTAAAGCTTGGCGAGTATCCAGAGAAAAATGGGATTTACTGTTAAAGCACGCATATTCGTCGAAACGGCTTTTAAAAACGCTTATAATGTTCATTCTCTTGACTGATAACGATAATGACGGCTAAGAAACTCCGTAAATGTCCAAGATGCAGGAGGTACATGTTTGAAGAGGTTTGTAAAAAATGCGGGGTTCATACTCATAGTCCCCACCCTCCCAAGTTCTCCCTGGAGGACCCCTTCTTGGAGTATAAGGCTAGAGCACTTTTGGAAGCCTTGAAAGCGTCCGGCTAGCATGCTTTAAAAAGAGTCGGGTTTTCGCTCAAGCGTCTTCAGGATTCCTCCCTCTCTCGCCGCGATTTCACCCAGCTTCACCATGATCTCGTCCGACAATTTCTTAATCTTCTTGGGCTCGCTGGAGGAAAGTGTTATAGAGTATCTTGGGGCAGCAATCACCTTAACCTCCACCGTAACATCTTTAGTCCTCATTTTTTCAATCTCTCCGAAAACCGTTTTCAACTTTTTTAAACCATGTTTATCAATAAAGTATAGTCTCACCAGCGTTTTCTTCTTGACCTTCTTTTTAATAAGCTCCCTGGCGGCAAGCTCATATATCGCATCCCTAGCCTCACCGCTAATTTTCGTTCTGGCTAAAGTGTTCTCCCCTTCCATGATTGCTATTCTAAGCGCCTCAGTCAGGCTGCCGTATTTCTCAACAAGCTTATCCTTAGTGTCCTCTAAAACATCGCTGGGTATTGAAAACCTTGTCGCAACCTCGTTAAAAATCTCTGAAGCCTTCTTCTCCGCCCTCCATTTCCTCATGGCTGAACGTGCTTCCGCCTTGTTAAGCTGCTTCAGCGATACGAAGACTCTTTCACCAGTCCTGCTTATCTTTATTGCTTTCACCGTAATCATTTGACCGATCTTAAAATCCTGCACGCTTCTCTCCTTAGGGATCTCTGAAACATGGAGGAAAACCTCTCTGTCTTTAATATCCTCATTTTCAAGAAGCAGCCCGAAATCAGTTATTTCCTTAACCCTGCAGACGAGCAGATCCCCCGCTGAAACCGTTTCCCCCGGCATTCTAACTGTAAACCTCTATTATCTCGCCGAAAACATTGCCTTTCCCACCCGTGCTTTTAACTATTGTTTTACCGCACACCCTGCACTTAACGTTTGACGCAGGCTTTTCGAAAACTATTTGCTTGTTGTCACACTGGCTGCACTTAACCTTCAGAAAACGAGACCTCGGCTTAAACAGCAGACTCTCCATTTTACCTAACCACCTCCAGCTTCTTAATTCTTATCCCTCTCTTCTGAACAACATAGCCGCACTTCGAGCATTTCAGCTTTAAAGTCTGTTTTTTAGTCGTCTTAACGGGTTTCGCCAGAGGCGCCTTCTGCCCACCGTAGCCATGTCTATCAACCCGTTCATGATGCCTTTCCCCAGCAGCCGTCTTCCTCCTTCTGCCTGTTTTCAGCAGGCTGACAGAGTGCTCAGTATACTGGCGGCACTTAGGACAGTACGTGTTTATCTTATTGGGAATCTTCATGCATCTGCGTGCTGGGAGCCTTAAGTTATAAAGATTTCTTCTATTATGCCCTTCTCCTCCAGAAGCCTGGCTGCATAGTAAGGCATGTTAACTAGGCATCCGACTGGGTAGGGCCCATATTCCCTCCCGTCTTCCCCCACGAACCTATCAATATCCTTTAAAACTATTGCTATGACCTTCTTGTCCCTATTTTTAAAGGGCTGGGAAACGAAACGTCTCAGGTCGAATTCCTCGGGGGCTGCGGTTAAAAACTTTGAGAGGCTGTTCAAATCCTGTCTCGCCATTTTCTCCAAGCTTTTAACGTTTAACAACAGGCTTTTTATCAAGCGTGTTTTAACAGTGTCTTCAAGAATACTTTTAACAGCACCATAATACCATTCCAACACTCCTCTCTTGATGGAAGTCTTATCCACCAGTTGAAGCTCGCTTCTTATTAGCGATAGCAGTTCCGTTAAAGAATCTATGTCGGGACTAGGATAATCCTGCTTCTCCCTGTTTATCCTCCAGGATTCTACTAGTTTCTTCAAAAGGATGCTATCTTCCGGCATATTCCCCCAACCCTTTGCAAATGATATATATGGCAGCGTAAGCAGGCAGCTCAACCGCTTCATTCTTAAAAGGCCCGAAGGTTTTCCCCCCTAGGCTGAACCTGGGCACTATCTTCACTTTTAAACAGGCTTCCTCTTCGCCGAAAGCAATAGCCTCCTCTAAAGGTTTGAACGATGGCAAATCCTCAAGCCGAATTCTCCTCTTCACCATGCTGCCGCTACTGTTAATGCTTTCAGGCATCCTCATCAACCTGTGCATGTCGATGGTTACAACAGGATCGATCCTCACCTTTAGCTCTTCGACAACGTTCACAAGCATTTTTAAAACTGTTTCCCTTCTGCTCGCTTTAAGTTTATCCATGAATACGGCTTTTTCAAGAACCCTCATGCACACTCTTCTCTTAACCCCCTTTAGGCCCGTGCCCCCAATACTCCCTCCCTTCTTTAAAAAATTAAACAGCTCTTTCTCGTCTAATCCTTGGATCAAAAGGTAGTCTACAATCTCCCTCCTGCCCTCTCCCGTTATGTTTAGAAAGTCTTCTTGATTTACATGCACATGGTATCCTCTGTTTCCACTGTAGAAGACATGTATGTTCCCTGGGGCTATTCCAAAATCTTCCGTCAAAACATGGATCAGCTTTTCAGTTTCCCTAAGAGCCTCCTTCAACTGTTTTTCACTAACCAGTCTAACCAGCTCTGTTGGAGAGCCGCATGAGGAGCATCTGTCTATCAACCCTATATCGTACTGGCCGCATTTCTGACAGATCCAGGCTGACTCCTCTTCGCTAACAGCGGTAACCGACTCCGCATCTATGTCGAAGAAAAGCTCCGAGTTAACAAGTTTTTTCTCAGACATATCCCTGTTACCCGGGTCCTCATAGTTTGCGGCGGAAACATAGATGTCGAGAGGTATTTCATTCAGAATGAACTCGTGAAAATCCCTTAGGCTGTTGAAACACTTATGTCTAAACATCCCCCTTCCTTTTTCCAGGAAGAAGCCGAATTCCCTGCCTCTTATCGGCTCCGGCGGTACCAGTCTACTGATGTTCTCATAGTAGTACTTGAAGAATTCTCTTTTAAGGAATTCGAGGCTCGCCTGCAACATTCTTCTCACCATATCTTAAAGGATGTTTAATCCCTTTGCAATACTCGTCGGGATAGCAGAGCCCGTTGGTGAGTATTGTTCTGCAGCTGGGTACAGAATACTTTTTACCTCCTCCCCGGATGCCAGCCAAATGCTCAACTTGGTATTTAGTAACACTATACTTGTAGTCAGGCTGTTTCGAGAAGAATTCGATTATCTCGTCAATACTCCTGTTTCTAGAGATCATGAAGGTCGCTACAACCAGCCTCTCAAAGTGTGAAGCGTTCTCACCGTTCTCCATCCTTCTAATTATCCTGCCGATGCATGGGGGTGTATCCTCCCTCTCCCTTAAGGGAATGCGGCTAGCTTTACCTGTCTCAAGCCTATTCCATAGTTCAACTATTTCATCAACCGCCCTCCTAAAGCTATCGGGCACGGCTCCAGCCGGAACAGGCTCGAGAGTCTTTTCATAAACATAATTGTTCACCTCGACTTGGATGAGCCTTGCGTACTCTGTTTTCCCCATCGAGACGTACCCATTATTCACAGCTCTGTTTACAAGCTTCCAACGAGGTGCGTGAAAAGAGTATGCTAGCCTCAAATACGTGGGTATCTTCACTCTTATGGTGTTCTCATCATCCAGAACACCTCCTACCCCCATTTTTTCTCCGATGTAGAGCAGTGTCTCATCACTCTCATTCAACATCCTCCCGTAGGCGCCTCTGCTCTCTCCGAGAGCATACATCCTCCTCACATACTCGTTCATAATCATTGAAACAAGTATGACCGCTATCGGAAAGGACAGCATTTCCCTCACATAGTTCAACTCGTCTAACGCGGTTACCTTAACCTCCTTGAAAATGAGCGCGTTTTTAACTCTTTCGACAGCCCTTTTCAAGGCTGTTTCAGAGCCTGTTTTCTCCAGACTTTCCAGCGACAGGTCGATGTTTCTAGATATGAATTCCCTGGCCTCCGGTAGAAACGGGTATCTCGCAGCCCTAAGGACGTTCTCACCCATCATTTTTCAAAGCCTTCTCTAATACTGTCTGCTCGTGAAACTTTATTAACATTAAGGGTTGAAGCGTCTTCGAAGCAAGCTATATAAGGAGTCCTCTAAGCTATTAGTAACCAGTCATGTCGTCTCCAAACATCCTTGCAAGGCTCGTGATAAACGACGCCAGGATTATTCGCAAGGCTCTTAAAGCAACAGCTTCTCTGATAGATGAGGCGCCTGTTAAGATAAGCGACGAGGGCCTCTCCATAAGGGCTCTCGACCTGGCGGAAGTATCGATGATCGACCTGGTGCTTTCGAAAGAGGCCTTCGAAACATTCGAGTTTAAAAAACTGCTTAAGGCGAACATACGTTTAAGCGACGTGCTGAACCTTCTTAAGTTCGAGTCTAAGTCTGAAAGGCTGGAGATGTCTTTCACGGAGGACAGAGTAAGCTTTAAAGTTAGCAACGATTTTACGAGGATCTTCACAATCCCTGTCTTCTTCTCTGAGGATAAGGATCTTCCTCTTCCAAAGGTTTCTCTCGGAAACTCTTTCGAGACAAAAGTGTCAACGATAAAACATCTGCTCGACAGCGGTAAACATATTTCAGACTACGTTTCAATAAGCGTGGAGAACAATGCTGTCGTGCTCTCCGCAAGAGGGGAAATCTCAGAGTATCAGGTTATTCTTAAGACTGAGGAAGGGAATCTCGTAAACCCTGTTTTAAAACAGGGTTCAAAAGCCTCTTACGATCTTAAAAGGCTTGGCAGCATAGTTTCCTCCCTGCTCTTCGGAGAAAACATGAAGCTTGAGTTTGACACTGATCTTCCTATGAAGATAACCCAGAGTATCGAGGAAGCACAAAACAGCACGGTAACCTTCTTCATAGCGCCTAGAATGGAGAAAGCCTGATCCTACTAAGAATACTCTCTCCAAGTATAGCCGCATTTAGTACACTTGAAAAACTGGGTTGCACTCTCGTCTGCACCCCTAGTCTGAGTTATCCACCAGTATGCCTCTTTATTCCTACACTTCGGGCAGACAGCGATGGTAATAGGCAGCGGGTTGAGATCCGTAGTCTTCCTCACAACTTTTATAGCACCGTTTCTCCTAGCGGTCTCCACGCTTCTCTCAACAACATGTGCACGCTCCTCGTAGCCGCATTTAGGGCAAGAGTACAGCAGGCTATCCTTGCCTCTTTTTATCTGGAGCTTAGTGCCACATTTTGGGCAGAACCTTATCTGCATAAGGGTTCTAATTGGGTGAACCGCCATATTATAAATGTTACTGACGCGCTTAGGATAAGGCTTTTCCAGCAGCTGTGTCGAGCTTTCTCCTCAGAGACTCCAATTCTTCAATCAAACTCCTGACAGCCTCTAAAAGAAGCTCCCTAGCATCTCCCCCTCCGACGTTTACGTAAAGCGTAGCATCCTGTTTAAGGGGGTGTTCCACCCTGTAAGCAGAGTATCCTTCAACCAGCTTCGTGTTTAAATAGCTCGTCAAAAGGTTCAGCACAGTATGGGTCTCCTCGTATACCTCCAGCTCTATGCTGTCCCTCCCACTCTTTCTATAAACTATTCTCATACTCTGGCCACCAGCCTTTCAATCGGCTCATCGTAGAAAACGCTAAGCTTCCTGTTCTCCCTCGTCCTGCAGGAGGGACAGGTCAAGTATTTCTTGAAAAGCACCAAGGGGCCTCCGCAATCGCCGCAGTAAGCCTTAACCACACCATACTCCTTGGCCGAAAGATCTATCAGATTCACGTTAACGGTTGACATTATTTCACCGTAAATAAGATCGTTCTCCCTAACATAGGTTCTCAGGTTTCCAGTTCTGAAGCGAGGGTAGCTTCTTCTAAAGCTCTCCCTGCTTATGAGCCCAGTATACTCATAGTCCAGCCTATTCCCATTCACGTAGAATATTCTAACGTTAGCATAATGACTTGAAAAACCCGTCACGCTCCCGATGATCTTGAAACCGGGTTTAGGCACGAGAAGAGGCTTAAGCTCAACAACCTCGAGCGCCCGCCTGTCTTTGTCAACACTGACTCTTCCAATCCTGCTCGAATATATTACTCCATCTTTCTCAAAGGTTCCGTCTCCCGGGAAAAACTCCTCCAAGGTTGCAAGAGGCTCTCCGACGAGGACGAGCTTACTTAGGCTCTCCTTCATCAACCCCACTCCCTTCCTTCACAACTTCTTTCTCTATAAAGGTTTCAACAGGAATTTTAGAGGAGGCTGTCTTAAGGCTTTTCTTAACGGTGTTTTCATACTGAAGGCTTGAGAAAACCTCTATAATGGGTTCACCCGCCTCTATCTTCGCGGCAAGCGTAGTAGGCTTCCCATAAGCCTTCTTCATACCCTTGCTAAGCCTATCTGCACCAGCCATAGTCAGCATCTTGTGCTCTCTTAAAACAACATGGGGATACGGGATCAGCCTTAGAACATAACCAGCCTCACCCAGCTCTGTCTCAAGAATCTTGTTGGCTGCGACACGGGCTGCTTCAAGAGCCTCCTGTTTTATCAAGGCCGGCTTCTTAACCCTGAGCCGGAAGACAGCTTCAGAATCCTCAGCCTTACCCAGTTTAAACTTACTCACCCTAACCTGAGGTATTCTAGATATGTATTCCTTCCTAGTGTAAGGCATCTGCTTCAACTTTTATCCTGACCTTCCGCTTGTCTTCCAGACAGGCCGGTTTAAAAAGCTTCCCCCTCCAGTAGAAGATAAAAGGCGGTGGAGGGGGAAAATACACTAATCTTGGAAATAGGCGAGAAATACTACATCGTACTGGTTGAGCCGAAATATCCTGTAAACGTGGGCCTCATCGCAAGGACGATGATGAACTTCTCCCTCCGGAGACTGGTTTTAGTCTCTCCTAAAAAAGAGGTTTTAGACTCTTCAAAGCTTTACGCTGTCCACGGTGCACCAATCATTGAAAACCAGCTGGTTTACGAGGATCTCTCGCAGACCCTACGGGAGTTGAAGCCTTCCGTAAGCATCGGCACCTCCGGCCGGAAAGCCTCTAAAAGCGTTCTACGCCAGTATGTTTCACCCAGGGAGATGGTTGAACTCTGCAGACCATTAGAGGGGAGAATATTACTAGTGTTCGGCAGGGAAGACATTGGGCTTAAGAACGAGGAGTTATCGCAGCTAGACTATGTTGTTCACATACCTGCTTCAAGCGAGTACAGCGTTATGAACCTCGCCATCTCAGCCTCAATACTCATGTACGAGGTGTACATGGGCTCGGCGGCAAGAGTAAAGTCTTTAAGGAGGCCGGCCAGCAGGGAGATAGTAAACAGGATTTATGTTGAAACCCAGAATATTTTCTCCGCCTTAAACCTGCCGGAGGTTAAGAAGAACGTTGTGCTCAGGTCTCTGAAGAACGTTATCGGGCGTTCCGCCCCCTCGGTGAAGGAGGCTGGCAGCATCCTTTGGCTTCTCAGAAAAATAAGGCTGGGAATAGAGGCATTGAAAAACAATTCTGAGGAAGGATAGCTTTTTAAAAAGTTGCCGCAACATTATCATGCTGTTTAGAAGAGAATGGTGACCAACCTCCCTCCGCAGGCTGAGGCGCAGTATAAGAAGGTTGTTGCCTCCAAGAGCAAGGAGGAAAAGCTTGAGAACCTAAAGATATTCCTGTCACTGATACCTGAGCACAAGGGGACTGAGAAGCTTAGGGCTCAGGTTAAACGCCAAATATCACGGCTTCAAGACGAGATTACTTCTGAAAGAAAGAGGCGCAGCAGTAGGCCGGCAACATTCGAAAAAGGCGAAACAACCATATTGATGACGATACTGGCTGAGGATAAAAAGCTGCTCCATGAGTTTCTAGCATGCGTAAAATTTTTCGATGGAAACCTTATCTTGGAGTCTCTGAACGAGCTTAAGCCTTTGAGCACGGGTTTCGAGGATATTGTCCTGAGCTTCGTACCCATGTCCCCGTCTATGGTGGGCAGCCAGAAATACTCGCTTATTCAAACAATACTCTTAAAATCGGATTTAATAATGATACTCTTAAGTGTCGAGAGTCTTTCCGAAGAGTTCAACCTGGTTAAAGAAATGCTCAGTAGGTTCGGCATCTATGTTGCTTCCAGAAAATCCGTAGCGGTTTTCAAAAGTTTGGGGACGGGCGGGATAACGGTGGTGAACAAGTCACGGTTCTTGTCTGAAGAGGAGGTTAAGAGTTTTATGAAGGAAAGAGGCGTGGAAAGCGGGATCATACACCTCTCTGAGTTTACGTCTCTCTACACGCTTGAAAGCTCGATAAAGGGTTTGCAGAGGAAAAACTTTCTAACAATAGTGAAAAACCATGAGGACAGATTACCTGCCGATCAATTAGGCATTCCGGAGGATTCTATAGTCAGCTTGGAGAGGCTCTTGAAGAATGATGTTTTAAAAACGGTTTTCAACGCCTCAGGGCTTATCCGAGTGTATTTGAAACCTCCCTCCGCTGTTTCACCCTCCAGTAGGCCGCTGCTCGTGGATGAGGAAACTACCGTCCAGGAGCTTGCCTCCAGAATCCACAGAGATCTTTCTGAAAACCTTAAGTACGCCAGATTATGGAGGGGCGGTTTCACGTCTAAGCCGTTGAGAGTAGGCCCTTCCTTCAAGCTTTTAGACAGGGATGTGATTGAGCTACGGACAAGATAGTTGTCAACGGCTTAAGAATTACAGTTTACCCTGGCGTGTATCCTCCTTCAGAGGATTCCTACATGGTTCTCGATATTGTAGAAGAGGTTGAAGCCAAAAGGATTCTGGAAATAGGCTGCGGAAGTGGCGTAGTTTCACTGGCTTTTGCACGCAGAAACATTGAGGTGGTTGCGGTGGATGTCTATATGGAGGCGTGTAGAAACACTTTAATCAATTTCAAGAGAAACAGGCTTCGGGGGGTTGTGCATGTTGTAAACGGGGATCTTGCAACAGCGTTCAGGGATGGCGTTGGGTTCGACATGATAGTGAGCAATCCTCCCTATCTTCCGGTTGAGCAGTCTCCCAAAGAGGATCCGTCATGGGCTGCTGGGAAAGACGCAGCTTTCTCGAGAAGGCTTTTAGGAAACGTGCTTCCCCTAATGTCTGATGCTAGCGTATTGTTCCTCGTGCAGTCAAGCCTTTCAGACGTAGAAGGCTTGAAGAGGACTCTGAAGGAGAAAGGCTTTCTTGTTGAAGAAGCCTCCTGCAGGAGTTTCTTTTTCGAAAAAATCATCCTGCTCAAAATATCTAGGAAGCCTCCTAATCCCTTGTGAATATGCGGTATTTAACCTCGGTGGAAAGCTCCTCCACAACCCTCTGCGCCATGAGCCTCGCAATCCCCTGTACGCCAGTCCTGCTTGAAAAATCTTCGTAAGACGTGAAAGGTTTTCTAGCTCTCTCCTCAAGAATCTTTTTAGAATTCATCTTGCCAATGCTTGGTAGAAGCTCAATCGAGTGCATTTTCGGCGAGAGGGATTGTAGATTGTTTAAGAGATCTATAAACCGGGATTCGTTTTTAACGATTATAAATTCAGCGACCTCGGGAAGCATGTACCTGGCTTGAGGAGTCAGCTCACCGTATCTTATTCGTCCAAGCACGTTCTTAACCTGAGGCCTGTCCCCCTTACCTATGAAAACTCTTTCCTTAAAACCTAGCCTGACATGGGGGAATAGAGAAACCTCCAGCAGGGTGAAATAGTTTTCGCCGAGAAGCTGCGCGTAAGGCGTGTGCACAGGCCTGCCGACCCTGCTTAAAACCCTTCCCTCCTCCAAGAAGTCTATAACGTAGCCGTATTCTTCGAAAACTCTTTTACCTTTTGCAAAACTCATTTTAAACCAGCCTCCTTCCGAGCTCTAAACAGTATGGAGAACCCTGGGTTGCACTAGGGTTTTCTCACGTTTATCGTAAACTCCTCCTAGGGTTCTGAACGCCTCCACCGCCCTAATCAATTGTTTTTAAAGCGTCAAGCGTCTCAAGATAAAGTTTTTCTTCTGGCGGAAGGCTTACTCTTCAGCCTATGAGGATAAGGTATTTGTAGGAAAACATGACTTGTCAGAGTTAATCTGAGGCTTAAACCTTTTTAAACCGTCTTCAGGCGGAAAATAAGCTGGTAATATAAATGCTTTATTTGAAAGGCCTCGTCGTAGAGCTCGGGGCAAAACCGTGATTAAGGAGCAGGCCTTCAAGTTAACTATGGGGAGTTAGCCCTCCTCATGAGGCCTAATGGCTCAAGAAAACCACTTTGATCCATACGACAGTGAGGGATAAACGGTGTAGAGCGGTTTTAGGATCGTGCGCTACCCTATACTTTGAACGCTTCAACAGGGCTGGTCTAGCGCGTGCTGTGAGGACAGCCTCAGCATCGTGGGCAGGGCAAGCTGGAAAGCTCTATCTTAAGCCCCCGCGTTTCCCATTCATGGGCGGGCGTGCCTGGAGACGCCTGTTTTTAACACTGTTCTTCTCAGCCTCCTTTACGCTTCTCCTCCTGCCTGATTTAGCCACTTCGTTCAACAGAACCCACGCTTCCGCAGCCCCCTCATCCTATTCTTGGAACAACCTGAATAGGAACACTGTAGCGATAACCTACATCGTCGACAAGAGAACATGGTACGGTGGAACAGGCTACCTCCGTATCGACGCGAGCCGGCCAAGGGACTTATAGCGACACTAAAACAACCATTGCAACGGTAACGATACTAGAGGGCCTCTCGGCAGCGGTCTACGTTTGCGGGGACGACCGAAACCCCGATACCTGTGGCGATAGCAGGCCTATCCTTCACGGTCTCACACATCACTATAGCAGGCTTAGCGGTTGGCACAGCAAGCGCCCTCATAGTCTACGCTCAAACGGGTAGCGTTACCGAAGCATTAACCTACAGCCCGCTTGGAATCTTCGTCGCACCGGTTGTACGTGCGCTTAGCAGGATAATCAACCATCCTGACGGCTTAATGGTGAAAAGCGTTTTGAAGCAGCATATTAAGCATAATTTAAGGATTCGGATATCTAGGGAACTGCTCAAATCATACTTGGGAGATGAACCATGTTGGGTAAAAATTAAGGTGAAGGAAAGGACCTTTTCAAAGGTTATGGATCAACGTTTGAATTCGACATTCCAAACGATATAGGCGAGGATGGTGAGGAAGTTAAGGTAACTGTAACTAGGATCGCCACCTACGAGTTTGTCAAAACAGTCCTCAGGGAGGCGAACGCACCGTTCGACACCACGTTCAGCTTAGGGAAATACATGCTGATTGTAGGTGGAAATGATATTTGCGAAATCCTCTTGAAGGAGGACCCACGTTACGATAAGACGGGGGATTATGGGTCCACAGTCATCTTCTCGATAAAGGATTACGAGGTAAAGAGCACTTAATCAAGCTGGTGCACAAGGAATCCAAGGAATATTTATGCAAATTGATGGTCAGCCAATTTAGACGGATTAAAAGCGTGAAATACGATGAGGAGAAAAGCAAACTCACGGTAGAGTATTACAGAGGAGAGGGCGAAACCACATCCGACCATTAGATATTCCTGGAAAACCCGAAGACAATTTTAACGAAAATGGTTGAGGATCTGAAAAAGATCTTTGGCGAAGAACGCGAAGACCCTAACTTTGAGGGGGACATTGGTCAGTGATACGTTAAACTTTACTTGAAAGATGAAATTAAAAGGAAGGTGTCCGAGTTCCTAGATATTCTGGAGAATGAGCTCGAAAATAATGGGACCATTTAAGCTAGGGCCTGGTTTTCACATGTATCATAAAAGTGAACTGGTTGCGATAATCGAGATTAAAACCACAAGAATAAATGTAGCGAGGCAGATGGATGGGGCAGTAAAGCAGTTGAAAGATTACTTCATAAAGGCCAAGTACGGGCTTCCATTAGTCATTGCACTTAGGGATTTGGACAAAATCATAACGTCGGAATTCTTGGAAGGTATTGAACCTATTCCCGGTGATGCAGTGTTAAACCTAAACCATAACAGAACCTGCAAACTAATACACCTTTATAAATCTCCAGCCCCTTTCCTTCATTAGCTTCTCAGCTTCATCCCGAGTGAGAACAGCGAAACAGAAGTAGTCTCCTGAAGCCGGTAGTATTGATATCCAGCATCCTTAATAAGCTCGTTTATCCTATTTACCACGAGTTCTATATTCAGAAAATCACCTCTACAGTAAAAATCGACGACATGCTCCTCTCTCCTGAACTCGAAGCACACCCGATCCTAGTCCTATAATCATAGTTAAGGAATTTTGAAATGTATTCCATCGTCTTGAGGAGCCTTCCCATGCCATTGGACCCACTTCTTCTCCCTCATATTCGTCGGCTGGAAAACGCCTCTTGAAATCCTAGCTAGTTTCTTCAACAACACGACCACCATGCCTTCATAAATCATAGTCTCTACATCTTCAGCGAAAATCCTCCTCCTATCGAAAAAGCTCAGCTCTAAATCTACTCCGAAATCGCTCTTCTTCATCCACTGATCCTCATCCTTTTCAATCCACTTTTTTAGACGCTGGCCCCAAGTTTCCCCTTTCTCTCTCCTCCTCCGCCTTTTTTAAAAACTCCTCTCATCCTTCTCATCAACCGACAGCATAGAATATTCTATCTCGCCGTTCAAATCTTCTTAAGAATCTCCTCGGAGGACAAGTCGGAGTAGTTTTGGAAGAAACCCATTTTACGAAGATACTCTATCGAATCCACAAGCCTCTTCCTAAGCTTAGGGTTCACCATCCTACTAATACTCGTGAAGCACAGCTTTAAGCATAATCGCCTTCTAATCTCATTATTGAAGATTGCGAACACCATGGCGCGGAAAAGAATGAGATACGCGTTTACACATTCACTAAAAGTGGGCCAGGCCGGATTCGAACCGGCGATCTCCCGGTTTCAAATAGATTTATATTCATCTATTATCAGCCGGGCGCCTTAACCAGGCTGGGCCACTGGCCCTTGTCTCCTTCATCTTTAAGCCAGCTATTAAATTTTTCTGAACGTTATAAGTAACGGACCCGGCGGGAATTGAACCCGCAACATTTACCCGCCGCGCGCGGCTCTGGGTTAAAAGCCCAGCGCTCTAACCAGGCTGCTCTTCAAGTACTAGACTCACGCCATCACGCGAATCTAGTACTTAAATTTGAGCTACGGGTCCTGTTTGCTCAGTGTTCTAGGGTGGATAAAAACCTTTCTTAGCTGTATTAAACATTGCGAGGTAAACCTATCGAGGTTATGATTCCGCTTAGCACGTGAAAGGTTTGCTAGCTGAAAACTAACACCTGCTTTCCTTTACATCCTTGTTTAACTGTTTAGTTTTCTTGAAGGGTTTCAACAATTGTGTTTTTCGTTCCTATCGTCCTTTCGGAGGATTTCTTGGAAAAACTCGTCTAGTTCTTCGAGCCTTCTTATTGCAGGGTGGTCTACGCCCAGTTTCTCCTTGAAGTATTTCAGGGTTTCCGTGTACTCTATCTTCTTATCGCTGTCTACAAGCTTGTCGGCGTAGCAGACTATTTTCTCCTCAACGGTCTCCGGGATTAGGCTTATTGTGCCTAGTTTCAGCTTCGCAGCCTCTTCCTCGGATATTCCTGCTCCCACGTGTCTCTCAACTATTCTCGCAAGCTGTTCATCTAGTTTCCTTCTTCTAACTATTTGGCCGCCTATTACTCCGTGTGAAACATCGTGGGTGACTGCTCTTCCAATGTCGTGGAGAAGTGCTCCCGCCGTAACCAGCTTCTTATTCACACGGTATCCTTTTGACTCTACTCTGTCTGCTAAGTCTTTAGCGACCTCGCTGACTTTCAAGGCGTGTCTAAGAACACTGCTGTTAACCCCTTCTTCTAAAAGAATCTTGACGCATTTCTCTTCATTTGGTATTCTACTCTTTCTCCTCATTTTCAATTGTTTTTATCAGTGTGTTCAGTTTCCTAACGTACTCCTCCTTATTCATTCTGAAGAGGGGTTCGCTGCACATGGGGCATCTGAAAAGGTTTTCAACAGCCTCGTCGAAAACAAGTATTTTATGGCCTTCTTTTCCACAGTGGTAGAGCTCGTTGCCCTCTGCGAATGCGAGCTTCTCCCTGAGCTTCTGTAGAATCATACGCCTGTAGTTTGCAGCTATTCCCTCAACCTGGTCTATGAGCGGCATCCATAAGAATATGCTTTTTATCTTATCTCCCTCCTCCTTCTTCAGCTCCTCGTAGGTTATTAACGCCTTCTCGTAAAGCTTGAAAAGTATTTTCCTCACGTCTCCTACTCTCAACTCGGTTTTAGAGGATATCTGCTCCTCGCTCGCCTTCTTAAGCTGTATTAATGCCTCAGCAACCTCTATAGCCTCGTCTCCCCCTATGAGGCCTACGATCTGCGTGTAAAGATGGCTTACGGCGTCAAGCCTATCCTCGCTCAACTTTCTCCTCCTCCTCCTTGTAAAACGGGTTCCTACATATTACTTTTCCTCTGGGTGAGGGAACCGCGAAGACCCTTGCCTTCTCATGTTGCATGTAGAGCTCTTGGCCCTTGAAAAACCTGTCTAGAAACATTGCGAGCGCGGCTATCTCTGAGTGAGGCTGATTTGTTACTGCGACATTGTAATCCGAAACCTCGTAGGCTTCTCGGGGAACCTTCCGGCCGCCGATTATCACTAGGAGCCTGCTCTCCACCCTGATGCTCTCGATAACGTTTTCAACGGGCATGCCGTACATCGTTAGGTGAAGGATCAGGCTCCCCCTGCTCCTCCAGTCCTCAACTGTTTTCAACCAGTCTCCACTGTAGCCGATGCTTATTCTCCCACCCCAGTCTCTAACAACCCTTCTGGCTTTCTCCTCAAGCTTAGAATCCCTATCTCCGTGAATGATGAACGAGGTTGCCCCGAAGGCTCTTGAAACAAGGAAAGCATGCATAGTCACCCTCTTATCCCTGAATATCCTGTGGCCGAGGCGGAGAACCCCTATTTCGCAGCCGGTTTGAACCATGCTGGGCGTCTCCTCCCCGGCTATTCAGCAGCCTCGTCGCGCAAAATATCCCCCAGGGTTAAGGCTGAAGAAGAGCTCTTAGCAAGATGCTTAACGGGAGCCGCTTCCTGCTTAATACTCGTAAGCAGCTTTATTTTCAAAGCGTCCTCAATCTTCCTAACGTCAACCACGGAGGGAGTTATCTTGCCGGTCTCAATCTTCTTTATCAGAGACGTTTTCAAACCTGTTTTCTCCCCAAGGTCCTCCTCGCTCCAGCCGAGCTTCCTCCTCCTACTCTTAATAAGCTCCCTGTAATTGCTCGCAAGCTCCACGGATTCTGCTAGAGAGACGTTTTCAACAGGAGTCTTCTTTTCAATCTTTTTAACCGTAACCGGCTTAGCGGCAACCGGCTTCTTCACCAGGGTTCCACCTGGCTTGGCAAACACGTTTTCAACAGGAGTCTTCTTAGTAAGAGTGTTGAAACAGTCTGGGCAAACATTCATAACGCTGCCCTCTATGATTGTTCTCCTAAGTTTCGGCGCCCTAGCCCCGCATATCTCGCATACCATTTTTAAAGACCCTTAAGAAAACATGGGGGAAGCAAATATGCCTTTCCCTACCGGCCTGATTGAAGCAGAACAATCGCTTGAGCGATATCGCCCTCAGTCGTTATCAAGGCTTTCCTTGCGTCCTCAACACTCCTACCGGTCTGCTTCGCCACAAGCAGAACATCCTCCTCCAGGGGAACATACTCCTCCTTCTCCTTCTTCTCAACCATGGGCTCCCCGATAACCTGGTATATCTCCTGACCACCGCTAACCATCTTAGTCACAGCCGGGGAGTCGAAAACAATCCTCTCGCTGTCAGTCTCAATAACTACGCTTCTAACGCCCTGCACCTCCTCAAGCCTTATCCCAAGCCTCTTAAGCAGACGCTCCTGCTCCCTCTTAGACCCGAATCTCAACCCCATCGCTAACAGTTCACGATACTCTTCGTCGAGCCAGGCTTAAACTTTACTTGGCGAAGCCTTCAATAGGCATCAGCGTGAGAGTATTCCTAACGCCCTCAATCTTCCTAATATACTTGCTTACGACCTCCTTAAGCTTCTCACTGTTCTCAGCCTCAACCTTAGTAATAATATCGTAAACGCCGAAAACAATCCAGGACTCCACAACCCCAGGAGTATCCTTAAGCCTGTTGAGAACATCGTTCTCAGTCCCTATCTCAACATTCATCAAAACATACGCGTGAGCCATTTCTCATCGAAGATTAAACAGCGTAACTCCTTAATAAAACCTTCCCCACCCCCAGCCCCGCTTAAGCCTAACCAGATTTAAACAATCATGAAAAACGGCGGTAAACAGCCTAAGAAAACCACAACCTTATCCCTCATACACCCGGTAAAATAACCCTAAAAAACCAGCAACATGAAAAACCTTAAAAATCCGCCGTAAGGAAAACACACGGGGAAACCGGGGCCATAGTCTAACCAGGCAGGACGGCGGGCTCCAGCCGCATGCAAGCCAAGGATCCCGGCGAGGGAGATGAGGAAAGGTTGGAGCTGGGAGGAAACCCGTGAATGGGCGTTCAAATCGCCCTGGCCCCATCCCCTAATATTTTTCTCCCTAGGTTTAAACCACACGACCCGCTTCTACCTAAATTATACGCCTTCTTCCAGTAAGACGAATGCAGGTTGAAAGACGCCTCTTAAGAAAAGTATTTAACAAACAGCTTACTTTTAGCCCCGCCTAATTCTTCCCGTGACCCTTACCTGAAAAATATGTGGAGCACCCCAGTATGGGTTGCAAACCCAGTGCTCGTGGATTGTTTCATCTTGATACGGGTTAAACGGGGTTAGAAATCATCATCCTCCCCCTCTCCCGCCAGATTATACTTCCACCCAATTATTCACGCTTCTCCATAGGCAGTGTGTTATTCGGAATAGTTTATTCTCGTGCCTACTTTCTCCCCAGAGGCTGCTCTAATAATGTTTTCAGGATCGGAACCGTTTACGATTACAACCGGTATTCTTGACCTTTCAAGTATTGAGAGGGAAACCTGGTCTAGAAGCTTGTATCCGCCCGGTGTCGACTCCTGCCCCAGTATTTTCCTGAGCCTTCTCACGCTCACCTCTTTAAGCAGCTTCGCATCCGGGTTTTTCTTAGGATCAACGTTATAAACGCCGTCGACATCAGTAGTCTTTATCAGAAGATCGGCTTTCAGCCTCTCAGCTATTAGTGCTGCGACAGCGTCTGTCGACTGGGCCGGCGTGAAGCCTCCTCCGACGAGTATTTTACCCCCAGCCGTGTCCAACTGCCTCTCGAGCTCTTCAAAACTGCTTATGATGTTTCTGCTCGAGGCCTCTCCGAACGCTATGGACAGTAGGAGAGCGTTAATCCAGGTGACCATTATGCCGACCTCGTCGCAAGTAGCATGGTCCGCCCCGAGGCTTCTAGCCGCCTTTATGAAGGTCCTGCTGGGCTCACCCCCGCCGACCACGACAACAACCCTATGACCAGCGTTGCGCAGCCTCAGTATCGCGTCCGCCGTCCCACGTATCTTCTCCAAGTCTATCGAGTGGCCCTTGAAGAGAGCATGCCCTATTTTCAGCACTATCCTCATTTCTCCCTTATCTCCCTAGGGAGTGAAATATTAATATATGGGGTCAGCGAGGACTCCCCGGAGAACCGTGTTTTGAGTGAAAAAACGCTTGCAACATCGGTGAAGGAGTATGTTTCGAGAAGAACTCTTAGAGAACTCTCTGAAAAAAAGGGTCGGGGGACAGAGTTGATCAGCCTCTACATACCTCCGGGGAGAAGAATAAGCGAGGTGGTGACGAACCTGAGGGAGGAGTATGGGAAGGCGTCTAACATTAAGTCTAGAACAACGAGGAAGAATGTTCAGGACGCTATAGTTAAGGTGCAGCAGAGGCTTAAGCTTTACGACGAGGCTCCTGAAAACGGGCTCGTCATATTCTGCGGGGCAATCCCCGGGGAGACCCCTGGTTCGGAGAATATTGAGATACACGTGATAGAGCCCCCTGAGAAAATAACCCTCTCATACTATGGTTGCGACGACAAGTTTTACGTCGAGCCTCTTAAAGAAATGCTTGAGAAGAAGGATAAGTATCTAATCCTGTCCATCGATAATTCTGAGGCGACCATAGCGCTCGCAACGGGCAGGAATATCGACGTGAAAGACGAGTTGACCTCCGGCGTCCCAGGTAAGACGAGCAAGGGGGGCCAGTCGGCCAGAAGGTTTGAAAGATTGAGGGAGATGGAGCTCAACGATTTCTACAGGCGTGTTGCTGAACGTCTGAACGAGGTTTACCTTCAGAACACTGATGTTAAAGGGTTGATAGTAGGAGGGCCGGGGCCAACGAAGGATATGTTTCTCGAAAAAGATTTCATCCACTACGAGCTTAGGAGAAAAATACTGGCCGTGGTGGACACCTCCTACACGGGTCACCAGGGCATAAAGGAGATACTTGGGAAAGCGTCTGAAAAGCTTCAGGAGCTCGACTTGATAAAGGAGAGGAACCTGGTGGGCAGCTTCCTTAAGCTTGTGGGCACGGAGCCGGACAGGGTTGTCTACGGGCTTAAAGAGGTTGAGAACGCGGTTCAAAGCGGAAAGGTTAGGCTCATGCTTTTCTCAGAGGCCCTAGACATATTCATGGTTAAGATTAGATGCGGCAGATGCGACTACGAGACTGTTGAGCAACACCCGTTTCAAGAACTGATAACTCTTCCAGCAAAAACATCCTCGACACCATGCCCAAAATGCGGTGCAACAAGCCTTTATGTTGCTGAGAAAGAGAGCCTCCTAGACCGTTTCATTGAAACAGCCTCTCAGAAAAACGTTCAGCTCGAGCTAATATCGACAGCCACCGAGGAGGGAATGATGCTCTACAAGGGCTTCGGAGGAATAGTCGGCATACTGAAATAGCAGCTTGCGAAGATGAGCCTTTCTAATCAAGCGTGTTCCAGTTATTTTCTATGGCACCATGGGCCTCATGCTTTGACAGATTTCCATGATCTCCTCCTCTGTCAAGACGGGTGCGAACCTGAAGAGATAGTTCAAGGAGCCGATCTTTATATCTACAAGATATGCGTACTCCGTGCCATACTTCAGATAATATTCTCTATAACCCATTGGTGCTCTGCTGGAGACGAATGCCATCCACTCGCCCACCCTATCGAATCTGTCGGTTGAGCTATTGGTCACATGGAAGGGAATTTCAGGCATGGGTGCTATTTCTATTCCGATTTCCGCCGTCTCGATGGCTTTGTCCCCAGTGTTGCTGTAGACTACTATTATGGGGAAGCTAACCTGCCCATCGAGAACCTTAGCCCACACGGCTGTGAGCTTCATTCCCCTCATCATCTTCGTGGGCAGGTGGAGCGTAAACCCCTTATTGGCCAGCTGGCTGACCACAGTATCCAGGGGAACAATCTCACCAGGGAAGGGTGCGGGGCCTCTTGGGGAAGCTTCATACGCAGTAGAATCTGGGGTCATGTTCGCGTATTGCTTGGGCACAATGTAGTTCCCTACGATTACACCCATAGCCATGACTGCCAAAAGCACTATAAGGAGCATACTTCCAACCCGAGCCATCAGCCACCACCCCAAGCGTAAAACTCACAATCGGAGACTTGTGTAAGCCAGTAATAAGGACGAGCCTCCTTGGGAACATGCCTGTACCAAGGGATCCAGTCGATCCCATTGTAGCTAAGGATGCATAGGTTACTGAAGTGCGTTCCATCGATATTTATTCCAGTGGTTGTGGTTTCGCTGAATGCTTGGTAATCCACCGCCACGTTGGGGTTAAGTGTCCCGAAGTCCCACATCCAATAGCCAGAGACCCCGCCGACCCAGACGCCGCTATTCTCATATCTCTCTATCCAATAATTGTACGTGGCCCCAGCGCTCGGGGTGCCAGTCCAGCGAATTTCCCAACCGTTCCAGTCATTCTTCTCCGCGTACCATGTCAACTGATAGTTGGTATCCCAACCTTTAGTATAGCCTACCTGAACCCGAAACCCGTAGACATAACTGAGTATGACAGTAGGCCACTGCGCGTAGAAATGACCCGTGGGCACGTTCTTATTAACGGTATATATTCTGCCGGATACTCCATAAGGAGGTGAAGCACCCTCATAACCGTAAAAATAGTATCCTGCATAGTACCTAACGCCTTGGGCAGTGGTTTGCGTGACGCTTATTAACACTGGAATCGCTATCAACAATGTCACTATAATCGCCCGCTCAATTATCCGTCCGTGTTGATTGATATCAATCCTTCCCAAACACCCACCCTCCCTTTTTCATGTTTTATAGTTAGAATAACCTCCCATTTATATTTTTTTAAAACTATAATAAGATATGTATATACACAACATAAGACAACAAGATTAACAGCGAGAAATTAAAATACCAATACTAAGCACGTGTTATATTATATCGTAATTAAAAATAATATAAATATCGCCTCCGCCTTTTTCTCTTCAGGGAGTAATAGGAGAAGGTGAACAATAGTATCCTAATTAAAGAGGAGGAAGCAGTAGAAAAAGCATTAAGCGCAAAGGAATTCCAGCTAGTCGCTTCAATCTTATCTGAGATAGGGTACCAACTTTCTTTGAAGGACTCCCTTGCTATGAGGGCTGAAAAGATTATAGATTATAAACCAACCGAGTACGTAGTAGTTGGGATAAGATTTGCCGGAGATCCTAAATCAAGGTTAGTTTTTGTTGTAGTATTCGTGAAACCGTATCAGGAAGCAACGGCGTATAGAGTAGATGAAGATTATCGCGTCCTAGAGGTTTTGGTCAGGGCTGAAAAAGGCCAGGTAACTGGAGGCAAGCTTACACCCACAATTCAGAGTAATCAGGTACTTAATCATGAGTTCCTCCTAACCGGCGTACCGCCACCGCCCTGTTCACCACCATGCGGTACCTGCCAATTCTGTTTTCAAGAATGCCTTGCTTATGACATACCTGGGGTTGTTCTGTGTTGCGCTATTTGTGCGCGTTATCTTCCAGACCTTGTTGTTTTTATAATGTACGTCGGACTTTTTTGCCCCTCTTGCTTTTACATAAACTGCGTCAGTTGGAGGTCCTATTGCCGCAATTGCACTCCTGATACGAGCTACTTGCCGGAATGTATGGGATGTCCATAGTTGAGGGGGAAAACAAGTTGTCGTATAGAGTTGTGATTCGGAGGATGATTGACCGGGTATTATTGAAGATCCATTTTACACTATCCGCTTTCATTATCTTCTTCGTGCTGTTTGCACTACTCTTCTCAGCTTACGTTTCCAATCCTCAGTACCAAACTGCTGAACATCTAATAAGCCTTGTCAGCTGGTTACTCCTCTCGTTGGCCTACATCCTTGGAAGCCTGGTTGAGCGGCTTAAACCGAGGAGTAGGATCCCTTGGCTGCTAGCCATAGCTTCCAGCCTCATATCCATGCTCCTGTTCACGTTATGGTTTGCCTTAACGCTTGAACCACCCTACGTAGTCCAGCTCCTAACCCTCGGATGGCAGTTTTACTTCATCCCCTGCGTGATTTATAGCCTAGTTAGAATCAAGCCCTGAAAGGAGTTGAATAGGAGGAACGCGAAAAATCGGGGCCCTTCGTTATTGTGCCCAATAATCACTTTCACAACTTTCTCCTAAGTGTTTACTCTAACCTTTAAAGGGGATGTGGAAAGCGTTAAGCAAATATGTAGCGCACGATAAAAATAAGGGCCTCTTGCCCATAGAATATACCTCGAGGATTCAGGGACTATCGTTAAAAGGCTGGCTCAGGAGATTGTGGATAAGCTTAACATGGAAATGTTAAAGGAGGAGGAAGAAATTAAAGAGTTAATTGAGAAGGTTGATGAAGAATAAGTATTCTTAAATATTGATAATATTAAGGAAGAAATATCCAGGCTGACTGGGCTTCCGAAGGAGGGGCTTAAAAACCAGCGGATGCATGAAACAAGGACCAGCCATCCAAGTTTACTCTGAAGATAAATTGATGGCGATAGTTGAAATAAAGGGAACGGTGTTTCGAGATATTACTGGTCGTATAGGTAATGAGATAAGGCAAGTGGAAGATTATTTTAATAGGCTGGAATGTGAAGTATGGTATCGTAGTAGTGGTACAAATTCGGATTGAGCAAACAGAATCCGGTTATACCTGCACTGGGATTAAGCTCTATAAAGAAATAGAGCCTAATTCAAATTACAGGTAAGGTGAGGAATAGCACCTTATTTTGTCAACTAGATCATCAATTAAAGCTTCCAACTTCTTTCCTTTTCAAGCTTCTCAACTTCAGTGGGTATGAACACGATATAATATTGCATACTCGAAGCAATGAGAAATAAGTCTATTTTGTAATATTGGTATCCAGTGTTTTTAATCAATTCGTTTATTTTCTCAACTGCCAGCTCCATTATCAGAATTTTGCGTTCACAGTAGAAATCTATGAAATGCTCTTCTCCTCGAAATTAAGACCCTGCACTTGTTCCAGTATGGGTAAGAAACTCTACTTATGTACTTCCCTGGCTCAGGGTTCATCACTACTATCTGACAAATAAGGCTCAAGCGTAACTGTAGCAAAAGATTTATTTGCCCTCAAAAACTCCTACACCCGAGCCCTGGTGGTGTAAAGGTTAGCATTGGAGGCTGTCACCCTCCCGACCCGGGTTCGAAAGTTAAAAACCGAATATCCCGGCCAGGGCGTTCTAATAAATTAATGTTCCTCCATCATTAAGCCGGTTAACTCTCTCGACGAAGAGCAGGAAGCGCGTGCGCGCTCCAAATAGGCTTATCGCTCATCTCAAAACCTCCTTGCGATCTCGTCGGCCAAAGCGTCTGAAAAACTCAGGAACAGGATCTTAGGATCAACGCCCAGCTTCCCAGCTAGCCTCCCAACCTCCTCAGGCTTAAGCCAATCCTCTAGGCTTAGGAAAGCGAGTAGCGCGCGCTAAAGAATTACACAAGGTAAGGGTAAGGTTAGATATTTAATCTTACACAATCCAAAAACACGTATATTTTAGATATAAAGATCGGCTCCTTGAACTATCTCTTCAGGTTCGCACCCGTCTTGACAGAAGGGGGAAATCTGGGAAATCTGCTCTGTCTTCCCATTTCTCCACGACGCCTTCTTCCTCAGGTGATTTCCCCACACCCGGTCGCTCTCGTCTAGACTAAAGCCCTGAATCGGAACCCCATTCTCATCATCTATTTCAACCAGTGCTTCACCTGTGGCGCCACAGTCTATGTTTAACTCTAACTAGTTCCCTGAAAAGCGCAGAGGCGGGGTGAGCAGCCAACCCTCATCCGGGGCCTGGATACCTGCGAAACGGTCGAGAAGCTGCACCGCCACAAAGACGCGGCTTATGTCCACAATGGGCAAGGGCTTGGGGCACCGGTATCCACTATGGCTGATGTCTGAAGCATTATAATATTGGAAAAGTCTGTTTCCCCTCCTGATCATGCCTACCCCCCATGTACATCTGGCCGGCGTGCCACGTACCTTTCACGTCAAGCGGAATATAGGGGGTGCGGTCGGGCCGCTGAAACCGGACACCGTCACGGCTCACGGCCAACTGAATCTCCAGCAGGCCATCGTTCACACAAGGGCCCAGCGGAGGCTCGGGAAAGTGGCGGTAGACACTGGGGAAAGCGTACCAAGCATCTTATACCTTTGTTCAGGAGGAGCCTTCGGGTCTAGGAACACTGAGCCCTCCGGGCTTCCGCCTGGGAATCCTTCTATGCGCACTATGTTGTTTCTCCTGCTTCCTTCATACTCCACGAGCCCGAGTTCAGGCTTCCTCCAATTAACTCCATCCTCGGAGACCGCGTAGCAGAGTCTAAGGGCCTTTCCGCCATCTATTTCTTCTCCAGTGCTCTCGGGAGCAGCTATATACCACATCTTGTAGACTCCTCCGTCCTCTAACACGGTCAACCAGCCGATCCAGCCCCTGTCCTAGGGACGGTCTCCCCGCAATACTTCATGCCGCTCCAAGGGCGGGTTAACTTTCGCCCTTATCCCCTTCGACTACACTATGAAGCGCTCGTCTAGGAAAACCTGTTTGCGGGAGCCTACTTAGATACAATTTCGTGTCATTTACATGTCTCCTCCATTTCAAATGGCAATCCGATACCGGTAATAATCCGCCAGCTTCCAGGCTTCGGCGGCGCGTTCACTGCAACGGGTTAGGAAAAGGACGATATCACTGTTCTCACGGTCTTGGTAAAACCTAAAGTTGGAGAGCTGCACCTGTGGAGGCTCATAAGGCTGCTGCCTGTCAATCACGGTTATGGTGTTGCGTTTCAAGGAAAAAGGATTTTCTTGAACCTCTGCTATGACCAGAGGTGTCCTCGGAAAATTGCCGTAAGGACGCAGAGTCTTCTCGCAATACACGCCAAAGATCCATGCACCTTCAATACACAAGTTTCCAATCCAATAGAGCCGGCCGTTTTTAATGGAGCGAAAAAGCATAGAGCCAGTGGAACTGGATTCAATGGGCTTGTTCCCATCGCAGGGTAAGGGCACCGGCTCGGTCTAGGTCTCGCAATGGTCATCCGAAAAACTTATCCACTTATACCTTGGGCGCTCGGGAAACATGCTGTTGTCCTCCTGCAAAACCATAGCGAAACGCCCGTCCTTTAGTTCCGCGACAGCCGGTTCGTAGAAACCGCGAGAAGTCTTCTCTAAATCAGGGATAACCGGTTTACTCAGTTTCCACCTAATCGTCTCGTCTTTCCCATAGTCTCCTAAGAGATGAACGATGATGCCTGCTGGCGACCAGCAACCCTTATAGTGGACAGGCTGCCCTTTTTCATCAAGGTATGTGCCCTGCGCGGGGAATACTAATCGCCCCCTCGATATTTTTTATTGGATTGCAGAAGCTCACAGCAATTTCGCCAGGAAAATCTAAATCCAAACGGGTTAAGTCGGACCATGTGTTTGCTGCCGGGTCGTACATTTCTTGGACTAGGGAGTAGGGAAGGTCCGTGTCAAGCGTATCGTTAGGGTAGAAAGACTTGTTAATAACCACTATAATTTTCTCTGTTTCTGAGTCGAAAAGAGCTGCTTGCTCGCCGTAACGGATTTTGCCCCCTTGACATCCACACTTTTCAGGTGCAGAACCGGCTGCGTCCATGTTCTGTCATTATCATAGCTGAACATGTCCATATAATCATCATAAGTATCTGAGTAATCCTCTCTCCCGAAACGGTGAAGAAGAATCTGTTTGTTCCTTGAGACGTATGTCACAAAGCCTGGAACCACCGGCCGCCCTTTCTCGTCGCATCTCAGAAACCGTTCCTTTGATAGAACTTTTATCATATGAGAAATACTTATCTTTTCTCAGAAGGATGTTTAGTCAAAAATCCACGCTTCCTCTTTAAACGTCGTTTCCAATGGTTAAAAAATGATTTTTTAGAGGCGGCAGCCCCATGAGGGTCGAGCCCCTCCATCACAACCCACACGCAACAGGTTTACCCTCCAGCCATCCCTTACCAACGCAGGTAGCTTACCAGACCGTTGCTCCCTCCCGGGCCTAGCGGATTCGGTAATTAGGCAGACGCGCCCACCCTACGGCAGGCGAGCCTGCTACTCCTGCCCAGTAAGGATGGCTTTCACAGACCTGTTGCAGCCGGTTGCGTTGAGGCAGCCCTGTCCCCACGGTTATCGGCTCCCCGCGTGTCGCCAGTTTCGGGTTCAGGGAATGGCGAGCTCCCCGAGCCTACCTGCCGCCCAGGAAAAGATTGTGAGAGGCATCATAAATACGTTTCCATCGGGCCTAGCCCCCGACTCATGAAGCTCAGGATTTAGATGGATACTTTAATAAGCCCCTTTTCACTCTGGCCTCAGAAACAATGAAAAAGGAGTCTAAGGCTAGGAAGAACATAGTGGGTCTAGCTCTTGAAATACTTAAGCAGGTGGAGAATAGGCAGCCTCCTTCGCTGGAGCTCCCTCTGAGGACTGTTGACAACATTATCTTCGACGAGAAGAAGGGCCATTATGTCCTAGGGCCTAAGAAGGCGGTTCGCACCTCGCGCAACGTGAAGCACTTGAAGCCTTTAACCCAGCTCGTATGGGTTGCAAGCCTAGCGAGGAAGCTTATCGACGAGGATAAGACCAGTACGCTGAGAGATGTTTTCTACATGGCTGAGGGCGTAGACCTTGGCTTCGAGGATCAGAGCGAGTCGGACAGGATAATAACCGAGCTTGAATCCGTAGCAGGCTCGCCCAGGGAGGATTTCAACATTTATCCTGAGGAGAGGAGTGCCATATTCGCAGACCTAACCATCGAGTACACTGTGAAAGGCTACGAGGGAAAGAAGATTAATCTGACTTCACACCCCGACGGGTTGATGATAGGCCCGGCGCTAGCCACCGCCAGGTTCGTGAAAACCTCCACTGACAAGGTTCTCTGCATCGAGAAAGGTGCCATGTTCACAAGGTTCGTTGAGGAGAAGGCCTGGAAAAAGTACAACGCTATTCTGATCCATACTGCTGGGCAGGCGCCGCGCGCCACGCGACGCCTGATAAGGAGGCTTAACGTGGAGCTAGACCTGCCTGTGTATATTTTCACCGACGCGGATCCATGGGGGCTGCATATCGCGCAAGTCATAATCTCAGGCTCAGCCAACGCTGCGCACGTGCCTGAGCTGGCTACGCCGAAGGCTAGGTGGATGGGCGTCTACGCTTCAGACATAGAGGATTATAAGCTTCCAAGCACTAAGCTTCTAGACGTGGATATCAAAAGGCTGAACGAGCTTAAGAAGGATAAGAGGTATGCTAAGGACCCATGGAAGAGGGAGATAGACATGTTCTTCCAGATAAAGAGGAAGGCTGAACAGGAGGCTTTCAGCAAGTACGGCTTATCGTTCATGGTCGACGTATACCTTAAGAAAAGACTGGCGTAAAATAGTGGACTAATGTTCAAATGTGGGGGGAGGCTTCGGGGAAAGATTTATCTTAAGGATTTAAAGCGTAAAGGCGATTTGAAACCAAGCATCGTTGCGGCGAAACTGTTCGCAGCCCTCTTAACCTGCTGCGGAGCCGTACTGCTATTCTACACTGTGAACACGGGGGAAGCATTAGGAATCACATACCCGTTTTTCCTGTTCGCCAGCATAGTGGTAACGCTTCTAGGCGTAATCGGACTTATTTTCAGGCTTAGAGTTAGAGAATAGAAAAATATTTTAAGCCCAGACGTTTAACGTTAAGCTGCGCCGGCGTAGCTCAGCAGGTAGTTTAAGGCCCACAGCAGCGGGCTCGGAAAGAGGCTGAGGCTGTTAACCCGTTGGTCGGAAGTTCGAGTCTTCCCGCCGGCGCTTATGTTCAAATTCTGACATGCGTGGCAGTTACTCTTCTCGATCTTTAAGTCGAATGAATAAGTATCCATTTTACCAAGAGTCGAAATAAGAAAGAATACATCTTATCTGAGAAGCTTATTATTTTCTATATGGGGCTACTTATCTCAGGGGTAGGAGGAGGGGGCGGCGGTGATGGAGGCGGCGTGCGTTTTTTCAAGTACAGCCATGTTATTAGTACGGCTGAGGATAAAGCCAGCACCACTAGAATTAGAAGCCATAGGGGTATCCCAACGCTGTAGGCAAGGTTCTCAGAGATGCTTATATTCCCACTGTTGTCGATTGCGTAGACCCTGTATGAAACCATGGTGAGGGGAGGATGCCTCGGGATTACGGCGGAATACTTGCTGGGTCCTACTTGTTTAGCAGTCACGTTACCAGTCACGCCTCCAAAGCTGTAGGAGACTAGGACTGTCCTGACTCCTGTACCCTTGTCGGCAACTGTGCACGTGATGTTAACCTCCTCTATGAACGTCACTTCCACTGGTAGGCGTGTTATGTTAGATATGGTTGGCGGGATATCGTCCACTAATAAGAAGCTGACCGCGAGTAATTCTCTACCAACCCCGTTTTCAAAGGATACTAAGGGGAAAATACTCCAGTTGCCTATGGCAGAAGGGTCTGTCTGCGAGAAAGATAGTTCTCTGATGAATCTGCCACCCGCTTGGTCGAACATAAGTATCCTGGTTGAGCCGTTGGGAGATGTTAAGACAAACCTAGCTGAGCTTATCGGCGAAACGTCTGAAGAGTTTAGTTCAACAGTGAGAGTGGGGGAGCTTAATAGGACGATATCCTTATCGATGAACACGGAGATTCTTAAAGTATTGAAAGAGGCTTCTGCTGCTCCTACTCTAAGACCGTCTGACGAAACATATGTCACGCTAACCAAGTATTGTCCTGCCTGGCTTAGACGGAGGCTTCCGGTGACCACTCCGTTTTGATCAAGCTGGTTTAAAGACTGGTTGAATAAAACTCCCGCTGGTCCAACCGCCTTGATCAAGATCACTCCCGGGGGGAAACTCGGGTTGGCTGAGGCTGCTCTCGCCTCTATCCTTATGGTGTCGTTCAACAGGAAGACTGAGGAGTAGGTATTCATCCACCTGAACCTTACGTAGGCTGATTGAGTCTCCAAATAGTTGTCTGCTTTCACACGGATTTCCGCCCTACCGAAATACGTGTTAGATGCCCCCATTACTATTCCATTTATCGTTATGTCATCGTTCACAATAGATACGGAAGGTGTTCCACCGCCTGCACCCGGGGTGACGAATGCTCTTTGAACAACCCAGTCTCTCGGAACCGGCCCTATTTTGATGGTTACGGAAGAGTGGGGTGAGGCTGAGAAAGAGAGGAGCATATTAGAAATATTCCAGGACGCGTTGCTTCGGGGTGAAACGGAGTAGCTGGAGTAGAATTCTGGCCCTGGGGAGGAGACCTCAATAGTATAATTGAACCTCGCTGTAAAGTTCAGGAAGCCGTAGGAGGGTGAAGCCGGAGAATAGAAGAAGAGCGGGTAGGTGGCTTTTAAACCAAACTCCTTCTGTTCAACTCTGTAAGTCGGCAGAGCATAGAGGCTACTATAAGCGTCTCCAACATATGCTTCCCATGTTCCTCCGCTTATCTCCCATTCTCCCCAAGGCTTACCAGCATTATCCGTGAATATTGATAGGGAGGCGAAAGGTCTGTAGAAGGGCGGCGGATGATTTCCATCATATGAGGTTCTGCTCTGCTCTACCGACATTAAGTTGGAAGATACTTCAACAGTTCCTCCTGAGAAGCTTGTCGAGCCCTGAACCACTGTCCAAAACGCCAGCTCATCCAACGGGTATGTTAAACGTATCTCAGGGGTCTCTCCAGTGCCAAAGGCCGCTGATCTGACCTTCATCATTATGCTGCTCCTAGGTATGTTGCGGCCGTGAAGATAGATCCGATAGCTTTGCAGAGAGAGGGCTCTAGCCCATGAGCTGAAACTGGTCGAGTAGGTGCTGCTGACTGGATGAGTAAGGGCTCCTTCAAGCATCTTCCCAACTATGTTCTCCACATTGCCGGAAGTCGTGTTGAAAAATCTGGCATTGCCCTGCGCGTTATCGTCAACATCCTTAGGACTACTTAGTAGTTTCAAATCAGCTCCGGAACCTGTTTCCCAAACTACTTCAAGCCTGTAGACATTGCCTGCATATAAGGCTCTTGGGTTAATCATCTTCATGGCGATCCACCAATCGTAGGGACCTGTTACAGTCACCGACTCCGTGGAGGTCCCGAAACTAATCATTCCATAGTTCCATATTTCTGCGTGAAGCCTCACGCTTCCAGAGTAAACCCTTACAACCAGCCAAACATATTTAACTTCAAAATTATCATAGGAGGATGGAACAGTGAAGTTCTGGAGAATCCATGGATAGGTGCTGTTAATCCTGAAGTAGTCGCCTTCGACGAAGGGAGTGTAACGTATCTGGAAGACCTCGTTCGAGAAAAGAGTGAAACCATCTTTAATAGGGCTTTGATAATCTCTCGTCGTCCAGTAAAGGTTGCTCCATGTTGCGGGGCCGAATGTTCCAAAGGTAACTGAATTCTCAGGAATAGGATACTCTATTTTATCTGAAGCATACTGATAACTGGGAAGTATAACCTTTTTCTTAATGAAGGTAGCTATGGAACTCTGTGTAATAATTCTAGACTGTAAAACTGGACCGGTGCCTTCAAAAGCTTCCGGAGATGCTTGAGAGGCCGTTTCATATAATTGGTAAAATGGTTGTGTAATCAGTGTGAAGACGAAGAGCATTATCAATATTCTTCTCCTCACCATTCTTTATTTGAAATGGTCTAAAAGTATAAAAACATTATTTTTGCATAAATAAACCATTGATAAGCCCCTTCGACACATTTTCTAAAAAGAGTCTTCCTATTGAGCATTATAAACGTTCTCGTTACAAGGCTGACTGATATTCAGTTACAATAAATTCTGTTTATACAGCCGTAATCTTCACAAAGAGTTATAATTCTTATGGTAGCAATCATGCGTTTTGTTAATAATACTTATATTTTCGCCTCATGCTTAGCAGCTGGATTGGCGGATGGCTTTACTGTTAAGACGGGGGAGAAGGG
>FMJZ01001631.1_pt1 | contig 46017 bp, 37 predicted proteins | sample 1987881 | NCBI WGS metagenome assembly FMJZ01 (sample SAMEA4378227, study PRJEB15110) | soil metagenome | biome: soil; feature: Field; material: Soil | place: India | collected 2015-03-11 | depth 0 m
GTCTTGGCAACAACGGGCGCACTGCCGTGCGCCCCTACCGCGGCGTCGGGGGCGTTTCGGGAGTCCGCAGCAATGCACGTGGCGATGGCAACGGCGGGTACGTCCGCAGAAATTCCCTTCTCTTTCCGTTGCAGCCGCCCCGTGGTAGCGAAGTCACTAGTACTTCTTCCCACAAAGGAGAGCGAACATGGCCACGAACGAGGAAGTCGTCGTTGCTTTCTGCCAGGCCTGGAGGGAGCGCAACATCGACCGGCTACTCGACTTCTTTTTGCCCGATGCGGTGTATCACAATATACCTCTGCCCCCACTCCAAGGTCTCGACGCGATCCGTGCCACGTTAGAGACCTTCGCCGGACCAGCAGAGTTCATCGACTTTGAAATCTTGCACCTGGCTAGCAAGGGCAATGTGGTCTTCACCGAACGAGTGGACCGCTTCCGCTTCGCGGGAAAGGACGTGGAGCTGCCGGTGGCCGGTGTGTTTGAAATCGAAGGTGGCAAGATCCGAGCCTGGCGGGACTATTTCGACTTGCAGACTTGGTTGCGGCAAACTACGCCACAGTCGAGTTAATTGGGGGCATCGCCCGCCCTGGAAAACGAACCTCAGCAAGCGCTACGTGCGGCCTCCGATTTCGCGCGATCGTTGCCATGCAGGTCAAGCAACCCTTGGTCCGCGCCAGTCCACCCCGCCACGATGGTGGCAACCAACTCTCGGTTGGGCGCTAGCCCGGAGGTCGCGGCAAACTCGGTGTTACCACTTGGCATACTGCCACTCGGCATAACCGAGCTGGCGGTCTACGAGCTGGGTGCGACCCGATGACTCCACGAGTGCTCCGGTGTAGCGGCCAATGATCTGGTAAAAATTGAGCCCGAGGAAACCAAGGCGCATTCGTTCGCGGTGGCATGCCTCGGGCTCGAATCGTAAACGGCAACGGCCGTCCGTCGAGGACATTTCCCAGGGCCGCATTAAATTGGTGCGCTCGAAGGCGAAGTGAACGAGCCCGAGACTTTCTCGTCTGCCATCGACCCAAAAACAGTTTTCCGTGAAGCTCGTTTCGTTGACGCCGCAGGAAATGTTGAGCCCGAGCGCTTGGCCACCCACAGCTCTTCCTGCCAAACAGCCCCACAACCAATGAGTTTCTCGCCGCATGTAGCCCGCGCTCCAATCACGATGGCCTAAGGTGCCTGCACGCTCTAGGTCCACGTAACCGAGGTTGGTTTGCAGGCTACCCCGCACGCGCTGGCCGGCTGTTTTTCGAGCAAACACCCAGCCCGCGGCCCCAGCCCGAGTGCACAGCCGCAGCGGGGTCGTCGGCGGGTCGGCCTCGTCCCACTCCGCGTCGATGTGGAGCCGTGCTGGCAGCTCCGCCACTAAGCGACGCGAGTGTGTCCGCGTTCCGGGCTCGAGGCGGATCCTCGCACCACGAGCAGCGAATTCGGCAATACCGTCTTCTGGGCGCTGATCCATTTTCATGCCCCAGGCAAGCGGCCGAACAAAGCTGAATTCCTCGATAACCCTTCGCGCCGGCCAATAGGCATATACGAAAGCCGAAGCCGCGTAGCGAATGTTCACCAAGGCACAGCCAAACACCACCTCTTCGCTCAAACCACCGAGGAACTCGAACTGCTTGAAGGCAAAGTAACGCCGCCAACGGCCTGCTGACCGGTCGAACTCATCCATCAGTCGGCATCGCCAATAGTCGACCTCTTCGATCGCCTCTTCGAACGAGCCGAAACACACCTCGCCCCGTTCGTTGCAAAGGGAGCGCATCGCGCCTCAACGAATGTAGGGCCAAACCTCGCGCTCGAACAGGTGTAAGCTCTCCCATCCGAGCTCGGGATCGATCCCTCCCATGAGCGGGTGAAGTACGAGCCGCCCCTGCTCCCGGGCCAACGCGATACATTGCTCCGGGGTAAGCACTCGGTAAACGCCCGACGACCGCACGTCTTCGATGGTGCTGCCTTCCACGTGCACTTGCGACCGTTGATCCGGAGTCTGCCACGCGGCGTAGGTGGTCGCGTCGTACAAAGCGTGAGGTGCAATCCTCTGCCAATCGCGCTCGGGATCGCGTGACACATGCACGAACCCAGGGCCGCCTGGCATCATCACGAAACCATGCTCGAAGCCCACCCGCTGGCACTCCTCGTGATACACCCGCTCCAGTTCCGGATCCGCTATGGCTGGTAGGAAAGCCGTGTGCAAGCGTGCCGCGCGGCGCGCCGCCGCGGCCGTCGAGCCACCGAGGAAAATGGGAATGGGATGGGCAGGGCGCGGCGTAACGCGCACGGTGCGGCCGCGGAAAGTAAAAGGCTCACCCGTCCAGGCTTGGCGCAACACCCGGATTCCTTCTTCCAGAAGCTTGCCACGTTCGCCCCGATTGACTCCAGCCATCTCGAACTCTTCCTGGCGATAACCCAACCCGGCGACGATGCTAATTCGCCCGCCGCTCACCAAATCCAAGATCGCAAGCTCCTCAGCCAACCGGATTGGGTCGTGCAACGGCACGAGCAGCGCTGCAACGTTAATGGGTAACCGCTTCGTAGCGCCAGCAATCGCGGCAGCCAACGTCAGCGGTGCTGGCAGGAAGCCATCGTCGACACCGTGATGCTCGGAGAGCACGCACATGTCGATGCCCAGCGCGTCTGCCCAGCGGCACATCTCCAGGCACGCCGCGTATTGCCGCGCATGGGTCGTCGACGCGAATGGAGGAACCCGCAGGTCGAAACGCATTACCACAATGGCCATGTTGCCCTCCCTCGCCAGCGTCGGACCCCACGCGTCGTTGCCGGGCCCTTGCCTATACCATGGTCACCGGTCGAGCAACTCGAGCTTCTCTCGCGCAGCGAACTCCCGACGTAGCTCCTCGTAATCCTGACGAGTGAACGGGCGGAACGTCGAGTCGCCCCGGCGCCGCCAGTAAATTCTGGCCTCTGGGATACGGTTTAGATCGAAATGGACCTTCTTATAATTCCGCACCAAGACTTTCTGCGTTTGCGTGTACTCGAAATCTTCGACGATGCGCACGAAGTCCGGAAACCACTTTCGGTCCATGCTTCCGTGAGTCACCTGCTCTTCGCACCAGTCGAAAAAACCTTTGGGATCGAACTCCGCCCCGTCACGCATCTTGAGTGCAGCCATCACCAGCTCGTCGGAAACCGCACACGGCACACCATAGGCAACCGCCAGTTGTACGTCCGGGTGCTCGCTGAGCAAACGACCTACCTGGGCTGCAGAAAAGTTTTCCCCGTCCTTACGAATCCAGTCGTCCGTTCGCCCATCGAAGTACAGGTAACGACGACCATTCACGATAAGAACGTGGCCAAGATCGCCAGAGTGGTACACCCCGTTCCGGTACTTCTCTTGATTCGCTTGCGGATTGTCGTAGTAGCCTTGGAACAACGCGGTATCGGGGGCAACGCGACAAATTTCGCCCACGGCCCGATCGTAGTTGAGCAGCTTTCCGTCCGGACCAATCTGCGCTGGCTCGCACTCGGTCCCGTCCGGGGCCAAAATTTTCACCGTCGGGTCGGTAATTTCTCCCACACACCCACGAGGATCCCCCTTGCGCCGGAAGGTACTGATGGCCGCCTCGGTGGAGCCATAAAGTTCGAACATGTCCTCCAAGCCGAACCATTTCATGAACTTGTCGATGTCCGGAGGTGCCGCACCGTTGCCGACGGCGTAACGCAGCTTGTTGCGAGGATTGTGGGTTACCTCGCGGGCAATCACTTCTTCGTCGCCACCGAAGCGCTTTTCGATCGCAGCCAGGACGTAGTGCACCGGTTCCCCGACGTAGTTCCAGAATGTGGAGCCGTAAGTGAAAATGTCGTCGAGGAATTGACTGGCACTAAATCTCTCCCGCAAACCCATGCTGCCGCCAACCCAGAACGCTGGCATGAAACCGACGAACATGGAGTTCGAGTGGAACAGTGGCATGCAACCGTAGCCGACGTCTTCGTGGGTGAGACCCATGTTGGACGACACACCAAAGCCCACCGCACATAGCTTCATGTGGTTGTTCAAAATCCCCTTGGGGAGGCCGGTTGTCCCAGAGGTGTAGATGACCATCAACGTCGTATCCGGCGTCACACTGACGTCAGGCGGTGCAAGCTGCTCGCTCGGGGGGCCCACCTCGCGATCGAGACAAGTCACGTAGTCCCTCGCAGCGGGTATTTCCCCACCCTGAGTGCGCAACACGAGAATGTTTTCCTCGCCAAGGTAACGAAGCTGGGCTTGAATCCGCGTTACTTCGGGTAAGAATTTTTCGTCCACCACCAGCACCCGCGCCCGCGCATGGTTCAGCACCCCGGCCAAAACTTCTCCACGGAGCCCCGTATTGACACCGAACAAGGTCAACCCGGCGTACGCACAGCCTCCGTAAAGGGAAAGCAGCTCCATGTGGTTTTCCAACAGCATCGCCACGTGGCCAGGATGATCGCTGTCAATTTTTCCTAGGCGCTTCAGCAAGAAATGAGCAGTGCGCACGCTTTCGTTACGAAAGTCCAAATAGGTCCACCGACGGTTCCGGTGCATAAGCAACACCTTGTTCCGGGTCACGGGGTGACGAGAGCGTGCCTCAATATGAGCGCTCACAGTAAAATTCGGTGCGTCGAACATCAGCGGTTCTGCCATCGATTGGTCCCCTCTTTCGAAGCGTAACTCGAACTTGCGCTTTTAGTGGCGGAAGCATTCCCCAGTCAATCCGGCACAGTGAATTCTCCCCCTGCACCGCTCCCTGGCTTACCCGCCCCGTGCCGTAAGTAAGCCGGCCAGCAGAGGCTTGGGTGCACGAGTAAAACGGCAACCGGAGCCGCCAGAATTCCGCGCCAACCTTTCCCCAGGGTTACGTTGGGGCTTTTCAGAAAAGGGTCCAAGCCCAACGTTCGTGCACTCTCCCTCGCATCCTACCTCGACGTGCGCGGCAGCGAGTTCAGCCAATGAGAGGATGCCCGCGTATCTGTGAGATCGTCTCTCCGCACATGCGAAAGCTAGCCTTGCACGCCCGTGCCCCTCGGCCCGCAACGCGCCTGGAGCCCACCCCCAGGATCAGGTCAAAGCCTCTAAGTGGCGCCGCAGGTTCGTTGCTCGTTGCCGGAGGCTCAACGCTTTCTCTTTTTCCTTTTCCACGATGTCTCGAGGCGCACGTGCCAGGAAATCCTCTCGTGCCAGCTTGCCCTCTACTTGCTCGAGGTCCTTTCCCACCTTGTCCAGCTCGCGCTGCAAACGCTGCCGCACTTCGGTGGTGTCAACGATTCCTCGCACGGGCACGAACAATTCCCCCACCCCTTCGACGAGCACGGAGGGCTCTCCAACTGGGTGCTCACCCTCGGTCAAGCGTTCCACCGCACCGGCTCGGGCAAGAAGCGGTAGGTAACTCCGCAAAAGTTGCTCAAGCTCCGGGGAAACCGCAGAAGGAATCCGTACCGTCACTGCCTGCACAGGCGGCAACCCCAAGTCGGCACGCAAGTTCCTGACACCTCGCACCGCAGCCAGAAGCTGCCCCACACATTGCTCCACTTCCACGCTGCGCCACGCTTCGTCAGCGCGGGGAAACGGCCCGGTCATAATGCTTTGCGACCGACGTTCGATCGGGAGATGCTGCCAGATCTCCTCCGTCACAAAGGGCATCATCGGGTGCAGCAGGCGTAGTGCCTGCTCCAGTACGTGCACGAGCACAGCCACCGTTCGCTCTACCGCCCGAACGTCTGATGCCCCCAAGGGCAACTTGCTCATTTCGATGTACCAGTCGCAGTACTCGTGCCAGAGGAACTGGTAAATGCCGAGCGCAGCATCGTTGAAGCGGAATTCCTCCAACGCAGCGCGGGTGCTGTGGATCACGTGTTGGAGCCGCGAAAGGATCCAACGGTCCACCAGGGAAAACTCACTCGTACTAAAGGCACCGAGGGGCTTCACTCGCTGGTCACTTTGCACTTGCCGCAATACGAAGCGGGCAGCGTTCCAAATTTTGTTGGCAAAGTGCCGGCCAAGGTCGGTTTTCTCCTTCGCGTAGCGCACATCCTCGCCAGGTGGGGCCAGGGCAACAATGGTAAAGCGCAGCGCGTCTGCCCCGTATTCTTGGATGACCTCCAAAGGGTCGGGAGAGTTTCCCAACGACTTCGACATCTTTCGCCCCTGAAGGTCCCGCACGATGCTGTTGAAGTACACCGTGCGGAAGGGCACTTCGCCCATGAACTCGTACCCGGCCATCACCATGCGCGCCACCCAAAAAAAGATGATGTCGGCTCCGGTCACGAGCACATCCGTAGGGTAAAAACGCTCGAGCGTACGGGTCCGCTCCGGCCAACCCATGGTGGAAAACGGCCAAAGCCACGAGCTGAACCAAGTGTCCAACACATCGGGATCTTGCTGGATGTCAGAGGAACCGCAGTGAGCGCAGGCATTGGGGTCTACTCGCGCCACAGTTTCCTTGCCACAACTCCCACAGTACCACACGGGGATGCGATGCCCCCACCAAAGCTGGCGGCTAATGCACCAGTCGCGGATGTTCTCCAGCCAGTGCAAGTACACACCCACCCACCGCTCCGGGATGAGCCGGAGCTTTCCCGTGCGCACGGCCTCGATGGCCGGGCCCGCTAGCGGTTTCATCCGCACGAACCACTGGGTGGATAAATACGGCTCGATCACCGTTTGGCAGCGCTCGCAACGACGCACGGGCACACGATACGGCTCCACTTTCACCAAAAGCCCGCGTGCTTCCAGGTCGGCCACGACCTTCTGGCGAGCGGCGAATCGGTCCAAACCGCGGTACGGTCCGCCATTCTCGTTGATCTTCCCCGCCGTATCCATGACCACCAGCGCGGGCAGGTTGTGGCGCTGCGCCATTTCGAAATCCGCGGCGTCATGAGCTGGCGTGACCTTCACCGCGCCCGTGCCAAAGGCCGGATCCACCGCTTCGTCAGCCACGACCGGGATCGGCCGATCGAGGAGCGGTAGCACGACACGCTGGCCAACGAGACGCCGGTAGCGGCTGTCATCCGGATGCACAGCCACGCCGGTGTCGCCCAGCATGGTCTCCGGCCGCGTCGTCGCCACGACCACCCCGTCGCTTCCGTCCTCGGCCGGGTAGCGAATGTACCAAAGCGACCCAGCTTCGCCGCCTTCGACCGTAATCGCTTCTTCATCCGACAAGGCGGTGTGGCAGCGCACGCACCAGTGGATGATCCGCTGCCCGCGGTAGACCAGGCCCTTTTCGTACAGTCGGACGAACACTTCTCGAACCGCAGCCGAGAGGCCAGGGTCCATCGTAAAACGCTCACGACGCCAGTCGCACGAAGCCCCGAGTTTGCGCAATTGAAGAAGAATTGTTCGGCCGTACTTCTCTTTCCACTCCCACACGCGCTGCAAAAAAGCCTCACGGCCAAGCCGGTGACGGTCGAGCCCTTCTTTGGCCAACTGCTTTTCCACGGCGTTTTGCGTGGCGATGCCAGCGTGGTCCGTTCCTGGAAGCCAAAGCGTGACGAAGCCATCCATCCGCTTGTAACGCACCAAAATGTCCTGCAGCGTGTTGTTCAGAACGTGCCCCATGGTCAGGACGCCGGTTACGTTCGGCGGCGGGATCACAATGCTAAACCGCGGCCCGGGTTGGTCCTCGTCCGCGTAAAAATATCCCTGCCGCTCCCAGAAGGCGTACCACTTATCCTCGACTTGCGAGGGGTCATACGTTTTCGGTAGCTCGTTCATCGACGACACCCCTACGTGCAGGCCCCTCAAAGGAACCGCGACGGAACGGACTCGCTAACGCAAAGGCACAACCCACGCAACGCCACACGTTCTCCTGCCGTCTTTCCACTGCCAGGACCAACTGGACTGAGTGCCTCCCACCGCACCTCTTGCCCGCAAAAGCCCGAAGCAATTGCCCTTGCACTACACTGGCCCCTGGCGCCTGTCCCTTCCCCGCCCCACACGCGCGGCCAGGGCAAGCCGAACACGGCACGGAACTCCCCACACCGGCGTCAGGCGCTCGACAGCGCCCGGCCATGACGCGAGAACTTGCACCAGAGTGTAACCTTCGACATAGCCTTGGAGCGTATCGCGAACGAAATTTTTCTCAGGGCTGGAATTGCTCGCGACAGGTTCCTCGAGGGTAGACGCATCAAGCGAACGGAAGAACGGGTTTTCCCGAGCCACTTGTTGCGTCGCTAACCAGTGGGGCACATGGAACTTCAGAGCCCTGCTCAGCGTTTTTGCGGCCGGAACCGTTCTCGTTTTGCACCTTCTCCGGGTTGCAGACTCGCCGCTCTATTTTGACGAGGCTTTTAATCTACAGGTGCCCCTGAATCTTGCCCTCGCGGGCAAGTACCAAACCTGGTACGGCGAGCCGAAGCCGTTCAACTATCACATCACCACCGGCCCGACGGTGTTGCTTCCGGTTGCAGGCATGTTCCTCCTGTTTGGGCCAAACCCCATCGCTGCCCGCCTCGTTATGACGGGCTATTTCTTGCTCTTCCTGTACGTGTGCTGGAAATTCTGTTGCCGCCTCTTACAAGAGTCAGCGCACAGGCTCTTCGCCCTTGCCTGCGCCTTCTTGGTCATTATCCCAGAACTCCTGCTTTATTCCGCTCGAGTCTTGGGGGAGCTTCCGGCAGTCGCACTTTTTCTCGCCGGCACGTTGGTGGTCGAACGCCAACGGGATCACGGGTCACGGTGGCACGCCTTTGCTGGCGGCGTGCTCCTTGGTCTGGCAGTGCTCACGAAACTCGTGCTCGCGTTAATGGTACCGGTCGCGCTCCTTGCCGTTCTCGCTAGCAGGCAAAAGGGCGCCGCAATCCGCGAGCGAATTGTGGCGGGGTTCGTACTCGTTGTCGGAGCCGGACTTCCTCTCCTTGCCTGGGAGGGGTTGCAAGTGGCGCACTTCGGAGTGGCAGGATGGCTTCAGCTCCTCGAGCGCAGATGGTTTTTTCTGCTCTTTGCCGGCAGCGGCCTCAACTGGATGGCGCTGACGCAGCCCGAGCGAGGACCTTGGGCCCACGTGGTCCAGCTTGCGACCACGTTTGGGCGTAGTCCTCAGCTCATTGCTCTCGGCTTGTCATTGCTCTGGGTGGCGTATGGAGCGTTCCTGAAAAGGTCGAATTTTTGCGGCCGCGTTCTTTTCGCTGCCACCATGGTGCACTTTGCGTGGTGGGTTTTCCTGAGTTCTTGGGTTGTTTACCACCACCTCGTCGTGGGGCTGTTCTTTCACACGCTGGCAGGTGCCTACCTGCTATTACGAACCATGAGCGCATCGTGGCGCTCCCGCTACCGAGGCATGATGTTTCGCTTGGCGGTTGCAGCCGGCCTACTGTGTTCCATGCCCTGGCCCCAACGGAATACCTCCACGCTCCCATACAGCTTCCGAGAACAGCAATACGTCGCAAACAGGCTCATCGAACTGCTTCACGCGAGCAACTCTCGCTCGGTTTGGGCATTTGGGTGGTCGCAAGTGCCCGCTGTCTCTTTCCTTGCCCAAGTACCTTTCGGCAATATCGCCGCGCGTAGCGCACCACTGGGTGAAGGCAACCATTTCTTCATCGTCGAGGCAAAGGCTTCGAGTGAAGCTCTGGCTTACGCACACGACCACTGCGCGGAGTGGCTCGTCCAATCGCCAGCGGGGTCCATCTGCCGCCTACGGCCCAACGCTCCACCGGGAAAAGAAAGCTTCCCCGTTCCGTAATTGCCTCGCACCCCGGGGCGTTCTGCGTGCGCTCCTGTCTCCCTTCCTGTTCCCCGGGTCCACGCCAACACAGCATCGCCCTGGGGGCGAGACTTCCCCTAGGGCACCAACTCGAATCGGTACTCGATGATCCCTGCCGCCGTCCCACTCCACTCCGGTGGCAGGCGAAAACGGCTCCGGCGCGCCGCAGCGAGCGCCTCACGGTCGAGCACCTCGTACCCCGAGGAACGATCCACTCGGGCCGCACGCACCGTGCCATCCTGCGCAAGCTCCAACCACACCCGCACCACGCCGCTCCAACTGCGCTGACGCGCAATGGCCGGATAAACCGGCGGCGGGCAGTGCGCGCAGTACGCACGGGCATCGCCAACCCCTCCGCCACCTCCCTCGCCTCCGTAGCCCTTCCCCACTGATCCTACCCCCTGGTTTGGGCCCGTAGCATTCCCGCCCGTGCCGCCGTCGTTGGCTAGCCCGGCGTCACCCGTTTCCCCACTCGAATCGGCCGCAGTTCTACCTTCCCGAAGCATCGCTCCTTCCCCTTCGGCTAGAACCCCCTGCGGCAATTCCGTTCGCTCACGCGGAACCTCCCGTTTCCGGCTTGGGCGCGCCGCTTTGACCTGTTGTGCGCTCCTCTGAGCCTTCTTTTCGTGCTGGACGCGAGGAGCCATCTCCAAAGCTTCTTCACGCCGGGGTTGCCCTTGTTGCTCGTCACCCGCCGGAGCCGCTCCTTGCTCTGGCCCGCTGGCAGCACCCGACCCGACGATTGCGATCCGCACTGGCACCATCGTTGGCGGTTCCAATGACTGCCACATCGTTGCCCCCAGCAACCACAGAAGCAGCCCGTGAATAGCGGAGGCCGCTACCAACCAGGGCAAGTAACGGCGCATGCCTTGCTGCCACGGGAACTCCATCTCGTTCTGCAGCCAATTTCGCACCGGCGTCATCCGTTACTCTCCGCTGCCTAACGGCGCTCGTTCCGAGGGGTCAATACCAACGCAAGTCGCCCCTATCTTGTAAAAGAGGAACATAAATGCCCAACACGTAGCACCGGGGTTGCAAGGTCACTCCTCTGCCAGTCGAAGCGGCCTTCTCACCTTGGCCCTTGCAAGCGTGGCAGCAATCTCGGCAGCGGTGAGTGGGTGTGGCCACGATCGGCGCCTATCAACCCGTTCGCTGCCGTTTCCGTCCGCCAGGCTCGGCGCCTTTACGGTTGAAGGGTTGGTTCGAATTGACAAGAGACGCCCTTGCGCATTGTCCATCCGGAGCACGACGATCCCGTTTGGGAGACGATATCAGGCCAAGCATTCTCACGCCGGCATGGATCGTCCCCAGGTGCGGAACCACCGCGGCATGTTTTCCGTTCAGGCGGATCGGTAGGACCCGTGTACCAACCAATCTGTCGACTTGGTGCTCCAACGTGGTGACGAGTGCACGATCCAGGGCGTGCTCCAGGGCGAGAAGAGGGCGCTGCCGTACCCGCTGCGCTTGTACGCAATGGGGCATGCGATTCTTCCGTTCGAAGTTCGCGTGTGAAGAATGCAGCGTACAATCGGACCGGTCTTTGGTTTCGATCTGACCCGAAGGAGCGGCTCTTCGGTCACGGCGCGCAGTTCACGCATTTCGACCTCAAGGGCCGCCTGGTCCCCATCCGCGTGCGCGAGCAGGGCACCGGCCGTGGCGCACAACCGCTGACCGCCATTGTCAACCTAGTGGCCAGGGCTGGCGGACGCTGGCACACCACCGATGCGCCAATACCTTATTTTACATGACTTCGCGCTTGCGCTCGCTCGCACCAGAAAACAGTGACTACGCAACCTTCGACTTTCGGCAGCGCGACGCTGTGGCGATCGAAGTATGGTTGCCTAACTTAGGGGAGCAGCGGAAAGTATAAAAAAATCCGGAGCTAGACGCATGAAAACAGGCTGGTGGCAGACGTTCCGCGCCCGCGGCGGGGGCTGGGTTCTCGTGCAGCTGCCGGTGCTCCTTGCGCTAATAGTCACGCCACTAAAGACCGGTGCGGCGCTCGTGCTGTGGCCTGCAACGCATCCACTGCAGATCGCCGGCATGCTGGCCGTGCTGGTAGGGATCGGGCTCGGCCTGGCCAGTGCGTTGACGCTGCGGCGCGCGCTCACGCCCTTCCCGCGACCGTTGGCGGGCGCGCCGCTCAAGCAAAGCGGGGTGTACGCCTGGGTGCGCCACCCCATGTACGCTGGCGTCCTCCTCGCGGCACTCGGTTGGTCGGCATGGTGCCTAAGCACGGCGGGGGTGCTCGTCACGCTCGGCGCGGCTGTGTTCTTCGACCGCAAGGCCTCGCGCGAAGAGGCCTGGCTCACCGCGCACCATCCCGAGTACCGCGCGTACTGCAAGCGGGTAAAGAAATTCCTCCCCGGAATTTACTGACCGCGCCGAACTCGGCCCGGAGCTGGGCACGCAAGGGCAAGGCGGGTTGCCGTGTAGCTGCCCGACGGATCTTGGGTCCGCTTGGGGGCGGGCACGCGTCACGTTGGGTCCAAGGACCTTCAGGTGGACGCGCCGATTGCTCAACCCGCAGTGTTTTGCCGCGATGGTTCCGAGGTGGGCACAGAGCTCTAGCGCTTCGTTATTGAAAACCTCCGAACGACCAGCACCTCGTACCACACGTGGCGCACCACGCGCCCGCGCCTTAGCCGACGACGTGGCCACCAACGTTCGCCGATTCGGCAAAACCAAGGACAGGCCAAGCCGCGATGCAATCCACTACGCGCTGGCGATGAGAGCCTCCCGTCACCGCTCCGCCCGAGAGGTCACCACCGGTGAGCTTACGGGTGCCAAGGCAACCGCGGGCTCGGTCACCGTCGCCCCCAACTCCTTCGTTCCGTCAGACAGTGAAAATGTGGATGGTGCAGGCCGAACCCAAGCCAATCACGTGAGCCAGCCCCACCTTTGCACCCTCCACTTGCCGCTCTCCTGCCTCGCCTCGCAAGTGGGTAACGATTTCGTAAATGTTCGCCACACCGGTCGCCCCCAGTGGGTGACCTTTCGACAGCAGCCCACCGCTGACGTTGACCGGCTGCCGTCCGCCCCATTCGAACCAACCCTCGTCAACGGCACGAGCGGCCTCACCTTCCGGGCATAAGCCGAGGTTTTCGTAGTGCAACAGTTCGGCAGTAGCGAAGCAATCATGGAGCTCGATAAGATCGAGGTCTTTCGGTCCCACCCCCGCCTTCTCGTATGCCTTTTGTGCCGCGTTGCGCGTCAGGGTGTTCACGTCGGGCAGGGTTAGATCGCGCTCCGTCCAAGGGTCGGAAGTCAGCACCGAGCACGCCACTTTCACTGCTTTGCGATTGGACTTCTTCTTCACCTCTTCCGAAACCACCACTGCCGCAGCCGCCCCATCGCCCGTTGGGCAGCACATGTACAAGGTATTCGGGTAAGCAACCATCCGCGCCTTGAGCACGTCCTCCAAAGTCACTTCCACCTGATATTGCGACAGCGGGTTTTTCACCGAGTGCTTGTGATTCTTCACGGAAATCTTGGCAAAATGTTCAATCTTCGTGCCGTATTTCCTCATGTGCTCGACTCCAGCTTGGCCGAACACGGCGGGCATCAAGCCGCTGCCCAGGATTCCCTCTACGCTTTCTCGCCGCTCGCCGGCACCGAGTAACCCAGCCTTGCCCATCTGCTCGGATCCCACGGCCAGCGCGATGTCGTACTCGCCGCTAGCGACCGCGAGGTACGCTTCGCGAAAGGCAGTGGAGCCAGTAGCGCAAGCATTGGCCACATTGATTACGGGAATTCCCGTTTGCCCAATTTGCTGCAAAATTCGTTGCCCCACCATGGCGTGGGCCTGAAACAAATTACCCGATGCCAGGAGTTGAACGTCGTCGATCGTGAGGTCGGCATCTTTTAGCGCTAGCATCGCGGCCTCTGCGGCCAGCTCCGCCACGTCCCGCTCGGGGTAACGCCCAAACTTGATCATACCGACACCAAGCACGTACACGTCCCGCATGGCTCTAGTCTCCTCTTGTGTCTCGCTTCCGCCAACTCAGCTCGTTGCCGCCGGGCGGAAGAAAAATGCAATCACCTCGTTTCCGTCTTTATCCTCGCGCACCTTGCGCGTCACCATCTCCACAGGCATTCCAAAAGGAAGCTTCGCGGGATCCGGCTCGACGTCCACCAGGGTACAGCGCACGGAAATGCCTTCTGGCAAATCGACGATGGCCGCCACGTACGGCACCGGAATACCCGGCATCGACTGGTGGACGATCGAATAAGTCCACAGCGTGCCCCGGTCGCTGACGCGCACCTCTTCGAAACCCGATTGCTGCCGGCAACGGGCGCACGCCACGCGGTTGCCCCAGTACAAGGCGCCACAATTTTTGCACTTGCGGGCGACTAAGTATGGTTTCTCGCCGCCTTCGCCCAGCCGCAGAAACGGCACAATTGGCCGCTGTCGTGGTTGCGAGCGTTCCGCAGTTTCGTTGGTCATCGATCCCATTGTCCTCCGGTTGCGTTCTAGCTGCATTTGCGCTGGCCGCATTGTTCACGACCGCAGGCTTGAATCAAGTGCGGCTTCGGATACCCGCAAAGGGAACCTCGCTCTGCGATGGAGGACCCTCATCGTGCAAGCCCGGGCTAAAAGCGATGGGCCGTGCCTCCACCCTAAACGGCAATCGTTGCCGGCACAGATGTCTTGTCAGCAGGATTCACACCGCGATAGCATGGCGCAGCCGCCCTGAGGCCGGCACGAGGAGGACAGACCATGGCTACAGCTCGCGTCACGGAAATCGTGGCTTCTGCCAAAACGATCGAGAAAGCCATCGAAGAAGGGGTCAAACGGGCAACCAAAACCTTACGCGGAGTTACCGCGGCGGAGGTAACTCGAATTCAAGCCAAGATCGAAAAGAACAAAATCAAGGAGTACCGCGTAGCCATGAACCTCACGTTTATCTTGGACACGTAACGGGTTCCAAGCCGCAGACGAGTCCGGCTTCCACCCACTCCGCAATCCACACTGCCAGTTGCTGCGCCGCCGCTGCCTCTCCCAGCTTGGCCGCTAGTTCTTCGGCAAGCAAACCAAGCGCACCGCCGAACCCAAGGGCCTGCCCTTCTTGGGGGCATACCGGTACAACGAAAACCCGTTCCGCTCGGCGCCACACCCTCAGCCACGTTTCCCCCGCAGAGAGTGCACCAAGGCTGTCCCCGTTTTGGTACCGCTGCCATGGTCCGTGTACGGGAAATTCGCTGCGAAGTACCCTGAGCGACGGATGCCACACCACCCGCCGGCTACCCCATTCTTCCGCTGGAACCGTTGCCAGCCGAGCTGCATCCCACGGCTCGGAATCGGCTGCGTCGAACGCCTCCACAACCGCCCACTCCAGCGTCGCCAAGTCACCAAGCCACGGCCAATCTTGCAAAAGGATGTGCCTGCGAACAAAGCCAGGCAAGGATGCGCCCACATCGCGCAAGGTAAAGGAACGGGAAGGGTGCGCGAGAAGATAGTCGGTCACCAAATTGTGAAAGCGCTCAGGACCAATGGTGGCTCGAAGCACCGGGAAGTCATCCGCCAGGGCATCGCGGATGCGGAAGAAATACATGTTGGCATAAATGTCGAGCCGGGCCACTGGGTCGAGTGTGCCGTGCGGGCGAATCAGTCCCTCCCAAAGCGAACGTTCCTCGCCTGCGAGCTCCGGCAGCGCTGGGGCAACTCCCTCGGGAGCGCGAATGAGTTTACTGAGCAGGCGCTGTACCCGCTCCAAGTTCTTGTCGCCCATAAAGGACGTCCTCGGCGATGGCCCGCGCCTTGTTCGCCTCGGCAAGCACTTCGTCCAGCGGGGGGATGGCAGCGTCCCATTCGATCAACGTCGAAACCCACCCGAAGCGCTGGATTGCTGCGCGGTAAAGCTGCCAAACCGGGGGCCACACTGGGTGATCGTGCGTGTCGTGCAGGAAAGTGCCGCGGTCGGCATACCCAGCCAAGTGAATTTGCCCGATCCGCTCGACCGGCAAGGCGGCCAAGTACTGAAGCGGATCGAAGCCGTGATTCGTGGCGTTGACGTACAGGTTATTCACGTCCAGCAGAATCCCTGCATCTGCGCCCTCCGCGACCGCACCCAAAAACTCCCCCTCGGGGATGGTCGAGTGCGCATATTCGAAGTACGAGGAAACGTTTTCCAGCAAGATTTGCCGGCCCAGAAAGTCCTGCACGCGGCGCACGCGCTCGATCACGTAACGCAAGGTCTCTTCGGTAAACGGCAGCGGCAGTAGGTCGTGCAGGTTCACGCCGCCCACTCCGGTCCAACACAAATGATCCGAAACCCACGCGGGCTCCACCCAGTCGATCAACGCGCGGACACGCCGGAGGTAATCGAAATTGAGTGGGTCCGCCGAACCTACGGACAACGACACGCCATGGAGCACCACGGGGTAACGAGCTCGTACGGCCTCCAACACGCGCAGTGGCCTGCCCCCTGCAACCAGGAAATTCTCCGTGATCACCTCGAACCAATCGACCCGTGGCCAATGGCCAAGGATTTCCGGATAATGCTTCGGACGCAGACCAATGCCGAAGCCCAAAAATTTCCTTGCGCCCCCGGAGTTCGCAGCGTCCGTTCCGCTCAATTTTCCTTGATCTTCCCGCCTTTGGCCTTGCATTCCTCGGCTGAGATTTCGACCCAACCCTTGCCCTTACATTCGTTCTTCCCCGCACAGTCGTGCGTAGCGCCGCCACATTCCCCCTTACCCCTGCACTCGTTGACTCCTTCGCACTTGACCTTTTTTGCTTCGGCCGTGCCCTCATGACTGCCGGCGCTCACAGCCTTCGAAACGAACAAGGCCGCCGCCGCCGCAGCAATCGCGAAACCTTTCGCACCTTTCATCAGAGCCTCCTCCCTTCAGTCAAAAAGCGGCCCGAGACTATCCGAGCGAACGCCCCGAGGCAATCCACTTTCCACCTGCATCCCCTTGTGGCTCTCGATCGACTGCCTTCCCGCCGTATGCGCCACGGCCCCAACTGGGTACTGCTCCAAAAGCGATGGCCGCGTCGTTTGGCGAGACTCCGGCTTGGCAGCCACGGAATCATCGACGGCAAATGGGCTACGATAGCAACCGTGGCACACCTGCGATTCTGCTTGCCCTCTTTCTGGCTGGAGCCGTGGTTAAAGTGGGGCCCTAACGGGAAGAGGAACCGCAGAGGCAACGGCAATGGCGGAACATGGCAATCGTTCACCTGGCTGAGGTGCTGCTGTGCTTCCGGTTGTTCGACGCATCGTTCGGGGTGGTTCGAACCAAGGGTTCCCGTGTCGGTGCGGTTGAGCTGGACGAGTCCGGTGCTTTGGTTTTCGCTGGAGTTCGGCCTTGGAGGCCGACGGCCCGACGTGCAGCACGGACGCGTCCGTGCAGCGTTGGTCACTGCCCTGCAAAATGCCGGGGCAATCGTGGTGGAGCGGGGCACGAGTGCGCAGAAGCATCTGGAGCTGGCCGCAACCCTGCGCCGAACTGGATATCCTTCAGCCGCCGGTGCGCTTGCAAACGCAACGTTCGCCAGTCTCACGCTTGGTCTCGTGCCGCTCCGGCAGCCGGTGACGGTGGAACTTACCGTTCAAGCGGGCACTCCAACCGGCGCACAGCAAATGCGCACGTATCGCGAGCGGGTGAACCTGTGGCCGTGGTTGCCCTGGCCCGAACCCGTTGACAACCGACGAACGCGTGATCGAAGAACGGGCGGCTACTGTCGTGGCGGAACTGCAAACCGACGGCTTTCTGCCGTCGGCTGTTGCCCCCAGGCTATCTTTGCGACTAAGCTCAGACAAAAACTTCGATCGAATTGGAGGACGCGCTGGATGAGCCAAGCAGAGCGAGCGGACATTGATCGCAAAGTAGCTGGCCAAACCGTTTGCACCTTGTTTCAGGATGCAGTGGAGAAGTATCCCGACCTCGACGCCCTCAAGTGGAAGACAGCAGATGGGTGGCAATCGTCGACTTGGCGTCAATACCGCGAGCGAGTGCATGCGCTGGCCGCGGGCTTGGTCAAGCTCGGAATCCAGCCGGGCGAGTTTGTGGCAATCTTGGCCTCGAACCGGCCGGAGCACTATCTGGTCGACTTAGCTGCATTGCACGCCGGCGCTGTGCCGGTAACGATTTACAGCACCCTCGCGCCACCGCAAATCGAGTACATTTTGAACCACTGCGAGGCGGCCTTGTTCGTAGCCGAAAATCCGGACGTGTATGGCAAACTCGCCTCGATTCGCTCTCAGCTTTCCAAGCTGCGCCACATCGTGGTCATCGACGATGCCGAGCGAATCACGGGCGACCCGACTGTCCACAGCCTCGCTGCAGTGGAAGCGCAAGGCGACGATGCCGCTCGTAAAGAAGTGGACCGGCGCTGGAAGGCCGTAAAGCCTGAGGACCTGGCAACATTGATTTACACCTCCGGAACCACCGGCCCACCCAAGGGGGTCATGGTCACCCACTACAACGTGTGTTGGACGGCGGAGTCGCTGGATCGGCTTTTCCCCCGCTCCCCAGGAATGCGTCACATTTCTTACTTACCCCTCGCCCACATCGCGGAACGCATGGCCGGCTATTACCTGCACCTCAAAGGCGCTACTACTTGCTACTTTTGCCCCAACCCACAGCAGCTTGGCGATTATTTGCGGGAAGTGCGACCCGAATTCTTCTTTGCGGTACCGCGCATCTGGGAGAAGCTTCATGCTGGGCTCGTGGCTGCAATCGAGAAACTCGACGAGCCCCAGCGCTCGATGGTGAAGCACGCAATCGAGGTGAGCTTACAGAAAGTCCGCTTGGAGCAGCGCGGGGAGCCCGTGCCCCCGGAGATCGAGGAGCAAGCGCAAAACGCGGCATTCATCACCGCCATGATTCGGGAACGAGTCGGGCTCGATGCAATCAAGGTCGCGTCGAGTGGCGCCGCACCCATCGCACCCGAACTCATCGAATGGTTTTGCGCCATTGGGGTACCGATTGCCGAGGTGTACGGTCAGTCGGAAGACACCGGTCCGACTTCGTGGAACCGGCCCGGCGCGATCAAAATTGGCACTGTGGGCCAGGCGATCCCTGGGGTGGAAGTGAAGCTTGCAGAGGACGGGGAACTCCTGGTCCGCGGCGGCAATGTCACCGCCGGATACTACAAGGAACCCGAGCTCACCCGAGAGACCTTTGATGCCGATGGCTGGCTCCACTCCGGCGATATCGCCACCATCGACGAAGAGGGCTACATTCGCATCGTCGATCGCAAAAAGGAAATCATCATTACGGCGGGGGGCAAAAACATCGCGCCGTCCAACATCGAAAACATGCTCAAGCAAAAGCCCTTGATCGGGCAGGCGTGTGTTATCGGCGATCGGCGACCGTTTGTGTCCGCTCTCATCGTGCTCGACCCAGAAACGACCTTGGCATGGGCACAGCAGCAGGATTTGCCGGCAGACTTGAGTGTTCTTGCCCAGCACCCCAAGGTGCAAAGCGTCGTGCAAGGCTACATCGAAGAAGTCAACCAGAACTTGAGCCAAGTCGAGCGCATCAAGAAGTTCGTTATCGTTCCGCAAGAGTGGACCATAGACTCCGGGGAACTGACCCCGACGATGAAGATGAAGCGGCGAGTTATCCATGAGAAGTACGCTCACCTCATCGAACAGATGTACCAGGGCTAGCGCATTGCCCACGACCTTCCGGCGTTGGGCTGGCTGGAGCGTCTTGTGCGGGAGCTTGGTAGCAGTGGCCGGCTGTTCCGATGGCTCTTACGCGGCACGGGCCGAGCGTCACTTGGGTGCAGTGACCACGGCCGCTGTGGAGAGCTTGCGGAGTCTCGAAGAAAATGGCGATCTCGATCAGGCCCTCGACCGTTATGCCCGTGAGATCCGCGAGGCCGAACTTTTTCTACATGGTCAGTCAGGGTACGCTCAGCAAGCTTCCTATCAAAAGTTTGCCGCACTCGTTGCGAGTCACAAGGAATTGCTGGCCACCCTACGAGAGGGTGACGCTTCTGGCCGCGCTGCGGCAAAGGTAGAAGCTGAGGATGGCTCACAAGCTGCCAATGCGCCGGCGCCCTGGGTGCAGAGGATGAATCAGTTACTGCGGGAAACCAGCGAGGTGCGGTCGCTCTTGCGTCAGGGGAGTTGAGATCGGCTCGCCGTGTCTCCCCGAGTCGTGAGTTCTGCGGCCAACGTACTGACTGTAAGCCGCCTTCTGGCTGCACCAGCGTTCTCCTGGTGCGTGTGGCAAGCCGGGCATGGTCGCCCCACTGCAGGGCTCGTAGCCGCTAGCCTATTTGCCTTTGCGGTTTGGAGTGATGTGATCGACGGACGCTGGGCGCGCCGCGTTCGCGAAGACTCCAGCTACGGACGCTGGCTCGACCATGGCGCGGACATCGCCTTCCTCACCACTGGCTTCGGGACCTACGTCGTCATGGGTGTAGCCCCTTGGTGGGTCCCAGCAAGCATCTTGTTCGCGTTTTCAGCTTACGTCCTCCGCACATGCCGGGGCCAGCCCATCCAAGTCCGAGCCACCTTGGCCGACCGCATCGGACACTGGGGCGGCGTCGGCAACTACGTGCTGCTCGGAGTCCTCGTAGCCAACTTCTCTCTGGCTCTCGGCTGGCTGCCAACGAGCGTGGTTCACATGCTCTTTGTTGCCGTGCCCGTCTATTCCACGGCTCCCCTGTGGATGATGGGGTGGGTCGGTCGCAGCTCAGTCGCCCAGGGCCCGAGCCGCTGAGCCCTCGGCCACTTGGCTGGCTCCGACCCATTGGCTGGCCCGACGCACGTCGCTCCAGCTCAGGCCCAACAGCAACGCACCAACGATGCCTTGCCCCACGATCGTAAACACTTGCAGGGCATTGAGGAGGAGCCCGAACACAAGCGCTGCATCTTGTTCAACTCCGTAAATGCCAAGCGCCAAGATACAGGCGTACTGGAACGGTCCCACCATCGCCGGTGGGTTGGGTAGCGCCGTCGCTACACCAATGAAGACGAACACCAACAACGCGGCAGAAAACGGAACCGGAAACCCGAAGCCCTTCATGACAATCCAGCTCGACACGATGGGTAAAGACCACAGCACCAGCGACACGAAAAACACGCGCGACAGTAAACGCCCATCGGGCAGCACCTGCATGCCTTCCAACACTGCGTGTAGCGCGCGCTGCACTGCCAGCCCCATGCGGTGCGGCAGCCACGAAACGAGGCGCCGCTGAACGAACTGCTCCCCCCGCCAATAGGCCAACCCCACAATGACCGCGAACAAAGCGGTAAACACAGCGGGAAACACGGCGGCCCTTCGTGCCCAAGCCGGAAGCTGCTCCACGAGTAGCAGCGCGGCCAGCATGTAGGTCACGATACAAAACGAATCCATGAGCTTCTCGACCACTAAACTGCCAATGGCCTGCGACATCCTCACGCCAGAGAACTGGGCCACGAGCCAAGGGCGCACCACTTCCCCGAGCCGTGCAGGGATCAAGTTGATGGCACTGTAGGCTACCGAGGTGACCGCCCACATTCGCCCGAACGGCACATGCTCCAACGGGCGCAACTCGAGCTGCCAACGCCAAGCCCGCAACAGCATCAGGAGAAAGCTCACCACCACGGCGGCAATGAGCCATGGCCAGCGAAAGTTCCGCAGCGTTTCGAGCAAGTTCTGGGCAGAAACATTGCGAAACGCTAGCGCCAAAAACACGGCGCCAACGACCAAACTGACCACAACCTGGCCTGCCATCCGTCGCTTCATAGGCACCACCTTATCAGGTCGCCGGCACGGTACCATCACCATGGTGCAGTTTCGCAGGCTGGGGCGAAACTAGGCCGTGCTCGTGCGGGAAACCAGGCTAAAGAACCCAGCTCTCCTCCGAGACACCGGATTGCCCACCCTCACGAAGAGCACCACTCCGGCGTGGGGATCACGTGCTCACATGGGAACAGCCCTTCGTAGCCCCCGTGCCACCGAAACAAAAGCGGTCTAGCCGTGAAGTTCAGCCAAACCCATCGCCCAATGGCCTCCGTGGCAACGATCCCCGCAAAAACCGCATTGCTGGGCGCGCTGGCGGCTGCAAACGCTAAAGGCAGCGGTGTTGCCATCGATCGGTGACTGCGCCCAGCGGTCCCTGAAGAAAAAACGTCCGGAGCCGTGGCGACGAGGCCAGTAACACCAAAAGGCCCGCGGAGGGAGCCCCACAAAACGAATGGAATGGCCGACCAAGGCAACGCTTGCACCCCTCGAAGCGATGCCGTGCTCGTTACCCCGGCCCGAGGGTCGACAAACGAGCGCAGACTTGCAACCAGGTCGCTCAGCGAGGGAATTCGATACTCTCCGTGGACCACGCGACCGGGCAGCAATCGCCACTGGACGGGTTGCCGCACATACCAAGGCAGCACGACGAGCGTAAGGAACAAAGGCACGCTGAACAGCCCGTACACAACCAATGCCCTCTTTGGCTGTCGCCACAGAAACAGCAGAGGAAAAACGTAAACCACACGGATGGGAAGATAAGCCCAGGACAAGTAGCTAAGACAGCCGACAGCGCCCAACGCCGCCTTCCAACTAAAGGACCGCCGCAGCGCCATCAGGCATCCGATCAAGCCCAGTTCCCCTAGCAGCAGCGAGGTTCCCTGCATATGGCGCGAAGGCCACAGGAATGCAGGCCACACCGCAACCAAGGCCAGACCAACCAAGAACCCGCGACGTGGCAACAACGCACTAGCGCCCAGTACCAACAAAAGGTGGGACAGGAGCCCCACGACCCGTTCTCCGTAAAAGTTTTTGAAGACCAGATTCAAAAAGTAAATAGGGAGAAAATCGAAGCCTTGTCCCATCGGGGCACGACTTTCGAGAAACAAAAACGACCAGTGGAAGTTCTCGGTGCGGTAAAAGAGCCGCATGTTTTCCGCTGTGTCCATGCAACACACCCCGGCAGGGAACGAGGAAAACCTCCAGAGACTCATACTCAACGTCAAGACACACGCCAGCAGCCCCACCTGACACGGCTGCGCTCGCTGCGAAGGAACAACACAACTGGCCAGGCAAACATCGCCAAGTAACCCACCACCGCCAAGAACAAAAACCCATCCAGAGGAATTTCTCCTGGCTGCCGCACTGAGTCGAGGCACTCATCACAATAGGCGTGCGACGTCAATCACTGCACCCAAAGACCTCACACGGGTCTGCTCCTTCACCCGTCAAGGCTCGCCCCAATGCCAGCGGCCGCCAGCAAACCCACGCGGCTAACGCCGCGATCACGTGGCTACGACTAGTCGCCGGGTCGCGAACCCCTGGGGCACCCTTAGTGTGCGTTTCGACCGCGCAAGGCAAGGCCCACGGGCACCATAACGGCCACCGTCCACTCAGTATCGTCGTTTGAATCAGGAAAGACACTGCCCTCTGGCAACTCTGCTTGCGTCCACCCTGGTACAACGATTGCCTCTGTGGCACACGAATGGCCGTGTCGAGCCATGACGAACGCCATCCCCGAGACCAGCTTCACCGCCAGCTCGGGCTTTTCGATACCACCATGCTGTGCGTGTCGTCGATCATCGGCGCCGGCATCTTTCTCACGCCGGGTCATGTCGCGGCCACGTTGCCCGACCCCGCTTTCTTCCTTGCCGCTTGGCTCGTTGGCGGCTTGCTTTCGCTAGCCGGCGCCTTGGCCAATGCCGAGCTCGGGGCCATGTTTCCACGCGCCGGCGGGGATTACGTGTACTTGCGCGAGGCCTACCACCCGTTTGCCGGCTTCCTCGTGGGTTGGCTCTCTTTCTTCGTGATTTACGCAGGCACAGTGGCGACCCTGGCGATGGGCTTTGCCGAAGGGGTCGGCCGCTTTGTTCCCATGGAACGCTCTGGCCTCATTTTGCTCGCCTGCGTCACCGTGGCCGCGGTGTCCGGTGTGAACTACGTGGGTCTCCGGCGCGGTGCCAACCTGAACAACGTAACTGCGCTGCTGAAGCTTCTAGCCATTGCCGTGCTTGCAAGTTGGGGCCTGGCGACGGGCAACGGAAATTGGGATCACTTGTTCGCATCTCGCACTGCGACCGATCACACCCTCGCGGCAAAGTTCGGCCTCGCCTTGTCTCCCGTGTTGTTCAGTTATCTCGGCTGGAACGCTCCCGTGTATGTCGCCAGCGAAATCCGGGAGCCGGGAAGCATTATCCCCCGCGCCCTCTTTCTCGGCCTCGGTTTGTGCATTGCCGCGTACTTGCTGCTCAATGTGGTCTACCTTTATGCCCTGCCCCTGGGCGAACTGGCACAGCAGGGGAACGTCGGCGAAGCCACAGCGCGGGTATTGCTGGGCAACGCGGGTGCGGCCGCAGTGGCTTTGTTGGTGCTAGCTTCGGTGCTCGGCTGCTTGAACGCCACGGTTCTGGTCGGTCCGCGCATCGCTTACGCGATGGCTCTCGATGGATATTTTTTTCCGGCCGTCGACCGCGTGCACAACCACTACCGGACCCCCCACGCGGCCATTGTCGCGCAAGCCCTGACCGCTGTGGGCCTGATTCTCCTCCTGCAAGGGTTTCCGCGCATTCTCGACTACACCACGTTTGCCATTGTGCTGGCCACCATGGCCGACACGTGTGCGCTCTATGCGTTGCGCAAGCGCCAACCCCATCGCCCGCGCCCATACCGTGCGTGGGGCTACCCTTGGCTGCCGGCGTTGTACTTAGTCGCGAACGGAGGGATTGCCCTGGCCATGCTTTGGGGCCGCCCGGCGGAATGTGCTGCAGGTCTCGCCATCACGGCGACGGCCGTGCCCTTTTACTGGCGCTTTACGCAGCGAGCGCGCTTGCACCACCTAGAGCCAGCCTCGCCCAGCACGGAGACCTCGCTCAACGAGCCACCCGCACCCGTTGAGCCTCGCGCAAGGCCACGTTGCTGACGACAACACGCTCGCTGCCTTCCAGGCCAGCTAGCACTTGCACGCGGCCCCCGGTTGTCATCCCCGCCTCGATGGTTCGCGCACGCACGCGGTCGCCTTCCAACACCCACACGAAGGTTTCGCCCCGCTCGTTCCGGCGAACTGCCGCAGCGGGAACGAACACCATCGGCGCATCGCCGTCCTCGGCTCGGGGCTGGGAGAGGAACGTCACGCGGGCACTCATGTCCGGAAGCAGTTTTTCGTCCGGAGCGAGCAACCGCACCTCGATCCGCAGCGTGCCTTTCGAGCGGTCCACCTGGGGATAGAACTTCACCACCTCGGCCTCGTATTTCGCATCAGGGTACGCATCGGGCGTGACCACCGCCTTTTGGCCCATGAAAACGCGGTTCAAGTCGGCTTCGTTTACGTCCACTTGGGCCCGCATGTCAGACAAGTTTGCCATGCGGATGAGATCGCCCGAGCCCGCAAAGCCACCGGGCACAGCAATTTCCCCAACTTCCTTGGTTTTCGCCAAAATCACCCCATCCGTCGGGGCGCGCAAGATCGTGTAATCGAGGTTCACTCGTGCCTGGCGCAAGTCGGCCTCTGCCTGCTGCACTGCTGCTCGGGCTACGCGTGCCCGGCTCTCCTGAATGTCCAGCTCTTGCTGCGAGGCGACACCCTGCCGGTGCAACGTGCGCACGCGCGCCAGCTCCGCTTCCGCCAATTCCCACTGCGCTTTTGCCAGTGCGAGTTGCGCCTCGGCGCGGGCCACCTGTGCGCGATAGTCGCGGTCGTCAAGCTGAACCAGCGGATCGCCTCTTCGCACACTTTGCCCTTCCTCGACGAAGTAACGCTCGATCCGGCCTGGTACCCGCACCCCAATGGAGACATAACGCTCCCCGGTCACGATGTAGCCAGAGCCCGAAAGCACGGGCAGCGGCCCAGCTTCTGCCGCACGAACGCGCACTGCTTCGGCCACGCCGACTTCCACGGCTGCCCCCACGCCCCACCATAAGGCAAAACCCAGCACCACCGCCGCTACTACCAATGCCCACGGCCAGCGGCGCCGGCGGCGCGGCTGCCATGCCTTCTCGCGCGGAAGGCGCAGCGCCGCAAGATCCTCGCTCAGCGATTGGCCCGATTTGGAAGAACCCGTCACGATTTTTTCTTAACAAGGACCGTCACCGGCGACGAGTCTACTTCCCGCCTCCAACTCATCCTCGACGCAAAGCTTCGATCGGGGGCATCCGCGCCGCACGAGCGGCTGGGCCCAAACCAGCTAGCAAGCCGATCGCAAGAGTTAGAAGAAGGCTTGCCGCCAAATCGCCGATACCGATCTGAAGTTGCACCACGTTGGTGGTGAACGTTGCTGCTCCAAACCCGATGCCGCGCAGCCACTGGCCCAAGGAAGCCGCCAAAAGCAGAACAGCCACCGCACCCACAGCGAACCCGAGCAGCGCCAGGAACACAGCTTCCAACTGAAAAGCAACCAGAATACTCCGCCGCGAAAAACCCAACGCACGCAACGTACCAATTTCCGCCACGCGGCTTTGCACCGCCGCATACATGGTATTCGCTGCTCCAAAGCCCGCGCCGATGCCAGAAAACAAAGCAATCGCCACCACCAGTACGTAAAGGGAGTTGGCCGACTCCGACTGCTTTGCGTAGTAATCGCTTTCCCGCTCGGCTTGCAAAGCGTAACGCGGATCAGCTTCGATGCGCTGCTTCAAAGACCACAACTCCGCCTCCGAGTTCGCACGGAGACGGATTCCAGAGTATGGCAACGGCCGCTTCGCATCGTTGGCCAATTCCCGCACGTCTACCCACACCTCACTCTCGAACGACGACCCCCCAGCCTCGAAGACGCCGACTACCGTCCACCGGCCTCGTCCGAACTTGAGCGTACCTCCCAAGTTCGCACCTTCGTACCGGCCCACCAACGACTTGCCGACAATGGCTTCCGACGAGCTTGGCCGGAACATGCGGCCGCTAACGATTTTCACTTGCTCGTGTACCTCCAAGGCCACCGGTTCCACGCCACGCACCAAAACGTTTTCGCGATTTCCCTCGGGGGTCCAGAAAAACGGCTGCACGACCAGTTCGGGGGACACTAGAGGTTGGTCGGAAGCGTTGCGCGCAATCCCATCGTAAAACCGAATGGCCTGATAGGCCGCCTGTGAAAGGGCACTGGCCCCGTCGTTGTCCGAACCCTTGCGTAAAACCACAAGATTGAGCGGGTGTCCGGTACTCACCAGCGTTCGCTTCAGGCTCGAGATCAGCCCGAGAAACAAACTCGAAGCCACAACCACCAAGGCCACGACGGTTACGGTCATTGTGGTTCGCACGGGTCGGCTCCACAAATTTTTCCAGCTGTAAGCCAGCGGCAACATCGGTCGTCAAAAGAGTTCGTGAAACGCCTCGGCCACGGGCTTTCGAGCGGCGCCCCATGCGGGGACCAAACCAGAGAACACCCCAACGACCACCGCTAGCAACAGTCCCTGAGCTGCCACGCCGGGAGTAACCAAGAAACTACCCAACGGGCCTAGCGAGGGGATCACGGCAGCAAAGCTGCGTAGCCCATGCGTAAAAACGTAGGCCAAGGCAACTCCGACAATACCCGCACTGGTGCACAGCAAAGCGGACTCGGCGAGCAGGGTGGCGAACACCACGCGCCTGGGAAAACCCAACGCCTTCAATACCGCGATTTCCCGACCGCGCTCGCGAATGGACATCGACGCGGTGTTGGCGGCAATCACCACCACGCAGGCAGCAACCAAAACGGTGACGAGCAACACGACCGTGATAAACCCCTTCAGCGAGGCAAAGAAGTTTCCGAAAAAACTCTTTTCTGTCTCCGAAGCCGTTTCGGCTTCGCTATTGCGAAACAGGTCGTCGATGGTGCGCATGACTTCCTCGACCCGATTCGGGTCCTCCAACCGCACCCAAATGACGTGCACGATCCCCAGCCCGTGGCCGCGCTGCGCGACGAGGGCTTCGTCCAAGTAATCGCGCTGAATCCACACGACTGGCGAGCGCTCCAGTGGAATCTCGCCGACAATGCGGAGGTCCAGATTCACCGCCCAGACCGTACTTTTCAGCGTGATCCGGTCCCCGATCTTCCACCCATAACGTTTCATCGTTTGCCGGCCCACCAGTGCGCCGTCACGATAGCGGCGAAAGTCATCCAAGTGTTGCGGTGCGACCCCATAGTCTGGGTAAACCGCACCTACGTGCTCGGCCTCTACAGCAAAGTTGGGGAAGGTCACTCGGCCGTCTTCCTCGTACGCACCACCAAACCACGTGGTGCCGACCGCCGCCGCCACCCCGCCAACGAGACGAACCTTGCGCACGTACGCGTAAGGCAGGGAGTACACGATGCCGGCTTTGTTGTGGACCGACACGCGCGTGTTGCTGGCAATGGAGTTCAGCAACGCGTCAAGACCAGCGGGCATGGTCAGTAAAAACACGACCAGCATGACGGCCAGGCTGACTGCACCGAAGGTCAGCACTGTACGCAGCTTATTCCGCATCAAGTTCGCGTACACGAACCTCGGGTAATTCATGGAGAGATCCTCCGGTCATCCCTCCCCCAGCGGCCACCAAGATCGCTTCGTGGGCACGAGTGGCTTCTTCGCCCTCGAGCAACGTCCCTTTGTCCAAGTGGAAAGCCATGTCCACGAAGCGCAACGCACGCGGATCGTGGGTCACCATGATGATGGTTTTACCAAAGTCCGCCCGTAGCCGGCGCAGCAAGGCGAGAATCGCTTCGGCGTTTCGCGCATCCAGATCACCGGTGGGCTCATCGGCCACGATGAGGTCAGGATCGGTCACCAGCGCCCGTGCAATCGCCACGCGTTGTTGTTCTCCGCCGGAGAGCGTCCGGGGGTAGTGACTCGCCCGGTCCTCCAAGCCAACGATACGTAGGGCAATTTCGGCCCGCCGCAGTCGCTCCCGTTTGTCCAAATGGGTTAGCAAAAGCGGCAAGGCTACGTTGTCCCGCGCGTTCAGCACCGGGATCAAATTGAAGAACTGAAAGATCAAGCCCACATGGCGCGCTCGCCAGGCTGCAAGTTCCTCCTCGTCCAAAGTGTCCAGTCGCTGGCCAGCAACCCAAACCTCGCCTTCGCTTGGTCGATCGAGCCCCGCCAGCAGGTTCATCAGCGTCGATTTGCCCGAGCCCGAAGGGCCCATGAATGCCACGAAGCGGCCCGGAGGGATTGCCAGAGAAACTCGGTCCAGGGCGCGAATTTCATCCACGCCTCGGCGATAAATGCGGGAGACCGCCACCGTTCGTACCAACGGTTCTTCCTGACTCGGCAGCCAAGACATGGTCGTAACAGTGTATCTTTTGCCCCGGACGCAAACGAGCCGCTAGATGTCAATTGCTTTGCCCTCATTTTCTCTGCACACTAAAGGCGGAGGTTGGCCCCAGAAGGGTACAACGATCATGGAAAGCCAGAGCCGGAGTTCCCCCACGCATGCGCGCGAATGGGTGGTGTACGACGAGTACAGTCCTTGCCCCTACTTACCTGGCCAAGTGGCGCGGATGCCGCTGAGGCTGCCGATGAGGCCACTGTCGCGGGCCGCGCTGTCCGAACGACTGGCTGCGGGCGACCGTCGTCAAGGCGCGCTGCTCTACCGGCCTCGTTGCCCTGGATGCCAAGCGTGCCAAGCCATCCGGCTCCCCGTGGCTTTGTTCCAGCCAAATCGCACCCAGCGCCGCATCTTTCGCCGCGGCTCAGCGCTTTTAGAAACGCGGATTGGCCCTCCGCGGGTCGATGTGGAGCGGGTGCGGCTTTACAACCGGCACAAAATTGAGCGCCGCTTGCTCACTGCCGACGGCTTGATCGATCGCCAACTGTACGAGGAGTTTTTGGTCGACACTTGCGCAGAAACATTCGAGTTGAGTTACTGGCTCAACGGCCGCCTAGTCGGCGTTGCGATTACCGACCGAGCCGAAGATTCACTCTCGGCGGTGTACTGTTACTACGATCCGTCGTTGAGCCGCTTGAGCCTCGGAACGTACTCGATCCTGAAGCAGTTGGAGCTTTGTCGGTCCTGGGGTCTGACCTACTTGTACCTTGGGCTCTACGTGGAAGGCTGTGAGACGATGGCTTACAAGGCGCGGTTTTTCCCACATGAGCGTCTCATTCATGGACGGTGGCGGCGCTTTCACGCCCCGGAAGCACCGTCACCGAGCCCGCGCTAGCGCGCGATCTCGCAGAACCGGTGCGCCCGCTCCCCGCAAGCCATTTTGCACCGCATGACTTCCATCGGTAAAACTTAGAGCAATACCACGGCCTGCTTTACCGCTCGAAAGAGCAAAGCGGTGGAGGCAAAGGGAAATGCCCCTGTTCGAATATCGCTGTTCGAGTTGCGGAAAAACGTTCGAAGATTTGGTGTCTGGCGACCAACGCGACCGCGCGGTGTGCCGCCATTGCGGTAGCGTGCGGGTGGAGCGCCTGTTGTCGACCTTTTCCGTAGCGCGTGAGGCAAGCGCTCTGGCGGCCGCTGAGCCCGGACCCTGCGGCGCATGTGGTGCACCGCAGCGAGGTGCTTGCGCGATGGAAAGTGGCGAGTGGTAGCATCCGCTCGGAGCACGGTACCGGTCGTTGTCGGCATTGACACGGGCGGTACGTTTACCGACCTCGTCGCCGTCATCGACGGCAAGCTCTACGTGCACAAAGTGCCGTCGACGCCAGCAAACCCTGCGTTCGCTGTGCTCCGCGGCTTGCGGGAACTCCTAGGAGAACACCGCGGCTACGCGGTAATGTACAGTTCCACGGTCGCCACCAATGCGCTGCTGGAACGCCGGGGTGCACGCGTTGCCCTGCTCACGACGGCTGGCTTCGAAGACGTGATCGAAATTGGCCGGCAGAATCGGCCTCACCTGTACGATCCGGAGCCGCAACGCCCGGAGCCTCTGGTGCCACGACGGATGCGCATTGGCGTGCAGGAGCGGATGCTACACACCGGGCAGCCACTTGTACGCCTGAGCAAACAGGCTGTGGCCGTAGCACTCGCACAGTTGCAACGCACCCATCCCGAGGCGGTGGCTGTTTGTTTCCTGCACTCCTACGCCAACTCGGCACACGAGCGGAAGATGGGACAAGCCTTACGACGAAAGGGGTTTTCGTTCGTATCGCTTTCGCACGAGCTGGCGAACGAGCATCGCGAATTCGAGCGCTTTAGCACGACCGTATTGAACGCGTACGTACAGCCGGTGATGCAACGCCACCTCGAGGAGCTGGAGAAAGGGCTGCGGGAGTATGGCGCGCGAGTGCGAGTGCTTCAGTCGACCGGCGGAGCGATTTCGCCGCGGGTCGCAGGCAGGGAAGCTGTCCGGACTTGTCTCTCCGGGCCAGCCGCCGGCGTAAGTGGCGCGTGGGCTGTGGCCCGATCCCTCGGACTGCAGCAAGTCATCAGCTTCGACATGGGTGGGACGTCGACCGATGTGAGCCTTTTACTCGGCGGCATCGCCACATCCACGGAATGGTCCATTGCCGGCTTTCCGTTAAAGGTGCCTGCTGTTGACGTTCACACCGTCGGTGCTGGCGGTGGTTCGATTGCGTACGTGGACGAAGGTGGCCTTTTGAAGGTGGGGCCACAAAGTGCCGGCGCTGACCCTGGGCCTGCTTGTTACGGGCGCGGCACTGAGCCGACCGTGACCGATGCCAATTTGCTGCTCGGGCGCCTGATCCCTCAGTTTTTTCTTGGGGGCCGAATGCCCCTTTTTCCCGAACGCGCCCACCGAGCGGTCGAGGCTTTGGCCCGGAGGCTGAAAAAAAGCGTCGAGGCCACCGCTGCCGGGATTATTGCCGTGGTCAACGCTGGCATGGAGCGCGCCATTCGGGCTGTCACTGTCGAACGTGGGCATGACCCGCGGCGCTGTGCATTGATTGCCTTCGGCGGCGCAGCCGGCCAACACGCCTGCGCGTTGGCTGAAGCTTTGGGTGTGCCGGTGGTCGTGATCCCGCGCTTACCTGGCCTGCTCTCTGCGTGGGGTGCCTTGAGCGCACCAGTCGAGCGAAACACAGTGCGCTGCTTGCGTTGGCAAGAGCCGAGTTTTGCCCGGCTGGAACGGGCCGCTCGACCCCTAGTCGCGCACATCCGTCGCGAACTCGAGCGAGAAGGTGTGCCCCCGCCAAAGCAACGGATTCACACCCAACTCGAGGTGCGATATATCGGGCAATCCTACGAACTTCCTGTGCCTCTTACACCCGATTACCGCAAAGAGTTCGAGCGCGCGCACCGCCGCTGGTATGGCCACCATCACCCCGACCGCGCCGTGGAAGTGGTCAACATCCGGGTTTTCGGGCACGAGTATGTCCCTCCCAGGCAACTTGCCACGCCGGAAGGGCACCAGAACGGGACTCTCGAGATGGTGCAAAAGGTCTTTCACAGCAACCGTTGGTACACCGTGCCGGTGCGTGACCGGGAACAAATGCGAGCGGGCGAAACCTGCCGGGGCCCGGCAATTCTCGTGGAACTCAGCGGTACCACGTGGCTCCCACCGGGATGGGTCGCTAGTTGCCGAGCTAACGGTCACCTGGTGCTCACCCTAAGCCGCCCCTCAGCCCGCAAACAACGCTAGCTCGGTCAGCTACAGCAAAGGGAGCCACCAGCCCACTGAGTCCTTTTCGTCGCTGCAGTGGCTCTCAGCGAGAGCCGAGATTCACGCCCTGGTTCGGCCCCAAGCCCTGGTGGAGAGGCAGCAACCACAAGTACGCAAACAAAAGGTGTGAGGGACGGGCAGCTCCGGCATTGCGAGCGCGCTTGAGCGGCGTCTCAACAAGCCGACTGAGGGAGAGGGTGCCGCCCGGCCCTCACCTCGTCAAACACAGTTGCATGTAAGCCTAAGTTGTGCTGCAAAGTCATGGGCAGATGCTGTTGCAAAAACCTCACAAGAAATTAGGTCTTGACCCATTGACAGGCTCCTCCACTGCGTTCAATGGTGCGCACTGTGCTTTTTCGAGCACACGAAGGCGGTACGTTTGCCAGAGGCATTCCTTCCGTGGCGGTAGCAGCGAGTTCCGTCCACGAGCAGAAATAGCCGTCTTGGTTTTTCGTCGAGTTGATCCGGTTTGCCAACCCACGAAGGGGGGACGATGTCACAAGAGCATCGTTTGTCACTGACGAACCACGAGCTCGTGGAGGTTGGCCGGCGCGTTGCCTGGCTTCGCAGACGGCGCGGCTGGTCGCAGCAGGAGCTGGCCGAGCGCTGCCGGGAGCTGCGACCGTCACTCTTTCCCCAAAAGCAACTCAGTGAGGTACCGCAAATCCGGCGTGACCGCATTGCGAAAATCGAAATGGCGGCAGTCAAAAACGGCGGAAGCACCGCGCGCTGCCTGTACCCTCACGAGTTACGCCTGCTTGCCGCGGCCTTCGAGGTGACGGAAAGCTGGCTGCGGGGAAGTAACGGTGGCGAGACCCTCCATCTGTGGGAACTCTCGAATCTGGGCAACAACGCCCGACAGTTCGCTGAACTCATTGCCTTTCACGAAGAATTCAGCAGCAGCCGCTGGGCATGGACGGTACCGTTGCCGTGCACCCTGCAACCACCGGCGTTCACCGAGCAATGGTTGAAGGCTCGCGTGGACCAGTGGAGCGCGTACCTACCCTGTTCCGTCTCTCGTCCGAGCATTGTCGATGCGTTGAACACCGTCGCCTGCGCTAACCGAGAGCGTACCCTGCATCGGCTCGAGCAGGGCACCCTCCAGTTCTTCGTCATCATGCCCACGGAGACCTTTGAAGCGCTGACCACTGGAAGAGACCTCTACGCGAACATATCCCGAGAACTCCGCGCCGAGTGCTTAGAATGGGCGATCGAGAAGCTCTTGCGTTTCCCTGAGCACCTAAAGCTGCACCTGGCCACTGGCGACGATCTGGCACCCTACCGCTCGTGGACCTCTTCGTTCGAGAACGTGTACGTCAGTGGCGGCTTGATGGCGCGCCAAGATTTCACCGGCGCCACTTACTTTGCCGAGAACGAAACCCTCGTTCAGCGGGGGCGTGAGATCGTCCAAGCCATCTACCATCGGGCTACCTTGTCGCACCGCGGTAAGGTGCTGAATTTTTTGCGCGAGTGCCTGGCGACACTCCGCCGGCAAGAGAAAAGGTTTCGGCCTCGAGGCCCGGCCAGGTTCCTGGCAACGGCACGCCATCGTAGGCGTGGCCGACGGCGGGCCGGAGGGGCGTTGTGAGCTAGCGGAATCGAACCTCATTAGAAGGGTTCTTTCCCGCAGCCGCTCGGTTCTCGCTCGAACACATTTTCCTACAAGAGCCGGCGCATCGCCTTGCGACGAAAGGCGCTGCGTCCGCTTGCAAGTCTGCCCTACGGGCCCGTTTCGCTCCGCGGAAACGACAAAGGCACCGTTCGGGTCGTTCACCGCGCAAGTTTGCATCGGGCGCGGAGTGGTCCGGGCTTCGAGTGAGCCCAAGCTGTCGAACGGAAGCCCCCAGCGCGGAACCCTAGCGAGTTCCTACACCCACTAGGGCAGTGCCGTGTACCCATTCGCTCGCCCTGCGATTGATACCGTAGGCTTGGTTGCCACCAGACCCGCGTTCCAACAGAGGAACGCAACCCCGTTTGTCAAGACCTGAACTGGCCCACAGGCACAGAGGAGCACGCGAACTTCCTTCGAGCCCCTACCAAGACCCGTGCACCCGCGGTAAACGGAGTGCACCACACGCAGGCCGTTGCGGGAGGGTACAATGAGCGAATCGAGGTCCCATGCTTTCGACGCAACATCGCCACAACAAGGAGCCAACGTGATCGAGCCCCTGCTGGTGCTGGTGTACCGTGTGCTCGCGTGGACTTTTGGAATCGTCGGGGGTCTCTTCTTCCTCTTCCCCGACGGCACCATCGACGCTCTCAACGCGGTCGGAAGGCTGCTGGGATTTGCCCCCGCACCGCATTTGGCCCACCGTTTTTGGCTCAGCTTGGGCGTGGCCTACATGGCGGTGGTAACGTCTCTCGCCGCACTCATCGCTCGGGGTCCCGTGGCGCACCGTATATTGATGCTGCCTTTGGCTATTGGCAAAGCGACGAGCAGCCTGACCTGTCTTTGGTTCTTTCTCCTTTACGACCGCTACTTCATCTACCTTGCGAACTTTCTCGTCGATGCCTCGCTCGCGCTTCTCGCGTGGGCCACGTACGTGGCCACAGCCCCAACGCTTCCTGGTACGTTACCGCCCCGCGCGCGGCGCACTCTGGAAGCCGTGGCCGAGGCATTGTTCCCGCAAGAAGGTGTAACCTCCCCACGGGTTCGCATCCAAGAATTGGCCGACGCGGTAGAACGACAGTTAGCCGAGCGTGGCCCTCTGGTAATCCGAGCCTTCAGTGGACTTCTGACGTTTGTCGACTGGAATCCGCGCCTGTTTCATTTGCGCTGGCAGCGACTGAGTGAATTGCCCTGGGTTGAACGGGTTTCCGTGCTCGAGAGCATGGAACAAAGCCGATGGCTCGTGCGCCGCCAGGCGGCCCACACGATGAAACTTTTGCTCGGCCTTCACGGATACAGCCAGCCCGCACTCCGGGTCGACCTCCACGTAGACGACCACTGGCTCGCCTCGCGTCTGGAACAAGCGCGAGCGCGGCGAGAGCGAGGGGAAAAGGGTCCTTACCCGATCCCGGCTCCGGTCGAGTGATACGTCATGCCAGTATTCGATGGCAGCACGCTCCGACGGCACCATCGAACGACTGCGGATGCCGTCGTAATCGGCACCGGCGCTGGTGGCGCTGTGGCAGCCGCAGAACTTGCCGCCGCGGGTTGGAACGTCGTCATGCTCGAAGAGGGTGGCTACTTCACCGGCCAGCACTTGAGCGGCAGCGTTGGCTTTGCGTTCTCGCACCTTTATCGAGACGGCGGCCTGGTCACCACGATTGGCCGGCCCCCGATTATCGTACCCCTGGGCCGTTGTGTGGGAGGAACGACCACCATTAACAGCGGCACTTGCTACCGGTCACCCGACTTCGTGCTCCAACAATGGGAGCGGGATTTCGGCCTGGAGGGGGCCACCGACCTGGCAGAGCACTACGCCGCGATCGAGCGCGACTTGCACATCAAGCCGGTACCGGACACGTTGTACGGCCCGGCCAATGGGCGGATTCAAGAAGCCGTGGAGCGCGTTCTGGGGTGGCGCGGCTCGCGCATCCCACGGAATGAGGATGGGTGTCTCGCTACGGGGCGGTGTGCTTTTGGTTGCCCTAGTGACGGCAAGCTCGCCATGAACGTGAGCAAGGTGCCAGAGGCAATTGCCTCCGGTGCCACGTTGTGGGTCCACACTCGCGTTCGCCGCATCCTGCTCGACCGCAAACGAGCGGTGGGGGTCGTGGCCGATGCGCTCACCCCGGAGGGGCGTTCCACAGGGGTGCAGTTAGATGTCACCGCGGCACTCGTTGTCGTCGCAGCCGGCGCGTTCCACAGCCCCGCATTGCTGTTGGCGTCTGGCGTGCGGCACCCGTGGCTTGGGCGCAACTTGCACTTGCATCCGGCCACGCGGGTGGTGGCCGTGTTCCCTGAGCCCATCCGCGGCTGGCGGGAAGTGCCGCAGGCGTACAACATCGACGAGTTCATTCCGCAGGGCGTGTTCATTCAGGGCCAATTTGTACCCCCCGAGGTGCAGGCCGCAGCCGTTCCGGGCTTCGGCCACACGTACGTGGAGCGGATGCGCGCCTTCGAACGCATGGCCAGTTTTGGTGCCCTCATTAGCGACGAGTCGAGTGGGCGCGTGTGGAGTCTCGGCACGTCGGCCAGGCCCGTGGCCTGGTACCGGTTAGGTCGCCGCGACTTGCGCAAACTTGTCTTTGCCATCGCCCGCACTGCCGAAGCATTTTTCGCTGCTGGTGCGGTGGAGGTTTATTCGGGCGTGGGTGCCTTGCCGGTGTTGCGGCATCGGGGGGAAATCGCCCAACTGGAGTCTGCCCGCGTGCGGCCGAGCCAACTCGACATCATGGCCTTCCATCCCATGGGAACCGCACGTTCCGGCAGCGCTCACTTCTCGGTATGCGATCCGTGGGGACGCGTACACGGTTACCGAGGGCTTGCCGTGGCCGACGCCAGCTTGTTCCCCACCTCCAATCGGATCAATCCCCAACTCACCATCATGGCTTTAGTGCGCCGCAATGCGCGTGAGTGGATTGCCCGTGGGGGCTGAGCCTCGTGCGATCCCGTGTTTCTTCGGACCTCGGCACGTGGTAGCCGAGGTTCCAACGAGGAAGGTACGATGGACCGAGATCGAAGCGTGCGCGTGGAGCAACGGGGCCCGGTGTGGACGGTGATTTTGTCACGCCCCGAACGTCGTAACGCGGTGGATCGCGCGACTGCGGCACAACTGGCCGAAGCGTTTCGCGCCTTCGAGGCAGCGGAAGATGCCAGCGTGGCCGTGCTGTGGGGCGAAGGCGGCACGTTCTGCGCCGGTGCCGACCTCAAGGCCCTAGCGGAGGGACAAGGAAACATCGTGCGCGAAGAGGGTGATGGCCCAATGGGCCCCACGAGGATGCTGCTCAGCAAGCCCGTGATTGCCGCAGTCGCAGGCTATGCTGTCGCTGGCGGGCTCGAGCTCGCTTTGTGGTGTGATTTGCGGGTAGCCGAGGAGTCGGCCGTCTTTGGTGTGTTTTGCCGCCGCTGGGGTGTGCCACTGGTGGATGGCGGCACGGTGCGCTTGCCGCGCTTGATTGGTCTCAGTCGCGCACTGGACATGATTCTCACGGGCCGCGCGGTCTCGGCCCGCGAGGCGCTGGAAATGGGGTTGGTCAATCGGGTCGTCGCCGACGGAACCAGCCGGGAGCACGCCGAAGCTCTGGCTCGGGAGCTGGCGCGGTTTCCCCAGACCTGCTTGCGTCACGACCGGCTCTCGGCATACGAACAAGACGGCCTGACGGTCGAAGCAGCCTTGCGCAACGAGTTCCGCCACGGCTGGATAAGTCTCGAAAGCGGAGAGGCCGTGGCCGGAGCGCAGCGATTCGCCTCGGGGGAAGGGCGTCACGGAAAATTCGATTGACGTCACCTCGAGCCGGCTGTCAGATCCAGGCACGATAACACGGAGGAGAACAGGATGAAAATTTACGACTCGCAGGTTGCACCGAACCCACGGCGCGTACGCATTTTCTTGGCGGAAAAAGGGGTGCAGGTACCGTACGAGCAGGTCGACATCGTTAGCGGCGCCAATCGCTCGCCCGAATTCCGCAAAAAGAACCCGCTAGCGACGGTCCCCGTACTGGAACTGGACGACGGTACATGCATTGCCGAGAGCGTTGCCATTTGCCGCTACTTTGAAGAGCTGTATCCAGAGCCTCCACTCTTCGGCCGCAACCCGCGCGAGCGTGCGATCGTGGAGATGTGGCAGCGCCGGATGGAGTTTCACGTGTTCCTTCCGATCGTGATGGTCTTTCGCAATTGCCATCCCTTCTTTGCCGGACGGATCCGGCAGGTGCCAGAATGGGGCGAGGTCAACCGCGAATGGGCAATGGAGGGGCTGAGCTGGCTCGATCGAGAGCTGGCTGAGCGTCGTTTCATTGCTGGTGACTCCTTCACGATTGCCGATATCACGGCGCTTTGCGGCATCGATTTTGGGCGGGTCTCCAACATTCGTATTCAGCCCGAGCAGAAAAACTTGAAACGCTGGTACGACGAGGTGTCGTCCCGTCCCAGCGCGAAGGCTTAGTGCGGGTGGGGGAAAACGATGAAGTTCGGCGTGGCTTTCAGCAATGCTGGTCCGCTCGCCTATCCTGAGCCGTTTGCGGCGCTCGTGCAAACGGCCGAGGAATGTGGATTCGAGTCGATTTGGACCGTGGAACACGTCGTTGTGCCGGTGGGCTATCGATCACGCTACCCGTACAGTCCCGACGGTAGGATGCCCGGGCCAGACAACGTGCCCCTTTCCGACCCGCTCATCCCTTTGGCTTACGCAGCTGCCATCACGCGCAAGTTGCGGCTGGGTACTGGTATTCTCATCTTGCCGCAAAGGCACCCGGTGTACGTGGCCAAAGAAGTTGCCACGCTCGATGTGCTTTCCGGAGGGCGCGCCATTCTCGGCATTGGCTCCGGGTGGCTTGCCGAGGAATTTGCGACGGTAGGGGTACCATTTGAGGAGCGTGGCGCACGCACCGACGAAGCCATCCGGGCAATTCGAACATTGTGGCAACCCGGACCGCAAAGTTTCGAAGGGAAATTTTTCCGCTGGGGGCCTGTGGAATCGAACCCTAAGCCGATCCAGCAGCCAGGAGTCCCGATCGTGATTGGCGGGCACTCCGCGCCAGCGGCCCGGCGTGCTGCCCGATTGGGCGACGGCTTCTTTCCCGCTTTTAGCGATCCGTCGAGCCTCGCCTCGCTCCTCGACGTGATGCGTGCCGAGTGCCAGCGTGTGGGGCGCAACCCTGCTGACATTGAAATTACCACCGGGGCCTTCACCGTCGATGCCGAACTCGTCAAGCGCTACGCCGAACTCGGGGTGCACCGCGTGGTTATCGGCCCTCCCGGTTTCGACCCCGACAGCATCAAAGACGGCCTCCGCCGTTTCGCCGACACGGTGATGCGCGCGACGTAGCACGTAAGGTTCTTCTCTCGCTGCGCCGGCTCGTGGCCGATGCTGCGCAGAGTGCGGAAGTCGGCCTTCCGCACACGTTCGGCCGGTACGAGCGCACAAAGCCTGCTTCCGCACTCCAAGGGTCGTCGCTTCCCCGGGTAAACCCGCGGAGAGTCCGGCCATTTTTTGGGGGAATCCACGGCCAGACAAAATGGTTGACTTGGAACCGCGGTCTCCTGCAGAGAGTAGGGCTATGGGCTCGTTTGACAGGCAGGGCAGGAGTCAAAAGTCAGCAGTGTCTCCTCGGGAATTGCTTTCCGGTGCATCGACGGGAGCGTCTGGGTCGCCAGCCCTGTTCGCACCCATTGCGATCGACTTGGGGGCGAAACACACGGGCTGTTTTTTTCCCGGCATCATCGGGCCACCGAACCAAACCGACCCAGCCGAAGGCAGCCGCGGGTTGGTCGTAGAAGTTGATCAAAATGCCTTTACCTTGATGATGACCGAGCGCCGGGCAAGGCGCCACCAACGGCGGGCTTACAAGCGACGAAGGCTCGCCAAGCGCCTCGTTTGTTTGTGGCTCGAACCGCAGTTCGTCAAGCTCGAGTCAGAGGATCGAATCCGCTGTGAACGCTTTCTTCGGGGCTTAATGAATCGCCGAGGGTTCACCTACCTCAGCCTCGACGAACGAATCCGCGGTGACGAGCTGGAACGAGCGCTCCCAATGTTGGAGGCCGCTCATTTACTCGGCAACCATCCGACCGTGGCGGCTTGGTTAACCGAGGCCGCCTCGGATCCAAAAGTGGCCGAGCAAGTACTGCAGCATGAACTGTTCCGCACCGTTGAGGTCAATCGACGCTCCAAGAAACGACTTTCCGCTGCGCTGCAAAAAATGCTCGATGCATCGGGTCAAACCCAGGATGGCGATATCATTAAGGCAGCGCGCGAGTCCCTCCTCAAAGTGCTCGACTACCTCACGGCCGTAGCGCAAGCCCCGCAAACTGGGCATAAGCATCGGTCGGAATATTTTCGCGATATCGAGTCCGATGTTACTCACACGGCCGAAGGGCGTTACGTCTCCAACCTGCTCGGGCTGACACCAAAAAGCTTGAGTAACCTGGTGGGGCATATCTCGAATTGGGATCTGCGCGCGCTACGGAGCTACTTCCATGATCCCTCGCGCAAGTGCCTCGAGAAGCTGGACCCGGTGCGGTTCCACCGTGCATGGCTCCAATTTTTTCGCCGCTGGAGTTTAGCCGGAGAACGTCCAGAAAGACGCCAGGATTTTGCCGAAAAACGAAGACGTTGGGTTCAGCGCCTGCAGGAAATCCCTAAGGGAGAACGGGGAGAGCTTTGGAAACTCCTAACCGAAACAGACCCTAACGAAACGATCCCGCCGTTCGAGTCGCAAGGGAACCGCCGTCCTCCCCGCTGCCAGAGTTTACTCCTCTGCCCTGATTCCCTCGACAAGCACTATCCCCCGCAAGCAGAGGGGCAGCCGCCTCAATGGCGTGTCTGGGCGCAGCGACTCGCACAACACAACCCATCCTTGTTGGAGGACTTAGAATCGATCGCTCGGGCCGACGCGAGGTGCCTCGGCAGAGTTCCCATGCCAGCCCGCGGGGCCAAGTGGCACGAACTTTCAGCCAGCGACCAGCAAGTGCTGTTGGAGGAGACGCAAAAGCGCTGGTATGACGCTCGGCTACTTCAGCGCGTGCTTGAGCGCCACCAAGAGCTCGACCCGTACCGGCTCCGTTCCATCGTGTCCCGCACGGCGGCATCCAATCAAGCAGACGCTCTAGCTACTCTAACCCGGCATATTGGGGATCACCAAGTCGACGCTTTCCTTGAGTTTGCGTGCTGCTTCTACGACGAAACCCGCAAGGCGCGTCGCGGGATTTGGCTCCCCGGAAACGCAAAACTTCTTCGGGTCTGCAACGCGCACCCACCACACAAGCGCAAGATCGAAGACCTTCTCGTCGCTCAGATCATAACCAGAAGCTCAGCCCCACCTCCTCGACTGGGCCAGACGGTCCGTGATGCCGTCGGAAACACGTCGGTGCAGCCACCCCCCGAGCTCCAGGGTGCAAGAACCCGCTCGCTTCGAACTCTTCTCAACCGCATGGCTGATGGGGTCAAACAGTACAGCGGGGACTTGAAGTATTGGTACCGAGCTGCGCTAGCCAAAAAGCAGGCGGAGCAGCCCAAGCCGCTCGACCCACCAGAACAAGAGGCCTTCGAGCTTTACGCTTGGGCCCAAGCCGCTGCCCGTCAACTGGCAGGACGCCTCGGCCTTTCCGAGTCAGCCATTGAGCACTTCGATAATCCCTACTCCCTTGCCCAGTTACATCAGATTCTTTTCGCCGGCGTCTCAGGGTTCGCGTCTACGTGCAAAGCTTGCACGCACGAGAACTTTTGGCGGAGCGTCGTAGACTCCCAGGGCCGCGCCAATGCCGCCAGGCTGCCGGCACATAGTATCCGACCAATCGACGGCGCTGTGGCCAAAGCACTGGAGGCGAAAGCCAGGCAAGTTGCGCGCGAATTCGCCAACGCCTTGTCCAATGAAGAGATTCCTCCAGGTGTCCTATTACACGTCCCTATCCTTTTAGAGGAGAACCGCTTCAAGTTCCGCCAGGAACTTGCGGAGATAAAAGGCATAGGTCAGGGAAAAAAGGGCAAGCAACCCGCGCAGCAGGCGGCGCAAAACGTCGCGACGCACGAACCGTGGAAAGGCAAATATGAGCGGATCAGGGAAGATGGTGGCGGACTTTGCCCCTACTGCGGCGGTGTCGTAGGCGAGGACGGCGAGTTCGACCACATCGTCGCGCAAGCGGTAACGACCGATTACGAAGGCTACGGGTTCGACAGCGAAGCAAACCTTATTTATGCACACTCCTCCTGCAACCAGAGCAAAGGCAAAAACCTTTACTCCCTGGAAAACTTGGCCGATGCCTGGCTGCGCGAGCAGTTCCAAACAACCGATCGAAACGAGATCGAGGAGGAGGTGCGTAAACTCGTTGAGCCATGGCTGGAAGAGCGGCTAAACCGCCGGGCTTTCGACCAGCTCGAAAAGCCCCTCCAGCGGGCCATCCGCCACGCCCTTTTTGTCGACCACCTGCGGGGACATGTGCTCCAGCGTTTAGCCATGCAGAACGTAGCGCGAGTCAATGGTACGCAACGATGGTTCGGCCAAATCTTGATTGACCGGATCTCAGCGCTTCTAAAGAAAAACGGGCGAGTTGACCTTAATGGAGTGAATTTCTCCTTGCACCGGGTTCCTGCGTACGAGGTTAAGGCGCTGCGTGACAATCTTGCCAAGGTCGAGCCACGATTGAAAAAGCCGGGCGAACAAGGCCCGTATTCTCATGTCATCGACGCGGCACTCTGCTACGCGGTCGCCACCACTCAGCCACAGGTTCGCCAGCTCCTGGGACTTTCATCAATAGAACATCTCGCGGAATTTATTAGCCCCGCCCGCGCCCTGGCTTTATTGCCCGATCAAGTCAGGATCGCTCGCGTTCAACGGCGGCCCATTTATGAGAAAAAGCACCCATGGCATCGGCCATTATTCAAAGCAAACCCCCTCGGAGAACGGTTCGTGCCGTTGAACGTCACGCGCGACGGGGGGCTCTTCCCCGGCTTCTCTGCCCAGGCAGACAAGCCAGAGCACAGCACCGTGAACCACCCGAAACAGCAGAAAGCCGCCTCGAACTTGCTGCGACTCCTCTGGCCGGTGCTGGCCAATCCGCCCGGCGAAGTTGATCCCTCAAGCCCGAATCTGCTCGAGCAAATCGCCGAACTCGCCCGCAGAAACCCCGAGGGAGTTATACGGTTGCACGTCGATAAGACAAAGGCGTTCCGGCACTGGCAAGAATGCCGGCACAAGCCCGACGACCAACTCGCTCGGATACTGGATGCACTCGCGTATCGAGTTCAACGCCAGAACCTAGAGGAAATTTTTTTCGGTGAGCAGGGCAGTGTAAGCCCCGACAAGATCTTGGCAAAGGAGTATTTTTCCTTCGAGGTCAAATTACCTGGCCTGCCCAAGACAACGGTAACGTTACCCTGCAGAAGAGCCTGGGAGGCATTACTCCGTGACCCCGACCTTGAACCGCACTTACGTTCCGGAAAGAAGCTCGTCAAGAAGTCCAACGCAGGTGAGCTGCCTGAGAATGCCGTCGCGATCGACTGGGACGCCGTTGTCGCTCGCCATTTCCAGCGCCCAGCGGCCACCCGGCGCCACCGGCGGGTCCGCCAGGTGTTCGCTCTCCCACGCCTGGCAGACGCTTCGGGCGGCTTTCGCGTGGAACGCCGTGGCTTCGAGGGGTCGGTTTTCCAGCTCCTGCAAGTCGAAGAGGGGGCCTATGCCGGGTTCACCGCGGATGCCAAGAAACCCCACGGTTTCAACCCTAGCCGTCCCGTACTTTTACCCGTACTGGCTCGGAGCAAGTCGCTGACGCCGATCGAACGCACCCAAGGCGCGAGCGCGGTTGTGCGTTTTAACGAGCCAAAGCTCTTCGAAAGTGATCTCCTCCGAGAGAATGGGATCGAGCGCCTAGAAGTTCTCCCTGGCACACGCCCGCGCCGACAAGTCCGGATGCGCATCCGGCGCGAAAAGCTGCAGGTACTCATGGGGAAGGAGGTGGACGCCTTTTCCCTGGAACACTCGACCTTGCTCATTGGCAAGGATCACAAAAGGCAACTGGCCAAACTCCTGCAGGAAGCCACGAAAATAAGTGCATTGGCTCCACGCAAAGACCAAGTTGAGGTGGATGGTTGGGACAGAGATTGCATCGAACTGTCGTGGACCGCGGGAACTGGCGCGCAGAAGAAAGGGGATGCCAACAGCCAACAGTGACACACCATTTAGTCATCCAACAGCAAGGAAGTTTCGTCGGCATTAAGGGATCGCTTTTAGTGGTGCGGGAGAACGACCACGTTACAGCGGAACTCCCGCTGTCCCGTCTCGGCACAGTCACCATCGCAAAAAGCGGCGTAGCGTTTTCGAGTGACTTTGTTCGCGAGGCAGCGGTACGCGGCATTCGTTTGTTCTTTTTAGACTTCCGCGGCGCGGTTATCGCCTGCCTTTGCGGCACAGCCCAACACGCCACCGTTTCGGTCAGGCGTGCGCAGCTCACGCTCGCAGAACCTGCCCGTCACGTACTATCGATTGCATTCGTCAGCGGCAAACTGGGCAACCAGCGTGCACTCCTACGTTACTTTGCCAAACACCACGAAAAAAACGGGGGTGGTCCCCTGACCACGGCCGCTACGCGGTTACAAACCTTGCGCGCAATCGTTCGCCAGCTCCCGTTTGGTGCCCAATGGGCGTCACAGTTGCTCGGGCTAGAGGGCCAAGGGTCGGCGCTGTATTTTGGCGCACTCAAGGAAGCGGGCCTCTTTCCCGAGAGCTTTGTGCGGCGAGAAGGTCGAGGATCGCGGGAGGTCACGAATGCAGCATTGAACCTAGGATACTCGATCCTTCTGGCACGAGTTTGGAGCTGTCTTCTCAATGCGGGTCTCGAGTGCCACGCGGGCATTTATCACTCCGACCGCCCAGGAAAACCCTCTCTGGTGCTGGATGCGATGGAAGAGCACCGACCGTTTGTCGTCGATCGGGTCGTGGTCGCCATGCGCGCCCAGCTTGATGCCGATCCATCATTCGGCTCAGAATTGCGGCGGAAGGTTATCGCGCGGGTGCACGAGGCGTTGGACCGGCGTGTGCCGCATCGAGGGCGAAGACTTCGCGTGGAAACCATCATTCAACGCCAAGCGTACCGCCTTGCCGGAGCAGTTTGCGGAGGTTCGGCATACCGGCCGGTCCAGTATCCATGGTGAACAAATGCCTACGCTCGAGCGTGAAGTGCTGGTTTGTTACGACATTAGCTGCTCTAAGAGCCGAACCCGATTGCTCGAAGCGCTCAAGGGTCTGGGACTGACGCCGGTGCAGGAATCTGTCTTGTGGGGTTTCCTCCGCGAGGCAGAAATCCGCGAGGTGCAGCGCATGCTCGATCACTACGTGGACCCACGGACCGACCGTGGATTCATTGTTCCCGCGAACATGCAGTCGGCGCGAACCTTCGGCTACCCAAACGACGCGTTTACCCCACCACCTCGGAGCCGGGTGCTGTGAACGTCGATCTGCTGCCCGCGAGTTTGCTACGCCAGTGGGCATACTGCCCACGCATTCCATTTTTCCGAGGTGTGCTCGGTTTCACCCCGGCAATGCCACCCTGGGTTGAGCGCGGAACGAACTTCGATGCCTTGCAACAAGTACTCACGTCGGATCGTCGCTTTCGTATTCTGAATGCGGAGCGGTGGCAACGAGTGCGCCGCGTCTACCTGGCTTCCCCTGCGCTGGGAATCCATGGCATTGCCGACCTGATTTTGCGGGGGCCCGAGTGCTTCATCGTCTGCGATTACAAGCTAGACGCGCGGCGCATGGAACGTGGGACGAGGCTCCAGCTCGGCGCCTACGCCCTTATGGCGCAAGAAACTTGGGACTTACCATGCCGGTCCCTTGCCGTGTTAACTGCGCGACCCTTGCGGGCACTCATCGTAGACTGGAACGACACCATTGCCGCAGAGGTTCGCGCGGCGATCGAGGCACTACGACAGATCATGGAAAGAGGAGTTTTGCCGCCTTCCGATGCCGGCGTCGGCAAATGCGGAATTTGTGAGCACCTCAACCATTGTAATGACCGGGACTAGTACCTGGTACGAAAACGACGGAGGCCGCTGGAAAAGCGGCCTCCGTACCCGGACGTGGCATGCCAGTAGTCCGGTCCATCCGTCTTTTGGATGATTTCAGCGCGAAGCTGTTTGGGATAGCGTGTGCTGTACTACAAGTCTCGCGAGAAACGCAAGTACAAGCCGCCGGAAGCCGTTTTCGAAACTTTCCAACACCTCCTTCCGCGATTGTGCCGGTTGTTCAACATGTTACGCCGGGGTCGCACTTCTTATCCCAAACAACCCGCGACTGAAACT
>FMJZ01007893.1_pt1 | contig 45793 bp, 54 predicted proteins | sample 1987881 | NCBI WGS metagenome assembly FMJZ01 (sample SAMEA4378227, study PRJEB15110) | soil metagenome | biome: soil; feature: Field; material: Soil | place: India | collected 2015-03-11 | depth 0 m
CCGTATTTTCTGGAAGAGTTTTCACCTGTTCCCGTAGCCTTTCCCTCCAGTGGAATTAATTGCAAATTTATCAATAGTGCACTACCTGAGTATGTGCTAACTAATTAGTTCGCAAAACTTAAAAAGACCTCTTCATAATGATGTATGAAGCCGAGGTGCCCGAATCCGGCTAAAAATATGAAATGGTTAAGGGGCAAGCCTGGAGAAGGGAAAGGTCTTGAAAGCTTGTGGCCCCTTGAGGGCCTTAGGGGTTCAAATCCCCTCCTCGGCGTTTTAAATATTTATGTCTATTCTAGTAATGCATTTGACTAACGCGCGAAGGTATTCTATAGAATCCGCGGGGCGCTTCCAAAGTTTAGGATCCATCCCTTATATTGTGGTGGTGAAATCACGCTTTTAAGCATGACTGGCATGTACCTTTTTGGCGGGGACAAACAGGCGAAGACATATGCCGGCGCAGAGGAATACTTCCGCATGGGCAGGGGCACTGCCTTAAATACGTCGAGAGAAAACTTTTTATTTACCCATCAAGTCCAGAAAAACGTGGGCCCGTAGCTTAAATTTAAGTATTAGATTCGCGCGCGGCGCGAGTCTAGTGCTTAAAGAGCAACCAGGTTAGAGCGGCGGGCTCATAAGAATAGAAATGTAGAAATCTATCTGAGAAACCCGTAGGTTGGGGGTTCAAATCCCTCCGGGCCCACTTATTCAATTCGTTTAGAGAAGGCGTTAAACATCTCTATAATAATGCTTTAGCGTGCGCTACTCGTCAACTTCTTGCTTTCAATTCTCTTTATCGGGATTCACGATCTCCCCGGAAATCCCGAAATTTCAAACCCTTATAGTATTCTCTGAACAACATATCATTCTTATATGCTGGAAGAGTAGTATGTTTCGAGCACGCGCTAAAAATCGGCTAAAACGCGCGTTGAAAAGCGTAGTTTTTAAGTGTGCAATGGTCTCGAGAGGGAATTGAAAGTGTAATATTACTATGATGGTTTAGCGTGCCATAAAAAGCACAACCGTCGCAGACTATTTCGAGGATAGTTTTAATGTGACGAAGACCGACCTTAAGAAACACATGGGTCTCGAAAACTGCTCAGCACGGTGTCGCTGTCAGCTTCGCGTTCGAGCACACGCCGATGGGCATGCTTTGGGACGGAACGTATCCGGGCAACGCCGGATTCTATAGCGATCCATGTGTGGAGCGCACGCTTATTTACGGGGGGCGAGATGGAGTTTCGGAGGAGGAAATCGTGCCATGGCAAATGCTAACGCCCGTTTTTAAAGCTCGGAATAATGTTTATAACCAGCCTTGTCTAAAGCCTCCTTAGGCCTGCTTATGAGCAACAGGGAGTTTAAGGAGATAGTTCGGATCACCGGCGTGGATTGCGACGGGAAGAGAAAGGTATTGGACGGTTTATCGATGGTTAAAGGCATAGGTTGGTCTACAGCCAGGGCGTTGTGCATAGCTTTAAACATTCCTATGGACACTAGGCTGGGCTACTTGTCTGAGGAGGAGGTTGCGAGAATAGAGGCTGCGCTAAACAATCCCGGGTCTCTGGACATGCCTGCTTGGATGCTTAACAGGAGGAGGGACCCTTTAACGAGTGGGGATAAGCACCTGTTAACCTCCGACTTGGAGCTTACTCAGAAGATGGATGTTGAGAGGATGATGAGGATTAAGTCTTGGAAGGGTGTTAGACACTCGCTCGGCTTAAAGGTTAGGGGTCAGAGGACTAGGACAACCGGCAGGACCGGTGGCCCAGTTGGTTTTTCAAAGGCTGCTATGAAGGCTTCTGGAAGCGAGAAAAAGTGATGACGAATGGGTGATCCGCGTAAGATTAGGAGCAAAATCCTGCATCCGAAGCATCCCTGGGTCAAAGAGCGTTTAACTGGGGAGCTCGTGCTCGTAGGGGAGTATGGCTTGAGGAATAAGAGGGAGCTTTGGAGGGCCGCATCCTTCCTGAGGGGTGTTAGGGCTTCAGCCCGCTCCTACCTGAGCCTGACGGGTGGGGAAAGGGTTAAGAGGGAGTCGGAGCTTATTTCAAGGCTCTACAGGCTTGGCCTAGTCGGCAAGGATGCGAAGCTTGACGATGTTCTCTCCCTGACTGTTTCAAACATTCTTGAAAGACGGCTTCAAACAATCGTCTACAGGAAGCGTTTTGCGAAGACTATTCACAGCGCTAGGCAGGCGGTAGTGCACGGCAAGATCATGATAGGCAGCCAGATTGTAAGATCCCCAGGATACTTCGTCACTAGAGACGAGGAGCCTCTCGTAAGGGTTAAGACGGTTGAAGAGACCAAGGCGGCTTAGTTTATCTCGGGCGAAGACACCTGTCTGGGACAGGGGTCATGATGGGTAAAAGCTCCCATAAGGCTTCGAATAGGGCAAGGTCATGGGGAATGCTGGGGTGCGCATCATGACGCTGGGCGAAGCAAATCGTGTCTAGCCTGGCTTATCCTGCCGTTAAAGGTTTGCGGGAAGAGTGTTTCGAAGACTCGGTGAAGCAGGTGGAGAAGGGTTGCGACGCGTAGGTTAAACCCTGTCTTAAAAGGCTAGAATCTTCTCCCCCTTCTGCCTCCTGGTTTCCTCGTCCCATCGGTGGGAATGGGTGTCACATCCTCTATCGCGATTATTCTTAGACCGGCCCTTGTTAATGCTCTTATGGCTGCCTGAGCCCCCTGCCCAGGCGCTCTAGACTTTATACCCCCCGGAGCCCTAACCCTAACCTTAATGCTTGTTATTCCAAGCTTCTTCAATGCTCCAGCAACAGTGTTTGCAGCCATCATCGCGCCATACGGGCTGCCTCCGAGCCTATCAGCCTTAACATGCTGGCCTGCTGCGGATATTGCGAGTGTTGACGAGCCGCTTGGATCCGTGGCGTGCACTATAGTATTGTTGCCGGAGGAGTATATTCGTACTACCACATATTTCTCCTGTTCAGTGCTCACGCGGCCATCCTGCTTAAGGAGGTTAATAAGCGTTCTCCAAGCGGCTTCGCTTAGCAGCCTATTGCCTTGAAACGCTAACCCTTAAATACCTTCTCGGGAAAATAGCACGTTAATATGGATGTAAAGATACTTAGGCTGAGCGACGATTATCTAGAGGCTAGGCTGGAAGGGTGCTCAGAGGCGCTTGTAAACGCGATTAGAAGAACTATTCTTGAAGAGGTTCCTACACTGGCGGTTCACGAGGTCTTCATATTTGAAAACTCCAGCCCGATGTTCGACGAGGTTCTTTCAAACAGGCTTGGCCTAATACCTTTAAGGACTCCGCCTGGGAAATACCTGCCGATGGATTCCCAGGGATGCCTGCAGGGCTCCAGCGAGAGGTGTTTCACCTCGCTGAGCCTGGATGTTTCCGCCGGCGACTCCCCGTTGACGGTTTACTCTAAGCATCTTGTCTGCAGGGATGAGGAGGTTTACCCTGTCTACGGCAATATTCCTATAACTAGGCTCCCCCCGGGTGGGAAGCTTAGGCTTGAAGCGATAGCTAGGCTCGGAAGGGGTAGGATGCATGCTAAATGGCAGCCCGCCTCCCTAGCCACGTACAGCTTCACGGATTCTCCGGACAAGTTCGTTTTCAGGCTTGAATCAACGGGTTCTCTGCTCGCAATAGAGGTTTTCAGGCAGGCTCTGGATATTTTGAGAGATAAGTTTAAAACGCTTCTGGATTCTCTCACGCTTCCTGAGGTTGAAGAGAAGCGTGGCAGCGAGGAGGGTGTTGCTTTCGGTGAGGAAGGCGGCAGGTGACTCAGGGTTCTGGAGGAGGGTTGAGAGCCTTTTATCAAGACCTAGAAGCAGGATGGCTGAGGTGAACGTGGGTAAGATTTCGCGTCTCACCCAGCAGGGTGACCGCGTAGTGGTCCCTGGGAAAGTCCTGGGTAGGGGGGAGATTAATCACAGCGTCACGGTTGCCGCCCTCTCCTTCTCCTCGGCCGCGCTGGATAAGCTGAGGTCAGCCGGATGCAAGGTTATGAGGCTGGACGAGTTCGCAGAGGTTGAGCAGAAGGGCTCAGGGGTGAAAATAATTGTCTGAAAGGATTCTCGTGGTTGACGCGACTAACCAGGTTCTCGGAAGAATGTGTTCAATCATAGCTAAGAGGCTCCTTGAGGGATACAGGGTTTACGTGGTTAACGCTGAGAAGACGAGGATATCTGGGAGGAGAGACAGCTTCATCAGGGATTACGTGGGCTTCCTGGAGGTGAAGAGCGTTAGGAACCCTAAGCATACGCCGAGGCATCCGAGGAGCCCCGTGACCTATGTTAGGAGCGTTGTTAAAGGCATGCTTCCAATGGATAAGCCTAAAGGAATGGAGGCGTTTAGAAGGCTCAGGGTCTACTGCGGCTGGCCGAGCAGTGTTAAGGGTGAGGCGGTGAGGTTTAAGGATGCTGACGCCTCAAGTCTTGGAAGAGGATCCTTCACCCTTTCAGACTTGAAAGGGTTTTTCAGTGTTCCGGAGGCTGATTAGGTTTGCCCACTCCTAGGAAACTGCCCCTGATTGTAACGGGTTCCGTCAAGAGCTCGGTGGCCAGGGCTGTTGTTAAACAGGGTTCTGGGCGCGTCACTATAAACGGTTACCCGGCTGAAAACTGGCTTTACGACCCCTACCGGATGCTCGCCTTAACGCCTTTAAAGCTTCTCCCTGAACAGTTTAAGGATGTCGACGTCGAGGTTAAGGTTGAAGGCGGGGGGCATGCTTCGCAAGCCAGGGCGGTTATGCAGGCTTTAGCCAGGGGCATTACGCAGTGGACGAGGAGCTCCAGCGTTAGAAACATTTTCAGAGGGTTCGACAGGCATCTTCTTTCAGGAGACCCTCGTTGGAAGGAGCCTAAGAAGTTTGGAGGACCAGGTGCGAGAAGGAGGTTCCAAAAGTCTTACAGGTAGGTGACTATGGCTTGATGTTTCCAGTTAGATGTTTCACATGCGGCAAGGTCATCGGCCACTTGTGGGAGGATTACCAGAGGAGGGTTGCTTCAGGCGAGGATCAGAAGCAGGTGCTCGACTCTCTCAACGTTACAAGGATCTGTTGCAGGCGAATGTTTATTTCTCACGTGGATTATATCGACGAGCTGCTTTCATATTCGCGAGGATTATCGCCAGGGGAGGATTACAGGCAATGAGCAGCGGTGAGAAAAGCGGGGAAGGACTTCTGATCCTGAGGACAGAGTATATTGCTGCAGGCGTCCACATAGGTACAAAGGTTTGCACGGTCTGCATGAAGCGTTTCGTAAGGTTCACTAGGCCTGACGGGCTTAACCTGATTGAGATCGCTCAGACTGATGAGAAGATCAGGATTGCCGCCAGGGGGCTCTCAAGGTATGATCCGGGTGACGTGATAATCGTGTCGGGAAAGGAGTATGGAAGAACGCCCGTGCTTAAAATGTGCGAGTACACTGGTTTCAAGCCTATTGTCGAAAGGTTTCCGCCAGGCATCTTCTCAAACCCGAAGTACGAAGGCTATATTTCTCCTAAGATAATTCTCGTTTCAGACCCTAAGGTTGACGAGAAGGCTATTCGAGAGGCTACGCTCATCGGAATACCCGTTATAGGAATATGTGACACCGATGATTCCTGCTCCTACATAGACCTTATTATTCCTGCCAACAACAAGGGGCGCAGCTCCCTAGCCCTAGTATTCTGGCTTCTGACAAGGGAGATTCTCAGAAACAGGGGGGTGCTCTCCCCGACTGAAAGCATGAGTGAAAACTTTCACGCTTTCGAGACCAAGATCGAGGAGGCTGCGGAGACAGTCTAGCATGGCTAGGGTTAGAAAGCCAGCGTACGCTGGAAGCTGGTACGAGGGCACTAGGGAGAGCCTTCTAGGGCAGCTTCAGGGTCTTTTCAAGGGGAGACTGGGTTACGGAAGCCTAACTGTTCTCGGAGAGCATGATCCACGCTTGCTTGGCCTCATGGTTCCGCACGCGGGCTATGTCTACTCGGGCATGGCTGCCACATGGGCCTACGGCGAGGCTGCTAAGCATGGTTCCAGAGACACTGTAGTGGTGATTGGGCCTGACCACCATATGGCTTCCACAGGCTTCGCCACTATGAGTGAGGGCGTATGGCGTACCCCGCTGGGGGACGTTGAGGTAGACAGGCAGACGGTGAGCCTGCTTCTCAGCTCCACTCCCTTAGTTGAGGATAATTTTCATGCTCACGCTTTCGAGCACTCTATTGAAATACAGCTCCCATTCCTCCAGCTTGTCTACGGAGGCTCGTTCAAGCTCATACCAATAATAATAAATGACTTCAACCTTGACAGGAACATTAGGCTTGGAAAAGCTTTATCCAAGGCTCTCGAAGGGAAAAAAGCCATCGTTATCGCCAGCTCAGACATGAGCCATTATGTCTCAACAGGGGAGGCTGAGGAGAACGATATGAAGACGATTAGAGCCATAGAGTCGCTGGATGAGAAGCGGATTCACTCCGTCGCCGTCAACTATGAATCGCTCTGCGGCCTGGGTCCAGTTGTGGCGTTAGTCTCATGCGTGAAGGAGATGGGGTGCTCCAAAGCTGTCTTGTTGAAATACTATAATAGTGGAGAGATTTCAGGCGACTATGGTGGTGTAGTCGGATATGCTTCAATAGCCTTCTACAAGTGAACATGGGTTGAAAATAGTCTGCAAGGCTCCTGGGAAAGTAATAATTTCCGGCGAGCACTCCGTAGTATACGGTCACCCCGCCCTTGTGTCTGCGGTCAACGTTTACTCGAAGGTTTCTGTTGAGGCTTTCGACGAGATCGGCGCCCACGAAATATTCGCAGACAAGTATGGGTTTGCAAAGATGATAGGGAGAGCCTTCTCAGGCCCAAGCCAGCTGAAGCCTTTCGCAAGAATCGTAGATGTCTTCAGGGATTCAGAAGGGTTTAAAGGTAGGCTCAGGATTCGCATGAGCTCAGATATTCCTTCCGCCTCGGGAATGGGTTCTTCAGCATCATTATCCGTCGCGCTGGCTAATGCTCTGCTCAAACTGGTTTACGAGAAGCCTTCTGACGAAAAAGTGTTTAGCCTCGCGATGGAGGGTGAAAAAGTTGCCCACGTTAATCCGAGCGGCGTAGACGTGGCGGCAGCACTCTGGGGTGGCTTAATCCTGTTCGTTAAAGACAAGGGGGTTGAGAGGCTTGAAGCAGGCCGGGGCATACTCCTGCTGGCGGACTCAAGCTTAGAGCGGAGTACGAAAGACATGATTCTTAAAGTAGCGTCCCTCAAGGAGAGGGAGCCTGATCTCTTCAACATAATAATGTCTTCTGTTGGCGACGTCACGGTTAAGATAAGCCGCCTCTTGAAGACCGATATGGTTGAAGCAGGCAGGCTAATGACGCTTAACCATCTTCTCCTATCTCTAATGGGTGTTTCAAACAGTAGGCTGGACTCCTTGGTGTGGGCAAGTTTATCGGCTGGTGCATACGGTGCTAAGCTTACTGGCGGAGGAGGCGGGGGCTGTGTCCTCACGCTGGTCGACGAGAATTCTTTGAACCCCGTTGAGGAAGCATTACACGGTTTGAACTCTCCTACAATGGTTCTTAGAACAGTTGAGAAAGGAGTTTACACTGAGGAACTAGGCGAGTGAAACCGTTTCAAATCCGTACGGAATAGCGCGCGCTAACACGCCTCCAACAGAAGATTCATGTCTTTCCTGTGGCTGAGAATACTGCTGAGCAATGCTCGCCGCCCTAGCGTCCGGAAACTTAAGGTAAACCTTGCCTTCATGAGCCACCGTGCAGACGGCGCGCGGTTTGAGACAATATCCATGTTGCTGCACTGTGCGTGTGCCGCTAGCGATGTGAAGGACGCTGAGGCAATCAGGTGGGCTAGAAGGGGCGAACTCTTCAATCCTAATAAACCTGGCCTTCTCTATGGCTCTAGAAGTCATATTTAAGCATTCATTTATTCTGAAAACGTGGCGATGATTGGGAGGGAGAGTTCCAGATTTTACTCGGTCCATCTGCCTGCTGGAGAAGATGAGACATGAGTGCTCCTGCCCTGACAAATCCTCCTGGGAAGCTTAGCAACAGAGTTAAAAACTCTCCGAGAGTCTTTAAACCGTGGCGACTGAGAGCAGGAAGGCTGAGCATATTCGCATAGCCCTTGGGAAGAACGTTTCATCCAGGGTTTCCGCGGGCTTCGAGGATGTTGAGCTTATTCACAACGCTGTCTGCGAGATTGATCTGAGCGATGTCGACACAAGTGTCACAGTCATGGGTAAGAGGCTTAGGCTGCCGCTCATAATAGAGGCTTTAACCGGGGGAACCAGGGAGGCTAAAAGGATAAACATGGGCCTAGCTGAGGTTGCTGAAACCGAGGGGATAGGGATCGGTGTCGGAAGCGTCAGGGCCGCCATGGAGGACCCTGGTCTGGCGGACACTTATTCGGTTGTCAGGGACAGGGCTTCAAGTACGCTTGTGATTTCGAACATAGGCGCCGCCCAGGTTGCTAAACACGGTTCAGAGTATGCTTTGAAAACAATGGAGATCGTTGGAGCGGACGCGCTGGCCGTACATTTCAACAAGCTTCAGGAGCTGGTGATGCCCGAGGGGGAAACGTGTTTCAAGGAGGTGGGTAACCATGTGGCTGAACTATCCGTGAGGCTGGGGGAGAGGCTTTGCCTTAAGGAGACTGGCGCAGGCTTCAGCGGGGAGGCCGCTAGGCTCGCGGAATCCTGGGGCGTCAAATGGATTGACGTAGCCGGCGTGGGTGGGACAAGCTGGTATGCTGTAGAATACTATCGTTCAAGGAGAAGTGGGAGCAAGGCTTCTCTGCTGGGCAGGGCTCTTTGGGACTGGGGGGTTCCAACAGCCGTCAGCATTGTTGAATCAAAAATGTTCACGCGCAGCCTGAGGGTGATAGCGAGCGGGGGTGTTAGGACTGGCGTTGACGCTGCGAAAGCCATCGCCCTCGGGGCCAGCTGCACGGGTATGGCTATGCCGTTCCTGGTTTCCTTCTCGAAGGGCGGTGTTGAAGAGGCTAGGAGACTGGTTAAATCATTTGAGCTTGCCTTAAGATTCACAATGTTTCTCGTCGGCGCTAGGAGTATTGAGGAGCTCAGCTCAGCCCCGCTTGTTGTAAGGGGTAGGACGGCTGAATGGCTTGGGCAGAGAGGACTGCTGGCGAGGCTTCTAAACGGGAGGAGAAGCGTATGAGCGAGGAGCTCGTCAGCCTGATAGAGAGGCTTGCGCTGGAGAACGCTGTAGCCTTTAAGGGTGTGGCTAGGGCTGAGGCGGTGCTTGGGAAACTGCTGGGCATGAACCCTGGTTTAAGAAGCAGTGTTAAGGAGCTTATTCCACTAATCCGGGAGGTGACTGACAGGGTTAACAGGCTTACGCTTGAAGAGCAGGCTGAGCTGCTTGGGAGGCTGGGGGTTGTTGAGAAAACGGGGAAGGTGTTGAAACAGGAGGCTCCTTCACTGCCTGGGGCAGAGGGCTTCTCCCAGGTTGTTTTAAGGTTTGCCCCGAATCCAGACGGGCCGCTTACGCTTGGCAACGCTAGGCCGGCCGTGCTCTGCGACCATTACGCTAAGAGGATGAACGGTAAGCTTATTCTAAGGTTTGAAGACACGTCGCCGTCGGTCAAGCCTCCGTTGAAGGAGGCTTACGACTGGATTATTGAAGACCTAGAGTGGCTCGGCATCCATCCTGATGAGATACACTACCAGTCCGACAGGCTTCAAACATACTATGACTATGCTGAAAAGTTTGTTGAAAGAGGCTTCGCATACGTCTGCCTCTGTAAGCCTGAGGAATTCAGGCGTTTCGAAAAAAAGGGTGAACCGTGCCCGCATAGGGATCAGGATGCGGGTTTAAGCCTAAGCCTCTGGGAGAAGATGTTGAACGGGGGTCTTAACCCTGGTGAGGCTGTTGTAAGGGTCAAGACGGACATGAAGCATCCTAATCCTGCAGTGAGAGACTGGCCCGCATTAAGGATAGATGTTGCGAAGCATCCTAGGGTCGCGGGCTTCAGGGTCTGGCCGCTCTACAACTGGTCCTGCGCAATCGACGATCATGAGATGAGGGTTTCACACGTGATAAGGGGTAAGGAGCATTTGACGAACGAGGTCCGCCAATCCTACGTTTTCAAATATTTGGGCTCCCCGCCCCCGGTTTCAGTCCACATAGGCAGGGTTAGGCTCGAGGGAAGTGTGTTAAGCAAGTCTAGGATAATGAGGGGTCTGGCGGAGGGTGCTTACGCTGGGCTGGATGATCCTAGGCTGGGCACGCTTAAAGCTTTGAGGAGGAGAGGATTCAAGCCTGAGGTGGTTAGGAGGATTGTGCTCGAAATGGGTTTGAACATAACTGAGTCAACCGTTAAATGGGAGAATCTTTACGCTTACAACAGGGAGGCTGTAGACTGGGAAGCGGAGCGATACTACTTCGTGAAAAACCCGTTCACGATGATTGTTAGAAGCATCCCCCAGCAGGTTGAGGCGAGGCTTCTGAGACACCCTAGCAGGCCTGAGCTTGGATCCAGAATCATTGTTTTAAAGCCTTCTGACGGGGAGGCTAGGCTGCTCGTCTCCTCGGAAGACGTTGAGAACATGACTCCGGGTTCAAGGCTTAGGCTGATGTCGCTTTTCAACGTTGAGGTTGAGGACGTTAACCCGAGTAGTAAAACTGTTAAAGCCTTTTTCAAGAGCCTGGAGGTTCTCGAGAAATCCTCGGGGCTGAAACTTATCCAATGGGTCCTCCCCAGTGACGCTGTTGAAACAAGGGTCGTCATGCCTGACGCTAGCCTTACCGAGGGCTTGGGCGAGTCCCCTTTAACACGGCTTAACCCAAGCAGGGTTATTCAGCTGGTTCGATTCGGGTTCTGCAGGGTGGAGACGGTTTCGAAGAGCTTTGTCAACCTGGTTTTCTCCCATCCTTAAAGAGGTTCAAGTTTAAGTTTTTATACCCCTCTGTCACCGTCTGTGGAAGGGTAGAGGTGCTTAACGGAAATGGTTAGGGTTACGACGGCGGACTATGTGCCGAGTAAGGAGCTTGTTGAGGAAGCCTTAGAACTGCTTAGGATCGCCTCTAAAACTGGAAAGGTTAAAAGAGGCACCAATGAAACCACGAAGGCCCTTGAAAGAGGAGTCGCTAAGATCGCGTACGTGGCTGACAACACTGACCCCGTCGAGGTTGTCCTCCACATACCTCTGCTGAGCAGAGATAGAAAAATCCCGTACATAGTTGTCCCGGATAAGAAGCAGCTCGGCGAGGCCGCTGGCCTCTCTAATGTTTCAGCCGCAGCCGTGGCGATAATAGACGCGGGTGAGGCTGCTCCGATGCTTCAAAACGTGGTTAAGAAGATAGAGTCTGCAAGGGCGAAGGCTGGGGGAAGCGGTTGAGCGAGGAAGCTACTCCGGCAGAGGTTGTCGAGCTGGTTGCGAGGTCAGGCGCGTCAGGCGAGGTTACTCAGGTTAGGGTCAGAATTCTTGCAGGCAGAGACAGAGGCAGGGTTATTCTTAGGAATGTGCGAGGCCCAGTTAGGGTTGGCGACGTTCTTATGCTTAGGGAGACGGAGAGGGAGGCTAGGAGATTCTCGGGGTGATGAGCCACGCCCACGGCTTTCAAGTGCAGCTTCTGCAGCAGGACGTTCCTCATCGGGGAGGGCATGCTTTACGTTAAGAGAGACGGGAGCATCCTTAGGTTCTGCAGCTCCAAGTGTCTCAGAAACTCTGTGAAGCTGGGGAGGAATCCTAGGAAGGTTAAGTGGGCGGCTGGGATAACGCGGCACGGAGGCTCGTCTCAATGAGGCTTGTGATCTTCGGCCCGCCTGGCTCAGGCAAGGGCACGTATGCTTCAAGGCTTGCGCCGAGGCTCGGCGTGCCGCATGTTTCAACCGGGGACATTTTGAGGGATGAGGTGAAGAGCGGGTCCGAGCTGGGGAGAAGCATTTCGAGCTATGTTTCAAGCGGGAAACTGGTTCCAGACGAGGTTGTGAACAGGGTTATGGAGAAAAAGCTTTCGCAAGAGGACTGTAGGAGAGGCTTCATACTTGACGGCTACCCGAGGACGCTGCAACAGGCTTTTTTCTTGGAAAGTTTTTCGAAAATAGACTTCGTGATAAACCTGAATGTTCCGGATGAGGTTATAGTTAGACGCTTGTCTTCAAGGCTTGTCTGCAGGAAATGCGGCGCGATATACAACAGGATCACGCTGCCGCCGAAGGTTGAAGGCGTTTGCGACAAGTGTGGAGGCGAGCTGTACCAGAGGGATGACGATAAGCCTGAGGTCGTAAGGAAGAGGATAAGGATATATGAGAGCGAATCCGCCCCGCTGCTTGAGCATTACCGTAGGGCTGGAGTGGCGATAATTGATTTCTTCTATGAGCCTAGCGAGACGGGTGAAGATATGTCTCCCGATGCTGTTGTTGATAGAATTCTTGAAGTTCTCAAGAATCATACTAGTCCTCCAAGGTTTGAGGCACATTGTGAGTAGACTTAGAGTTAAACTCTCTGTTAAGGTTATTTTGCCTCCTTAGAAGCATATCTGCATGCCTTTTTACATGCTTTAACCATTATATCTATGTTTTGAAGAGGGTTCTGAGCGCCATCCCTCCACCTGTTGGTAACAAAATTTTCCAAGCCCAACGCTCATAATCAGCTCTCGACACTTCTCCTCAACTTCCCTTGGAGACAAAAATGAGTTTTAGCTCTAGCGCGCAACTACGAACTCTGGTTCGGGCGTGTGGGCGATTAATGAAACCCTCATCAATAAACTGCTAAGTGGCGCGTGCGCTAAATCTTTAAGCAAAGGACACCCTTGACGAATCGAACTTTCGAATTCGACATCACATATGATGCTTCAGAGATAACTTTAAAAAACTGAGGAAGAGAACCTTCAGGAGCTTATGAGACTAGCATTAATCGATATGGAAGGCGTGCTCGTAGATGGTGAATATCTACCGAGGCTTTCAAAAATCGTTAATAAAGAGGAGGAAGTAGAAGAAATAACCCTAAGGGGAATAAGAGGGGAGATAAACTGGGAGGAGGGTTTGAGGAAGAGGATCGAGCTTCTGAAAGGAATAGGATATGAAGATGCTTTGAAAGTTGCGAATGAAATGCCCTTGATGAAAAACGCTAAGGAATTCTGCAAAAGGCTGAAGGAGCTGGGCTTTAAAATCGTGATGGTCACGGGGGGCTTCTCGATCCTTGCAGAGAGAATTAAGAAAGAATTGGACTTGGATTACGTTATTTCGAATGAGCTGGTCTTTAAGGATGGCAAGCTGGCTGGAATAAAGCTTAAAGTGAACGATAAGGCAGGAGCCTTTATCAAAAATTTTGAAAGAGGTGAAGATACAATAGCAATAGTCGACGGCGCAAACGATTTAGGCTTGTTTAAAGTCGCCAATGTTAAGATTGCTTTCAACGCTCAGCCAATAGTTAAGAAGATGGCCGATTTCGTCGTGGAAGGAAAGGATTTAGCAAACCTGGTTCCTCTCATAGAGAAATTGTTTTCAAATCCCGGGTAGCATCGTTTAGGGGTATAAGCCCTCAAAATGGGTTTATTCTCGCACGCTTTGTAGAAACGCTTATCAGCGGGAGCGAAAGGGGGATTCAGTGAATGAGCATCAGGGAACCCATAGTCGTGGTTTTGGGCCACGTCGACAGCGGCAAGACGTCCCTCCTAGATAAGATACGGGGCACATTCGTTGCCGTGAGGGAAGCAGGAGGCATAACACAGCACGTTGGGGCAAGTCTCATCCCTGCTGAAGTAATAGTTAGGGTTGCGAAAACGCTTAACATAAGGCTGGAGGAGAAGCTCAGGGTTCCAGGCATACTTTTCATCGACACTCCTGGGCACGAGGCTTTCGTAAACCTTAGGAGGAGAGGAGGCTCCATCGCCGACTTCGCCATCCTTGTAATAGACCTGGTTAAGGGGGTTGAGCCTCAGACTGTAGAGTCCCTAGATATCCTTAGGGCTAGGAGGACCCCGTTTTTAATCGCGGCCAATAAGGTTGACCTTCTTCCAGGATGGAGGCCTCAAGGGGTTTTAAGCGTGCTTCAATCACTCTCCAAGCAGGACGACAGGGTTAAGCGTAGCCTAGACGAGCATCTCTACAGGATAATCGGGGATCTTTCAACAATGGGTTTCAGGTCGGACAGGTTCGACAGGCTGACGGACTTCAGGAGGAATGTCGCCATAGTGCCCGTCAGCGCGTTAACAGGGGAGGGAGTCTCAGAGCTTATAGCTGTCTTAATAGGGCTTGTCCAACAGTTTCTGATAAGCGGTCTCGAGTACGCTGAGGGTCCTGCTAGGGGTGTTGTGCTTGAGGTTGTTGAGGAGACAGGGATGGGTACTACTGTTAACGCTGTCATCTTCGACGGTGTGCTTAGGAGTAACGACACCATCGTGTTGATGGGGGTGAACAAGCCGATTGTCACCAGGGTGAGGGCCCTGCTCATGCCTAAGCCTCTGGACGAGATGAGGGATCCTAGGGACAGGTTTAACCAGGTTGACGAGGTCAGGCCCTCCGCAGGAGTTAAGATTGTTGCGCCAAACCTAGAGGATGCTCTCCCAGGCTCCCCGCTTACAGTCTCCTCCGGGAACGCTGAGGAGGCTGTTGAAAAAATCAAGTCTGAAGTGGAGTCTATAAGGATTAAAAGCGGCGAGGAGGGTGTTGTTGTCAAGGCGGATACGCTGGGCTCTCTCGAAGCCATAGTGGGGGAGCTTGAGAAAAGAAGTATTCCAGTCAGGCTTGGAGACCTGGGGCCTGTTTCAGAGAGGGACGTTATTGAAGCATCCATTTCTTCTAAGGACCCGACGCTCAGGGTTCTGCTAGCATTCAACGTTAGACTGATGCCTGAAGCGGTTGAGGAGGCTAAGAGGAGGAGCATCCCGGTTTTCCAGGGCAGGATCATCTACAGGCTGATCGAAGAGTTTTCAGAGTGGCGTAGGCGGGAGAAGCAGAGGGAGGCAAGCATGCAGCTCGAGCAGCTTATACTCCCGGGCAGGATTAGAATCCTGCCGGCGTACGTGTTTAGAAGAAGCAAGCCTGCTATAGTAGGTGTTAAGGTTGAGGCAGGCGGCATAAAGCCGGGTTACCCTTTGATCAACACTGAAGGTGAGAAAATAGGGGTGGTTGAGCAGATTCAGAAAGAGGGTAAGAGTGTTCCCAAGGCTGAGGCTGGGGAGGAGGTTGCAATCTCTATTCCAGAGGGAATAGTTGGCAGGAACCTGAGGGAGGACGATGTTCTCCTCGTCGACGTGCCGAGTAAGGATGCTTCCCTTATAAACAGGGTTTTCAAGGATCAGTTGGAGCCCCATTATCTTCAAGCTTTAGAGGAAGTTGCTAGGCTTAAGAAGAAGGAGAACCCGTTCTACAGTTTATAGCGTAGAAACCCTGGACAAGTTTATGCTTACACGTGTTTTTAAGCTTTGAAGAGCCTCCCCGCCTTAGGTAATGTTTTAATACTGGTTTAACAGCCATACTGCTGCATGCCGCCTGAATTCAAGCTATGCGTCTCCGACCCCAAGAGCGGTAAAACCGAGTCTGTTAAGCTGGGGGGAAGCAACGCTATCCCTCTGCTCGGCTTAAAGATAGGGAGTATTGTAGATGGTTCTCTCGCCGGTAAGCCTGGGGTTAAGCTGATGATAACCGGGGGTTCGGATAGGTCCGGCATACCGATGGTTTCCTCCGTGCAGGGCGGTGTTAAGAAGGAGATCTGGGTTAAGAAGAAGAGCGTCGTCGGCGAAACAAGGAGGAAAATGCTGGTTAGGGGAAACCAGGTTTCCGAAGACATTTACCAGATTAACATGAAGATAATAACTGGGGACGCGTGAAAACCAAGGGTTGTAGCGCGTCGAGCTTCATGACATCGTCTTTAAAGATTATAAATAGGCTTGCCCGATCTACGGCGTCAAGAATATGCTGCAGCCAGACGGGTCCGCGAGGACGATCGTTCACGGTTCCAGTAAAGAAATAGATAGTTATAAACGTATTCAACCATGTCTAAATTTAGGAACCCTTGGTCATGTCGACCATGGGAAGACTACCCTCGTCCAAGCCATTACAGGGGTTTGGACCAGTAAACATAGCGACGAGTTGAAGAGGGGTATTACAATAAAGCTCGGATACGCGAACTTCACTATTTTTAAATGTACAAGATGCCCGCCTCCCTACAACTTCACAACGTCTCCAAGATGCTCATGCGGTTCAGAGGCTGTCTTCCAGAGGAAGATAAGCATCGTGGACTCGCCTGGCCACGAGATACTTATGACGACCATGCTGAGCGGCGCAGCCGTAATGGATGCTGCAATACTGGTTATCGGTGCGGATGAGGTCTGCCCGCAGCCACAGACGTATGAGCATCTCTTGGCCGCTGAGATAATGGGGATTAAGAGGCTGATCGTCATCCAGAATAAGATCGACATAGTTTCCAGGGAGAGGGCCTTGAAAAACCTGGAGGAGATTAAGACTTTCCTTTCTGAAACAAGGTTTGCCGACGCCACCATAATACCCGTGTCCGCGCAGCACAAGGTTAACGTGGACGTGTTGCTTTATGTTATTCAGAAGGAGGTTCCGACACCGGTTTTCGACCTAGGCTCTCCAGCCAGGATGATCATCATAAGGTCTTTCGACGTTAACAGGCCTGGCACTCCAGTCAAGGATATGCGTGGCGGAATACTGGGCGGCTCGATCATCAGGGGGGAGATAAGAGTTGGCGACGAGATTGAAATACTGCCAGGCCTCAGGGTTAAGAAGGACGATGCTATTGAAACCATACCGCTCGTTGCCGAAGTGGTTTCAGTCGGCTTCGACAACGTTTTTGTAGAAAGCGTTAGAAGCGGGGGTCTCGTCGGGATTGGAACAACTCTCGACCCTTCTCTCACTAAGAACGACCTGCTGGTTGGAAGCCTTGCCGGCAAGCTTGGAACGCTACCGCCCGTTACTCGAAGCATTACGCTGGAGTACAGCATGTTTGAAAGGGTGGTCGGTGTCAGGGGCCTTGTGAAGACGGAGCCCATCCGGGTTGGGGAAGTTTTAAACATTAACATTGGTTCAGCTTTAACGCAGGCCGTCGTGAAGGATGTGAAGGATAACAGGATCACCCTAAGCCTTAAAATGCCTGTTTGCGCCGAGAAGGGTCAGAGGGTTGCTGTAAGCAGGCTTGTGGAGAGGCGTTGGAGGCTCATTGGCCACGGTGTGCTTGTTGGTTGATGGTGCTCCTAGACTCCAGTGCCCTTCTAGCCCCCTTCGAAACCGGGGTTGATTTCGTAAACGGGATAACGGGTTTGACTCACGGCAGGGTGCTGTTTCTAGTGCCCTTCGAAACTCTTGTGGAGCTTAGGAGGCTGAGCACCGCTGGGCCTAAGCTTTCCGGCATGGCTAAGCTAGCCCTTTCTCTTGCAGGCGGTTTCAGAACCCTGCTCCCAACCGGGATGAGCTGCGACGATGCGCTCGTCTATCTTGCAAAAACTTATAAAGCGGCTGTAGCAACAGGCGACAGAACGTTAAGCAGGAGGCTTAGGACCTTGGGTATACCCGTTTTCTATCCTTCCCAGGGGAGGAGGATAGTTGGGAAAGGATGGTTCGAAAAGGGGTGGTGAGAGTTATTCAAGATAATCGAGCTTGAAGACGTGGTTAAGATCCCCCCCTCCAGGCTCGGGGATCCTGTGACCGAGATTTTCAAAAATGTTCTTAAAGACAGGTATGAGGGTATGGTTATAGAGGGAATTGGCTACGTAATTCTCCTGGTGGACTACGAGTTTAACCCGGTTGGCCAGATATCTCCTGGAGACGGTCACAGTTACCATAAGGTTAGGGTGAAAGTGCTCTCGTACTATCCAGAGGTTAACGAGGTTGTTGAGGGAAGGGTTGTTGAAGTGGAGGAGTTCGGGGTCTTCGTGAGGCTGGTTACGACCGACGCCTTGATGCATGTGAGCCAGATAACCGACGACTACATGGATTACAACAGTTCCCAGGGGATCTTGGTTGGCAGACAGACTAAGAGGATGATTCAGAAGAACGACTGGGTTAGGGCTAGGGTGGCCGCAGTATCGATAGGCAGGGGAGCCATGACTGACAAGATTGGTTTAACCGCCAGACAGCCCTTTCTAGGGAAGAGCGAGTGGATTGAGGAGGACATTAGGAAGCTGGCTGGGGCGAAGCCTAAGCAGGAGGCTAAGGCTTAATGCGTCTCAAAGCATGCTTAAACTGCAAAATGATAAGCGATTCACCGAAGTGTCCAAACTGCGGCGGCGAGGAGTTCACGCAGGAGTGGAGCGGCGAAGTCATGGTTTTCAACCCTGAGGCCTCTTCAATAGCTAAACTCATTGGGGCAAGGGTTCAGGGAAGATACGCCGTGAGGCTGAGATAAGTGTGTTAGAAGCTTCGGAGGAAACCAGGAGGATCGTTAGGAGGCCGCTGGGGGCTCTGCTCGATACGGATGGGCTGAGGAAGATGCTGAAAGGGTTCAGCGGGATTATAATCTCTGTTGGCGACGTTGTTTCGCAAAGCATCTTAGACATGGGTTTCAAACCGGGTGTCTGCGTGGTTGACGGGAAAACCCTGCGGACATGCACCCATAGTGTTGAACGCTTTCAAAAGGGGAGGATAGTCTTAAGGCTGGTGAACCCTCCGGGAACAATATCCGAGGATTCTTGGAGCGTCTTCAAACAGGCTATTGACTCACAGCCGTCGACAATACTTGTTGAAGGCGAGGAGGATCTTCTCACGCTCGTAGCTGTCGAAACAGCGCCTTACGGCTCCATAGTAGTGTACGGGCAGCCGGGAGAGGGCGTGGTGGTTATAGAGGTTAACGAGTCTTCTAAAAAAAGGGTCTTGGAAATCGTTGGGACGATGAAAGCATGCGGCTAGCCTTGCCAGACCGTGTCGCAGCCTGGTTCTTAAAGCAGTTGCCTTAAATACACCGCGTCCATAGATTTTACCTCTTAAAACTGCTTCATGCTGCTTACAGTAATGTTTAAAGCCTGACCACCGGGGGAAGCACAGTCATATGACGGAGATCAGGATACTTAAAGAGGTTGAGAACCCTCTTTTAAAGAGGGTGGAAATAGTGTTCGAGATTCCTCACCCCGGGGGTAAGACGCCCACCATGGCTGAAGCCAGGGAGGCTGTTTCAGCCTTGAAAAAAACCCCCGTCGAAGCAGTCTACATTAGGAGTCTTAAAGGCGTTTCAGGCAGACAATCATCAATCGGCGAGGCGCACGTCTACTTTTCGCCGGAGCATGCTGAGATCGAGCCGACGCACGTCAGGGTTGCGAACCTGCCTCCGGAGGAGAAGAAGCGCAGGAAAGAGGAGCTTAAGAAAATGAGGATGGAGATGAAGGCTAAGGCAACTGGTGGTAAGAGATGAAGGACGCTGTGAAGTACTACGAGGTTGACGCCAGCAAGTCCTCTGTAAGGCTTAGGAATAGGAAGTGCCCCAGGTGCGGCAGGGTTATGGCGTTCCACAAGGAGGGCAAGCCCAGGTGGCACTGCGGCGCGTGCAACTATACGGAGTTCCGAAGATAGGAGGAGCGTTTAGCCTGTGGAGGAGCGTCTCACGTGCATCGGCGTTGAATCAACTGCTCATACTTTCGGCATAGGTGTTGTGAAACATCCTCCTTTCGAGGCTCTTTGCGACGTCCGCAGGGTTTACCGGCCCTCGTCAGGCGGAATACATCCGAGCGAGGCTGCGAAGCATCATCTTCAGAACGCGTCTAATGCTCTTCAAGAGGCGTTGTCTAAAATCAGTGTTGAAGAAATAGACTTGGTTTCCTTTTCACGTGGCTCAGGCTTGGGGACGTGTTTAAGGGTTGGAGCCGCCCTAGCGAGAATGATCGCTATAAAGCTTGGAAAACCCCTAGTGGGGGTTAACCATGCTGCTGCACACGTGGAGATCGCGAGGGCTTTAACGAAGGCCGCTAACCCGATCGTGCTTTATGTTTCCGGGGGGAACACGCAGGTTATTCATCCTTCTGAGGGAAGATATGTGGTGCTCGGGGAGACTGAGGACATTGCCGTCGGAAACCTTATCGACGCTTTTGCCAGGAAGGCCGGCCTCGGATTCCCCGGTGGTCCGAGAGTTATGGAGCTGGCCTCGAAGTCGAGCAGGCTGATAAGGCTGCCGTATAGTGTTAAGGGTATGAACGTGTCCTTCTCAGGAATGCTCACGATGCTTGAAAGCCTCGTTGGAAAGGAGCCTGTTGAAGACCTCTGCTTCTCGCTGCAGGAAACCGCTTTCTCAATGCTGGTAGAGGTTTCGGAGAGGGCTATGGCGATGCTTGGACTAAACGAGTTCATAATAGCCGGCGGCGTGGGCGCCAACCGGAGGCTTAGGGAGATGGCTGGGGAAATGTGTAGGGAGAGGAAAGCCGTCTTCCTCGATTATCCTGTTGAATATTATGCCGACAACGGCGTCATGATCGCTTGGGAAGGAATCGTGCAATACAGGCTGGGAGAGTCCCTCAGCGTTGAAGAGTCTACTGTTAAACCGAGGTGGAGGACGAGTGATATTAAGTCTCCTCCCCCAGGGTTGTACTCGAATTAAAACCCTCTACCAGGGTGCGGAGGCAATCGTAGACCTCTGCGAATGGCTCGGCAGGATGGTTGTTGTGAAGACTAGGGTGGCTAAGAGCTACAGGGTTAGGGGGCTCGATGATTTGATAAGGCGCTCGAGAACAGTTAGGGAAGCATCCCTCTTGAGCTCGGCTAAGAAGGCTGGGGTGAACACTCCCTTCGTCTACCATGTGAACCCTGTCGAGAGCTGGATAATAATGAGCTATGCTGGAAGCCAGAGTCTAAGGAGCATGCAGGGCTCAAGCATTTTTGCAAGCCTGATACGTATACTCGGGGATGCGGTTGGAAGGCTTCACTCAGCAGGGATTGTTCACGGCGACTTGACGCTTTCAAACGTGCTTGTCTCAGAGGGCAGGTTGACCCTGATAGATTTCGGCTTGGGAGAGTTTTCAAACGAGGTTGAGAAGAAGGCTGAGGATGTTTACACGCTTTTCTCAAGTCTGACTACGCTTCAGGATTCTGAAACGCTGATGAAGGTTTTCCTTGAAGGCTACAGGGCTTCAGCCGGAGAATCTGCTGCAAGGGTTGAGGAGAGGCTTAGAGAGATAGGCAGCAGGGGCAGGTATGTTGAGAAAGAGCTTAGGCGCCGCGGCTAGGCGGAAAGCGGGGGAACGTAAATACTGAAGCCTAATATTGTCTATGTAGAAGGCTAAACGCCAAGGATAACCCTGTCGTGAACCGCTTTAACAGCTTTCTCAGCATCTCCCGTGGCCACTGCGAAAGATATGCTTGTTTCAGATGAGCCTTGGGCTATGGCTAGGACATTAACCCCTGCTTCAGCAACAGCTGAAAATATTCTTGCTGCAACACCCCTCGTCCCCCTCATGCCTTCCCCTACGGCGGATATTACTGCAACATCCCTCTGTATCCTGACCCTTTTAACAAGCCTCTGTCTGACGAATCCTTCCCTCAAGCCTTTCAAAGCCGTGTCTAGATCCCTGTCTTTAACAAGCAGGGTTATGCCGATTTCTGAAGCATCCTGGCTTATCATGGAGACGCTTACCCCTCTCTTCGCAACCTCTCCGAGTATGGCTGAAGCCACGCCGGGGGTCCCCGCCATGGCAGCCCCCTCAACGGTTAAAATACTCATGCCCGGTATCATCGCTACAGCCTTAACTATCTGCTTCTCAACAGCCTTCTCAAAACCTATCGTGGTGCATTCTTTGAAAGGATCCTGTACGCTTGAAACTATTATTCTTACTCCCAGCTCTTCAGCAAGCTCGACAGCCTGGGGGCTCACAACCCATTCTCCAAGCCTTGAAAGCTCCAGCGCCTCCGAGTAGGATAGGCTGGGTATTACTCTCGCCTTATCCGTAATCCACGGGTCGGCTGTGTAGACGCCGCCGTTAGCCTTCGGAACATAAACCTCTCCGACTCTCAGCTCGCCAGCAGCAAGTATCGAAACTACGCTGCCCATTCCTTTTTTAAGCGAGGCTTCCCCGCCATCATGGTCTATGCAGGACCTGCCGGATACTACGAGAACTCCTTTTGAAACACTTTTCAACACATCCGGGTTAACAAGGCTCACATAATGGCTCCACGGCGGCTCATAGTCTTCTACGAGCATGAATCCTGCTTGCCCGGTGGAAACCCATTTAGCGTCAACTTCAAGCGCGTTCAAATAGCTTGAAACAATCATGGTAACAGTGTTTCCAACCAGGTTGAGCATTACGGACAGTCCCCTTGGCGTTGCACCGCCAGCCTTCTTCTCAGCATGCAGGTACCCAGCGATCCTGTTCAGGCTTTCAACAAGTTGGGCTTCAACATTTCTCCTCATGTCTACGGGAATCCCTTTCGCCAGACTGTTAAGCTCACCGGCCAGCTTCGCCAAAGCCTCCTCCTCACTTACGCGCGAAGCAGCGGCGTCGGTTAAAACCCTCAGCGCCTCCTCGCGTGGCTCAACTATGATCAATAATCCTTGCGAAGCTTTTTCAGCAAGCTTCTCGCAGAGTCCTTTCAACTCGAGACCCGTGTTCTCAAGGTTAAGGGTTACAATAATCAACGCTTCTCCTCCTCCAGTATTTCGAAAACATCTCTAATTATTGCGGCGGCTGTTTCAAACGGTCCAGCACCCCTCCCAAGCAGGTAAACCGGTCCAGCCCTCTTCATTCTGAACTCCACCGCGTTCAGCGTCCCGCTCACATCAAGCACACTCCCCCTCTTAAGCTTTGAAGGACCAACCCTAAGCCTACCCTCCTCAGTGAGCTCTCCGACGAGCCTTATAGAGTGCCCGTTTAAAGCAGCTTCACGCAGGTCTTTCGGCTCAACGTCTTCTATGCCTTTCAACTCCACCTCGTCAACCCTGTGGCCCCCCTCTATAGTGTTGGCTATTATGGTTATCTTGTAGGCAGTATCCATCCCGGATACATCCATAGTCGGGTCGGCCTCGGCGATACCTATTTCACGCGCAAGCCTCAAAGCCTCCTCGTAGCTTCTCCCCTCCTCCATTAATGTGAGAATATAGTTGGAGGTCGCGTTTAAAATCCCCCGGAAGCTCTCGACAAAATCCCCGACAGTAAGTGTCTTAAGCGTTTTCAAAACGGGTAGCCCACCCCCGACTGTTGCGCTATACTTCACTATTCTCCCCCGGGACAACGCTGTCCTCATAACGGTGTCGTAATCGTAGGCTAAAGGAGCCTTATTGGCTGAGACAACGTTGGAACCATGTTCAAGAGCCTTAAGAATGTGTCTTAAAGCAGGTCCTGAGCCTCCCCTGCTCGTCGGAGTTGCTTCAACAGTCACATTAGGCTGGGCAATACTTATCGCCTCCGCCGCATCCATGCTTGGAAAACCCCCCTGTTCCGAATAGGCCACTGAACCCCTCTTCATCTTGATCGTTAAAAGGCTGCTCGCCTTAACACCGTTCTCAGAGAGCGTTGCACCACCCCTGTCCACTATTCCGACGATCCTCGGGTCTGCTCCAAGCCTCCTGAACCTCCGCCTCTCCTCCTCCATCAGCTGAAGGAAGGCTCTTCCAACGTTTCCAAAGCCGATCAGAAGGATCCTCATAACAGGTTCCTCAAAGCCTCCACAGGGTTTTCACCAGGGTGGATGGTGAGCTCAGCATAGGGCTCTATGTTGACACTCGGATCCTTCAAGCCGTGTCCCGTAACCACGGCGACAATCGTTTCATCGCCTTTGAAGAACCCTTCTTCAGAAAGCTTAGCTAGGCCCGCCACCGGAGCTGCTCCAGCCGGCTCCGCGAACAAGCCCTCCATCCGGGCAAGGCCTATCTGCGCCTTCAATATCTCCTCGTCGCTAACAGTGACTGCCGTGCCCCGGGAATCTCTTAACGCTTTGAGCGCTTTCTTCCAGGAAAACGGCCTCCCGATCCTTATCGCTGTCGCAATAGTCTCAGGCTTCTCAACAGGCTCTACGGTTTCCTCCCCCTCGAGATAGGCTTTCGCTATGGGGGCGGCTCCCTCAGCCTGAACCCCGATCATCCTCGGCTTAGACTCCGCCAACCCGGCTTCAACCAGCTCTTTAAAACCCTTCCAGCCTGAAGAAATGTTGGCGGCGTTTCCAACAGGGTATATTACGAAATCAGGCGTATAGTTAAGGCTCTCCCATATTTCGAAGGCGGCTGTTTTCTGACCCTCAATCCTATACGGGTTCACAGAGTTCAAAATGTAAACCCCAAGCTCCTCCCTGTGTGAAAGAAGCGTTTTCAAAGCGTCGTCGAAGTTCCCCCTAACCCTGACTATCGTAGCCCCATGGGCAAAAGCCTGGAGAAGCTTCCCTGGGGCAACATAGCCGTCTGGGAGGAAGACGAGGCCCCTTAAGCCAGCCCTAGCCGCGTAGGCTGCCATTGATGCTGAAGTATTGCCTGTTGAAGCACACGCCACGCTTCTAGCGTGGAACCTGAGGGCGATGCTGACGGCTACAGTCATACCCCTGTCTTTAAAAGAGCCGGTTGGATTAGCCCCCTCAAACTTAACGTAAAGGTTTCTCAAACCCAAGGATTCTCCGAGCCTTTCAGCCTTAACCAGCGGAGTATCCCCCTCGCCCAAAGTGACGATTCTTTCAACCCTGGGGAGGAGGCTCCTATACCTCCAAACACCCCTACCGTTAAACGAGACGCTTCTGAAAACACTCCTAGGGTAAGCAACCTCCAAGAGTCCCCCGCATTTCCCACAGACAAGCACGCCTCCCCCAGGCTCATGGGTTGCACCGCAATCCATGCACACCAGAGCCTCGCCGTCCTGATACTCCATTACCCGCATACTCGCCTCCTGAGAAGTTTTAAGCTTTAATAGCTCTCAACAGGGGAAATGGCTGATGAGGCTAGTCTTCATAACGGGGAACCATGGGAAATTCATCGAGGCGCAGAAACTGCTCGGAGAATTCGGGATAACGCTTGAACAGGCTGACCTTGAAATAATGGAGCCCCAGTCGGAAACCTTGGAGGAGGTTGCTGAGAAATGCGCCCAAGAGGCTTTGAAAAAAATGGGGGAACGCTTCATAATCGAGGACTCCGGGCTCTTCGTAAACTCTCTAAACGGTTTCCCAGGAGTATACTCCTCATACGTCTACAGGAAGATCGGCTGCGAAGGAATACTCAAGCTTCTAACAGGCTCAGCAGACAGGTCAGCATACTTCCTGACAGCCCTAGCCTACGGAGACCCAAGCAACGGTGTCAGGCTTTTCACAGGTAGAGTCGACGGAACAATCGCAACGGAGCCACGCGGAAAAAGCGGGTTTGGTTATGACCCTCTCTTCATACCTTTCGGCTCCAATCTGACTTTCGCGGAGATGAGTGTTGAGGAGAAGAATAAATTCTCTCACAGGGCGAAAGCGTTGAAGGCTTTTGCATCATGGTTTCTGGAGAAGTATGGGGGGAGGTAAATGCGGGGTATATTGTAGAAGCTGTCATTATTATGACTTAATTTTTGCCCCGGCTGTGCGATCGAACGCTGTCTTGTAGACTCATGTATTAGGGTTTCTAAATCATTCTGTAAGTTGAGGGCATATTGTCCTATTGGGGGGAGAGCCCGACCGCTTCCAGTCCTGCTTCCACGCTTAAGGAAAAAGGATATGCTTAAGATTAATTTTCCATCATTCGTTCCTCAAATTGATATGGGAAATAGTGGATCATAGCGCGCTGTGAGCTTGTTCGTCGAGCTTGAACCCGAGTACGGATTAAGGATGACGGTGGGGGTTTCCCATTTCAACTTCGACGAGACGCTTAAATTCATCCGACCCCTATCAGAGGATTTGATTAAAAGTAAACTGGCCAAGCGTATTCTAGGTTATGGCTCTCGTTAAACATAGATAGGCTTGAGGTTTCTGATGTTGATGTCACCGAGGATGAGGTTCTGATGGATCTTGCAGTATCCGAGTCTAAAAATCTGAACTAACATGTATTCGGTTTTTGGTTATTGTTACTAACGTTATGCCCGGGTTTGCGGTTTAGCTTTCCATTCGTATGCTGTTCAAACCCGGGTTATCCTCCTTTCGCCTATTCTCCGATTTTTAAAATACTGGAGGTTCCGCCTCGTTGCTAACCGTCTCCGGGTTTGAGGGAATCAACCGGCTCGAAGCTATGTTGTAACTACTGTCGAAACCCTAATTGATTATGCTGTCAGCTGGACAGCTTAAGCCAGGTTTAAAAAACGAATTTTATCCGTGCCCTAGACTTAATGCTGTCAGAGAAGCTTAAATAGGGGTTCGCAGGAATAAACACGGCTTAAAGATTGGCTAGGATGCATAGTCACAAGAAGGGGAAGTCGGGTTCGCGCAGAGTAGTGTATAGCGGTGCTCCGCCATGGCTGTCGTTGAAGCCTGAGGAGGTTGAGGAGCTCGTGGTCAAGCTGGCTTCAGAAGGATATGGTCCTTCTCAAATAGGGTTGATCCTGAGAGACTCATACGGGGTTCCCTCCATCAGGAATATAACTGGTAAGAAGATTTCGAGAATACTTCTCGAGAAGGGGGTCAGATTCTCCAGGACCGAGGATCTTGATAGGCTTGTAGCTAAGGCTGAAAGGATGGTTACTCATTTAACTAGGAACAGGTCTGACCGTTTCAACGTTCACAATCTTCAACTGGTGGAGTCTAAGATTAGGAGGCTTGCCCATTACTACTCTAGGAGGAAGACGCCTCTGCCCGACCTGAGGGTTCTTGAAGCAAAAATATGAGCAATGCGTCGGAGACTCAGAGAAGGTTCATTTTTGAAGCAAGGGATTTCGCAAGCAGGCTGGGCTCGTTCGACTGGAATGATGCGCTAATAGTTTTCCATGCGGATGCAGACGGGACTGCTGCGGCGGCAATAGCTTGTCTCGCTTTGAGGAGCATGGGTGTCTCCTTCTCAGCCAGGTCCGTGACGCAGATAGACAGGGCTTTTCTAGAGAGCATCGCGTTCCCCCCTCGGCCCTTGCTTTTCCTGGATATTGGGGCAGGATACTTGAGCGAGATAGCGAGTGTTCTCGAGCCTTCGAAGGTCGTAATACTCGACCATCATGAGGTTGAGGGTGATTCGGGCAGTGTCCTCATGTTGAACCCTAATGAGCATGGTTTAAACGGTGGCTCAGAAGTCTCCGGCTCAGGGGTTTCATACCTGGTTTTCAAGAACCTAGTTGAAGACTTCTCCAGGATGAACGAGCTAGCCATAGTGGGCGCGCTGGCCGACATGCAGGACACTGGCGCCAACAGGTCGCTCACAGGGTTAAACTCGACGATAGTTCTTGAAGGAGAGGAGATGAACATGGTTAGGGTTGAGGAGGACTTCGTGTTCTTCGGCAGAGAAACCCTGCCGATACATGTCTCAATCTCTTCCTCGTCAAACTTCATAATACCTGGCTTGAGCGGCGACGAGAATGTTGCTCTAAACCTTTTACGAAGCCTCGGCATAGAGGTTAAGACGGATGACAAATGGAGGACTTTCAGCGACCTCTCTCAGGCTGAGAGGTCAAGGCTTCTCACGGGTTTGATGCAGTATATCGCTGACCTCGGCTTTTCACCAGAGGGTGCTCAAAACCTGTTCGGCACCACTTATGTTTTTGAAAAAGAGCCCAGAGGCACCGTTTTAAGAGACGGTAGGGAGTTCTCAGCCCTGTTGAACTCTTGCGCAAGAATGGGGCGCTCCGCCGTAGGCTTGGCGGTTGCAATGGGCGAAAAGGGCAGAATGTTTGAGGAGGCTCAGCGCGTGGGTCGCGAATACAGGACAGCCATCTCAAAGTCTCTTTCAAACCTTCTCAGCATGCCCGGGGCCAAAATTGAGTCTGAAAGAATACTGCTTTACAACGGTGAGGGGATCATAGATCAAAGAGTATTAAGCCCGGTTGCCTCAATAATATTCTCGAACCTCCCCAAGGATCTTGGCAAGATCCTGGTCGTAACCGCCGCCGAGGATGATTCGCTCAAGGTTTCAATAAGAGTTCCGAGGAGCCTTGTTGAGAAGGGCATTAAAGGAAGCCTGCTGGCTTCGAACGCAGCCAGAGAAGCCGGAGGGCTCGGAGGAGGGCATGATGTCGCAGCCGGCGCAACCGTGCCCAAGAGAAGGCTTCACTCATTCATGGAGGCTTTCGAAAGAAATGCTGCAGAACAATTCGGTAGAATGCTTCGCTATTCTTGAAGCTGTTTTCAGGAGCGAGCTTGAAGCAAGGCTTGCGTACTTAGCCTTGAAGCCGGATGAGGCTTTGAAGGTTAAGGGGCTTAAGGCATCGTCCAGTTTAAAGGGACGAAGAATACTTTTTAAAGTAGCCTGTAGAAGAGGATTAATGTCCTTAGCCTACACGCTGATAGATTACTTGACTCACCTTAAGATGATTCAGGAGGCTTCTTCAATACTCGAGTGGGCCAAGTATCCATGACCACAGGCTTAAAGTCTGGCCAAAGCCTCTTCACTTCTACAGGCCAGTCTTCAGCGTTGAAGCCGTGTCTAGCTAGGAAAGCATAGACCCATCTTTCAAGACCGTTTCCTGAACAACCGGTCCAAATCTCCCTTCCCTTTCTCTCCTTAATATTAAACCAGTCAACATACTTGTCGTAGTGAACCGACGCGTTAGCTATTTCAAGCCACTCGCTTTCCCTGTCCACTCTAAACGGAAGGTAGGCTTCAACGTCGAAGGTTGCAGCAACGTTTCTGGAAACATCCTCTATGACGCCTGCGTGAGCCATCCAGACCGGGGTTACCTCTGCAGACCTAACCTCTATGTCAAGCGTCTTGTCAAGCAGTTTCAGATAGTTCTCCACAAGCCTATCTCTAATCTCAACAACCTCTTCAGGTCTGCCAAGATAGACTATCTCTATTCTTGTGAATGCTGTAAGCCTCTCGAGGCTTCTTAAGCCTCCTGCCTCATGCCTGAAGCTGAACCCTGATCTGTCGTAGAGCCTGACAGGAGGATTGTCAACGTTCACGATTTCCCCGGCGAAAAGCTCGTAGAAGGGCTCGCACTGCGCGTATGGAAGGGTGTAAGCAGGCTCCTTCAGAAACGTTTTCAAGACTTCAGGCTTAGGCTCGTTGAAAACCTTAACCAGGTCAGTGTACTCCTCAAAGTAGGAAAGCTCCCTTGAGCCAGGCTCGCAGACATAAAGCATCTCGCTAGGGATCCCGGAGAGATGGCCCTTCTTCCTCGCGACTTCAAGCGGTATTAGCTTAGGTAGGACAACCTCCTGAAAGCCCAGTGGCTTCGCAACCCTCTCAACTATCATTTCTTCAAGTATTCTCAGAAGACTGGTGTAAGGCTGGAGGTAATACCATATGCCGGGGTGGAATCTTTTAACCCAACCCTCCTCCTCTAGCAGCAGCCCAGGGTCTGAAGCATACTTAACAGGCTTCTCCGGGCTCCGCCAGAAAACCCTGTGGACCTCTCTGCCTGTTGCACGGGCCTCCTGCTTCTCTAGAAAAAGGCTTATTATCCTGTCCGGAACCTGAGCATATAGGCCAGACTCGTCGACTTCAAGCCAGTATTTCAAGCCTCCCTCAGTCTTCTCGACCTTTTTAACAAAAGGGAGCGTCGCCTCCCTTAGGCTTTCCCCCATGAAAGTTATTTCGAAAGACTTGACGCTGATCCCCCTGACGCCCAGCCCAATTTTAGGCCCAAGCTCCTCGCCCAAGGCCTTCCTAGCCCTTTTAACAGCTTCATGCGCCCTGACCCTTCTTCCAGACTCGACCGTGAGGCTCAGCTTATCCCTGGTGACGGTCAGCTCAACTATCTTGGGCTCCTCGCCCTTAACCGCCCCTCGGGTGAATACTCTTGGGAAGCTTGAAACAGCATACTCCGCAACCCTTTCAACCTCATCCCCGTGCAGCTCTCGGCTTAAGTAAAGGTCTGCAGAGACCCTCAGCCTTAAATCCTTAACCGCCTTCTGCTTCTCCTCCAACTTTGCGACAACAATCCTGTTTAAAATAGGCTTTTATAAGTTATGATGCTGGCAAAAGATGCATATGCGCAGGGCTTCCGGAAGAGCATAGTTTAAATACGCTGCTCGCAAGCCTCTTCCGGATTGGTGAAGCAGAAAAAGGCTAAAAAATGGTTTGCAGTGGTTGCCCCGGATTACCTCGGGGGTAAGCCAGTGGGCAGCGTCTTAGCCCCAGAGCCGAGCAGCCTAATAGGCAGGACTATAAGCGTTCTTTTAAGCGAGCTGACAGACGATCCTTCTCACACAACCGTTAAAATAAAGTTCAAAATCACCGGTGTGAAGGGGGAGACTGCCTTCACAGAACTATGGGGCTACGAGCTTGACAGGGATTTCGTAAGAAGCCTTCTTAGAAAAGGCTCCTCGAGGGTTGACATTATTTTCAACGCTACTACGAAGGACGGCTACCGGATGCGTGTTTCAGCAATCGCCGTTACCCGTTACCATGCCTCGCAATCCCAGAGGAAGAAGATGAGGAAGGCGATGGTGAACATAGTTTTAGGCAAGTGTAGCAAGCTGAATTATTCCCAGCTGGTTCAGGAGCTCGTCTTCGGCAAGATTGAGTCGGACCTTTATAACGAGGCTAAGAAGTTTCACAGGATAAAGCTTGCAGGAATTAAGAAGATGAAGATTCTCGGATCCCCAGTTAGGCTTGAGGAGGTTAGGGCGAGTTTAGCCGAGGCTGCTTGAGATGTCTACGGGCCTCAGCGAGGAGGAGCTGATGAAGATAGCGGTTGAAGGATACTCCAAGAGCCTTGAGCCTAAGACTCTTAAAGGATATGTTCCAAACGTTTTCGATTATATTAGAAGGTGTGACGGTGTGGAGGAGGCTTTCCAGATAGTGGACTTCCTCGTCTCCCGCAACGAGCTTTCTGAAAAAGTTGCCGGCGTCATAAAAAAGAGGATAATGGAGAAGGGGGTCAGGTTCTACGGTCCTAAGAAGCAGGTTGGTTACTACGTTGAAAACTACAGATAGATTTAACGATTGTTTTTAGTCTAAGTCAGCCCTTCTGCCTGCCGACGGCCACAATGCTCACTACATCATCATCCTTTAAAACATAGTCCTCGCTCAACCTAATCTTACGCTTAGCGTCAATAGCGTAGAGAAAATTATTCATGAGGTCGCTGTGTATGAGCCCGGCGAACTCTTTAACTTTCATCCCAATAGGGACAAGGTAGACGTCGGGCAGAACATTCCCCTTCTTGTCAGTAAGCCTATTCGGGTCTTCAACAGGATAAACAGTTATCATTTTAAGAACCCTGAAATACACAGTGTTCAAAAGCTCCTGGACACCGGTCGAACCCCAAGGCTTTAAAACCTTATCCCTGACCATTTCAAGAGCCTCCCTCTGCTTCTCCTTAAGCGCTTCCGGCCTAACAATCTTGAAGTCATTGTCTCCAGGAAAATATTCTAAAAGCCCTGCTTCAGCAGCCCTCCTGAGGACAAGCTCCGCCTCAGCGCTAATCGGAATAGGATTGTAACCTGCCTCCCTAATCCTTCTAACTCCCTCCTCCCCCCCCTTCCTGTCAATCTTGTTCGCCGCTATAACCATAGGCTTAGCAATAGTCCTGACAGTCCTGGCCAGCTCGATCATCGTCTCCCGGCTCCACTTCGAGAAATCGTCAGGCGGGTTAACCTTTTCAACAGCCTTCTCAACATCCCCTCTTCCTATCGCCAGGCCGCTTAAAACCTGGCTTAAAACATCTTCAACGCTCCTCCTGCTAGGCCTCCCCCTGGGAGCCTTCTGAACACCCCTCTCAATAATCCCGGCGAGCCAACGATCATACTCCTCCTCGAAAAACCTTATGTCCCTCAGAGTGTTCTCAGGATCAGGATCAGCCGGCCTGCCCTCAGCATCCAAGCTGCCCGAAGCGTCGACAACATGAATCAAAGCGTCCGCCATACTTATCTCGGACAGAAACTGGTTGCCAAGACCCCTTCCCTCATGTGCGCCGGGAACAATACCCGGAAGGTCGACCAGCTCAACCGGGATAAACCTGAAGCCGTTGACACACCTGGAGTTCACAGGATTATCGGCAACGCCGATACTCTTGCAGACACACTTCTTCCTCAAATAGCCAACACCCTTGTTCGGAGTCAAAGTGGTGAAAGGATAGTCAGCAATCTTAACAATATTAAGCGTCAATGCTGAGTACAATGTCGACTTCCCCACATTAGGCTTTCCGCTGAGGCCTACTAGTCTCGTAACCATCTGTAAGACTTATGCGGAGCAGGGATTTAAACAATATCTCTAGCGTACGCCAATCATGCGTCTTTTACTGATGGCTCCTGGTTCTTGCATGCCCATTAGGTCTGCGGACTCGCATAGGCTTATTGCCGGTGCGTGTCTAACGAGCCTACAGGCCTTTCTAATTCAGGCTTGATCGTGGATTTAGAGGACTGTGGAAGCCGCGCGAAAAGACTTGCGATATATAAGTTTTGCTGTCGGAAATTTCCGCTGACTGCAAGCGCAAATTTTCGCTTGCACACGCCGTAAATAGATGTTTTTCGATTGTTTCTCAACCATGGGTCTTGGGAGGAGGGTCGCTGGAGTGTTCTTCGTCCTCCTTATCCTTACCTACGAGTTTCACAGTGCTATCTTAGTTCTCGCCTCGACAAACGGTCAGACTAACAGCTATGAAATGGCTGGGAGCACCGGTGATTTCAAGTTTTTCAGGAGGCAGCTTGAAAACGGTGTTCCTCCTGACGGCCCGCTTCTTGAGCGGGGCTACATTGTTCCAAACGGGGTGAATCTTAGCCTCGTCGACGAGATCTGGCTGAAGATAGCTCCTCTGATAAGCCTCGGTTACAATGAGAAGGAGATAATTGAGGCAATAGATGAAGCTGGCCTCCAGAGGGATGACTAAGATAGAGTACGTGGAGGTACTAAACTTGGGTGCTGTTAACAATTTAGATGGATGCATCCGAATCTCTGAGCAGTATCCCTTCAATACTGTTTTAAAGGGTCAAGTCGGGGAATTGATTGTTAAGACGGATGAGACCCTTGCTTCTAGGCTTTCTCAATATCTTGACGAGATATCTCAAGAAACTGGAATACCGAGGGATAAAATCAGAATAAAGTGGCATAAGTGGGTGGGGGATAAAGAACCGGACTTTTATAATTACAGAAGATTTTGTCGATAAGCATGGGAAGCATAGGGTTAGCATGGCTGACTGAATAGCTTATATACAGGTGGACATGGTCAAATACCTACGCTATGCTTTCGAAGCAGGGGGTAGCGGTGGTTAAGGCTGGTCGAGCCCAGGGGTCAGGCTATGCTCCTCCCCCTCTAGAAGGAGTTTTCATAAGGCTGGTGTCGCAGCATGAAGAGGATTAGGCTTTCAAAGGATTCTGAAAACCTTCTTCTAGCTTCAGTTGAAGAGGTCCGCAGGAGGAGGCTTATAGAGTGGAGGCGCGAGCCAGCCGTAACCAGGGTTGAGAAGCCTACCGACGTGAATGCTGCGAGGAGGCTTGGCTACAGGGCTAAACCCGGTTTCATAATAGTCAGGTCGAGGGTTAGGAAGGGCGGTAGGAGGAAGCCTAGACCTAGGGCAGGAAGGAGGCCTAAGCATCTCGGTGTCGTCCTGTTTAAACCGGGTAAGAGTAGGCAGAGTATGGCTGAGGAGAGGGCTTTCCGAGAATATCCTAATATGAGGGTTCTAGGCTCCTACTGGGTTGGGGAGGACGGGGTCTACAAGTGGTTTGAAGTAGTGATGGTTGATCCTAATCATCCGGCTGTCGCCGGCGACCCTGGGTTGAAATGGCTTAGGGAAGATTAGCCTTGGAGGAGAGTAAAATCCTTATTTTCGACACCACCCTCAGGGATGGTAACCAGGCTGTTGGCGTAAACTTCTCGCTTGAGGACAAGATTAAGATTGCTCTCAAGCTTGACGACCTTGGGGTGAACTATATTGAGGGCGGTTGGCCTAACGAGACTAACCAGATAGATGTCTCCTTCTTCCAGAGAATATTGAAATACAGGCTGAGGGCGAGGGTTTCAACGTTCGGAAGGACCCGTAAGCCGCGGGTCAGGGCTGAGGATGATCCTGATTTAAAATACCTTGTTCAACCAAATATTCCAACTGCAACATTATTCGGGAAATCCTGGGTTCTCCATGTTAAGGATGTTTTGAACACGACGCTTGAAGAAAACTTGAGCATGATTCACGATAGTGTTAAGTTTTTGAAAGCATCCGGTAGAGAAGTAGTGTTCGACGCTGAGCATTTCTTCGACGGCTACAGGGATGATCCGGACTACGCCCTTGAGGTTCTGAAGACTGCTGAGAAGGCCGGCGCGTCCTTCCTAGTTTTAGCGGATACGCGGGGTGCCTCCGACCCTCTGGAGGTCTACGAGGTTGTTAAGAGAATTAAAGGGGTTTTTGAAACACCGTTGGGGATTCACGCTCATAACGATACGGGTATGGCTGTGGCTAACACTGTCGCCGCTGTTAAAGCCGGGGCCGTGATGGTGCAAGGGACGATAAACGGAATAGGGGAAAGATGTGGAAACGCTGACCTCGTTCAAATCATAGGGGTGTTGGCTGCAAGGTTCAACTACACGATGGATGTTAACCTGAGAATGCTCTCCATGGTCTCTAGGTATCTGCGCGACATAGCTTCCCTGGAGGAGAACCCTAGGCAGCCTTTCGTAGGCAAGTATGCTTTCTCCCATAAGGGCGGTGTTCACGGTGACGCTGTTTTAAAGAACAGGGAGGCGTACGAGTTCACGGACCCAGCTATCTTCGGCAACACGAGCGCCATAATTGTCTCCTCGCAGTCGGGCACCGCGAACCTTGCAGCCAAGGCTCAGGAAATGGGTCTAGAAGTAGACAGGAGGGATCCAAGGATCCTGGAGGCTCTGAAAAAGATTAAGGATCTGGAGTCGAAAGGCTATGTCTTCGAGGATGCCGACGGAAGCCTCTTCCTGCTTCTCCACGAGAGTCTTCACGGTCCTTCGCAGCTTTTTGAGCTTGAACACTGGACCTCGGTCGTTACATGGCTTGGAGACAGGCAGATAGTGGAGTGCGTCGTTAAAGTAAGGGTCGGAGGAGTAAGCATGTCTGCTTCAGCAGAGGGAAACGGACCGGTTAACGCTTTCGACAGTGCTTTGAAGAAGGCGCTCAGCCCAGTTTACCCTGGAATCGCTTACGTTTCCCTAACCGGGTTCAGGGTCAGGGAGATAGACGCGCCATCCGGTACTGCAGCGTCAGTAAGGATACTTGCCGAGTTTGAATCAAACGGCGGCAGGTGGACGACGATAGGCGTTTCAACAAACATTTTGAAGGCTGCTGAAGAGGCGCTTGTAGCAGGCTACAAGTTTTTCCTCTTGAAGCACAATAAACAATGATGACGCCTCTCGCATGTTTAACGTTTACCCTTTATTGATTCTTAACGCCTGGATTCGCGTAGAATTATAAACGGCAGTAATAGGAAGCAGGCTTCTCAAGTAAAATTTTTAAACACAAGGGGTCGTGCGCCTCTATGCTTAAGTCTTCGAGACGCGTCGAAGAGCCTTCTGAAGTCTCAAAGGCTTCGGGAGAAGGCTTTTACCTCGTGTTCCACTATTATTGAAACCTTAGGAGGTTTTGGAGAAATGGGTTCCGACGGGGTTCTCGTCGTCAAGTTTGGGGGCGCGGCTCTCTCAACCAGGGAGAGAGTTGAGCATGCTGCTGAGCTGGTCGCTCAAGAGGTTAAGAAGGGCAGCAAGGTTGTGGTCGTCGTCTCAGCCATGGGCTCAACCACGGATACTCTTCTCCAGCTTTTCAAGGATGCCGGCGACCCCAGGTTCATGGACGAGGTTCTATCGATGGGTGAGAGGACGAGCGCCAGGGTTTTCTCAGCCACGCTTCCATCTAAAGGTGTTAAGGCTACTTTCCTAGACCCGTCTCAAGACGAATGGCCCATTCTGACGGACAGCAACTACGGTAACGCTAGGATAATTGTTCAAGAATCCTGCAGGAGAATCAGGCAGGTTGTAGGAAGCCTGCTGGAAGAGTTCGACGTGGTTGTAGTGCCTGGTTTCATAGGCAAGGATCCTGGGGGAAACGTTACGACGCTCGGCAGAGGTGGGAGCGACTCCACCGCCTTCATACTTGCCTCGGCCCTAAACCCTAGGGATACTGTTCTGGTTACAAGCGTCTCCGGAATAATGTCGGCTGATCCCCGTCTAGTGAGGTCAGCCAAGAGGCTGGAGGAGCTTACAACCGAGGAGCTCGCAGCGCTGGCTGACGTCGGGGTCAAGTTCATACATAAATCATCCCTGAAGTATATTCCGCCCTCGCTGAAGGTCAGGGTTATAAGCTATGATTCTAAGAGTCTAAGCGGCGGTGGCACGCTGATACTTGCCTCAGCCCCACCGTTAAGCATGGAGATCATTAACAGCAGTGTCTCAGCAGTCATGTTCGTCGGGAGGAGCCTCAGGGCTGTCAGCAGGGCCATGGATGTTTTGAAAAGCGTCGACACGGATGAGCCTCAGCTCCTCGGAATCGTTTCCAACAACAGGGAGGTGCTAGCATACTTCTCCGGGAAACTCCGGGAGGAGACTGTTCAAAGGATGCACGACGAGTTTCTGCTCGGTGAGGATGCTGTCGGCCTTGCGGTGAGGCAGGGCCTGCGGGGAATAATCATCAGGGGTACAGACCTTCATGAGACACCCGGCGTACTATACAGGATTTCCGCACCCATGGCTAAGGAGGAGATTAACATACACGGCATCTTGACGCTTGGCTCCTACTTCATAGTGCTTATTCCCGAGGAGCATGTTGAAAAGGCTTTCAGGCTTCTGGAGGAGGCTTTCAGGGTTGAGGAGGATTAGCGTAGCCGTCCTCGGGGCCACAGGCCTAGTCGGCCAGAGGTTCGTCAAGCTGCTCTCCAGCCACCCGTTTTTCGAAATAAAGGCTTTAACAGCCTCAGAGAGGTCCGCCGGGAAGAAGTATAAGGAGGCTGCACACTGGCTTCTAGGAGGCGACCCGCCTGAGCCCGCTTCAGAAATGATTGTTCAGGAAACTAGGGTTGAGGTGTTGAAAGATGTTGAGCTCATCTTCTCAAGCCTGCCTAGTGAAGCTGCTTTGAAAGTTGAACCCATGCTTGCAGAGCAGGGTTTTAAAATCGTCTCCACCGCAAGCGCCTTCCGAATGGATCCGCTCGTGCCGATGATAATCCCGGAGGTTAACCCTGACCACGTAAGCATAATAGAGAGGCAGCGTAGCGAGAAGCATTGGGAAGGATTCCTCGTCACGAAGTCGAACTGCACAACGATGCCTCTAGTAATATCGCTTAAACCCCTTCTAGACGCTTTCGGCTTGAGAAGAGTTATAACAGTCTCGCTGCAAGCCTTAAGCGGAGCAGGCTACCCGGGTATCCAGTCGCTCGACATCGCTGACAACGTAATCCCATTCGTAAAGGGTGAGGAGGAGAAGCTTCAGGCTGAGACTCTCAAGATACTGGGTGAACCATTTAGGCCGCTTAACATACCGGTTTTGGCGAGCGTTAACAGGGTTCCAACTATAGACGGGCATCTTTTACATGTCTTTGCAGAGCTCGAGAAGGATTTTGAGCCGGAGGATGTTAAGAGGGTTTTAAGAGAGTTTAAACCGTTGCCGCAGAGGATGAGCCTATTCTCGGCGCCAGACCCCGTTATACAGGTTAGGGAGGAGGAGGACAGGCCCCAGCCCAGGCTGGACAGGGATTACAAGGATGGGATGGGGGTTGTCGTGGGGAGAGTTGTGAAATGCGGCTCTTTAACGGTTAAGTATGTTGTTCTCTCGCATAATACTGTGAGGGGTGCTGCAGGAGGCTCAATACTCGTGGCGGAGGTGCTTAAGGAGATGAGGCTTATTTGAGCATGCTTGACGTTCCGGAACCAGGTAAAAGGAGGAGGCTTAGAAGGATCTTCAGGGAGGATGGGAGAAGCGTAATAGTGCCGATGGACCACGGTGTCTCAATAGGGCCGGTGAAGGGTCTGGGGAACATGGCGTATCTTGTTGGCGAGCTGGCTAAGGGTGGTGTAGACGCGATAGTTGTGCACAAGGGTTGGGCGAGAATGATTGACGCCGCCAGGCTTGGGATGATTGTGCACGGCTCAGCTGGTACGGACCTAAGCTTAGACAGGCTTAGGAAGACTCGTTGCGCAACCCCTCTTGAAGCGCTTTCACTGGGTGCAGACGGCTTCTCGCTGCACGTTAACGTTGGCTGTGAAACCGACTTTGAGCAGCTGGCTTTCCTAGCTGAGTCCGCAAGGATCTGCAGCATTCTAGGAATGCCTCTGCTGGCCATGATGTACCCTAGGGGTTCGAAGATTGCTGAGGAGCATTCTCCCAAGGAGGTTGCCCACGTCGCGAGGATAGGGGTGGAGCTTGGTGCTGACGTTGTAAAGACGAACTACACCGGGTCGCCGGAGTCTTTCAGGATCGTCGTAGAGTCTACGCGCATACCCGTGGTTATAGCGGGCGGTCCTAAAACCTCTTCAACCAGGGAGTTTCTAAAGATGGTTAGCGACGCTGTTTCAGCCGGTGCCGCCGGTGTCTCAATAGGCAGGAATGTTTTTCAACATGAGAACCCGAGGAGGATGGCTGAGGCCCTTAAGGCGATTGTACACGAGAATGCTTCCGTAGAGTATGCGCTGGAGGTGGCTGAGTCTTGAAGGAAATCTGGCTTATCGCTGAGGATGTTAGCCAGGCTCACGGGATAGATAGGATTGTCTCGAGAAGACGGGGAATGGTGGAGGGCAGGGGTGAGAGCCTTAGACTGGTGAAGTGGCATCCTCCGGAGCCCCATGGGGGCGTCGACCCTGGTTCAACAGTGCTTGAGCTGGAGGTTAAGAGCTCGGGGGACGAGGAGAATGCTTTAAAGGCTGTTGAAAAAGGCTTTCGAAAAATACTCGTGAAAACATCCGACTGGAAGGTTATACCGTGGGAGAACCTTGTCGCGAAACTCAGGGGCAGGGCTATGATTATCGCCGAGGCCTCGAGCGTCGAGGAGGCTAAGCTAGCCCTCAGGGCTCTTGAGCTCGGCGTTGACGCTGTAGCTTTGAACATGCCTGTCAACAGGGCTTCAAGAGCCGCGGATGAGCTTAAGATTGTTGAAGCAGTTCTGAGCCTCCGGGAGGCTGCTGTTGAAAAGGTTTCTGAGGCTGGCGTTGGACTCAGGGCGTGCATAGATGCTTGCGACGCGATGAGCCCTGGAGAAGGCATGCTGATAGGAGCATTCTCGTCAATACTGGTTCTGGTTGAGGCTGAGGTCTCTGAATCCGGCTTCACGAAGCCGAGGCCCTTCCGGGTTAACGCGGGAGCAATATCCCAGTATGTTCTCTCAACCAGGGGTTTTTCACCGTATATTAGCGACCTTAGGTCTGGGGACGTTGTCCTAGCTGTTTCTAAAACGGGCGAGGCTAGGCCTCTCACAATATGCAGGATGAAGGTTGAGAAGAGGCCTCTCAGAATGATTGAGATCGGTTTAAACGGTTCAACGGGCAAGGTTTTTCTGCAGGATGCTGAAACCATAAGGGTCGTGACCCCGGAAGGCTCAAGGAGCGTTAGAGACCTTAAGCCGGGCGACAGGATTATCGCCTATGCTCCGGCAAGGGTTGGGAGGCATTTCGGAGCCCCTGTGGAAGGGGAGCTGATGCTTGAGTTTTGAGGCCGAGAATATGTGTTTCAGTGAAGGCGGACAGTGTTTCAAGGGTTTTAAGAGCGATAAGGCTCTCCAAGAGGCTTGGCGCCAGTCTTGTTGAGCTTAGGCTTGACCATGCTGGCGAGAAGCAGTATGAAGCCTTGTTGAAGACTGTTGAGTCGTCACGCGTCGGCTGCGTGGCGACAATAAGGCCCAGCTGGGATGGTGGTGCTTACCGTGGGGACGAAGACAAGAGGCTGGGGCTTTTCGAAAAAGCATTGGAAGCCCCCTTCAGATACGTGGATGTTGAGCAGAAATCCAGGATTGTCGACGAGGTTTCAAGACTGGCCTCTGAGAAGGGTGTCGGCCTGATTCTTTCACGCCACGAGTGGGCTGGAACCCCGGGCGTGAAGACCCTGGGAAGAATGCTTTCAACAATGAAACGTAGGAACGCGGATATCTATAAGATTGTCACGATGGTTAGGAGCCCGGTTGACGAGGCGAGCCTACTTTTCTTCCTGAGCAGCATGCGGGGAAACAGGGTTGTCTGCTTAGGAATGGGGGAGGAGGGTTTAGCCACAAGGATACTTGCGCCGCTGCTCGGAGGATTTATGACTTATGCTTCATACGGCGAGGCTCTTGCACCGGGCCAGGCGGACCTGAGGAGAATGGTTTCCATATACAGGAGAATGGGCGTATGGTAGGGTGGCTTCCAACGTCTGAGTCAAGGCTGCTCTTCGTCATAGGGGATCCGGTTTCACACTCGGCGAGCCCGGCGATCCACAACAGGGCTATGAGGAGGCTTGGCATAGACGCCGTCTACCTTGCCTTGAGAGTAACCGGGGAAATGCTCGGGTTCTTCGTCACCATGTGTAGGCTCAACAGGGTGCTGGGTTTCAACGTAACCATACCGCATAAGATTGCTGTAGCAAGCCTTGTTGACAGGCTGGATTACTCTGCTGAACTCACCGGATGCGTCAACACCGTTAGGGTTGGAGACGGCCTTCTGGAGGGTTTTAACACAGACGTAGCTGGGGTTGAGAAATCCTTGGGGAACGCTGGCTTCGAAGGCGGGGGTTTCGCAGCAGTCGTAGGCGCCGGCGGGGGTGCTAGGGCCGCTGTCTTAGCGCTGCTTTCAATGGGGTGCAGGGTGATTGTGTTGAACAGGAGCCGGGCGAGGGCGCTTGAGCTTGAGAAACATTTCTCCGAAAGAGGGCTGAGGATTGAGACTCGTGGGCTCGAGGATGCTCAACAGGTGCTTAAGGATGCTGACCTGGTTGTAAACGCGACGCCCGTAGGCATGGGGAGCAGTGTTGAAACGCCTTTCCCAACAGAGTTTCTCAGGAGGGGTCAGACTCTTCTAGACATGGTTTACACGCCTCATCCTACAAGGCTCGTCAAGGAGGCTTCTGAAAAAGGGTTGAGAACCGTGCCGGGTGTCGAGATGCTTATCCACCAGGCTGCTGAAAGCTTCGAAATCTGGTTCGGCTTGAGGCCTCCGCTGGAGGAGATGAGGGATGAAGCCTTAAGGAGGCTAAGGGTTTGAGCAGGGCCAAGGTTCACGGTGCTGTAAGCATTGTTAACGCGATGGCGAACGGCTTGGGCGCAGCCCTGGGAGTTGGGCTGAGGGTTGAGGCGAGCTGCAGGCTGGTTGAAGAGCCAGTGTTCAGAATACGCTCAGGGGGGAGGTTTCTAAAGGCCGGCAGCCTGCCTGAAAAGGTTTGCAGGCTGATACTGGGGGACTACGGTCTGCAGAAGGGCTGCGAGGTAAGCATTTACTCTGAAATACCTGCGAGGAAAGGCTTGAAGTCGAGCAGCGCCGTCTCCTCGGCTGTTGCCCTCGCATGTCTTAAAGAGGCTACGGGGGAAGCCGGGCTCATGGAGGCAGCTAAATACTCTGTTGAAGCAAGCATTCAGACAGGAGTATCGGTGACAGGGGCTTTCGACGATGCTTCAGCATGCCTCCTAGGCGGGATTGTGGTGACAGATAATTTCGAGAGGAGGCTCATCGAGAGGAGGCTTGTGAACGATAATCTTAGGATCGTCATACTCATTCCTTCAGGCGGGATGCTCAGCGGGAGGGTTGACACCGGTCTCTTCAAGCCTGTTGAACCATTGATGAGGCTGGCCCACAGGCTGGCTTTAAACGGTGAGGAGTGGCTGGCGATGACTCTAAACGGGCTTGCGGTTTCAACAGCCCTCGGCCTAGACGCGGAGCCAGCCCTAGAGGCGTTGAGAAACGGCGCTATTGCCGCAGGGGTTTCTGGAAAAGGGCCTGCTGTGGCTGCCGTAGTAAAGCCTCAGGATGTTGAAAGGGTTTGCAGAGCCCTATCCAGGTTCGGCAGGGTTGTTGAAACAGGTGTGTGTAACGAGAATGCGAGCGTCGAGTAGCGTGTTAAAGGTTAAAGGAGGCTGGGCTGGAAGCATCAGTTATTTGGCTCCAGCCTCAAAATCGTATTCGCACAGGAGCCTCCTAATATCGGCTGTTTCAAAAGGTGTTTCAAGTATAACCGGGCTCTCCAAGTGTGACGATGTGGAGGCAACCCTGAGGGCGCTAAGCCTAACGGGTGTGCCTGTTTCAACGCGGGGCGGCGAAGTGCTTGTTGAAGGCGGCGGGCTCCGGAGCCCCAGCGGAGAGGTTGACTGCGGCGGCTCAGCCTCAACGCTTAGAATGCTCGCCCCGGTTTTGGCTGCTAAGCCTTCCTGCGCGGTTTACACTGGCGACGAGAGCCTTAGGAGGAGGCCTGTTAGAATGCTTGAGGAAGCGTTCGCCACGCTGGGTGTTGAAGCAAGCTCGGCGAACGGCAAGCCTCCTTTAAAAGTTAGGAGCAGCGGCTTCAAGACTAATACTGTTATCCTGGATGCTTCAGAGTCCAGCCAGCATGTTTCAGGCTTCCTGATCGCCGGGGCCAGGCTGGGAAGCGGTTTCCGGGTTGTTTTAAAAAACAGGATGCTTGTTTCAAAACCCTACGTGGAACTTACTCTAAGAATGCTCCGCATGCACAGCGTGGAAACCCGTGTGGACGGGGAGTCCATAATGGTTGAACCCGGAGAGCCCAAGCCGTTTAACCATACTGTTCCAGGCGACTATTCTCTTTCAGCAATACCCATAGCCATGGCGGCGGTCTCAGGCGGCAGTGTTAAGGTGCATGGGCTTGTCGACGAGCCTCAGCCGGATAGGGAGATTGTTGAAATACTAAGACGGATGGGGCTTAAAATAGATTGGTCGGGCAATACGCTTATAGCTGAGAACACTGGTCTCCTGAAAGCGTGTGTGATAGACTGCTCTGGGAACCCGGACCTGGTTCCGGCTCTGGCGCTCGCCGCGACAGCCGCGGAGGGTGAGACAATTCTGAGGAACGTTGGCAGGCTTGAGGCTAAGGAGTCGATGAGGGCGACGCTCATCACCAGGGCTCTTTCAAAAATGGGTGTGAAAACTTTTTTCAACGGCCACGAGATTCTCGTCGAGGGGCCTTGCAGGCTGAGGGGTGCAACCGTTGACGCTGGCAGCGACCACAGGATAGAGATGATGCTTATAATGGCGGGTGCTGCGGCTGAGGGTGAGACAACAATACTTAACGCGGGCTCGGTTTCAAAGTCTAACCCCGGGTTCTACAGCTGGGTTTTAGAGACGGGGGTTGAGCTCCAATGGGTTTAAACACTTTAGGCAGGCTTATTGTCTTCAGCTTCTTCGGGGAGAGCCACGGCAGGCTTGTCGGCTCACTAATACAGGGCTTCCCAGCCGGCTTAAGGGTTGACGACGATAGGGTTCGGCTCAGCCTCTCCCGCAGGAGGGTTGGATACGGCTCCACGGCGAGGGTTGAGGAGGATTCTTTCGAGATCCTCACCGGGGTTTTCAAGGGTTTCACCACAGGGGCCCCCCTGCTCATAGTTGTTTGGAACACTGATGCTGACCAGGGCTTCTACGAGAGGATCAGGAATACTCCTAGGCCGAGCCACGTCGACTATCCTTACAGGGTGAGGTACGGTGGCTTCAACGACTACAGGGGGGGCGGCTTCTCCTCAGGAAGGTTCACCGCGGCCTGGGTTGCAGCAGGCTCGCTCGCAGCCCAGGTTCTTGAAAGAAAAGGGGTCAGAATATACGTGCACGTAACCAGGATAGGCGGAGCCGGCTACGGGGGCGAGCCGAGCGAGGAGGATTTGAAGAGGGTTTACGAGTCCCCGGTCAGGTGCGTAGACACGGATGCTTCAAGAATGATGATGAGGGAGATAGACGAGGCGTCTAGGGAAGGGGACAGTGTGGGCGGGGTTGTGGAGTGCAGAATATACGGTGTACCCCCCGGCGTGGGAGACCCGCTTTTAGAGGGGCTGGACGTTGAGCTAGCCAGGGCAGTGATGTCTATCCCCGGCGTTAAAGGAGTGGAGTTCGGCAGGGGCTTCGAAGCATCCCGCATGAGGGGAAGCGTGTTCAACGATGAGCTGACCGTCAGAGAAGGGAGGGTTGAGGTCGCGGGGATTAGCGACGGGGGTGTTGTCGGCGGTGTTTCAACCGGGGGAATAATAGTTTTCAGAGCAGTCTTTAAGCCTACTCCCTCCGTAGCGAGGGTTCAACGCACGGTCAACCTTGGGGAGATGAGAAGCGTCAACCTTGATCTCTCCGGGGGAAGGTTCGACGTCTGCATAGCTCCCAGGGCTGTCCCCGTGGTTGAAGCTGTCTCAGCAATGGTTCTCATCGACCATTACGCTAGGGCCGGCCTCGTCGGGAGAGTGGTTAAGGATTGAGGCTAGAGGAGCTGAGAAGAATGATGAACAGGGTTGACGAGAAGCTTGTCGACGCTATTGCTGAGAGGATCAGGGTTGCGAGAATGATAGGCGGGGAGAAGAAGAGGCTTAGGCTACCCGTGGTAGATGAGAAGAGGGAGAGAGAGGTTTACAAGCATGTTCTTGAAAAGGCTTCTGCAAGAGGCTTGGACCCTGTTCTGGTTGAAAAGGTTTTCAGCATCCTCATAGACCACAGCAGGAGGGTCCAGGGGTGTTTCAAAGTCGCCTACCTGGGGCCGAAAGGCTCATTCACGATGGAGGCTGCTGAGAAATACTTCTCCGGTAAGCCTTACGTTCTCCAGCCCTACCCGACTATTAGAAGCGTGTTTAAAAGCGTTGAGGAGGCTGAGGCAGACTACGGGGTTGCACCGGTTGAAAACAGTCTTGAGGGCCCTGTTTCCGAGACTCTTGACTGCCTAGCCTCCTCGAGCCTCAGCATCGTTGGCGAGAAGGTTTTGAAAATAGCTTTCCACCTTTCATCCAGGGAGAGGAGGCTTGAAGACGTTAGGATGGTTTTCTCCAACCCTCACGCGCTCGCGCAGGTCAGGATGTTTCTAGACAGGGTTATTCCGGACGCAAGGATAAGGGAGGTTTCAAGCACCTCTAAGGCTGCATTGATGGCTGCTAAAAACAGGGGCGGGGCGGCGGTGTGCTCCGAGGCTGCGGCGATAGAATACGGCTTGAGAATCTTGGCTAGGAATATTCAGGATGAGCGGGAGAACTACACCAGATTCCTCGTCCTCTCTAGAGAAGCCTCCAAGAGGTTTAATGGGGCTGCGAGAACAATGCTTATAATGGTTCTTGAGCATAAGCCCGGCTCACTGTACAGGGCTCTCGGAGTTTTTGCGAAGCACGGTTTAAACCTGACTAGGATAGAGTCTAGACCAGTCAGGGGAAAGCCATGGGAATACATGTTTATAGTCGAGTTTGAAGGCGCCTATTGGAACCCGGGCGTGCGCCGGGCGTTGGAGAAGCTTAAGCGTAGGACTGTGAATATCAGGCTGCTCGGCTCCTACAGGCCTTCTGAACACTAGGCGTCACCATGCTTAGAAAGGCTTCAAGCACGCTGGCTCAAAGAATGCTAGCATTAAACCGCCTGAAGCTTAGCGGACACGATGTTTTTATATTCCTCTAACGGTTTAAAGCCTGTGGAGGAGAACGGCCTGGAGAAGGTTATACTGGCCCTCTCATACGGAAAGAGGAGAGCCCTTCTTATGAAGCTAGGGGAATCCGGGCCGATGGGCATTAAGGATCTAAAAAGGGAACTGGGCCTGAGCACTGGCAGCCTCTACCATAATCTCCTAGCCCTCGGGGAGCTAGTCGAGCAGACCGGCGACAAGAAGTATGCTTTAAGCGAGCAGGGCAGGAGGATCTACCTTGCTTTGAAATCAGGATTATTGCCGCCGCCGACGTCCGGGGAGCTCCCAAGGTTTTTCGAAACACTTGTGCCAGTATGGTTCTTCACAGGAGTGCCGAGCAGAATGGTGACGCCGATGGCTGCACTAATAGTTCTCAGCATCTCAGCCTCAAGCCTCTAC
>FMJZ01029457.1_pt1 | contig 45473 bp, 49 predicted proteins | sample 1987881 | NCBI WGS metagenome assembly FMJZ01 (sample SAMEA4378227, study PRJEB15110) | soil metagenome | biome: soil; feature: Field; material: Soil | place: India | collected 2015-03-11 | depth 0 m
CCTGCTTCAGCAGGTTTCGCCATGTGTTGCCTGCGATTTCTAATCGCAAGGTTGACATCAAAATGGGAGGGATGCCACCCTGCAACTGGAAGTTGCGGGCTACTCAACACGAAGCCTCCTGCGGAGGCTATAATCTGTCGCAAGGATTCTCAGGGTCGTCCGCTTGCTTTCGAGAAGCGAGATATGCCATAATCGGTGATGAATACCTTTTGAAAAAATCGTAACACGACGCGATTGCGGAGATAACAGCCAATGCATATCCCGGACGCCTATCTCAGCCCAGCAACCCACACCTTGACCGCAGGGGCGATGATTCCCCTGTGGGCTTATGCGGCACGGCGCACCGCCAGAACGCTATCCGCCCGCCAGGTTCCCCTGCTGTCACTGGGCGCTGCCTTCTGTTTCGCCATCCAGATGTTCAACGTGCCTGCCGTGGGTGGGACGACCGCCCACGCGGTGGGGGCAACTCTGCTGGCTATCCTGCTGGGTCCGTGGGCGGCGCTGCTGGCGGTAACGTTGACACTGGGGATACAGGCGCTGTTCTTCGGCGACGGCGGGGTGCTGGCGCTGGGCGCGAACTCGTTCAACATGGGGCTGGTCGGCGCGTTTGTGGGCTACGGGGTGTACCGCCTGCTGGCAGGTAACGCTGACATAGGAGACGGACGTGCTCTGCTGGCGGCGGGAGCAGGAGCGTTCGCAAGCTCAGTAGCGTCCGCAGCCAGCACCGGCGCGATGCTGGGCATCCAGCCGCTGATTGCCCATGATGCGCAGGGACGTGCGCTGTACTTCCCCTTCGGTGTGAACGTATCGGTTCCCGCGATGGTGCATATCCACCTGCTGGTGGCGGCGCCGGTGGAGGCGGTGATTACAGTGACCGCGCTGGCTTACCTGTGGCGCAACTTCCCCGAGCTGGTCAGCAGGCATCATCTGATGCGTGTGGACAAGCCGTTGCGGCTATGGATGGCATTCCTGGTGATATTATTACTCACCCCGCTGGGACTGATTGCCACCGGCTCCGCGTGGGGCGAATGGGACGAGGAGACCCTTAAGGGACTGATAGGCTACGTGCCCGCGGGAATCATGCGGTTCGGTGAGGGGCTATTGAAACCCATTCTGCCCGACTACGCCCTGCCCGGTCGCGAAGGTAGAGGCTGGGAGGTGGTAGCATACATCCTGTCCGCCTTCGTGGGGGCAACGCTCACGGCACTGATCGCGCGTGCGCTGGTGCGCAAGCCCGCTCCAGTCCCGGCGGAAACACCTGCGGCAGGCAAACCGATGGAAACGCTCCCCGGATGGCTCGCACAGCCCCAGCCGATGAGCCAGGCGGCTGAAGGTTCATCGCGCGGACGATGGCTTGACCGTACCCTGCTACAGCTGCGTGAAGCGGTGGCAAACGCGATAGCCGCAGAGGAATGGGCACGTCAGCCGGGCTATCTGCAGAGCCTGCATCCGCTGGCGAAAACGCTGACGGCACTGGGTGCATTGGTGGTGGTCTCGCTGGCGCGAACTTGGACGGTGCCGCTGGCGATTCTGGCAGGTAGCCTGATTCTGGTAGTGGTGTCGCGCCTGCCCCTCCGTAGCTTCCTTTGGCGTGCCACGTTGACCATCGCCTTGTTCGGTCTGGCGATAGGACTTCCGTTGAGCCTGCAAGCGGTGACGCCCGGACAGGTGGTATGGGAGCCGTTTGGCTGGGATTCGCTGGCGGTCAGCGATGCGGGCGTTCGCTCGGCGGTAATGCTTCTGCTGCGAATCGGCGCGGCGGTGTATGTCACCCTGCTCTGGAGCCTGACCACCCGCTGGCATCAGCTCCTGCACAGCCTGCGCACTCTGCGCCTGCCCCGATGGCTCACAACGGGTTTGATACTGACCTACCGCTACCTGTTCACACTGATAGACACGCTGGCGGAGATGGTTGTGGCTCGGCGCAGTCGCCAGGTGGGTGCACTGAGCGCACAGCAAGCCAGAGGATACGCCGGTGCGGGCACTGCCGTGCTGTTCGCTAAGAGCCTTGCGCTGCATGAGGAGGTGTATCAGGCGATGCGTTCGCGTGGTTTTGACGGCGACTTGCGGGGGGCATACGCACGCGGCTGGCAACTGCGCGATTCGCTGTGGCTGGTGCTCGCTCTGCTATGGATAGCGGGCGCTTACTGGATGGGAGGATGGTATGTCGGCTAAGGAACTGCTCTACGAATGCAAAGAGGTTCGCTTCGTCTATCCCGACGGTGCGCTGGCGCTGGACGGCGTCTCTTTTCAGATATGGCGCGGCGACCGTGTGGCGGTGCTGGGGGTGAACGGCAGCGGAAAATCCACCCTGCTTCGCCTGCTGGACGGCTTGTTAGAGCCGACGGAGGGCGAGGTGCGCTTTGGTGGCACACCGCTGACTGAACGCAACCTGCAACAGCCCCAGTTTGGGCGCAACTTTCGCCGTCGGGTGGGGTTCGTGTTCCAGGATGCCGACGCGCAGCTGTTCAACCCCACCGTGTGGGATGAGGTCGCCTTCGCGCCGCGCCAGCTGGGTCTGCCCGAGGAGCAGGTGCGCGCCCGGGTGACGGACACGCTGAACCTGTTAGGGATTGCCCATCTGGCGGAGCGCGCCCCCTTCCGACTGAGCGGCGGCGAAAAGCGCAAGGTGGCTATCGCCTGCGTGCTGAGCATGAACCCCGAAGTGTTGCTGATGGATGAACCCATCGCGGGACTGGACCCGCGCATGCAGAGCTGGCTGGTCAACACGCTGAAGCTCCTGCACGACGCAGGCAAAACGCTAATCGTCAGCACGCACAACCTGCACCTCCTGCCGGAGATTGCCGACCGGGCGATTATCCTTTCCGAAGAGCATACCCTGCTGGCGGATATGCCAGTTCAGCAGATTTTGAGCGATACCCACACGCTGGTCAGAGCAGGACTGCTCCACGAGCATCTGCACGCGCATGGCGATACCGTTCATTCGCACCTGCACGGTCACGAACACCATCACTGAGGCGAGTGCATTCTGCCCCGCGCCAGCGATGCAAACACGCCCAGCAGGCAGAGCACGGTAGACACTCCAAACGCGACGCGCATACTGCCGAACAGCAGACCACCGTGCGCTGGCGACAGGGGTAGGCCGTGCATTGTCACCGCGAAGATGAGCAGAATCATCGCCATGCTCAGGCTCTGTCCCAGCATTCTCGCCGTGCTCACCACCGAAGAAGCCACTCCATAGCGTCGGCTCTGCACCGCGCTCATGATGGCGTTCACATTGGGCGAGGAGAACAGCGCAAACCCCAGCCCCGACAGCGCCAACAAGCCTGCCAGCCATTCCAGCGGTATTCGGTAGGGCATGAAGGCATATGCCAGCAGGCACAACGCCGTTAACAGCATCCCCGCCGACGCCACCACCCGCGGCTCCACCCGGTCCGACAATGCCCCTGCCAGCGGCGAAAACACCGCCTGCACCACCGGCTGTATCAGCAGAAGAAGCCCCGTGGACTGTGGAGAGAAACCGCGCACCGTCTGCAAATAGAGCGACAGGAGATAGCCGACGCTAAAGGTAGCACCGTAGTTCAACAGCGCGGCGAGCGTGGAAAAGGTAAACACGGTGCTTTCGCGAAACATCTGCAGGTCCATGAGAGGATGCTCCTGCCGGGATTCCACCATTCCAAAAGCAACCACCAGCGCCACCGCCACAGCGCCCAGCACGATACCTGCACTCCTGAGCGTCACCGCACTCATCAGCAGACTCAGCGCCAGGCAGTAGAGCACAGTTCCGGTCGTGTCGAACCGCTCGCCCTGTGCGGGAGCCCATTCACTTCGGATACGCCGCGCATACAGCCACGTCACCAGCGCCAGCACAGCGACCACGACAAATATCAGCCGCCAGCTCGCCTGCTGAGTCAGCAGTCCCCCGACAACCGGTCCCACCGACAAGCCGGTATACACCATCGCAGTGTTGTAGCCCAGCGCTCTGCCACGTTCGCCGGGCGGCAGGGCGGAGGTGATGAGCGAAACCGCCGTGCTGAAAATCATCGCTCCCCCAATGCCCTGCACAACGCGCGACAGGATAAGCGCACCGACAGATGGGCTGATGGCGCACAATACCGAGGTGACGCCAAACAGCATTATCCCCGAGAGAAACAGTCTTTTCCTGCCAAACATATCCGCGAGGCGTCCGAAAGGTAGAAGGAACACCGCCGACGAGAGCAGATAGGCGGAGATGACCCAGCTGACCGTTACCGCCGTCGCGTGCATCTCTCTGCCAATGGCGGGAATAGCCACGTTGAGCGCACTGCCCATAAACGGGGTTAAAAAGGAGGATAACCCAGCAGAAACCAGCACCGCGCGTTTCTCGTTCCACATCACCTGCTTCTCCCACAAAGTTGCCCTATCTGTCCAATTGCCTCTGCGGTGACCACTTTCCTGCTATTCAGCTCACGAACTGATACACCGGCACGCCCAGAATCACCGCCATCACCGACCACAACGTCTGCGTTAGAATATCCCCCACAATCACCCCGAACACGAAAGGCAGTACGCGCTGGTACAGGCGCATCCCCCCAAAGCGCAGCACGAGCCACTTCAACAGCCACGCGATGCCGTAGTGCGACCAGAAGGAGAGACCGGTGCCGGTGTGCGCCAGCACATAGCCTACCGGGTGCAAGGGGAACCACAGAAACTGCTGGCGAAGCCAAGCCAGCGCAAACACCACCAGCGCGCCGATGCCCGCCCACTGTAAGCCAACCGTATCCACGGGCATCGGGTTTCGAAACCAGTCGTCGGCGCGGCGCGATAGCCCGATGGAACTGGCGGTAATCGCGTAGTATACCTTCGCGGTAGACCATCCCAGCGCATACGACCAGTACAGGATAATCACACTGCCCAGCGCAATGCCCAGAAGCGTTGCCAGCACCAGCACTCCTGCGGTACGCTGTCGACTCCATCCGGCACTGTCCGCCATCTTGAACGCCTCGAAGTGGAACGGCATCGGCAGGAAGCGCAGGTCGGCGCTGTACCACTGTGAGATGCCCAGCGCGGCGATGCTCTGTTGCGAGAAGGTGCCGCTGCCCAGCAGGGAGACCATGTTGCCATGCGCACCTCCGAATGAGCCGAACGCCCACGCCGCGCCCGACTCTGCGCGCACCCGGCTCAGTGCAACTGCATAAGCAAGGATAACCGCTATTAGCAGGAAAGCCGTCCACCATGCCATACCCAGCAGACGGAAGAAAAGCGCCAGAAGCACAATGCCCACCGCCACCACAATCAGCGCCGCCGTTTCCCATCGTTCGTGTGCCCGCTGGCGATAGCGCCTGAGCCAGCGCCAGAGCACAATGCCTCCAAAAGCCATAAACGCCCCCACGTTTTGCTGACCCAGGTAGGGCATCCGACGGGCATAGGAACCGGCAGAGGGCAGGTCCCAACCCAGATACGCCGCCAGCACCAGCGCCAGTCGGTCGCCCAATCCAAACAGGAACACCGAAAAGCTGATGTCCGCAGGAGCCAGAAAGGCAAAGCCAATGACGAAGGGCGTAAAGCCAATCAGCCATGGCGCACCTGCGCTCCACGGGCGGTCAGGAAAGAGGAAGGTGGTGTAGTCCACATGTTTGAGCTGGATAGCGGGGATAGAGGGAAAATAGAAGTTCAACGCTAGCAGGCTCTCCAGCACCGCCGGCACCGCGAAACCGAACCAGAACAGCCCGCTTCGCCACAGCGCAGTGCGCGGTTGAGACATCTCTAACGGCAACATCACGATGGGAAAGGTCAGTTTCTCTTCGCGAATCCACGAGCGGCTCATCAACAGCGCGAGCGCAATCATCACCACCGCGAACACAAAGCTCATCCCACCCCACGCCAGCATGGTGGGTAACCACGCGCGCAGATTGGGCACGTCGTTGCCGTAGAACAATCCACGCAGAACGTCGCGGTCGGTTGGGGCAACCCAGTCGGGCAAGAGCGCCATGATGCGACTCCAGCTCGGGTAGGTGCTGTAGTAGCGCATCCACGACACCGCCGGAAACATCAGCTGCAGGGCGCCATAGCCGATAAGAACCGCGCTGGCACTCAGGCAGGTGTATACCAACAGCATTGTGTGGGCGGTCAGCAAACGCGGAAACCACCGTCGCACCATCGCCAGCAACGCCAGCAGAAACACACCCGGCATGACGATAGACCACGAGCTGATAAAGACCTTGCCCGGCACCTCCGAGGCGATAATCCACAGCACGACCAGCGCCTCAAGCACCAGCGCCAGCAGGAACGCCCCACCGAGCGGAGGTAACCGCGCTGGCGGTGATGGCGCAGACTCTTTAGTTTCGGTCGGTTTCGCTTGCGTTTGCGCTGGCAGAGCCACCGTTTTCCACCCGGTCAAAGTGATAGCGTAAAAGCATCATATCTGGAACAGCGAAGGGTGTCAACCCGGGTTGGCTCCGAAAATCGCAGGCTACACAGGGCAAAACCTGCTGACGCAGGTTAATATGGAGTGCTGAAGCCATGCTTCAGCAGCGAGCCTTGACGTCGGGCAAATCGCCCCCTTATAATGAGCATGGAGATGGGCAGGTGGTATGATGGACAGGATGCCCCGCTATATCGTCTGGAGTACAGAGCATGTTGACCTGTCTGACGAGTGGCAGCGGCGGTGGTATATCCGCCAGGTGCTGATGTACGGTCGGGCGGAGGACGTCGCTCGTCTCGACTGGGATGAGATCGAGCGACTCCTGCCGGAGCTGAACCTGCCGCCAACGCTACACCAGCTGTGGGAGAGCTATTTCCATGCTCGAAAAGCCGCCCGTATCGCACGGCGTGCTGACGAGGGTGCAGAAGGAGTTTCTGACCCGCTTTAGCACCCTGCCTGACACCGTGTTATACTTTCGTTGAAGCAGAACCCTGTGAGGAGAAGCGAATGCGCCGAGCACAAACTCCGCCTCCGATAGAACGCGAATATCGTGGAATCTGGGTGGCTACCGTTGCCAACATTGATTGGCCCTCCAGACCCGGGCTACCTGGCGACGTGCAGAAGGCAGAACTGCTTGCCATTCTGGACCGCGCGGCAGAGCTGAAGTTCAATGTGATTGTTCTGCAGGTGCGTCCGGCGTGCGCGGTGCTGTATGATTCCAAAATCGAGCCGTGGTCCGAAGTGCTCAGCGGCACCATGGGCAAACCGCCAGAACCTTACTATGACCCGCTCGCCTTCGCGGTGGAAGAGAGCCACAAACGCGGGATGGAGCTCCATGCCTGGTTCAACCCCTACCGCGCCCGGCATCCTTCGGAGAAGTCCGAGATACACCCGAAACATATCAGCAAGCAACGCCCCGAACTGGTCAAGCAATACGGGCGCTACCTCTGGCTGGACCCGGGCGAACCGGACGTAGTGAAGCACTCTCTTTCCGTTATGCTCGAAGTGGTGAAGAACTACGACGTGGACGGAGTGCACATCGACGACTATTTCTATCCGTACAAGGAACGCGACGAGAAGGGCAACCTGATAGACTTCCCTGACGAACCGAGCTGGCAGCGCTATGTGCGCTCGGGAGGCAAGCTGAGCCGGGCAGACTGGCGCAGGCGCAATGTGGACCAGTTTGTGGAGAGGGTCTACCACGAAATCAAGCGCACCAAGCGCTGGGTGAAATTCGGCATCAGCCCCTTCGGGCTGTGGAGACCGGGCTACCCACCGCAGGCGCGCGGCTTCGACGCCTATCAGGAGCTGTACGCCGACTCGCGCAAGTGGCTGATGGAGGGCCGGTGCGATTACTTTGTGCCCCAGCTCTATTTTCAGATCGACCATCCCAACCTCAGCTTCCCCATGTTACTGCGCTGGTGGGTGGAGCAGAACACGCAGGGCAGGCATATCGTCGCCGGGAACTTCACCAGCAAGGTAGCAGATGGCAGTAACACCGCCTGGGAGGCGCGGGAGATTGCCGAGCAGATACGCCTGACTCGTGCCCAGCGCGGCGCGGCAGGCAATATCCACTTCAGCGCACGAGCGTTCATGCAAGACAGAGGCGGTATCTGCCGGCTCATCAGAGAACTGCACGCCCAGCCCGCGCTGGTTCCGGCGTCGCCGTGGCTGAGTAGATCTAAACCGCCTGCCCCCGAGGTCAGCGCGACCCGGCAGAACGACGGCTCACTGGAGCTGGGCTGGCAGGTTCGCACAAGAGCTTCCATCGCCCGGTGGGTGGTGGCTTATCGCCTGAACGGGGAATGGAAAATGCAATGCCTGCCCCCGAAAAGCACGGGATACACCCTGCCTGCGGGGGTGAACACTGCCTTTGTGAGCCTGGTGGACCGTTACGGCAACCAGAGCGACTGGGTGGCACCGGAAGTAACGGGCTGATTCCGGACGGAGTTACCAGCCTTCGGGTATCGTCGCCACGCAGACGTTCACATTGCCCAGCTTATGCGAGGCGAACACAACCCGCCGGCTTCGCCTGTCCCAGCCCACATGTGGATGGTCGCCGCCGCCATAGGTGCGGTGTCCGGTGGTCAGCAGGTACATGCGAGTGGTTCTGGCGTCAAAGAGCACAATGTCGCCATGCCAGTTGTCCGCAGCGACCCATCTTCCGTTCTCATCTCCCGCAGGGTGCCACCAGTTCACCTTCGCATATTGCGCCGGCGTTCCTCCTTCCCACCACGCCCCCGCGCCGATGATGCGCACTTCGCCGGTGAAGGGGTTAATGACCTTCACATGCGATTCGCCGTCGCGGTGTCCGCCGCAGAAAAGAATCTGGTCTTTGACCCACCAGTGTTCGTGCGTTACCAGCTCGCCCGGCGCTTCATGATAGATTGCACGAGGCTTGCCATTACGGATGTCTACTACCATCAACCGGTTCGTCCGTCCTGCAAAGCTGAGCAGGTAGGGCGAGGTGCGGCTCCACTGCACATGCCCGCCAAAGGATTCCATCCGGCAGACCTCGCGCACCCTGCCTCTTCGCACGTCGATGGTGATGATGCCCACACCGCCCCCTGCGAAGTTCACGCCGAGGCTCAGCAGGCTTCCATTAGCATTCTCGTTCAGCGCTGTAGCGGGACTGAGCGCTTCTGGCAGGGTGCAGATAACCCGCTCGGTTGCGAACACCTGCGAAGGGGCTTTGAACGGATTCTGGCTGGTCTGAATCCTTAGCGCCAGTTCCAGCACCTGTCTGCCCCGCAGGACAAACACACTGTTGCGCGACTTCGCGGCAGTCGCCCCACCGACCCTGCCCTCTGGCGTGTGGATGCGCACCAGCTCGCCAGTGGCAAACAGATAACCCATCAGTCCCCCGCGCTCGCGCTCGGAAGTAAAAAGCACCATCCACTCGTCGGCGAGGAAAGAGCGTTCGTGAAAGTAGAGGTTTAAATCGCGTGCCGGATGAGTGGTGATAAACAGCAGGTCCGCGCCGGTAACAGGGTCTTTGATGCGCTGGTGCTCGGGCTCAGATACCTCCAGTGGGTAGGTGCGTGCTTTCGGTGGCATAGTGTTCAACCTCAGTTTTTGTACACAAAAAACACAGGATGGACCGCCTTCTCTCCCCCGCCGACAAAAGCTCCCTGGGGCAGTGCCCCAGGGAGCAAAATGACTCGCAATTATTCATCAGGATAGACGCGGTTCGGCTCGCGGAAATACATCTTGGCGTGCCCATCGCGGAAGCAGATGTTCACCGCGTAAATCGCACCGAACTGCCCACTCTGCGGCGTCAGGTGCAGAGGCACGTCCTCGCGGAACATCTGGATGCGGCCCGGCTGCAGAGGCTTCATGTTGGGGTTGGAACACTGAGGACTGCCCCAGCCCTCCCCAATGGGCGGGAACCATGCCTCCTGGTCAATCCGCACCTGCCCGGGCTGTTCGAAGGAGCCGCCGATGCCCATGCATCCTGCCGTGTTCCAGAAACGATAGCTGGTGTAGTAGTGGTCATACTGGTTATCGTTCTGGGGTCCCACACCGGCATAAGTGCTTCGGCAGATGTGCTGTTTCTTGTACGCATCGGATGGGCAGTAGAAAATGTCGGTGTTCTTGATGTACGGCAGCAGGGCGGCGATGTACTTGCGGGGTCCAAGGTCCGGGTCGGCCGCAATTTCGGGATCATACACCGGACCGGAGGAACATCCTGTGTTGTTACACACAGTGCATCCGGGGAAGTTGAACCCGCGCCCGTTCAGGTGGTAAATGTAGCCGTCGTAGTCATTGGCATACTGCAGCATCGCCAGTCCTAGCTGACGCATGTTGCTGAGGCAGCTGGTCTGCCGAGCCTTCTCACGGGCACGCGCGAACACCGGGAACAGAATGGCTGCCAGTATCGCGATAATCGCGATAACTACGAGCAGCTCGATGAGCGTAAACGCCATGCGTTTCATGGGAGACTGCCTCCTTCCAGATGATTATTCGCTTAAGTACCTCCATTATAAGAAGCCATGCCTATTTTGTCAAGCGGATAACGTGAAAAAATCAGCATGTTGAACAAAAAATCACAAAGATGGCAGGCACAATCCCGCAAAAATCACAGGCAGGCGAAACACAGGCGTATGGTGAATCGGGTGGTGACGCTTTTTGGACCAGAGAGGAAGCGATGCACTGGCGTGGTTGCGTGCAATATGGGGTGGTGCTGGCTTTACTGCTGGCGTCCGGCGGTTGTGCCCGCTTCCCGGAAACAGGGCTACCCACCAGCAAACGGTTGGTTATTGAGTTTCGGGTGGCGGGTCAAATCCGCCCGGACTACCACTACTTCATGTTAATCGATAACGACAGCGATTTTGTGGGGGCAAATGGTCCCGTCCCACCTGTTGCTCCCCCGTGGGGCGGCAATGGGTTTGCGACAGGCTCTTTCCAGCGTTTCGTGGAGTACAACGGCGCCCTGCCCTTCAACGGTTTCGTGCTGTACCGGGTGCTGGACCCCGACCGTCTGCAGGTGTTTCAGCCTCTGGGTGCGCCCTTAGAGGCATCCATCAGCCCCGACCGCAAGAGCATGCGGGTGGTTGTGGACTTCGCCAGCATCGCCTTAGACGGACAGGACCCGGCGGACATCCGGGTTGTGCAAATCAACATTATCGCTACCGACCGAACGCCCAAAGACCCCAGCGATACCTCTTTGAAACTATGGGACGCGCTGGGCGACTCGCGCCAGTTCCCCAACACTTACCTGACGTTGATGACCGACGCCGACCGCATCCTGCGCAACGCCGATACGAACATGGAACCCGCCGGCGACGTGGTGAACGGCAACGACCCCGATTTAGATATTGTGGACTGGCAGATTGAGGTGCGCTCATAAGGCACAAAAGCCCCTCTCCCGATATTCTGGGAAAGGGGCAGAGTTGAGGGAGGTTACATCTTCTGCTGACCCGCTTCCGTTATCTGGTATCGCCCCTCTGTTTCGGCAACCAGTCCCGCCTGCACCAGTTCACGCAGACCGCTTCGCACGCGAAACAGGGGTAACCCTGTGCTTTGTGCCACCTCTTCCGGCGTCGCAGGGGTCTGTACCGCCTCCAGCATCTTTCGCGCCGACTCGGTCAGAGTGCCTTCTGGGCTGATGCAAGCCATGGCTACAGCTCCTTCTTGCACAGATACCAGTCGATGCACTCGTAGCCCGCTTTGACGCGCTCTTCCGCCATTTCCACCGTGGTGGGCGGCGGCACAATCACCTTGTCGCCCGGTTTCCAGTTGGCAGGGGTGGCTACCTTATGGGCATCGCTGGTTTGCAGGGCGTCAATCAGGCGCAGAATCTCCTGCATGTTGCGCCCTGTTGTCAGCGGGTAGTAAATCATTGCCCGCAGTATCCCGTTAGGGTCAATCACGAACACACAGCGCGAAGTCTCGGTCTTGCTCTCGCCGGGCATGATCATGCCGTAAAGCGTGGCGACCTCTTTGTTCAGATCCGCGATAATGGGGAACGGGATTTCCACGCCCGTCTTCTCTTTGATGTTGCGTATCCATGCGATATGGGAGTACACGCTGTCGATGCTCAGTCCCAGCAGGTCCACACCCCGTTTTTGCAGTTCCGGGTAAATCTCTGCGAAAGCGATAAACTCGGTGGTGCAGACAGGGGTGAAATCCGCAGGATGCGAGAAGAGAATCAGCCAGCGTCCGCGATAATCTGACAACCGAATGACGCCGTGCGTGGTAACGGCTTCAAAATCCGGGGCAGGTTCGTTCAAACGCGGCAGTCCCACCGGCTTGCTGGTTTCCATTACCTCGTCCGACATGGCACACCTCCAGTAAAGTGAATGATTCGCCACCGAACCCGCGCGAGTACGGTAGCCTCTGAGTAAATTATATCACACTGCCGGAATCTCTACCAGAACGAAGCGTCCTACTTCCACAGCCCGTTATCTACCAAGAAACGTTCCCAATCATGCCGCTCCCACAAAAGATTCTTCACCTCACAGAAGTGACGCTTGTCACGTACGGGCCCCATATATTCCAGTTCTTCCCCTATCTCGCGCAGCGTGTCGTTGCTTGTTTTGAAATAGCCCAGTACGAAACCGACGAAAGTGCTCACCGCATGTCCACACTGAAACTGCTGTATCCGCTGCCGAATGTTTGCAATCAGGTCGTGAAAACGAGCATCGCTTGCTGGGATATGACTGGCAACGAAGTCCATCAACCGGCTATAGCCACAAGCTTCGATGAAGAACTGTATAATCGTGGCACGCGGCACGATACATTTCACCATAACCCCATATTCCGCAGAGATGTCTGCCTCCGCCCATATACCAGCAAGAGCTGTGGTGGTCTTGATGCTAATTTGATGCGAAGCGTTCACGATATCGCTACGATACAGATGGCGTTCTGGGGATATATTCCAGTCGAGCTCGACCTGAACGCCGGGAAAATGGGTTTCCAGAAACTTTTTCAGAAGCACCTCTCCTAACCGCCCAATGAAGTGCTCAACGAGGATCTCCTCATAGCGTCTTTGCCGTTCCCGAAACCCTTTCGCGCTGATGGTCGCTCTTGTTCCCCCCAGAAACATTTGCTCCGTCATCTCGATGCTGAACACAAGCAAGCGTAGCACGTCGGGGTCATCGAGATGCACCATCACCGTACACGGAAGCAATCTTGAAGTCACCCACTGCTTCAAAGAAGAGAGTGTTGTGAAGCGCCGCCTCCCACTTTGCTGAACAATCCCGAGGTCGTTGGCGCGACATGCCGATAACAGGAGATTACTTAGGTCTGACTCGCTAATTGCCGAAGCATAGCCGCCCAAAAGCGGCGCAATTTCAGGAAGAGCGGGCTGGATAGTAGTGTAAAACCTGCTGGATGTGCTCAGATGCTGCTTCTGCAGGAAAATGCTGTCTTGTGTCTGATCCATTTTTCAATACCTCCTGAGCACAAGCATATGCTCCGTTTTCATGCGGCTCTCCTCCAAGCCTGAAGCCGGGTTGACCTGTGACCTGAACATGACACGGGAGACGATTTGGTCCACATAGGTCACCACATGGCTCCACCCCAGATGCTGAAAGTGCTCTCGGATGATCTCGTCAATTGGTATCGGCACGGTGCGCACTTTAGCTGGTCCAACAAAGATGCACAGGTAGTCTGTGATGCGTTCTGCTAACCGGGTAAAGCACCCCATGATGGCATGGAAGTACGCATCAAAAAGCGCAAGCAGATGCGGTTCCTCAATCATGGCACGGTGCTTGTGGAACAGTTCGGAGTATATCGGTATCGGTTCCACGCGCCTGTAGGGGATTTCCCGGCTGCTCAGCCACCGGATATCCTCTTCCGAATAGCCCAGCCAGAACAGCTCCAGCTTGGTAGAGCGGATATACTCCTGCGCCTGCAGATACGGAGGGGAGGTGATCATCATACCCACTTCGCGATCCAGACAGGTATGCAGGGTGTCGATGCCAGCGCGGATATGGGCGTTCACCCTGTGCGGCGACATCTGGTGATACTCATGAAGCCCGGCGACCAGCTTGAACACCTCCCGCCGAAGCATTACCCAGAAAGTGGCTTCCCAATCATCCTGAAGCAGCGCCTCTATCTTTGCCCTCGCCCTGCGGGAGCGATACAGCTTGTGCACCTTTTCGTCGTCATGCGAGAAAAAGCGGGTGACCTTCATCAGCGGAATGATGAGAAGGGTTTTCACCTCTTCAGGTTGCGAATGGACAAAACCCCACGCTCGCTGCAGCAGCGGAATAAACGGCGCAGGGTGCCAGTAATCCAGATGAGACCAGCGGGGGGTGAAGACTTCGGTGCTGTCACGCATCTGTCGTAGGACTGTATCCACGTCTAGACGGGGAATCTCCGCGGTCGCCGTATCGTGAATGACCTTCATCAGCGGATTCAGGTCCCATAGCTCATAATCATACCCGTACACCCGCGAGACCACGCCCACCGTACCATAGCCAGCGAAGGGGTCAAAAAGGGTCATGCCGGGAGTTGCATACTGCTTGATGACGTAGGCGATAACCTGCGGAATGAACTTCGCCGGATACCTGTAGATACCAAAAGTGGCTGCGGTCGTGGAGCTGATTTCAGGAACCGAGTTGCGGAACAGTATCGGCTGTGTGCCCTCTTCGGAAGCCTCCGTCTGGCACGTGTCGATATTCCAGAGTTTCAACTGAGTATCTGATACCACAGGTTCCTGCATCGGCTATCCCCTTTTCCGGGCGCGGCTTTTCAGGAACTCCTCCTCCGCCTTTTCCAGGTCCTTCAGCGTTTTGCGTTTGGGAAGTTCAGGTTCGGCGGCTGTGGCGGCAGAGGAGCGTGCCTGTGTTTTAGGCTCACCTGTTGCGGCAGGGAGCCGCGTTTTCGCTTTAGGCTCGGCAGGTTCCACGGGGGTCTTTGCCTTCTGGGTCGCGGCAGGGGGTTCTGCTTTCGCAGCAGCCCCAGAACGCGCACGCTTACCTTCTGGCTGAAGGTCTTCCACACGCACCAGCAGGACGTAGTTCAGATGGAACTCGCGCTCTTCGGGTGTCAGACGCGAGCGAGCCTCCTCGGAAAGTCCCTCAATCCAGCGGTTTTTCATGCGTTCCTGCGCTTCGGTGTGGCGCGTGCGTATCGATTCGGGCAGGCTGTCGAGGTCAATCTGTACCGCGGCGCGCCCATCGCTGTACAGGCGGTAAATCGTGCCCTTCAGTCCGCCCATGTACGGATAGTAGCTGCGCTCTTTGATGTCGCCGTTGGTTTGCTCGCGCGTCACAATCTGTACCCGGTCGCCCTCTTTGAAGTTTGCCATCCTCTCCTGCCTCCTCTATCGCGCCACCGTCAGCGCGGTGTGGATGAGTGACTCAAATATCTTCAGCCCATCCTCAGAGCCTAAAATCGCCTCACAGGCGCGCTCGGGATGGGGCATCATGCCCAGCACGTTGAACCGTTCGTTGGCGATACCTGCGATGTTTGCCACCGAGCCATTGGGGTTGCTTTCGTGGGTTATCGCGCCCGCACTGTCGCAGTAGCGGAAGATAATCTGCTCGTTCGCCTGCAGTTCCTGCAGGGTCTCGCGGTCACACACATAGCGCCCCTCGCCATGCGCGATGGGAATGCACAAAACCTCCCCTCGCCTGCAGCGGTTGGTAAAGGGGGTGTTTTCGTTCTCCACGCGCAGGTACACATGCTTGCAGATGAAACGCAGTCCCTCGTTACGCACCAGCGCGCCCGGCAGAAGGTGTGCCTCGCACAGTATCTGGAAGCCGTTGCAGATGCCGAGCACCAGTCCGCCCTGCCTGGCGAACTCCTCCACCGCCTGCATCACCGGCGAGAAGCGGGCGATGGCTCCACAGCGCAGATAATCGCCGTACGAGAAGCCGCCGGGCAGAATCACGCAATCCACGCCGTGCAGGTGCTCCTCCTGATGCCAGATATACTCCACCGGCTGTTGAAGCACGTCGCGGACGGCGTAGTAGGCGTCGGCGTCGCAGTTGGAACCGGGGAACACCACCACCCCGAACTTCATTCCAGCACCTCAATGGCGTACAGTTCGGTCACCGGGTTCGCCAGCAGACGGTCACACATCTCTTTGACCTGCGCCTCCGCCGGCTGTCCCTCGTCGGTAATATCCATCTCAATCACCTTGCCGATGCGCACCTGATTGACGTTCGTGTAGCCGAGCGCGTGCAGCGCTTCCTGCACCGTCCTGCCCTGCGCATCCAGCAAGGTGGGTTTGAGCGTTACCAGTACTCGCACTCTGGGCATGTCGGCAAATCCTCCGTCTTTTAATTCACGCCCAGAGTGCCTTTTTCCTGCGTTCGTTAGCCTTCCTGACTCGCGAGCGATGCCAGCATCCCGACCAGTTCGGGCACGGCAGGCACTTTGCCCTGCAGAACCAGCTTGCCGTCCACAACCAGTGCGGGCGTAGACAGCGCCCGAACCTCCTGCATCCGCTTGATAGAGTGCTGAAGGTCGGTGATGTGCTCTACTTCGGCGTCAACGCCAAGCTGCTTTATCGCTTCCCTCGCGTGTTTTTCCAGTGTGTGGCAGCGCGGGCAACCCGAACCCAGAACCTCAATTTTCATCTCTCTTACCTCCTTGCAGTGTCATTTCCAGACGAAGTTTCCGGCTATCCATCCCACCAGAGTGCCCAGGACGACCAGCGTCAGCACGTATACCACTGACTTGCGCACGCCGAACACCCGTGCGATGGCAATCCAGTTGGGCAGGCTCAAGCCCGGTCCCGTCAGCAGCAGCGCCAGGGCAGGACCTTTGCCCATGCCCATCTGCATCAGTTTGTGCACGAACGGCGCCTCGGTCATGGTGGCGAAGTAGCTGATGGCGCCCACCAGGGTGGCGATGAACGACGCTCGCAGGCTGTTGCCGCCTACCAGCCGCTGCACCAGCGACTCGGGAAGCAGTGCGCCGATGACACCCACGATGAACACGCCCACCAGAAGCAGAGGCAGGATGATGCGCACAAACCACCACGTCTCACCCAGCCAGTGGTGTATCTCCTCCCGCGTCTTGGTGCGCCAGGCGTAACCGGCGACGACCGCCATGCCTACCGCCCATACCACCACCTTCTGCCAGTAGGGGCCGGTGCGAATCAGGTAGTTGGGCGCAAGCAGGTCCAGCACGATGAGCAGTAACAGCACCACGTCGCTCCGCTTCACCCGCGCTCCCGGGTCGGAGCCGATACCGAGGTTTGCCTGCTGCGCCTCTGCCAATCGCTGTGCCTCCTCACGGCGGAAGGCGATGGTCATAACCGTACCCACCACCAGCGCCATCAGGAACGCGCTGATGACGCGCACCACTGCCATATCTCCGCCCAGAATAGCCCCGGTGTAGGTCAACGCCAGTATGTTGGTGGCAGGCGCCACCCACAGGATAATAAACGCCGCGCCGATGCTCGCACCGGCAAAGTAGACGCCTGCCGAAACCGGTATCACCGTGCACGAGCACGCTGCTACGAAGAAACTGGCAAAGGCGGCGCTGATGTAGGTGACAACACGGTGGGTAGCAATCCCCAGGTATCGCAACACCGCCTCCTTCGGCACAAACGATACCATACCTCCCGCCAGCAAAAAGGCAGGTATCAGGCAGGTCAGCACGTGATATACCACGTAATCCTGCAGAGCCTGCAGCCCACCCAGAATCCACTGTGCAATCATCTATCCTTCTCCTTCGGTTTGCCGGAATCGCTTTCCGCACGAACCTTATCTCATATCTCCAAGTAACGATATAATTATATCAAATATTTTGATTAAAACAAAGTGTCAGCCGTGAAAAAGTGGTATCATTTTCGGGGGGAATGCGATTGATGAAGTTATCGGACATAGAAGCCACGTTCAGGGCACTGGCAGACGCCAACCGGTTGCGAATCCTTGCGCTGGTGCAGGAGGCACCTCTGTGCGTGTGCCAGCTGATGGCGATTCTGGACATCAGCCAGTCCACCGTCAGCAAGCACCTGGCTATCCTGAAAGAGGCAGGGCTGGTAGAGGAAGACCAGCAGGGCAAGCGCAGTTTTTATCGCCTGTCCACACGTTTTCCGTCAGAGCTGGCAGAATCGGTGGTAAGGCAGGTGTTGGAGGAGCTTCGGGATAGCCCGGAGCTGGCAGAAGACCGAAAGCTGTCGGCGTTCATGCGCGAGTATCGCATCGAGACCATGAGCGCAGCACAGAATCTGCGTCAGAAGCGGCGCACGCTTCGAGTGCTTTAGCCTGCCCCTCGCCCGATGGCTATTGCCTCCTGCAGGAGGTCCTCGTCCACCGGCTGGCGCAGGAGTTCAATGTTGCACTGAAGGTTCTCCGCCCGTCGCGTGCCGATAAGCACCGAGCTGATGCCCGGGTGCCGGTGCAGGAAGTGCAGTGCCAGCGCATGGAGCAGGTCGGCATCGCCTCGGCACAGGTCAAGCAGTTTTCGCACCCTGGGCGGTCGTTCCTGCGGCGGCACGGTCAGCGCACGCGGAGTCAGCCATCCCGCCGCCAGCCCACTGCGTATTAGCACGCCGATGCCCTTCTCGTGCGCTCGGTGGATCAGGTCATGTGCGCTCTGGTCCAGCAGGCTGTAGCCAATCTGCAGAACCTGAAAATCGCCCGACTCGATGCACCGTTCCAGCACGTCCATGCCCGGCGACGCCCCCAGAAAACGCACTTTGCCTGCCTGCTGTGCCTCGCGCATGGCTCGCAGAGTTTCGCCCTCGTCCAGCACCTTCTGCGGGTCGGGTCCGAAGTGTATCTGCATCACATCTATCACGTCGGTGCGCAGCAGACGAAGGCTCAGGTCAATGGAATCCGCCACCGCACGGTAGGAGAAGTCGTAGTACGTGCGCGGGTCATCGCTGTGTTCGCCGCACTTACTGCACAGCACATATTCCGCCCGCCGGTGCGAGATATACTTGCCGATTCGTGCCTCGCTTTCGTGGTAGGCGCGCGCGGTATCTATCAGGTTGATGCCCATGTCCAGTACGGCGTTCAGCGTTCTGCCTGCCTCCTCTTCAGCAGGGCGGCGCCGCTGTTCAGCAGAACCCAGCCCCCAATCGCGCCCAATCTCCAGCGCACCAAAGCCGATGAACGTCACCTGCAATCCGGTGTTTCCCAGTGCCCGTTTTTCCAGCATGATTGTCTCCTCCTCACGATTTCGGTGGCAGAATGCGCACGCGGCGACCTTCGATGCGCAGCCGCCCTTCCGCAAACAGCTTCACCGCCTGCACGTACGCCTGATGCTCCTGCACCAGCACCCGCGCTGCCAGCGTTTCCCACGTGTCCTCTTCCTCCACCGGCACACACCGCTGAACAATAATAGGTCCCGTGTCGTACTGTTCATCCACAAAGTGCACAGTGCAGCCCGATACCTTCATGCCCGTTTCCAGCACCGCCTGATGCACCCGCTCGCCGTACATGCCCTTGCCGCCGAACAGGGGAAGCAGTGCGGGATGGATGTTCATCACCCTGCCGGCATACGCCTGCACCACCGCTGCAGGAAGCAGACGCATATACCCGGCAAGGCACACCAGGTCTACCTTTGCCTCTTCCAGCGCGTGCAGTAACCGCTGGGCATACTCCTCCTCGCTGAGATTGCGTGGCGAGATGACGCGAGTGTGCACCCTCGACTCGCGGGCGCGTTGCAGGGCAGGCGCTTCGCTTCGCGTGCCGATGACCAGTACCACCTGCCCATCTATCTCTCCGCGCCGACAGGCATCGATAATCGCCTGCATATTGGAGCCGCGCGAGTGCCCCGAGACCAGAACGGCAATGCGAATGGGCATCATTCACCCTCCCAGATAGCAACGGCGATGGCGAAGGTCGGCTCATGGGCGATGCTGACGTGTATCTTTCCGCCGTTCGCCCGCTGTGCCGCCTCGCCGTACAGGTTGACGTAGGGCTGACCAGAGGGGTGGTTCAGAATCTCCATATCGCGCCAGGGGACCTTGTGCCCCAGCGCCTTGATGATAGCCTCTTTCGCTGCGAACCGCCCCGCGAGGTGCTGAAGGAAGCTTTTTTTGCCCTGCTGGCAGTAGGCGTATTCGGCATCGGTCAGGATGCGATGGGGAAAGCGTGGGTGTCGCTCGCACACCTCAGCGATTCGCTGAAGCGCCACGATGTCGGTGCCCACGCCTTTCACTCGCCCAGTGATGTGCAACATGGATGGTTACTGTTTGCGTGGAGAGATAACCACGCGCCTTTCCGGTTCTTCCCCTTCGCTGTAGGTGTACACATCCGGGTCGTCCATCAGAGTATGATGGATGATACGGCGTTCAATAGCGTTCAGCGGGTCAAGCACCGCCTCTTCGCCGCGTTCCTTCACCTGTTTGGCAACCTCCAGCGCCATGCGCCGCAGTTTCTCGGCACGCTGTTTGCGGTAGTCGCCCACATCCAGAAGCACCCGGACGGTCTTATCATAGCGTTTATTGATGATGATGTTGAGTATGTACTGCAGGGCGTCCAGCTGCGGACCCGCGAACCGCTGGGCATCTCTACCGACCAGCTCCAGCTCCACGTAGCAGTCGTAGCTATCGCGCTTGATGGCTTTTACCGCCAGGCCGCTGGCACGAAGCGCAGCGTTGACCACCGCCATCGCCTTGCGTTCCGACTCTTCTGAGGGCGCCTGTCTGACAGCTCCCTTCAGCACCGCCCGAACGCGCGCGGGCGTGGATCCCAGCACCCCAAAAATGCCCCGGTTGCCTTCGTCCAGTATCTCCCATTCCACCTGCTCTTCGGTGGCGTTCAGTAATTGCAGGGCACGCTGCTTTGCTTCTTCAATGGTGCGCCCTGTTGCCTCCACGCTTTGTAACGGTGCGTTATCGGTCATCGGTGTCATCTCCTCCTTTCCCTCCCGGTTTTACCTTCTGCGGCGCGGCTTGCGGGTGTGATGGTTCTTGCCCGGGTTGCCACCGCTCGGTGTCGCAGCGGGTACCGGTTCTGGCGCTTTTGTCCCCTCCTCCACTGGCGCGGCGGGCTCTGCCTCAGGCTTCATGTAGCGCAACTGCTGGGCGGTCATCAGCACATTGGAAATGAACCAGTACAGCACAAACGCCGATGGAAAGTGCCAGGTGTACATCATGTAAAACATGAAGATGGTCATGAACAGCGAAGTCATCTTCATCTGTTCCGCCTGCGCCGGGTCGCTGACAGGGGTAAGCCGCTGGGTGACGTACAGGCTGATGGCGTAAAGGATGAGCAGCGGCAGGTCGTGCTGACCGAGGTTCGCCCCCACGATGCCCGGAAACTTCTCCGCCATCCACGGATTAATCCACAGGAAGAAGCCTTTGCTGAACTGATACTCGTACATGCGGATGGTGTAGTACAGGTAAATCAGGATGGGCATCTGAATGAGCATGGGCAGACAGCCGGCAGCGGGGTTCACCTTGTGCTGTTTGTACAGCTCCATAATCTTTTCGTTCAGCTCCTGCCCTTTGTAGCGCTCGCGCAGGCGTTTAACCTCGGGTTCCAGCTTCTTCATCTCGCGCATCGAGCGGAACCACGCCAGCCGAATCGGGGTCAGCAGAGCCATCACGATGAGCGTGAACAGCACAATCGCCACCCAGTAGCTCAGCCAGGGCTGTCTGCCCGTGAGCGCGACCAGAATATCCCAGAACCGATAGGCGGGATGGTTGCGGTTACGTGCGTCAATACGCTGAAGGATGGCATCGAGCCGCCGTTTGCCCTCGCCTTTCGCTACTTCGGTGCCGCGGAAATTGTTCTCCACCCGGCGGTAAGCCTCCACCGCCTTCTGCTCGAAGCTGTTGCGCTCTTTTTCATCTTTCGCTTTGGGCATTCGCAGTTCATACAGCTCCCCGATGCGCAGGGTGGCTTCCGCGGCGATTTCACCTGTGCGATACTGCTTGACCAGCTCCTCATAGATTTTGAGGGCGTCGTCATAACGCTCCATCCGGCGCATGTACAGCGCCGCCAGACGCAACTTCGCCTCGGCGGAAAGCGGGCTGGAGCCCGCCAGCTGAATCGCCTGTTGATACCGCTGTTCTGCCTCGGTGAACTTGTTCTGCCCCTCCAGTTGTTGCGCTTGCAGGAGCACCGCATCGGGTGATGGTTGCGGGGTTTGTGCCAGCACTGGCACCGCGAGCCACGACAGCAGAAGTAATAGTGCAAGTGGTAACTTTCTCAACGGAACTGACCTCTCCTGAGTATGACTGGTTTTTCGAGTTGCGTATCTCAACGACACCCTGAGCCGCCAAAAGTTCGACGGACTTTTCCTTCAGCCTGCCCTGTGCTGATGGCTTCTCTTCGGCTGGCGCGGAGGCACCGGGTCGTAACCGCCGGGCGAAAAGGGATGACAGCGCAGCACCCGCCGCAACCCTAACCACAGCCCAGCCAGCACGCCGTACTGCAGTATCGCCTGGGCGGTGTACTCCGAGCAGGTCGGGGTGAAACGGCACACAGGCGGGGTAAAGCGCGAGACGCGCTGATAGAGCCGAATAACACCGACCAGAACCCTTTGCATCCATGTCGGGCGTGGTGCATTCATCCTTCCCCACTCGCTTGCCAGACCCGTGCACTTTGAAACAGGCTCTGCATCTCCTGCAGGAGCTGGTGATAGTCCGCCTCATTCGCGTTTTTCCGGGCGACAATCACCGCATCAAAGCCGTTCTTCAAGTAGGGCAGACACTGCCGACATGCCGCCCGCAATCGCCGTTTCACCCGGTTGCGCACCACCGCCTGGCCAACCTTTTTGCCTACCACAAAGCCGAACCTGCGCCCGCTTGCCTGCGGGCGCACATACATGACAAGATGTGCCTGAGCGTACGCCCTGCCCTCGTTATAGCACGCAAGAAAGTCCTTGCGCCGGCGAAGACGCTCATGGCGGGGAAGCACAGGCTTTTCCTCGTCTTAGTGCTCTGGTCCGAAATGGCGGCAGGTATCCGATACCGTTAGCCGATGACGACCTTTCAAACGGCGCCGCTTCAGCACGTTACGCCCGTCTTTGGTGCGCATGCGGGCGCGAAAACCGTGCACCTTGCGCCGATGACGATTATTCGGTTGATAGGTACGTTTCATGCCTCTTGCTTTCCTCCGTCAACAGGGAATTATATCACAAACGCCTGCCCGCACGCAAGCGCACCCAGAACTCGCGATTGCCCTCCTCCCCGGCAACGGGGCACTCGAAGGCGTCCAGCACCTGCCAGCCTTCCCCCTCGCACCATCGCAGAAAATCGCTCAGTATCTGCTCCCGAACCTGCGGCGAGCGGAGCACGCCCTTTTTGGTCAGGTGAGGCGCCTCGAACTGCGGCTTCAACAGTGCCCACACCTCGCCGTCCGGGGCTAACCACTCTGGTAAGCGGGGCAGAACCTCGCGCAAGGAGACGAAAGAGACGTCCACCACCGCCAGCCTCACTCGCTCGGGAAGCGCAGACAGCGTGCGGGCATCCGTCCTCTCTAACGAGACCACACGTGCATCCTCACGCAGACGGGGGTGTAGCTGTCCATGCCCCGCTTCAATGGCGTATACCCGCGCGGCGCCGTGCTGGAGCAAACAGTCGGTAAACCCGCCCGTACACGCCCCCACATCGGCGCAGACCGCCCCGCGCACCAGGTCGCCCACCTGCCAGCGGACGATGGCGGACTCGAGTTTGAACCCACCACGCCCCACATAGCGGAGCTGCTTCTGTATCACTATTGGCGCACCTTCCGCTACAGAGGCAGACGGTTTCAGCACCGGCTTGCCGTTTACCAGCACCTCGCCTGCGCGGATCAGCTCCTGTGCCTTCTCGCGACTTTCTACCAGACCACGCTCCACCAGCACCTTATCCAGTCGCATGGGGTTTACTCCTGTGTGGCGATTTTCGCGTTTTGGTGCAGGAAAAAGGTATAATATGTTGCACGCCTCAGTAAAGACGCAGAAGGAGTATCTCGTGTTACAGCGAAACTGAGTATATCTGGCGTGCAGGAGACGACAGGAGGAAAGCATGAGACCGACGGAACGCTCCGCCGGACAACCGAACGATGCCAGGAGTCTGCTTCGGCAGGCTCAGGCGCTGGCGCAACAGGGAGATTACACCGCCGCGCTTGCCGCCATTCAGCGGGCGATGAAAAGCGGAGCGGACGAATACACCTGTTACCTGCAAATCGCCGCGGTAGAATGGCAGAGGCGCCGTACCGACGCTGCGATGCTGGCGCTTCAGCACGCCATCGAACTGCAACCCCATCGCACCGACGCCCGCGAGAAGATGGTAGAGCTGTACCTGGCGGCTGGAGAGGTGGATTCAGCCATCGAGCAGGCGCTTCAGGTGCTGCGCCAGGACCCCGATAACGTCACCGTGCGCTGGTCGCTGGTGCTGGCGTATCTGGACAAGGGCGACTGGGAATCTGCGGTGCGCACGCTGGACGACCTGATAGCCATTTCCCCCAACGAGCCGATATATCACTTCAATCAGGCGCAGGTGTTTCAGGAACTGGGGCAATGGGGACTGGCGCTTATCTCCTACGAGCGCGTGGTGGAAATCGGAACCGACCGGGACCTCGCCGAGCGCGCCCGCGAAGCCATTGAGATGCTGGAACGGATACAGATGGAACAGATTCTGACCCTCATCCTGGAGGACCCGCAGTTCAGGCGAGCACTGCAGGAGGATATGGAAGAGGCGCTGATCGAGCGTCATTTCGCGCTGAGCCGGTCAGGTATGGTGGTTCTGCGTGCCATCCTGCACCAGGCAAACGATGAAGATCTTCCATGGAAGCCGGTTCTCTACCACTGAACCATATCGCCCGTCTTCAGCAGACTACTCGTGAACGCACCCTGGTCATGGGCATTCTGAACGTCACGCCCGACTCGTTCTACGACGGCGGACGCTATGCCCAGCTGGAGCTGGCGGTTCAGCGCGCCCTGCAGATGGTGGAAGAGGGAGCGGACATCATCGATATCGGTGGCGAGAGCACCCGCCCGGGCAGTCAACCCGTGCCCGCGGAAGAAGAGCTGCGCCGGGTGCTGCCCGTGATCCAAGCCATACGCCAGCGTGTGGACGTGCCCATCTCCATTGACACCACGAAATCGCTTGTCGCAGAACAGGCACTGCAGGCGGGCGCGTGCATGGTGAACGACATCTCCGGGCTGGGCTTTGACCCGCGCATGGCGGAAGTGGTGGCGCGAACGGGCGCCCTGTGCTGTATCATGCACATTCAGGGCACGCCGCAGACCATGCAGAACAACCCGCAGTATGACGACGTGGTGCGCGACATCAGCGCATACTTTGAAGAGCGGCTGGCGCTGGCAGAGCGAGCAGGCATCCCCCGCGAGAAGGTGTGGCTGGACCCCGGCATCGGCTTCGGCAAGACGGTGGAGCACAACCTGCAGATACTGCGTCGCCTGCGCGAGTTCACCGCCTTTGGGCTGCCCATCCTGATAGGCGCATCGCGCAAGTCCTTCATCGGCAGGATTCTGGGCGACCTTCCCCCCGAAGAGCGTCTGGAGGGCACGGCAGCGACGGTCGCCGTTGCCATCATGAATGGAGCGAACGCTGTGCGCGTGCACGATGTCCGGGCGATGGTGCGCGTGGCGCGGATGGTGGATGCGGTATTACGGGTATCTGGTTGAGAGTGGGGAGGGATACCCCTCCCCACTGTTCACGATGTCATGTGCTAAGGCGAGCAGTTCGCGGGGTCCTCGTAGGCATAGCTGGGTGGTGCAGCCGCATAGAAGTTTTCTGGCTTGAGCGTGGCACGTCGGTACCACTTCGCATGTCCATCTGCAAAACAGAAATTGGCACCGTCGTTGTGTCTCCAGTTGACCGCCCACGCCTGCTGCCCTCGCGAGGTAATATACGACTGATTGGCATCGAATCGCTGCTGACAGCGAATGGACGCCCAATCCGGGAAGCCCCCACCGATGTCGTTGTGATGCCAGGGGTTCATGGTATCAGCGGAACGCACTACGCTTCCGTCACCATTCCAATCAAGCACCCCGGTTTCACCGACGATAATCAGGTCAGCAGGGCGGTCTACCGCTCCCAGCGAAACACCCCATCCGACATGCCAGTTGCCTGCCAGGTTCGGACCGGCTGTGCACGCACTCATGTCGGGCGGATTGACCCTGGGACCACTGGGGCACTGGTAAACACCGCTGTTCTTGACGTAAGGATACAGGCGTCCTGCCCAGCCAAGACACCATCCGTCATCTGGGAACCGCCATAGCAACAGCGTGGTCTCATCATAGTCCTGTGCATACATTGCCATAGCAGTTGCCATCTGCTTGGTGTTGGACAGACAGGCAGTCTGCCGTGCTTTTTCACGCGCCTGAGCAAAGACAGGGAACAGAATCGCCGCCAGTATCGCGATAATCGCGATGACGACGAGCAGTTCAATCAACGTGAACGCTCTGCGTGACATTTCTCATACCTCCTGAGTGTTTTTATGATTAGCGCAGGATGATTCTCGCACCACCAGTTGAGGAGAGAGCAGTATATGACGCACCAGGGCGCTATTCCGCTGCTCTATTCGTTCAAACAGCAGTTTCGCCGCCTGCTCTCCTATCTCCACCATCGGTTGAGCGACGGTGGTCAGTGGTGGAGAAACATACGCGCTTGTATCCTGATTATCAAACCCAACAACCGCGACGTCCTCGGGGATGCGCAGTCCATGCGCCTGAATCGCGCGCATCGCGCCGTAGGCAAGGTCATCGTTAACCGCAAACACCGCGTCGAACCTGCTCCCGTTCTTCAGAAACTGGTCCACCACATCGTAAGCGTATCGCTCTTCGGGCAGGATATCCGGCATACCGGGACCCAGCTCCAGAGCCTCTTCGATACCCGCTTCGCGCAGAGCACGCCGATAGCCGTTGAAGCGCTGGATGACCGATGTTGCCCGTCGCTCACGCGAAGCGGTGCTCACAAAAGCGATACGGCGCCGCCCCATATCCAGCAGATGCTTGGTAGCGATATACCCGCCCTCTTCGTTGTTGGTTCCCACAAAACTCACCGGCAGGCTGGGTATATACCGGTCAATAAACACCAGCGGTATCTGCATCTCAAGCACCTGCTGGAAGAGGTCCAGGTTCTCCTGGGGGTCGCAGGGCGCCACAATCAGCCCATCTACCCGCTTGTCTATCAACATTTCAATGACGCTTCTCTCGCGCTCAGGGTACCCATCCGAGTGGGCAATCAGCACGCCATGCTGTTTCGGATACGCTACCTTGTCGATACCCTCCAGAACATGGGCGTAAAACCAGCCCGTCAGTCCCACAGTGACCACGCCGATAGTGGCGGTACGCCGTGTCCTGAGACTGCGCGCTACCAGGTTGGGGCGATACCCCAGGCTCCGCGCCACCTCCAGAATACGCTGGCGGGTAGCGGGGTGGATTCTGCCCGTGTTGTGCAGAGCACGGTAGACGGTGGTTTTGGATACTCCCACCTGCTGTGCAATTGTGTCCATATTTGCTTGATGACGTCGCATGACCGTTGTGAACTCACCTCCTTTACATAATCCAAGGGGTCTTCCGTTTTATTTCCATAGGAAGACCCCCTGTCCTGCCCTTAGCGTGAATTCTGCTGCTCCCATATTTGCTTCGAGCGCTGGATCGCCTCCAGCACTTCGGGCGGCGGTTTCTGAATACCGGGCGGCGGTGGGTTCTTGGGGCGTGTTGACCACCAGCCGTAGGCAATCAGCACCACCAACAGCACGACGATGACGCCAATGGCAACTGCGGGGCTCAGTTCACGCTGCCAGAATGGGCGTTTCATGCTCGTTCTCCTCACAGCGGAGCAGCACGCTCGTTGTAGTCCAGCGTATCCCCGTTCTGGAACTTGGCGTGACCATCAGCATAGACAGCGTTCTTGCGAGCGATGCCTGCCGAGGGGCTCTCCATGTGATAGTATACCAAATCGCCCATCACCGGTTTCTGCGCGGGGTTCGTCACCGCTGCCAGTGCGCGACTATCGCCCGAATGGTAACCGGAGCAGGAATTGGCATCGGTGATGATGTAAATGGATAGCCCGTTATCGCAGCGTGTGGTGCCGTTGTTACACAATGGAGGCATCCAGCAGAACATCGCCGCAGGCTTGGCGTAGTACTCGTAGCTGGTCATGCCTGTCCAGGGCTGGCTCCACATGTTGGGAACACTAATGCCCCACCACGTCAGCGGCGCACCGTCGTCGCTGGGGCAGGCGAAAATGCCCATGTTCTTGACGTAAGGGCGCAACCGATACACGATGCCGCCGGGGTGCGAGGCGGGGTTATCGTGCTCTGCCTGCCACTCCCACCATTCCCAGCTGCCCGAATTGGGGAACTTCTCGTCGTAGTCGTTGGCATACATCAGCACAGCCAGCCCCAGTTGCTTCATATTGGACAGGCAGCTTGTCTGGCGAGCCTTCTCGCGCGCCTGCGCGAACACCGGGAACAGGATGGCTGCCAGTATCGCGATAATCGCGATGACAACAAGCAGCTCAATCAGGGTAAATGCTCGTCGCATAAGATGAAACCTCCTTTGCGAAATCGGTTACTCAACTCTATTCTATATGGAGTATAAGGAAATGTCAAGATGTTTGGGGGTTTTGCGAAAAAAAATGAGGGAAAAACCCGTAATTTCACGGATTACAAAAGTATCCTTGCGTAATGGGTTGCGCGATGATAGTGATGGCTTTTTGTTATGCGGGCTGTGCCAGCACCTGCCGGTACGCCTCTGCATGTTGGGCATCCCAGCAGGCGATAAGAACCCGCTTCACGCGCTGTGCATTGCGCTGAACCACAGACAGGATCAGCCGGGCACAGTCGGTGGCTTCCCAGCCCACCAGCTGGTCCGTGAAGTCCGGTATCAACACCTGCCGACATCCAAGCTCCTCACATCTGGTCAGCGCACGCTCCAGTGCTGTGTCCAGCAGTTCACGGGTGGCAATCTGAAACTCGTTCAGGATGTTGACGTGCACGATGTGCCTAACGCGGAGCATCCCTCCCCCTGTGACCACCACGCCTCCAGGCGCCACAGGAGCATACCGACGTGCCTCGTCCTCTACCATGTCGCCCGCCTCATCGCGCACCCGTTTCGCCACTCGTGCCCCCATCCACAGCAGGCGGTTAGAAGGCACTATCAGCGCGTCCGCCCGGAGCTGGCGCAGGTAGCGCACCTGATACAGCTCCACCGTGCACTGTCCCACAGAGGTTCGCAACAACGGCTTAGGCGCAAGCGCAAAGAGCATCTTTCCCCTCCTGTCCAATGTTACCGACAAACTACATCCAGTCCGAGATTCGCTCGAATACCGCCTCGGCGGTGTAAGCATCCACCCGCCGCCAGCACGACGCACCACGCGAAGCGCGTTCGGCATCTTCTAAACGTTTGTAGCGCAGGCGCACGGTCAGCGGCGACTGGAACCGGAACACCTGCATCTCCGACAGACGGCTGACCGCCCGCCTGACTCCTTCTTCAATATCGCGCTCTGCACGTCGGGGATGCTTGCTCAGCGCGGCGTTCCAGCCAAAGGCACGCTTCGTTTCCACCGTCTCCACCCACGGCAGGAAGCGACGCGCCTCTGCCACACATTTATCATCCCCGCTCACAAAGATGACGGGCACGTTCCTTTCACCGGCGGAAGCCGCGTCAATGGCAATCTCACCCACCTGCTCGCCGTTTACTTCCATCCACTGATACGCCTTAGAGCTGTAGGAGTGAGCCAGCACCGCATCTGGAGTGTTGTCCATCGCATGATAGCCGATGAACAGAACGCCTGAAAACGTCTCGTCCACTCCCGGAAAGCGGCGATTGAAGCCCGACCCAAGCGCAACCAGCACGCGCTCGTCCAGTTCGTCATAGGGCAGGTTGACCCCGCCGCCGTGTGCGTCCCACACAATCACCTCTTCCGCGCCCATCTGGAACAGCGCACGGACAGCGGCATTGGCTTCGCGCACAGCCTGCCGGCAGGCAAAGGCGTAGTTGGGCGAATCGGTCAGCGTGCCACCCGGCACGCCCACCACGCAGGCAAGCCCCTCACAGTCCACTGACACCAGAAAACGCATCGAGTCTCTTCTCCCACAGAGATATTCTTAGGACACCCTGATTCTATTTTGAAGCCAGCACATGAGAAACCTGCCCTTGTATCGTGTTTGAGTAGGGCAAGCACAGGCACGAGGGTTGTGTATCTATAACATTCTTTATATTTTTACTTGTTTTCTGTCAAAGCATTATACATTTATTGACTTTTCATGCTTGAAAATATATAATAGAGTAAAAACATCAAACCCTAATGTAAGGGGGTATGTCTCGATGAAAGAATCACTCAAAGCCTGCTTCTGCCTTTGGGTGGTTGCCATGGGTGTGCTTCTGCTGAGCAGTCCCCGTGTCTACGCTGTCAACCTGATTGTCAACGGGGATTTCGAACTGGGCAACGTTGGTTTCACATCAGGTTACACGTATGACGCCAGTCCTCCTATTCAGGGATCGGATTGCTATGCTATCGGCACTAACCCCAGCACGTGGAACCCTGGCTGGTGGTCCAGTTTTGGCGACCATACCACGGGCTCTGGCAAAATGTTGATTGCAGACGGTCACAGGTCACCAAATCAAACTCTCTGGCAGCAAACGGTTCATGTTGCTCCGAACACATCCTACTATTTTTCCTACTGGGCTGCCAGTTCATATTATTACAGCCCTGCGGTGTTGCGCACCACCATTAACGGTGTGCAAATTGGTGGAGACTTCCAATTGCCGTCTCAAACCGGGCAGTGGACGCAGTTTCAGGTGGTGTGGAACTCCGGGTCGGCAACGTCCGCAACCATTCGGCTGGTGGACATCAACACCAATGGGTTTGGCAACGATTTTGTGCTGGATGACCTCAGCATGCAGGCGATACCAGAGCCGGGTACGATGTGGCTGTTCGCCACTGGTGTTGCGGCAATGGCTCTGCGCCCCAGGAAGAAAGGGTAGTCTTCCGCTGAGTTAAGCAGCACAGGGGGACGGCCAGAGGGGGTCTGTCCCCCTGTTTATGTCTCCTCTACCGCTCCTTTCATTTCTCTACGGTCAATTTTTGCACTACATGGAAGGAATCCCGTGCACTACGGCGAATAGCGAAAGCACAGCGAGAAAGCCTGTCTGGGAGGACGAAGAATGGGACGAGCATCTCCCCTATCCCCTGCCCCACAGTGGCAGGCACCACAGCAGAACGAAGGCTTAACCCTTCGGTTGAAGGTCATCACGCCCCTGTTTGGCGGCGGGTATGAACCCCGCGAGGTAGACCCCGTGTGCATCATTCGCCCCGCGACCATCCGTGGTCACCTGCGCTTCTGGTGGCGTGCGCTGTATGGTGGACAGTACGCCTCCTCCGAAGCGCTGTTCAGAGCGGAAAGCGCATTGTGGGGCGCGGCGGCAGTTCAACAAAGCAGTACGGCAGAGGATAAAAAGGAGCCGTCGATCGGCAAAGTGGCAATTCGTGTCACGGTAACCAATAAAGGCAAGCCTCAGAAATGTGCCGACTACGTGAAGGATCAAGCAAGTGGACGCTACCGTTCGGTGCCGAAATTCGCAGCCAACTATCCCCCGTATGCCTTATATCCGTTTCAAGGACAGCTAGAAAAAGGTGGCAGGCAAGTAAAAGACGAGCCAGCCTCCGCGAGAGAAGGGGTTGAATTTGAAATTACTCTCATCTGCTCAAAAGACCTTTCCGAAGAATCATATAAGCAGGTTTTATCCGCGATCGCGGCATGGGTTCGCTACGGGGGCATTGGAGCGCGCACACGCCGCGGGTGCGGTAGTTTGGAATTGGTATCATCAGAGCCCCTACCGCTAAAAGCGGGAAGCGCTCCAAATACCTCAAATATTCCCCTGCTGCCTGGTGCACGCCTCGTCATAGGAAATCCCACATCAGATCCACTGCAAGCATGGAGACAGGCAGTGGAGATTTACCGGGATTTCCGGCAATCGGTTCCGTTTGCTCGTAACCCTGGAACGGTTCCCGGGCGTCCCGGGCGGTCCAAGTACCCGGAACCAGACAGTATCCGCCGAAAAACCGGAAATCACGCATCACAACATCCGCCTACTCATCCCGTACAGTCAGGGTTCCCCAGAGCAGACCTGGGGCTTCCCATCGTTTTTCACTTCAAGGACAAAGGGGATCCCCCTGACAGCAGACTACAGGGCTTTGAACAAGGACGGCTCCGAATGGCATCTCCAGTCATTACAAAGGCTATTGCCGACGGTGCAGGCGAGTACCGACCTATGGTGATGGTGCTGAACGCCCCTCACGCGTGGGACATGGATAACCTGCACCTAGTTGTCAACCGCAACAATAACTCTCAGGTACTCACCGTTATACCCGCGGAAGTACAGTTGAACTACTCTGAACTAAAGAAGATCGCGCCTTTGAGCGGCAAGCCAATTCGCGAGGCTCTCTTGGATTTCGTGGCGAGTAAATGGGGTGCCAAAGTGGAGGAATGGAAACCATGACCGAGTACCTCTTCTCTATCTCTGTAGGACCTGTGCAGGAGTTCATCGCCGCGGCGCGACGCACCGCCGACCTGCAGGCTGGATCTCAACTGCTCCAGAAGATGGCGAGATACATCGCCGAGCAGATCGACGCACGCGGCGGTCAACTTATTTTTCCAGCAAGCAAAGACACGCCGGGACCGAACAAAGTGGTTGCCCAAATCGCCACCGATGACCCCGCGAAGCTGGCTGAAGAGCTGCGCGAAGCAACCGTCCAGTGGCTGTACGCGCAATGGCAGTCGGTACAACAACAGCTCAGCGTGCCCATAGACGCCCATCTGGCGGAAGAGCAGGTGAAAAACTTTCTGGAGTTCTATACAGCGTGGGTTCCCTGCAACGGGGATTACGTGCAGGAGCGGGAGCAGGTGGAGCTTTTGCTGGCTGGGCGCAAAGCCCTGCGCGATTTTCGCCAGGTGCCTCCCCGCCCGGGACGCTGGAAAAGCCCTTTAGACCCTTCGCGCGATTGTGTGCTGCAACTATCAGGAACGCAAATCCCTGCCCAGGCGGAGGGTCCGCCCCTTTACCTGAAACGCACCGAGTTTTTGGACGCTATCTCCATCATGAAGCGCGTACAGGGCGCGAATCAGCAAGGGAAAAAAGTTCCTTCCACCTCGCGGATGGCGGCGGAAGCGATACTGCCCATCGCTAGACGAAACAAGCCCCACGCAGTGGAGGAGCTGGAATCCATCGCTGAAAACGCACCCGGTGCACTGGACATCGGTGACCTGATGTTCCCCACGCGCGTGCAGGAGGAGATAGAAACCGCCGACAAGCACCTGCGCGAGTACCTGCAGGCGCGGCTGGACATCATTGATAACCTGCGCCGCGAGATTCTCAGCAGTCTCACGCCAGCTCTGCATGAATGTCCATCCTATTACGCAATCCTTGTCGCCGATGGCGACCGCATGGGCAGGCTCATCAGGAAGCAAAAGACACCTGACGATCACCGCCGGCTGTCCGAGAAGCTCGCCCATTTCGCGCAAGAGGTGGAGCGTATCGTAGAGGCTCATAACGGCTATCTGGTATACGCGGGAGGCGATGACCTGCTGGCGATGCTGCCAGTCAATACCGTTCTTTCCTGTGCCAACGAGCTGGCAAAAACTTTCTCTCAGCAGATTGAAGGAGGCACGCTGTCTGCTGGAGTCAGCATCGTACACCGTATGGAGATGCTTCAGGATGCTCTGCAGTGGGCGCGGGAAGCGGAACATCATGCCAAGACCTGCCGCGACGCTCTGGCAGTCGCCCTGCACACGCGCGGGGGTGCGCCTGTGACGGTTGTGACCTCGCGCGAGAAGGACTCCAATATGGAGAGCTGGACGCGGCGCGAGAAGGACTCCAATATGGAGAGCTGGACGCGCTGGATAAAGGCGTTTCGGCAGGGTCTGACGCACGGCTTCCCGTACGAACTACTTTATCTGGCGCGCGAGGCTGAGAACGCTAATCTGAGCATCCCCAGCGTTCACGCAGAGGCAATGCGCATTTTCGAACGCAAACAGCACAGGGAAACAGACGCACACAGTGGGACGATTCGCCAATGGCTGGAGGACGAGTTGAAAGCGATTAAAACCGCTGACCACTTACGCAGATTAACTGGCGCTGAACCTGCCCGCTGTTCTCCCGAGCTGAACGCGATTGCAGCCGCCGACCACTTACGCAGGTTTGCTCAGCGGTTGATTATCGCCCGGTTTCTGGCGGGCTATCCTAACGGGGAGGTGCACGTATGAACGAGCACATTGTACGCATCCGCGGTATTGACCCGTTGCTGTTCCGCGACGGACGCCCTTTCGCCGCTGAGGTGGGCGCGCTATTTGCCCGGACGTTACCCTGTCCCTACCCTGCCACCGTCACGGGGTTCGTGCGCACTTTTATCGGTAACCAGCTGGGGGTCAACTGGGACAACAAAACGGATATCCAGCGTGTGCTGAGGACAATCGTGCACGCTCCTATCCTCGAGCGCAACAACACACCTGTATTCCCCGCGCCAGCGGATGCGGTGGTATACCATGACGAGCAGAGCTGTTCTCACAAAACGATGGCTCTCCGTCCCATCCAGGAGCTCCCGGCAGGCGCAGGCTGTGACCTTCCCAAGCACCTCCTGCCTTTGCGGGTGACGGAAGAGGTGAAACCGTCACCGGGATACACGCTATGGAGCCAGGCTGACCTCTTTCGCTGGTTAGAAAACCCCACTGGTGAGGGGTTCGCTGTACCTGAGCCAATAGACCGTATGGAGGTGGAGGAGCGGACGCATGTATGCATCAGCGAGGGAGGCACCAGCGAAGAGGGCAAGCTGTTCAGTGCACAGTTCCTGTCGTTCGAGCGGTATCGCTGGGGCAAAGACCGGGCGCACCGTGAGGAGTGGGCACTGCTGGCGCGAGTGGTGACGGAAGAAGCCGTTAAACTGGAGGGTGTAGGGCTTCTTGGTGGAGAAAAGCGGCTTGCCGCGCTGGAGACGGTCTCTGCCGACGCCTGGCCCTCCTGCCCGGATAGCCTTCAGCGCGCCCTGCAGGGGGCGAAGCGGGTGCGGATGGTACTGGCAACCCCAGCCATTTTCCAGAACGGCTGGAAACCGGGCTGGCTGAACGGTAAACTGGAAGGAAGTCCGCCCTCAGCGAATGGGCTCACGTTGAAGCTGATTTCGGCGGCGGTAAGGCGACGCGAGGCGGTCAGTGGATGGAGTTACCGGGCTGACCGACCACAGCCCAAACCTACACGCCTGCTTGCGCCCGCGGGTTCGGTTTATTTCTTTGAAGTGTTGAGCGGCGACCCTTCCGTCTTGGGCATACAGGCATGGTTGCAACCGGTCAGCGACGATGAACACGATTGCCGGGACGGATTCGGTCTCGCATTATGGGGAATCTGGTAAAGAGGAGGAATAAACAATGAGTCATTCGCCAAGAGCCAAAGCCATCTATCTGCACGCACTCACACCGGTACATTCGGGAACCGGGCAGGCGGTGGCGGTGGTGGACCTGCCCATCGCACGCGAAAAAGCCACCGGCTGGCCCATCATCCCTGCCAGCAGTCTGAAAGGCGTTCTGCGCGACGCTCTGGAAACCCCCGAGAACAAAGCATGGATTGCGAGAGCCTTCGGTAAGGACGTGCGCGATGGCGGCGAGATGGAAGCAGGCGCCCTGTGCTTCACCGACCAGCGCATCCTGTGTCTGGCGGTACGCAGCTTCTACGGAACCTTTGCCTACGCGACCTGCCCGCTGGTGCTCGGTCGATTCGTGCGCGATATGCGGGCATTTGGATTAGAGCCGCCGTTCACCCAGATACCCGCTGTTGCCGGCTCGGGGAATGAACTTCAGGCACTGGTCACGCAGAAGTCGGATCTGGCACGCAACGGCAAGGTGTATCTGGAGGACATAGACCTTACGGCACGCCCAGATTCGGACACCGAACAGATTGCCAGTGGGATAGCCGGCGTCCTTTTTGCCGATAGACCCGAGGCGTTCACGACGCGGTTTGTCATTGTCTCCGATGAGGTCTTCAACTTCCTGAGCGAAACAGCGATAGAGGTTGCCGCGCGCGTGCGTCTGGAAGACGATACCAAGACGGTGAAGAAAGGCGCACTGTGGTACGAGGAAGCAGTGCCTGCCGAAAGCATCTTCGCGGGCGCGGTGATGGTCGCCGACTTCTACAAGGAAGATGCTGGCTCCCTCTGGGAACCATTCCAGCCGAGCCTGGTGCAGATTGGTGGCGATTCCAGCGTCGGGCGCGGCTTGTGCAGGGTGGTGACGAAATGAAAACGCGAGCACAGCAGGATATGGAACTCGCCGAGAAACTGGTGCGGGAGGTAGAACAGCAAAAAAAGGAAGTTCGCGACATCTACGGAGGGCTATGTCATTCGTTCCCTGTAATGGTGCGCACCTGCGGGTTGTGTCAGGCGCTGGCGTTCTCCAAAGCGAAGGCGGAAGGGGGTAAGGACGACCGCGCCAGAGCACACAGCCTCCTGCTGAACCACATTCAGCATTTACTGAACGTGCAGGGTGACCTTCTGCAAGTGGTGCGCGACGCCTCCGCCAGCGAGTATATGCTCTACACACGGCGAGTGCTCAGCGCGTGGATTTACTTCAAGCGGTTCGCCGAATCCATTCTGAAAGTCTCCAGCGCAGGGGAAGGAGGAGAGTAGCTATGAATATCGAGGCGCGGCGCAGAGCAATCAGTAGCCTTAATCTTAAAGAGGCTCAGCACGCAGGGCTTGTGCTCCACCGTTATCTCAGCAAGCATGACGACACCCACGAGGGGGCGAAAGACCTGTACACTCAGGCACAGAACAGCGCGGCTTCCCCTGTGTACGCATACGCCTTCGCCCGCTGGAAGGAGCACCTGCAAAAGCTGGGCAATACGCGCCTCTTCGCGGCGACAGCCTCATCTCCCATCGCCGTCGGGCTGGGCAACGAGAGCGTGCTGGAGGTAGGCTTGACCGTTCACCACACTTACGGAATGCCCATTATCCCCGGCTCCGCGCTCAAAGGGCTGTGTCGGCGTGGCGCCGCTCGCCTGCAGGACGAGGGAAAAATCACCCGGGAGCAGTTTGAGGTACTGTTCGGTTACTCTAATGGTGATGGGGACGCCTCGGCAGGGTACATCACCTTCTGGGATGCCTGGTACGACCCTGAATCAGTGGAAGGCAAGCCTTTCCATCGCGACGTGATTACCGTGCATCACCCCGACTACTACTCCAGCAGAGGCGCAAACGCATTCCCAACTGACTTCGACGACCCGAACCCGGTGCCTTTTCTGGTGGTGAAGCCCGGTGCACGCTTCCTGTTCGCCCTGACTGTCCCCGACCAGGCGTGGGGAGCATTTGCCGAGAACCTGTTGAAGTGGTGTCTGCAGTATCTGGGCGTGGGCGCCAAGACCAACGCAGGTTACGGCTTCTTCCGTACAGACGAACCAAAACAACCCACCGAGCCGGCAAAACAGAGCACTGCCGCACAAACCATACTGCCTCCTTCTACGGGGCGTGAAGTCTGGCAGAGTGTAACCGTCAGTTACAACCCGGGTCAGCGCGTGCTTCAGGTTCAGCGTCAGCATCAGGGGCAAACGCAGGGCGCATCCGCCGATGCCCAGCGCACCCAGCAACTGCTCAACAGCCTTTCCGCTTCCGCTCGCGAAAAGCTAACCACCGGCAAAAGGAGACTGCTGGCAGATGTGGAGATTGAAGTAAGCGGCAACCGGCGAACCATTGTCAAAATCATCCCGAAGGAGTGACAGAGCGATGAAGTTGATTACGTCGCTGGGAACCAACACTTACAAAGAAGCAACCTATGTCTGGGGAGAGAAGCAATGCAGGACGAATATGTTCACCGATGCAGTGGTGAAGTGGCTCAAGCCCCAGACGGTGCTTGTTTTGCTGACCAAGGAAGCGGAAGACACGAACTGGCCCATTCTTCGCGAGAAATTGAACCGTCACCGAGTCGCAGTGCAAACCCTGCGCATCCCCGATGGACGGAACGAGGCAGAGGTCTGGGAAATCTTCGACGCGGTTACTCAGCAGATACATGAGGAAGAGCGACTGGTTATCGACATCACCCATGCTTTTCGCTCCCTGCAGTTCGTGCTGTTCGTAGTCAGTGCCTTCCTGCGGGCGGTGAAGCGTGTGGAGATCCAACACGTACTCTACGGCTTACACCAGCAAGGGCAATCATCGGATACCCCCTCCCCTGTTATGGACCTGCGCCTGATGCTTGACCTGCTGGACTGGATGGAAGGGGTACGGCGATTTCAGGAACTGGGCGACGCCCGTTTCATCGGAGAGACCCTGCAGAGAACGCAGGACGATATCTATCGTAAAGACGCAACGACAGAGGGGTCCAAACCCACCACACTCAAGACCGCTGGAAAGGAACTGCTGGCATTATCAGACAGTCTACAGGCTCTGCGCGTTGTGGATGTGATGCGCTCTGCCAGGAAGCTGGTGAGCATCACGGAAAAAGCGATACATGAGGCTCAAATCTGGGTAAAGCCATTTGCTCTGCTGATAGACCGGGTAAGGCAGATGGCGGTCCAGCTGGCACATGAAAAGCCTGACGAACTGAACTTTGACACTCTCGAAAAGCAGATGCATACTGTTCGCGCTCTGGTACAGTACAGGCAATTTGTGCAGGCTTTGCTTCTACAAAGGGAATGGCTGCTCAACTACGTGATGTGGCGGATTAACAGGGAAAAAAACTGGCTTCATCATGATTCGCGTAGAGAGGTTGAAAATTTCCTGAACCAGGGCGTTAAAGCCGTCGAGGACAAACAAGACCCTAACCTCTCTGCTCTGGACAAGTACATGGGACAGGACGAAATCCGAGACGTTGTGCAGCTATGGTCGAAGATAGTAGACCCGCGCAACGACTTTGCACACTGCGGAATGCGACAACATACCCAAACTCCAGATGATCTTCGGCAAAAAGCAACCGAATTTGCTCAACAGTTAAAAAACTTGCTGGAGAGCGCAAAAGCACAATTTTGACTTTTCACCGGCAACGCATTATCTTTGCTCCATTCGTCGGCGAGGATAGGGCAGTAATCTAAACAGGAGGACATACCATGCGTCGTAACATTGTTATTTTGTGTTTGTTCGCTCTGCTGGCAATCAATGGCTGGGCAGGGGGCGAACAGGTGACCATCTATCGGGATGAGTGGGGTGTGCCCCATATCTACGCCCGCACGGAGGAGGCGGCTGCCTACGGACTGGGCTGGGCGCAGGCAGAAGACCGTCTGGAGCAGTTGCTGAAAAACTACCGACTGGCGGCAGGCACGATGGCGGAAGCCTTCGGCGAGCAGTGGGTGGAACACGACTGGCAGCAGCGCTTCGTGGGGCATGAGGAGGTCTCGCGCCGCCGCTATCGCGAACTGCCCGCCAAAATCCGCGCCGTCATCGAGGCGTACCAGCAGGGCGTGAAAGACTACATGAAAAAGCATCCCGAGCAGGTTCCCGCCTGGGCGCCGAAGATAGAACCGTGGCAGGTGGTGGCGCTGGGGCGCTACATCATCTTCAACTGGCCCATGGGGCGAGCGATGGCGGAACTCCAGCGACGCGGCGAGGTGCAACTGCCCTTCAGCTCCAACGAGTGGGCTGTGCGTCCCGAACGTACCGCTGACGGTTGCGCCATCCTGCTGATTGACCCGCATATCCCCTGGGACAACGAGTTTCGCTTCTACGAGTTCCGCCTGCATGGGGGCGAACTGCACCTGTCGGGCTTCGGACCGCTGGGCGCACCCCTGCTGGGGCTGGGGCACAACCGCTATCTTGGCTGGGCAGCGACCACCGGCGGTCCCGATACCACCGACATCTACGTGGAAGAGGTGAACCCAAACAACCCTCTGCAGTACCGCTACGAGGGCAAGTGGCGCAATATGCGGGTGCGGAAGGTGCGCATCAACGTCGCTGGTAAGCCGCCCGTGGAACGAGAGATACACTACACCCACCACGGACCCATCATGCTTCGCGAGGGCAATCGCGCCTACGCGGTGAAAACCCCTTACCTGAACGAAGTGGGCTTCGTGGTGCAGCTTTACCGAATGGCGAGCGCCCGCAACCTGAAAGAGTTCCAGCAGGCGATGGCGATGAACCAGTTTATGGAGCAGAACATCATGTATGCCGATGTGGAGGGCAACATCTTCTACGTGCGCACCGGTCGCGTGCCCATCCGCCCCAAAGGGTACGACTTCAGCAAGCCGGTGCCGGGCAACACCCGCACCACCGAATGGCTGGGCATCCACCCGATGAAAGACCTGGTGCAACTGCTCAATCCATCGCGAGGCTATATGCAGAACTGCAACATCGGTCCCGACAACATGCTGGTCAACTCTCCCCTCACGGCAGATAAGTACCCCGAGTACATCTACGGCGCACGCCCCAACGAGAACAACTCGCGCGGCAGGCGAGCGGTGTACCTGCTGGAAAACACCCCGCGCATGACGCTGGCACAGGCAATCGCCATCGCTCTGGACACACACGCCGATATGGCGGAACAGTGGAAGCAGGCGCTGGCAGATGCGGTCTCCCATGCACCGGGCGGCACCACCCAGCCGCTGAGCAAGGCTATTACCATCCTGCAGGAGTGGAACGGCTACATGGACGCCGACAGCGTGGGCGCAACGCTGTTTCGCTTCTGGCGCGAAGCCATCAAGCGCTATTCCCCACCCATTGACCCCGAAAGCGTGCGCGAGGGCAAGCCTCTGAACGATGCTCAGCGCGAGGCGTTACTCAAGGCGCTTGGGGAGGCGGTGCAGGAGATTCAGCGTCGCTACGGTCGGCTGGAGGTGCCCTGGGGCGAGATACACCGTGTAAGGCGCGGCGGCAGGTCGTGGCCCATCTCCGGCGGCGAAACGGGCGGCGGGCAGACTCTGCGTGCCGTTGGCTCTCGCATGGAGGCAGATGGCATCTTCTACGGCTACACCGGTCAGAACTGGACACAGGTGGTGCTTTTCCGAAAAGGCGCGGTTCAGTCGTTCAGCGCAACTCCCTACGGACAGAGCGACCGCCCCGATTCGCCCCACTACACCGACCAGGCGGAGAAGCTGTTCAGCAAGAGCAGGCTGAAACCTACCTGGTTCGAGCGGGAGTGGCTGGAGGGGCACATCAAGTCCACCACCGTGCTGACATTTGGCAGGTAAGCTGAGGGGCGCGTTACCGCGCCCCTTTTTTGATATTCACAGCAGCTCTGCCCGTCCAGAACCGCCCCCTGCAGGCATCTTCCCTCTAACCCGAAAGGATAGTAAAATAGAGCTGCGAGGAGAGGGCACATAAGGAGGCAAACGATGGACTGGGCGGACATTCAGCAACGCATCGCAAGGGGGGAAAGTCTACACACAGAGTTCAAACAGACGATGGTCCATGCAGACGATTTGGCTGCGGAGCTGGTTGCCTTTGCGAATACCGAAGGCGGATGGCTTATTTTCGGCGTCGGTGATGACCGGCAAATCGTTGGGGTGGAGTCCCCCGATGAACTGGCAAGGCGAATTGATCAGGTCGCGTATCAGAACTGCGAACCACCTCTGACCATCGCTCAGGAGGCGGTGCCAACCCCCGATGGCAAAACCCTGCTTGTGGTCCGCGTGCCTAAAGGAGAGCTGCGCCCTTACCGAACGCGACGAGGCGATTATTTCGTTCGTACGACCAGCGGCAAGCGACGGGCTTCACGCCAGGAGCTCTTGCGTTTGTTCCAGTCTGCCGAAAGCCTCCATTACGAGGAGACCATCCTCCTGCAAGCTACCTTAAAGGACATCGATTTATGGGCATTTGGCGCCTTTCAAAGGCAGGTGTTGGGAAACATCGAAGCAGACGACCAGCAACTCTTAATCCGCTGGCGACTGGTGCGAGAGTACGAGGGGCAATATCATCCCACAGTCGCGGCGATTCTGCTCTTCGGTCGTGACCCTCAACAGTTCTTGCCCCACGCCTATATCACCGCAGCGCGCATACCTGGCACCGACCTCGCAGAAGAGCCTTCCGACCGAGAACGTATCGAAGGGACCCTGTTCCACATGCTGAAGGATTGCACCCGCTTCTTGAACATCCACCTGAAAACGCGCCATCGCATTCGTGGATTCGAACCCGAACAATATCCTGAACTGCCAGAGGTTTCCCTGAGGGAGTTTTTAGTGAACGCCCTCGTACATCGCGACTACACTGTATCGGCGCCCATACGCCTGTTTATTCTAGATGACCGCGTAGAAGTGCGAAGCCCGGGCGGCTTACCGAACACTGTAACAGTGGACATGCTCAAAGCAGGAATGGCTCATGTCCTCCGCAATCCCCTCATCTACAGTGCGTTCCTGCGAGCGGGGATGGTAACGGACACAGGCAGTGGCGTTCGCCGGGCAATCCAGCGGGTCAAAGAGGCTGTGGGACGAGAGCCTGAAATCGTGGAGCAGGGCAACGAGCTGGTGGTGATTATTCCAAGAGATGTATCGGAGGATTAGGGAGATTTGCGTCGTCGCATCCAACCATCCAGCCCTTGACTTTTTCAGCGAATATCTGGTATATTTTGCCCAGTAAAACGTTGTGACAAAGATGTCCCCCGAAACGACAGACGCAGGCGTCTCTACCGAAGCAGGTAGGCAAGCGGTCTGTCGTTTATCGTTTTTGCACCGTCGAAGACGGCAACACGCACTGCAGCGAACCCGTTACCCCGCGACGCCGCGACCGGAGAGGCTTCGTGCCACTCCACGTACTTCCCAAAACAAAACAACTTTCAACAGGAGGTACATGTATGCGACGTTTCGTCTTTGGCGCACTGATGTGCGCGCTGTGGGCGGTTCCTGCAGTGCAGACGACCGCCGAGCCAAAAGTCCAGCTGAGCGGCTTGCTGGACACGTACATGGGTTACAACTTCAACAACCCGCCAACCGGCGCGAACCAGAACATCGTACGCGCCTTTGACCAGAAGTCTGGCTCGCTGGAGCTGAGCCTGCTGGAGGTCAACATCACACAACCCGCGGAACCCGTTGGGTTCACACTGACTCTCACCACGGGACGCACTGCCGACCTGGTGCACTACAACCTCAGTGAGGACCGCTACAAGCTGTTTCAGCAGGCGTTTATCACCACACAGGCCGGTGCATGGACGGTCGACATCGGCAAGTTTGTGACCGCGCTGGGAGCAGAGGTTATCGAATCGGCGTCCAACGACAACTACTCGCGCTCCCTGCCGTTCGTGTACGCCATCCCCTTCTACCACACGGGCATTCGCGGGACCACCAGCCTGGGAAGCGGCTGGGGATTTCAGGCAATGGTGGTGAACGGCTGGGACATCACCGAAGAGAACAACGGCAAGAAAAGCATACACGCCGCCCTGACCTACTCCAGCGACCGCCTCAGCTTCGTGCAGAACGTGATAACTGGCGACGAGGCGATTTCCCCTGCCAGCGGTGCAAGAACGGTGTTTGACACCGTGCTGTTCTACAAGGCTGGCGACGACAAATACGGCATCAACTTCGACTACGGCGAAGACAAATCGGCGTCGGCAAAGTGGACGGGTTATGCCCTCTACTACCGCCGTGCCCTTGCCAATGACCGGGCGCTTGCCCTCCGCTACTCGTGCCTGGACGATAAGGATGGCTTCCGCACGGGCGTGGCGCAGAGGCTCAGCGAGTTCACCATCACCTACGAGTACCCCATCGGCTCCTCTCTCAGCCGTTTCGAGGTGCGTTTCGACAGCTCCAACCAGCCATTTTTCCTGGATGGCGGTGGAGCCGCTACGAAAAAGCAGCAGGTCACCGTGGTGTACTCGCAGGTATTCCGATTTTAGGAGGGGACAACGATGCGAATCGTGAGACGTATTCTGGGAAGACGCGCCCTGCTCGCTGGAATGGCGTTCGCCCTGTTGACCCTGACAGGGTTGAGGGTGTGGGCGCAGGAAGACATCTCCGTTCAGGAGACGCTGACCAACCACAAGATGCTGTTGGATACGCTGTGGGTGATGGTCGCCGCGTTTCTGGTGTTCTGGATGCAGGCGGGCTTCGCCTATGTGGAGGGCGGCTTGACCCGCGCGAAGAACACCAACAACATCATGATGAAGAACCTGATGGATTTCTGCATCGGTTCGGTTGCCTTCTGGGCAGTGGGCTTCGCGCTGATGTTCGGCGACGGCAACGCTTTCGTCGGCTTGAAAGGCTGGTTCCTCACCGGTGCTGACAACTCGCCGGCGACGGGCGACGCCTATCAGGGCGTGTACAGCGCGCTGAACTGGACAGGCGTTCCGCTGTTCGCCAAGTTCATGTTCCAGCTGGTGTTTGCCGCTACTGCAGCCACCATCGTCTCTGGGGCGATGGCGGAGCGCACGAAGTTCAGTACTTACCTCATCTACAGCTTCGTGGTCAGCGCGTTCATCTACCCGGTGGTGGGGCACTGGGTCTGGGGCGGCGGCTGGCTGGCGAAGCTGGGCATGTGGGACTTTGCCGGCTCCACCGTTGTCCACTCCACTGGCGGGTGGCTGGCGCTGGTCGGCACCATCATGCTGGGACCGCGCATCGGCAAGTATTCCAAGGAAGGCAAACCGCTGGCGATACCCGGTCACTCGTTGCCGATGGCGGCGCTGGGGGTGTTTATCCTGTGGTTGGGATGGTTCGGCTTCAACCCCGGCTCCACCATGGCAGCCGACGCCTCCATCGCACAGATAGCTCTGACCACCAACCTCGCCGCAGCAACCGGCGGAATCGCCGCGCTGTTCACCTCGTGGGCTCTGCTGAAGAAGCCTGATGTCAGTATGACGCTCAACGGCGTACTGGCGGGGCTCGTTGCTATCACTGCTCCCTGTGCGTTCGTATCGCCACTCTCCGCTACGATTATCGGCGTACTCGGGGGCATCGTGGTGGTGCTCTCAGTGCTTCTGCTGGACCGAATCAAGGTGGATGACCCTGTTGGTGCAATCTCGGTGCATGGTGTGTGTGGTGCACTGGGTACACTGGCACTGGGGCTGTTCGCGCAGGAGGGATACGCTCCGGCAAACACCACGGGCAGCGGCTTGCTGTTTGGCGGTGGACTGAAACTGCTCACGGCGCAGGCTATCGGCGTCGTCTCGGTGTTTGCGTGGTGCATCGTCACCGGCATCATCCTGTTCGGATTGCTGAAGGTGACGATTGGCATCCGCGTGTCGGAACAGGAGGAGATTGAAGGGCTGGACGTGGGCGAGCACGGCATCAGCGCGTATCCCGACTTCGTGCTGGCGACACCGGGGCAGTTCAGCGTCACAGGTGGAACAAAACCGACTCATCCGCTCAGCGCACCCGCTCCGGTTCCGCGACCGTCACCGGAGATAAGTACATAGTCAGGAGGGAACAAACCATGATTAAGGTAGAAGCTATCATCCGCCCGCAGAAGCTGGACGAGGTCAAAGCCGCCCTGAACGAGCTGGGCATCGCTGGCATCACGGTCACCGAAGTGCACGGTTCCGGCAGGCAGAAAGGCTACACGCAAACCTACCGCGGCGCGGAATACACCATCAACCTGCTCCAGAAGGTGAAGATCGAGGTGGTGGTGCCCGATGCGCTGGCGGAGAGCGTGGTGGAAGTGGTTCAGGAGGCGGCGCGAACCGGCGAAATCGGCGACGGCAAAATCTTCCTGATACCAGTAGCCGACGCCGTGCGCATCCGCACCGGCGAACGTGGCGAATCGGCGGTGAAGTAAGATACCGCATGGAGGGCGAGGTTCCTGCCGAACCGCGTGAACCTAACCCCCGTCCCCTTCCCTGCGAGGGAAGGGGCGCATTACCTCTCCCCGCGTCGGGGAGAGGTCGGGAGAGGG
>FMJZ01003613.1_pt1 | contig 45295 bp, 56 predicted proteins | sample 1987881 | NCBI WGS metagenome assembly FMJZ01 (sample SAMEA4378227, study PRJEB15110) | soil metagenome | biome: soil; feature: Field; material: Soil | place: India | collected 2015-03-11 | depth 0 m
TTTTTTTCCTGTAAACATTTATATAGTGTTACGATAAATGTGTTACATATGAGTGCTACGATAACCGTTAGGGTTCCGAGGCAGCTGAAGGAGGAGGCTAAGAGGCATGGGATAAAGCTCAGCCAAGTTGTTAGGAGAGCCTTAGAGAAAGAGGTGAGGAGGAAGAGGATTGAGGAGGCCAGAAGGGCGGCGGGGGAGCTTGGGGAGCTTTTCTCCAAGGTTTCTGAGAAGGATATAGTGAGGAGCATCAGGGAGGCTCGGAGAGAAGACTGATTGCACGTTCTGGACGCGAGCGCCATAGCCGTCTTGCTGAGGAGGTTCAGGGAAAAGTCTCCTGAGCTTTTAGAGGGGCGCGTCACCCTGGATCTTGCGCTCTATGAGCTTAGCAATTTGATATGGAAGGAGTGCGCCCTGGAGAAACGGGTTGGGAGGGAGCAGGCCATAAGCATGGTTGGAGGCCTATGCAGCGTGTTGAACACGATGATTATGGAAAAGATTGCTTCAAGCGGGGATTTGAAGGGGGTGATGAAGCTGGCGGTTGAGCTCAACCTGACTTTCTACGATTCCTCCTACCTGTATCTGGCGAAAACCAGAAGGGCCATACTTGTCACTGAGGATGACGAGCTCGCCAGGAGGGCGAGACAGGTGAATGTTAAAACAGAGAGGGTTGACGAGTACGTGGAGTCGGGTTGACCGTTGCTGGGAACGTGCTTATTGCCGACCGGGAGTTGGAAGCATCGAAGTTGCTTTGAGAAGTAGCAACTTTTTAAGTTGTCTCTTATTTTTCTTGTCTCCAGCTATCTTTGTTTCTTCCCATCGCTTTTATGCTTTGCCGTGGTTTTTAGAAAGCTTTAATATTGCGGAGCTCGGCCAGAAAAAATGATAATAAAATGAATAAGAGGAAGATGCGGAAAAACGTTAGAGAAGCCTACGGCAGGATCGCCAAGGGGCAGGGGGGCTGCGGGTGTTGCTCCTGTACACCGGATGTTAAACAATTTGCTAAATCCATCGGCTACTCAGAGGATGAGCTTAGACTTGTTCCGGATGAAGCTAACTTGGCCCTCGGCTGTGGAAACCCGGTGGCTTTAGCTGGTCTTAAAAAAGGCGAGGTGGTGCTTGACCTTGGTTCAGGCGCTGGTTTCGACTGTTTTGTAGCCGCGGCCAAGGTTGGTCCAAAGGGTAGAGTCATCGGGGTGGATATGACGCCCGAGATGGTTGAAAGGGCAAGGAGTATCGCTAGAAAGAACGGTGTTAGAAACGTTGAGTTTAGGTTGGGCGAGATTGAGAATCTGCCTGTTGCGGATAATTCGGTTGACATAGTGATGAGCAACTGCGTCATCAACCTGTCAGCGGATAAGCCGAGGGTTTTCCGGGAGATTTACAGGGTGTTAAAGCCTGGCGGAAGGATAGCGGTTTCCGATACTGCCCTTCTCAAAAAGCTTCCTAGGAAAATGCTGGAGAGCGTTGAGGCTTATGTTGGTTGTGTTGGAGGAGCAATGCTTGTTGACGAGTATAAAAAGATTGTGAAGGAATCTGGGTTAAAGGATGTAAGAATTACGGTTAAAGGCTCTTCCTGCATCGATCCTAATATGAGAGATCCGGTGGGCAGAGCAGTTTTAGACGGTTTACCGGAGAATGAGTCTTTAGAAGATTATGTAGTTAGTGTTTATGTGGAGGGACATAAACCGCGCCTTCCACGTAGGTGTAAGAATCATTAGACGCAACTGATATTGACGAATGATTTTTAGGCGAGAATTTGAAAAGCTTACAGTTATTAGCCGCAAACTTTTAAAAAACTTGTGAAAAACAGTTGGCGTACGCTAAGCTCTAGCTCCAGCCTATATCCTCCTAGAAGAATCCGGTATGTCTCTTGTGGAGCTGACTGTTCAACCCAGCGTAGCGTGCACGCTAAAAACGTCCAAGAATATTTGTCAGGATGTCTTATTTTAGGGTAGGCTTGTTCTCGGGGGGAAGCGGTTTCAGAGTTAGCCGTAACCCCTTTTTTCCACAGGCGTAGAAGCTTCCTGCATATCTTGGTACTGAACCCCTTAGGTAAAGATTACTTTGGAGATACTGGCGGAAAAGGGAGCCCCCGGGTTTGGTGTCGGCTTGCCGGCAGATTACAGGAGGAATGGGATATGGATGCTAGAGTAGTATGGGTAAGATCGCAGGGTTATACATGGAGGGGCTTAAGAAGGCAGGCTGGGAGTATGTTGAGAGAGTAAAGTATTATTCTTGGAGTTCTGGAAGCCGCCGGTGGAGAAAAGGCAAGGAGACCATAGTTATAGGTTTCCCAGCCGACTGTATAGTTTCATACATAAGAATCGCCGGATAGGCCGAGCTGCTTTCTGAAAAATTTCTTCTTGCAAATCTTTCTACTCTTTCGATTATCTCTTCTCTGCGTGCATGTTGAACTCTAGCCGGATTTTATGCGTGAACGCATGCATCTTCCTAAGCGGATTAAGGAGAACGCTTCTCAGATAATTGGCGAGCGGGGTTCATTTCTCACAATCAGGTTGCAGCGATATGGTTGGTTTTCATCTTTACACCGGCTCGAAGAGGTCTTTGCTGGCTCCGCACACGGGACAGACCCAGTCTTCAGGAAGGTTTTCGAAAAGTGTTCCCGGGGGGATTCTGCCTTCCGGGTCTCCCAGCGTGGGGTCGTAGACATATCCGCAGACAGTGCACCTGTATTTCTTAACGGGTTTTTCCTCAGGCATGCCGGTTCAACTATTCGAATTTCGATTAATCTTTATAAATCTTTAGCGTAAGTTTAGCTTAGAATGGTTCAAGAGTATTCTGTTTTAATAGGCGGGCAGGCTGGCGACGGGATTAGGCTGGCTGGGGGTTTGGTGGTGAGGCTTTTCAACAGGCTTGGCTACTGGGTTTTCGCGTATAATGATTACCAGTCGCTGATAAGGGGCGGCCACAACTTCACGATTATAAGGGCCTCCGGGAAAAGGGTTCAGGCTCATCGGAATATGGTTGACATCATGGTGGCGTTCAACCAGGAGACTGTGGAGAAGCACGGGTGGAGGTTGAAGGAGGGGTCCCTGGTGATTTTTGACTCAAGCATGTTTAAGGCTGAAGGCTTGGGTCTGCCTTTTAGCGAGACCGCTAGGAAGAGGAATCTGCCCTTGATTGTTAGGAACACGGCTGCGCTTGGAGCCTTGGCTTCAACACTCGGCTTAGAGTTTCACCTTGTTGAAGAAGTGGTGAGGAGCACGGTTAGGAGAAGCGTGGATGAGAATATGGCTGTGGCGAAAGAGGGTTACGATATGGCTAAGGATTACAGGGGTTTTATCCAAGTGCAAGCCGTCGACAATCCTCCTAGGCCAATCCTGTCTGGGAACGAGGCCATAGGGCTGGGGGCGGTTAAGGCTGGTTTAAAGCTGTACGTGGCCTACCCTATGACCCCCTCCACTCCTCTGCTTCACTATTTAGCTGGCAACGCTGACGAGCTTGGGATTGCCGTAGTCCAGCCTGAGAACGAGATAGCGGTGATAGGGGTGGCTGAGGGAGCAGCCTACGCTGGGGTTAGGACGATGGTTGGAACATCTGGCGGCGGTTTCTGCCTGATGGTGGAGCACCTGAGCCTAGCCGGCCAGGCTGAGATCCCTGTAGTGATAATGATTGGCGAGAGGCCTGGGCCTGCTATAGGGTTGCCAACGTATCATGCTCAGGGAGAGTTGTTCTTCCCGATTTTCGCGGGCCACGGGGAGTTTCCGAGAATAGTGGTTTCCCCAGGCGACCCGGAGGAGGCGTTTTACCTCTCGGCGGAGGCGTTGAACCTGGCGTGGAGATTCCAGGTTCCAGTTATACTGGTGGCTGACTACAGTCTTCTCGAAAGCTCTTTCTCAAGCGTTTTAGACGAGGATAAAGTATTGGTTGAAAACCCGAAGCTGTGGAGCGGTGGAGAAGAGTATAAACGGTACTTGCTTACTGGGGACGGTGTCTCGCCGCTGGCTTTCCCCGGGACAACAGGGGTGACTGTTAAGGCGAACAGCTATGAGCATGACGAATACGGGGTAACCACTGAAGACCCGGTGTTAACCGTGAGGAACGCTGAGAAGAGGCTGGCTAAGTCTAAAGCGATAGAGGACGAGCTTCGGAAAAGGGAGACTGTGAAGACGTATGGAAACCTACGGGCTGACACTGTTTTAGTGGCCTGGGGCTCGACGAAGGGGGCTGTTGTAGAGGTTGCGGAGGAACATGGTCTTGGTGTTGTTCAACCATTATATTTGAATCCTCTTCCCGTTTGGGAGATAGAGAAACACTTGAAGGGAAAGAACATTGTTTGCGTGGAGGCGAATTCAACAGGCCAGTTGGCGAGATGGATTAGGTTTCACGGGTTCAGGGTTAACCGGACTGTCTTGAAGTACGACGGGAGGGCATTAACTGTGGATGAGCTTGAGGAGAAAATAAAGGAGGCGGGTGTCTAATGGGCCTCGGGCTGGAAGATTTCTCCACGTATGCGCGGAACACATGGTGTCCCGGGTGTGGAAACTTCGGAATCGAGAGGGCTGCTAAACTCGCTTTCGCCGAACTTGTGAACGAGGGAAAGATAAGAAGGGAGAACATAGTGGTGGCGACGGGAATAGGCTGTCATGGGAAGATCGCGGACTACATTAACGTTAACTCGTTCTATTCTCTGCATGGCAGAGCAATAGCGCCGGCGGTCGGGATTAAGCTGGCTAACCCGATGCTTGAAGTCTTAGCGTTTGTCGGAGACGGGGACGCTTTGGGGGAGGGCTTGGAGCACACTGTTTTTTCCGCTAAGAGAAACGTCGACATGACTGTTATTGTTCACGATAACAGGGTGTATGCTTTGACCACGGGCCAGTTTACACCAACGTCTCCGAAAGGGTTTAGAGGAGGCTCGACGCCGAGAGGAGCCCCTGAGGAGCCTTTAAACCCGATTGAGCTGATGCTTGTCAGTGGGGCGACGCTCGTAGCTAGAGCATACACTGTAAACCTGAATCATACGAAAGAACTGGTTAAGCAGGCAATGCTGCACAGGGGCTTTGCTTTCATAGATGTGCTTCAGCCATGCTACACTTTCTTCGACACGTATAAGTACTACGGGTCGAGAGTGTATGATCTTCAGAAGGAGGGTCATGATTACGCTGACTGGGATGCGGCCATGGCTAAGGCGAGGGAGTGGAACTATGGTGGCGAAGAGGCGGAGAGAATCCCTATCGGGATATTCTTTAAAGCTGATAGACCTACTTACGAGGAGATTATACTGGCTGGGAAGAACCTGCGCGACGCATCCGTGTCAAACATCAGTAGAATCCTGCAACGCCATACTTAGATCTTCATTAATATGCTTTTAAACCGTTAACTCGGGAACCTACTCATCATCTCATCGAGATCTATTCTTCTCTTCATGAAGTATTCGGCATTACCTGTGCTCACATATTGCGGACCGAAGATTAACATTGCCTTTCCCTCTCCGAGTGAGAGCAGCACTTTCGGGAAATCAAGCGGATAGTCTATTTTATGAGTGGTTCCCGGCTCTTCGCCTTTAAGTATAGAGCTTATGTTTTTCGCGACTGCCACTGCCTGCCCCAAGGCCTCAGCCGCCATTTTCTGAGCAACGCTTCCGCTAATGCTGACGTAAGCAGCGTCACTATCGCGAAAGCATCGCTTCTCCCCTTTATCAGAAGCCTCTGGTCGACTTCAATATATTCGTCACGTAGGCTTGCGCCACGTATGTTAGACGCAAGGTCTGAAGCCTTCACGCCGCCGGACCATATCGTGAAGTCGGATTCAAGCTCATCGCCGTCTTCGAGTATAACTCTGTCTTCACCACTATGATACTCGGATGATCAGGGGCTAGCTGTTTCAACTCGTGGTTTATGCGTTCGAAATCTGAGATCCTGTAGCTGGTAACCGCCGAGCCAGTGCCTTTAACGTTGTAAAAATTGGGAGCAGAGCCGGTGGCAACAACCAGCATGTCATAGCTTCTTTGACTGTTCTCCAGCCTAACTATCTTCTCGCCTAGGGGGAAATTGTTTTATTTAAGAGTAGGTTGGTCTCAGCATGCTTGGAAGCATGCTGAGTAAACGTGAGATTGAGAAGGTTCACGGGGCTGCCCTTCAGATTTTGCAGGAGATAGGAGTGATGTTTGAAAGCTTTGAGGCGCTTCAGGTTTTGAAGGCTAACGGTGCTGAGGTCAAGGGGAGTGTCGCGCATATTCCCGAGGAGTTGGTTAGAGAGTGTTTGAAGAAGACTCCTTCCTCCATCAGCCTCTACGATCTGGATGGGAGGTTAAGATGCAGGCTTGAGGATGATAATGTTTACTTCAACCCGGGTTCAACGGCAAGCTGGTATATTGATGAGTATGGTGAAAGGAGGAGGCCGTTTTACAGGGATATGGTCAGGTTTTCCAAGGTTGTTGAGAAACTGCCCTTCCTGCATATGCAGAGCACAGCCCTCGTTGTCCAGGATGTTGAAGAGGATCTGCGCGCCGTCTCAAGGCTTCAAGCCGTTTTAGAATCTTCCAAGAAGCCGGTTGTCACAGGTGTTTTCAAGGAGGATGATTTTGAGAGGATGATTAGGCTTCTCTCAAGGTTTACTGATCCGAGCAGGCCGGTCGCGATTTTCGACGCCTGCCCGAACAGCCCTCTACGATGGAGCAGTCATTTAAGCCACAGCATAGTTGAGTGCGCGAGGAATAATATTCCTTCAACAATCATATCCATGCCTATTCCCTTCGTCTGCTCTCCCCCGACTCTCGCCGGAAGCCTTGTCCAGCATCATGCTGAGAACCTTAGCGGGATTGTGCTGGCTGAGTGCGCCGCGCCCGGGGCCAAAGTCGTCTACGGAGGCTCACCCTCCCTGCTGGGCAAGACTCCTTTAATGAGCCACCCCGGGGTTTTGAAGCTTATCCTAGCCTACAACCAGATTGGTAAATACTTCGGGATTCCTACTCACGCCTACCTCGGCGTGTCTGACTCTCTGACGGTTGACGAGAGGGCTTTCGTCGAGTCAGCCTACTGTTTAACAATAGGTAGGGAGGCTGGGGTGAACGTGGTGTCAGGGCCAGGGATGCTTGAGGGCGAGAAGACCCAGAGTATTCTAAAGCTGGTTATTGACAGCCTTATCTGTGAAAACTCTTTCACCCGGGGGTCACCGCTGGTAAACAGTGTTCTTGAAACGGTGGATTCGACGGATGTTTACTCCTACCGTTCCACGCTGGAGAAGGAGGTTGAGGTGGATGAGGATACTCTTTGCCTCGGGCTGATTAAGGAGGTTGGCCCAGGCGGGAGTTATTTAAAGCCAAACTACGTAAAAGAATACTATAAGACTTTCAGCAGAGAGTTCTCAAGGCCCTCTATTGGAGATTTTCAGCAAGAATCTTTGAGAGAATTGTTCGAAAAAGCAAGAGAGGAAGCATCGTCATTCCTTACAGAAACCTTAGAAGCCATTAACTTTTAAACATGGAAAGAAAGAGGGTTCAAGGGGCGTTAGAAAAACAAGCATCAATATTCTCCGATGTTTTAGAGTATTACAGTAGATGGCTAAACGAATGATGAATAAGTTTATTTGTCCTTTCCGTTTTCTAAAGACATGGGGAATCTAAGCAATAGTGTTGATAATCGCGCTGCTTCAGACCTACCCATCTATAATGTGAAAAGCTTCGGTGCAACTGGAAAAAAGGACGACAACGCTCAAAAAGCAATACAGAAGGCCATTGAAGCATGTGCTGCAACCGATGGGGGTTTAGTGTATTTTCCTCCGGGAGACTACCCTTCAGGAAAAATATGTCTTTGGAGAAATGTCCGGCTTCATCTTGAGGCTGGATCCAGGGTGTACGCGTTGAAAGAGGAGGTTAAAACCGGAGATGAATCGGAACTTAAGAACGCTTTGATATTCGGAGAGCATTTGGAGAACGTCACGATAGAGGGTTGCGGTACTCTAGACGGGCAAGCAGAGTATGTCTGGCGTTTGGATGATTTTGAAGACGACTTCATCAGACCCAACAAGGAGCTTATGCTCTCTCTTGGAAAACCCGTCTTACGCTCCTTTCCCAAAGATATGTATGGGAGGAAGAAACTCATCCTTTTGCTCAACTGCAAAAACGTCAGGATCTCGGGCATATCTTTAGTAAACTCCCCCTCTTGGACGCTCAATCTTTACGGGTGTGAACGAACAGTTATCGACGGCGTCTACATATACAGCAGCCTTAAAGAAGGTGTTTGGGCTGACGGAATCGATCCTGACGGTTGCAAGGATTTGCGAATCGCAAACTGTACAGTTGAGACTGGTGACGATGCTCTCGTATTTTATTCGATGAACTGGTTTGGCCCTGCCCTTCCGTGCGAGGACATCACTGTGACGAACTGTCGGTTGACTTCAGCTTCCAGCGCCATAAAATTTTGCGATGGTAACATGAACTGCATACGCAACGTAACTATCGATAACTGTGTTGTAGTAGGGGCAAACAGGGGCATAGCCTTCATGGACTTTGACGGCGGTTATGTGAGCGACGTAGTTCTATCAAATCTGGTGGTGGATTGCACGAGGCATGACTGGTTCTGGTGGGGCGACGGCGACCCGATACACTTCAACATTAAGCGGAGGAGTGAAGTCCACAAGAACGTAAAACCAGGCACTGATGCCCCAGCAGGGGTAATCCGTCGAGTCCATATTAAGAACGTGATAGCCAGAGGCAAGGGTTCTAGCATCTGCAACGGGCATCCTGACAGTTGGCTTGAAGACATAACCATCGAAAACATGAAGCTCTACATATCCTCAGACCCGAAGGCACCCTACGAGAAATCCGTCCACTGCCTTCAGTTCCAGTGGGCCAAGAATTTGAAGCTGAAGGACGTGGAGGTTTTCTGGTGTGAACCAGAATCGTCGACTTGGGAAAGCGCACTCTTCCTAAAGAACGTAAAGGGTCTTGTGCTCGAGAGTTTTAAAGGCCGCCAGGCAAAGCTGGGCTCTGAAGCCCCTGCAGTCAGGCTGGAACAAGTCGAAGGCGCCGTGATTCGCGGTTGCGTAGCACCTGAGGGGACAACAATCTTCCTGCAAATCAGTGGAGACAAAACAAAAGATATCCTGCTCATAGGAAACGATTTTCATCATGCTAAAGCACCGTGTAGGCTTGAAGAGAACGTTGAAAAAGACTCCGTCCGCGAGATCTTCAACGTGTTTGGAGGGAAGCAGCCTCTTTCCTCGCCGGAGTCGAAGAGTAGCTGACTCGGGATCAATCCGGATTCGGCTAAACGTGTGGAAAACGTTTTCGAAAGGCATGGGGAGAAAAATTTCCCCCAGCACGTGGGGGAAACGTTTTTATCTGTAGGCTTCATGGTTAGCTTAGGATTGGGGTGGGTTAGGGTTCTCTGTTTTTCAACGTTTTATTTCCTGCTGTTTCTTGTTAACGTTCTGGTTTTCACGCTTAACAGGTATGCCGGGTCGGCGGAGGCGGCGTACTATGCTCCCGCCCTTTCGAGGCTTTTCTAGCCATGTTTTTCGAGCTTGGCCGGAACCCTGTCCTCATTCTGGGCGTGCTGCAGATTCTGGCTTACTCTTTCATCCTAGGTTTCGCGACGGAGCGGGTTTATGTTTTTCTCCAGAAGCTTTTCCGTTTACGCGCGCAGCGGGAGAAGGGTTAAGCATTCTTTCGGGAGGCGGATGATTCTTAAGGCTTGTTGCTGAATGCGGCGTAGACTATGGTTCTTGATCCTCGAAGGGTTATGTGTGCCTTAGAGCTCGCCGTAGACTGGCTGCTTCACGACCCGGAAAATACGGGATAGCTTTAAATACGCTTCTAGGCTTGGAGCAGGTGGGAGGCGGGATTATTGTCCGGATACCGTTACAGTAGGCCAGTTCTCTTGGAGATGGCTATTGCGGCAGAAGAATCAGCTAAAACCTTCTACTCCGCCTTAAGCCGGAGGTTCCCGGAGCACTCGGCTTTTTTCAACCAGCTTGCTGGAGACGAGGAGCAGCACGCTAAGACGTATAGGGGGCTCTTATCAGGAGGGGAGACCTATTCTTCCGGGGAGGAGCGCACGCTGGCGGACCGCTATATTCAGGCTTTAGAGACTTCCGGCTTAGTCAGCAGCCTTAGAAAAGGGGCGGAGAGGGCGGGGGAAGCTGCGGATTTAAAGTCGGCTATGCAGGCTGCTGTCCAGATGGAGAAAGACACCGTGCTTCTATACCATTCGATAGCGATGGTGGCTGGGAGAGAAGACAGGCTGAAAATATATGGGATAATAGATGTGGAGTTAAGCCACCTGGCTAAGATTGAAAGGCTTCTTAAGACGGTGTGAAGCAGAAGCAAGAGTTTTAACGCGTAGCGTTTTTCAAGTCTCTTAGCATCTTGGACAGTAGTGGATGCTTCCACCCAAGTATGCTTCCCTAACTATGGTTTCTACGCGGACTGGGCATGGTTTGCCCACCGTGTTCCTGCTGAGCATCGTCCTGTATCCTCCGGGTCTACCGTAAAGTTCTGTCTCGCACGCTATGCCTCTCGACGTCTATGCTTCAGTCAGGTCTAGGAAAACGGTGGATGAGCGTGTCGCCAGGCTCGGCTGGAGCGTCAGGAATCTAGACGATTACTTGGGGATGGTTAGGGAGGGCTTAAGTGGAGGAGCGGGGGCGTGGTGGGGCTCAAAATGTCCTTCTACAGGTATTTGAAACCCAGCAGGAGTAGGGCTGTAGCATTGTTCGACGCGTTGACGCGAAACAGTGGGAAAGAGCTTCCCCTCATGAACCCGCTCTACTGCTTCCTTGTCGACGAGATTCTGAAAATAGCTGGTGAGCTAAACATGGTTGTCGCCGTCCACACCGGAATGCGGGGCGATTTCAGAGACCTGGACCCGCAGCACATGATCCCAGTTTTCCGGAGGCATCCGGCTACAAGGTTCGACGTGTATCATCTGGGCGTCCCCTACGTTAGGAAGGCAATCATAATCGGGAAGAACTTTCCAAACGTCTGACTAAACATGTGCTGGTGCCACGTGATATCCCAGAGACTTGCGTGCACGGGCTCTCGACGAGATGATTGACCTCGTGCCGGTGAACAAGATCATAGCGTTCGGCGGCGACTACGAGATACCGGTTGAGAAGGTTTACGGCCACCTCGTCATGGCGCGAAGACGTGGCTAGGGTTCTGGGAAGGCGTGTCAAAGAAGGCTTCATGACTGAGAACGAGGCTGTGGAGCTAGCTAAAATGTGGTTCTACGAGAGCCCTAGAAACCTGTACCAGCTTAAGGTTTAAAGAGGCAGCGGATGCTTAGAAAACTGACTCCTAAGAGAGCCCAGCCCCGTATCGGAGCACACGCTATTATTGAAGGGCTTACGATAGTGTTTTCTCCGCTTCCTTCAGCATGCTGACAACAGGGAGGTGGTATGGGCATTTTTTCTCGCATTCGCCGCATTCCGTGCAGCTATTCGCTTTTGTCGGTAGCTTCGGATACTGGTCCCGGGTCCACTTCTTTATACCGTAGAAATTATAGTAAACGCTCCACCTTAGAATCGTAGGTATGTTGATTCCCTCGGTGCAAGGCACGCATAGTCTGCATTCCCTGCAGAAGGGTTCGGGAGGAAGCATCCCAAACCTGTAGGCTTCTTTCTCGCCGGGAGTGAGGCCGTCGAAGCTATCCGCTACTTGAACAGCCCAGTCTACCTCCTCTTTGGAGCGAAGCCCAGGGATAACCGTGTCAATATCGTGTGCCAGCACGAATCTCAGGCAGCGCTGAGCCCTCTCCAAACCGTCTCTCCCGAAATAAGTGATGAACTCTGAGGTGTCAGGCCAGTCCAGCTCCGGCTTGCCTAGGAACCAGACTCCGCCCTGGGGATACTGCAATGGGCCTCCGCATCCACCTATCGGCTTCATTATCACCACCCCCACGTCAAGCTTTTTCGCAAGCGGTATTAACTCCTCAACAGCCCTTCTCTCAAGAATATTGAGGCACCTGAACCGTGTCGAACTCGCCTGACATTAATGCCTTTGTCAAAAAATATGGGGCGTGTCCGGTTATCCCTATATGGCTTATCTTGCCCTGCGACCTAGCTTCTTTCAGAGCGTTCAGCGCGCCGTCTGGATCAGTAACCATCGAAAGCTCCCCCTCGCTTTCAACCATGTGCAGCTGGACAATATCAAACGGAAAGTTTTGGTTGAGGACGTTTTCTAACGGTGGCTTTGAGCCCCCGGCCTAAGACTAAACTACGTAGGGGGTTGAGAAAAAAGACGGGGGCTGCTTGCTTCCTGTTACTTGTTTTTTCCTTTAGCCTTCCCCTTGCCGTTGCCCTTCCCCTGGCCGGCGTCGGTTTCCTCCTCAACCGTTTCCGTTACTGGAGCTGTTTTGCCTTTTCCTTTCCCCTTGGTACCCATGTCGGAGATCGTTGTCTCCATTTTCTCTATGAGCTCCTCGGCTTGAGCTATAAGCTGGTCGGCGGTCTCCTCGTCTATGTGCTTGCCCTTCTGGGCTTCAACATGGTGGATTAACGCCTTCAGGTTGTTCACGGCTGCGTTAAGCATGTTCGCAGCAGTATGGTTCTTATCCGCCTCAACCCATTTCATGAACTGCTCTATCTTCTTCGTGACCACGTTCACCTTCTGAGTCAGGCTGACGTTTATTCCAACGACGTCCGCGTTGATCGTAGCATTCAGAGCCCTGAGCTCCCGGAAGATTGCTTCAGCCCTGGCTGCCATGGTGGCGTTCACCCGGAATTCTGTTAGGGCTAGCAGGACGCCTTTTTCAGGCTCAGTATTGTTGTAGGCTTTTGCAACGTATGTTCCATCCGGAGCGTCTAAGGGTATTGTCCAGTTTACCTCGTCCACTCCCACGGGTATTGAGCCGTCCTCCGATGAGATGAAAGGCAGCTCAGCCAGGACCTCCTCCCCGAACATTATCTTTATCACGTAGCTTGTTCCACTCGGCGTGTAGCCATTTCCTGAGAAAACCACTGTCTCCTCAACTATGTACTCATCCTTATCAGTGTGCAGGGTTGCAGCGTTCACATTGAACTCTACACTGGCCACTTCCTGCTCGTAGGTTTCAGGGTTTTCAGGGTCAGTTATATTGTAGACTATTGCCTCGTATAGTCCGCTGGGCACGCCCACCGGTATAGGCCACTCGGCACTGATTAATCCCTCTTCTGTTGGTGTTAACTCATCTATGGTTCCATAGGTTTCGCCGTCCTTAGTAATGTTCAGCCGGTAGGTTCCGCTGGGTAAATAGCCTTCTCCTGAGAAAACGACTGTTTCCCCTACTACGTAGCTTTCCCTATCCGTGGAGAGGGTTGGGTCTGTATTCTCCGCGGGCTCCTGGCTCTGCTGTTGGAAGAATAGGCCTGCCGGGTTGGCCTGTGCTAATGCGAGTATTGTTACTGCAGCCAGGAGGAGGCTTACCGTGATGATCCTCGTTCTCCTCATCGGTGTTCGCAAGAAAAGCCTCTAAGGGGCTTCTAATAAGCGTTTTAACGTTTTTCAGAGAAATTTCTTGAAAAAAGACTTTACTTTGGTTCAGAAAGGTTCATAATGGTTCTTTTCTCTGAAAAAGCTTTTGGAAATACTTCAATCTGAGAGAGAAGCGTTTATCGGCTCTCCCAGTTAACCCTTCTCCCCCGGGCCCTGTTTAACCATGGGGAGGGCGGGCAGCCATTTTCTCCATCGGTTATGCAAGATTGTTTCACCGCCTTAAAAAAGAGGCTTTTGAGCATGTTGATGCAGGCTTGAAGCGAGACTCCATGCCCAGGGACTTTCCCCATCCTGTTTCACACTGGTCTGGGGGGAAGACTTATCTCCAGCCGTGCCTCAACCTGCACGATGAGGCCCATGAGAAGGATTCGTGTAACTGTTTGGAACGAGTTTCTGCACGAGAAGCAGGACCCTAGGATTGCTGAGATCTACCCAGACGGGATGCATAGTGTTATAGCGAGTTTCCTCCGCAGCCAGGGTTTCGAAACCAGGACTGCGACGCTGAGCGAGCCTGAGCACGGTCTAACCGAGGATGTTTCGAATAATACTGATGTTTTAATCTGGTGGGGCCACATGGCTCACAACAGGGTTGACGACGGTGTTGTTGAAAGGGTTTACCGGAGGATTGTTAACGAGGGCATGGGGCTCATCGCCCTGCATTCAGCGCATCTCTCCAAGGTTTTTAGGCGTCTAATGGGTACCCCGTGCAACGTTAAATGGAGGGAGGCTGGGGAGCGGGAGAGGATATGGGTTGTCGGGGGAGGCCACCCTATTGCCGAGGGCCTGGGCGACTATTTCGAGGTTGAGCATGAGGAGATGTATGGTGAGCCGTTTGAAATTCCTCAGCCGGATGAGCTTGTCTTCATAAGCTGGTTTAAGGGCGGCGAGGTTTTCAGGAGTGGCTGCTGCTTCCACAGGGGCCTTGGCAAGATATTCTACTTCAGGCCTGGCCACGAGACCTATCCGACTTACTACGATTCTAATGTTCTCAGGGTTATTGGGAACGCTGTGAAATGGTGCGCCCCAGTTGAAAGGCCTAGGCCTGTTCACGGCAACGTTAAGCCGCTGGAACCTCTTTAACAGGCTTCCGTATTCCGCGAGAGTTAAGGGTGTTTCTCCAAGTATTGCAGGAGACTAGCCTGCCCCGCGGGGCTACGTGAAAGCTTCGCCGCCAGAGTGTAGAATCTTCTCGCCAGAGAGATTCTCGTAGCCCTGTGTTGATCCCCGTCTAGGCCAAGCTCTTCCTGTAGGAAGGAGTGTAGAAGCTGCTGGACCGCGACGCCTTCGCTCCTCCTGGTTTCAACGTATTTCAGGAAGGCTTTGAAAAGCGTTTTCGAGCATTCCCTCATCCTCCTGACGTTCTCCTCCGCCTGGAGCCTGAGCTCCCCGTAGGTTTCAGCGACGCGTCTAACGTCTTCATGCAGATTCCCACTCAAGCCTGTTTAGAATGTTTTTAAAACTGTTTTAAGCCCCAACCGGCGCGCCGGGTTTTTCAACCCGGGTAGTTTTCCTCAGCCGGCCCAGCCTTATCCAAGATCAGCAGGTCTATCCCGTTTCCGCTGGCCGAGTCCCTCTGCAGCGCTGTCCTTATCGCTTTCAAAACAAGCTGCTTCGCCTCCTCCCTGCTCAACCCATCCCTGTACTCGGCCTCCAGTATTCCGAGCGCCACCTCGGTCCCGCTTCCGGCTGCGGCATACTTGTCCTCTATGACTGAGCCCAGCGCGTCCAACGCGTAGATTCCGTGAGTGTTGAACGTGAAGCCTCCGATAACGGTCTGTGTTATCAACGGGTAGAGCCTGTTTGCGAAGAGAATGTTGGACAATAGTTTTGAAAGAGCCTTCGCAGTTATCTCTCTCGAAGTATTGTACTGGAACATTCTGGCATGGTAGTTAAGCTCCCTGACTATCGTCTGAACATCTGATATTAAGCCTGCTGAAGCTAGGCCTATTTTCGGGGTTATCTGGAATATTTTCTTAACGGATTTCCCTATTATGAACGTCCCGTAGGCTGCTCTCCTGTCCGCCCCCAGTATGACGCCGTCCCTGTAGGCAAGCCCTACGACGGTTGCGCCAGGCACGTATTCACCCATGTTTACTAACCACCTTTCTCCGCTTTTCAACCAGCTCGGGTGGAAAATAAGCTTTTATAGAAAAGCCTCCCGCGTAAGCCCAACGCTGAGCGATGGTTGAGACTCTTGAGATAGACGGCTCAATGGGCGAGGGCGGGGGCCAGGTTTTAAGAACCGCGGTGGCTCTTTCAGCTCTTCTAAGAAGGCCCGTCAGGGTTTTCAACATTAGGGCCAGGCGGTCCAATCCCGGTTTGAGGCCGCAGCACTTCGCCGCTGTGAAAGCTGTCGCCCGCTTAACCGGGGCGAGAGTTGAGGGTCTAGAGGTCGGCTCCAGGGAGATAGTTTTCACGCCGGGCGGGGCTGAGGTTGCTGAGGCTACGCTCGACGTTGGAACAGCCGGCAGTGTTCCACTGGTTCTCCAGGCTCTAATGCCTGTTTTAGCTTTTTCAAGCCGTGGGGCAAGCCTGATTCTCAAGGGGGGGACTAACAATCCTAGGGCGCCTCAGATAGACTATGTTAAGGAGGTTCTCGCCAAGGTTCTCGCTGAAATGGGCTACCATGTGGATATTGTTGTTGAGCGGAGGGGTTTCTACCCTAGAGGCGGAGGCGTCGTAAGGTTCAGGTCTAGGCCGGTTGAAGTCCTCAGGCCTTTCAACCTAACTGAGTTCCCCGGGCTGCGGAGCATCCGGGTCCTGGTTTACAGCGCTAGGCTCCCAAGGCATGTGGCTGACAGGATTGCCAGTTCAGCCTCGCTCGAGCTGGCTAGGAGGCTCGGGATCCAGCCGAGCGTTGAGGTGGAGTATATGACTGGCGGGGAGAGCGATGCTCCTCTCGACCCTGGCTGCGGCATCATGATTCTGGGGACGCTTGAAAACAATGTTGTTTTCGCCTCCAGCAGCCTTGGAGAAAAAGGTAAGCCTTCTGAAAGGGTTGGGCTTGCGGCGGCTTCAGACTTCATCAAGCAGGTTGAAACCGGGGCTCCGGCTGACAAGAATCTCGCTGACCAGCTTGTGGTTTACGCCGCGCTAGCCAAGGGGTTTTCGAAGCTTAAGACCAGTGAGATTACGCTCCATACTTTGACGACAATAAGGCTTGTCGAGCTCTTTCTCCCCGTGAGGTTCCAGCTTGAGGGGGGTGCCAGGGCTCCCGGAGGGTATGCTGTCGAGGGCGTGGGCTTCAAGCGTCCGGCAGCCTAAGGTTTATCAATATGGTTACGCCGGATTGCCGTATGATGAGTGAGCCATACCCGCTTTACGTGGGTCGTTTCCAACCTGTGCACAATGGCCATGTCCACGCCATAAGGCATGTCGTCTCAAACAATGGTGGGATTATTATCGCGGTGGGCAGCTCTCTGACGAGCCACGATAAGGATAACCCGTTCACATTCGGCGAGAGGCTTCAAATGCTCCACCTGGCTCTGGCTGAGGCGGGAATAGGGCTTGAGAAAACCGTCATAACCGGGGTTCCCGATATTCCTTACGCGCACTTCCTCTGGGTGCGTCTCGTGGAAGCCATGTGCCCGCCTTTCAAACTCGTCTACACTAACCAGCCTTTCACTGGGAGGCTTTTCAAGGAGGCTGGCTACGAGGTTAAGCCAATACCCTTTCTAGAGAGGGAGAGGTACTCGGGCGCGGAGATAAGGAGGAGGATCATTCTGGGTGTTGACTGGAGCCAGCTTGTCCCAGCCAGTGTCTACAAGTATCTGGCGAGCATCGGCGGGGCTGAGAGAATAAGGGATCTAGCCTCCTCGGATGAGGTTTAAAAACGGGAGTGTTTATAAACATCCTTTTCGAGAGGGTTTGAAGCATGGAGCCCGGTTCACTGGTGCTCGTCGACTACACTCTCTCCGTGAAGGAGACTGGCAGCGTGATAGAGACCACTATAGAAGAGGAGGCTAAGAAAGCGTCTATACACAGGGAGGGTGAGAAGTACTCTCCCCGGCTGATATACCTGGGTGGAAAATGGGTTTTGGAAAGCTGGGAGGAGGAGCTTCTCAAGAGCGAGATCGGCGTCGAGAGGACTGTTGAAATACCTCCTGAAAAAGCCTATGGCTTCAGGGATCTGAGCAAGGTTAAGACGTATGCCGCCAGAAGGTTCTCCAAGCCCCAGGAGCTTGCCCCCGGGGCTCTGGTTGAAATGGATAACAGGATCGGCGTTGTGAGAACTGTTAGCGGCGGCAGGGTTCAGGTTGACTTCAACCCGCCTCTTGCGGGCAGAACCCTAGTCTACAGGTTTAAAATACTTAGGGTTCTCGAGGATGATGCTGAGAAGATTAAGCATCTCGTGAACAGGCGTCTCCCCGAGGTTACGGTCGACGAGGTTGCTGTGGAGCTTGACGGAGCCAGAGCTGCGATAAGACTCCCCCAGAGGGTTCTCCTTTCAGAGGGGATTCAATACGTTAAGAAGGCTGTTTCAGAAGACGTTTTAACCATTGTTAAGAACTTTAAGACCGTTGAGTTCATAGATGTTTTCACGCAGCCCGAGGCCGCGGCAACCGGGGAGGCTCAGCCTACTCCTCAACAATCTCAGCCTTAATCAGGATTAGCTTCTTCACAGGGCAGTCGAACGCTCCAAGCTTCTCAAGAATCCTGATTCTCCGGTTTGAAACAAGCATGTTGAAGACCACGGGGCATTCAAGGACCCTGCTGCACCCGGCGCGGCAGAAGCTGTTTTCAAGAATCGTGACAGCACCCTCCTTCACCCTGTCTTGTGCGAGAAGGGTCAGCGGTTCCATGCTGATTTCAAACGGCGCGGCCTCGCCGCCTCTCAACGGGCAGTAAACCTTCTCGCCACCCGTCTTCCTAACAATCCTGTACGAGAAGCCTGTGGTTAGCGAGCCGTGGCACCTCTCCCTGGCGCCGCACGATTCACACTCGCATGCTTCACCCATGTAGGTGAAGACTAGGCCCTTTTTCGCAGAAGGGTCCAGGTAGCTGTACTTGCCCAAGGCTGGACACCGGCTATATCACCATCGTGCTTCTGGCAAGCTCCTCCGCAGCCTTCCTCGTCAAACCCTTATCTCCAAGTATAGTGTATCTTTCAGGCCTTATGGTGTGGGCGAGGATCAGGGCTTTAACAACCTGTTTCTCAGAAACGTTTATCACCCTAGCTGAAACGGGTGCGCCGACTTTCGAAAGCGCGCTCCTTATTCTCAACCAGTCGCCGTCGTGAAGCTTGCTCATCATTATTGTCCCTATTCCAACCTGCTCCCCGTGGAGAGCAGGATAGCCTGCAACATGGTCGAGCGCGTGGCTGAAAAGATGCTCGGAGCCGCTGCACGGCCTGCTGCTTCCAGCTATGCCTATGAGCACCCCGGCGTGTATCAACGCTTCCACGAGTATGCTGGCCCCCTCAAGCCTGTCCCCCGCGATGGTTTCAGCACACTTAACTATTCTCTCCGCGATTGTTTCAGCTAGGCTCGCTGCATACTCGCCGTAGTATTCTCCGCGAAGCGTGTGGGAGAGACGCCAGTCTTTCACAGCCGTATGCTTCGCCACCAGGTCTCCAACCCCGGCGCCGAAATACCTCGAGGGAGCTGTTGCGAGAATCGAAACATCCCCTATTATTACTGAGGGCGTTATCGTGTTGAACGAGTATCTTCTTCCCCGCCTGGGCGCTGAGGCCAGGGGGCTTGCAATCCCGTCGTGAGAAGGCACCGTGGGGACGCTTATGAACTCCAGGCTGTTCCTCCAGGCTAGAATCTTGCCCGCGTCAATAACCCTGCCTCCTCCGAAGCCGACGACAACGCTTTCACCCGGCTTCCTGTCAATCTTGGCGAGATGCTTCTCAAGCTTCAAGGACTCTGTGAAAGCATCCGCCTCGCCTATGAGGCTGAGCCTGAAGGAGAGCCTGCTCTCCAAGAGGATTCTCCTAATCTTCTCCCCGAAGAGCCTCATAGGCGTCTTGCTGGTTAAAACAACGACCCTTTTAGCCCCCAGCTCCCTTATGCTTGAGCCCAGCTCCTCAACAGCATCCCTTCCGAGTATTATGTGTCTCGGCAGCCTAACTGTATGCCTACTCTTGTCTTTCAAGGTGTTGAGACGAATAGGGGAAAGATTTATCTTTAAGCCTTTCCCTACTTGGGACGGTTCGGGTTCTAGAGGTGTTTAGAAGGTTGGCAAGCATTAATATGAGAACAGGCAGAACGGGGATAGTCGACCCTCTCTGGGGCACTACTACGGTTGGAATATCCTGCACGGACGGCGTTGTCCTGGCTTCAGACACTAGGGTTGTTCAAGGATACTATTTTATCGCTCATAAACGCGGAAAGAAGATTCTGAAGATAGATGACTATATTGCTGCAACTATTTCCGGCGGAGTTGCCGACGCGCAGGCCCTCATAAGCTCGCTGCAGTGGGAGGCGAGGTCGTACAAGCTTGAGAGAGGGGTCAACATGCCTGTTAAGGCGGCTGCGAACATTGCTTCAATAATCCTCTCGTCGACGCGCATTGCACCCCTCTACATTCAGCTGATAATAGGCGGCTACGATAGAGAGGGGACCAGCCTATATGTGCTGGACCCGCTCGGAGGCTTTTCGAAAGAGGTTTTCGTAGGATCAGGGTCAGGCTCCCCTGTTGCACTAGGATACCTTGAGGCTGAGCTCAAGCCCCCGGTTAGCGTTGAGAACGCTATACCAATCGCGATTAAATCTATTCTCGCAGCAATGCAGAGGGACACTGCCACCGGCAACGATTTTGAAGTCATGGTTGTCGACTCGAAAGGGTGCAGGGAGCTATCGCCCGAGGAGAAGACAAGGTTGACCGGTTTAAGATGAGCGCAGAGAAAGACATAAGGGAAGTAATCTTCGAGAAAATACCTAGAGAGGCCCAGATAGTCGGCATAGAGATGGAGGGGCCTGCGATAGCCGTCTACGTTGAGAACCCGGGCTTCCTGGTGAGTGGGCAGCAGGTTCTGGCGGAGGTTGCTAAGCAGCTTAGGAAAAGGATTGTCGTAAGGACGGCTGTTAAAGCGAGGAAGCCGAAAGACGAGGCTGAGAAAACCATCAAGCAGCTGGTTCCCAAGAAGGCCGGCGTGGAGGCTGTTGTTTTCAACGATGTTTTCGGCGAGGTTCTGGTTTCAGTCAGACATCCGGATGCCGTCGAGGAGCTCGGGGAGAAGATTCTTAACGATATTATGGTTGAAACAGGCTGGAAGCCAAGCATCATAAGAATACCCCCGCTCAGCACAACAGTCATACCGCAGGTCATGTATGTTTTCAACCAGAACGCTGAGGAGAGGTTCAGGATTCTCAGGGAGATCGGTGAAAGAATATTCAGGAAACCCTTGTTTAAGACTGAAAACATTACTCTAACTTTTCTAGGAGGCGCTGAGCAGGTTGGGAGGTCCAGCATTCTTGTTTCAACAGATGAGAGTAATGTTCTCATGGATTTCGGGATAAACCCTGCTGCAAGCTCCTATTCTGATTCTTTCCCAAGGATCGACAGGATACCGATCTCCGTTGAAAACATAGATGCTGTCGTGGTTTCCCACGCTCACCTGGACCACATGGGCGGGCTTCCCCTGCTCTTCAAATACGGATACCATGGCCCAGTCTACATGACTGAGCCCACAGTATACTTGATGTTCCTACTGCTCAACGACCTTTACGATGTTCTTCAGAAGAATGGCGTCACACCCTTCTTCGAGCTTAAGGATCTCAGGACTATTCTGCAGCACACGATTCCGGTGAAGTTCGGCGTGGTTGTCGACGTCGCCCCGGATATTAAGCTGACCTTCAGGAACGCTGGCCACATATTGGGCTCCGCGATAATTCATCTTCACATCGGCGAAGGGCTTCACAACATTGTCTTCACGGGAGACTTGAAGTACGACCGCTCCATACTGCTCGAGCATGCTTCAACAATGTTTCCCAGGGTTGAGACGCTGATAACGGAGTGCACCTACGGCGGTGTGAACGACACGATGCCCCCTAGGGAGGAGGTTGAGAACAGGCTTGTCTCCCTTGTTAACTCTACGCTGGAGAAGAATGGGAATGTTCTCATCCCTACGCTCGCCGTGGGGAGAGCCCAAGAAATAATGCTTGTCCTAGACAACGCTATAAGGAGCAAGAAGATCCCCGAGGTGCCAATATATGTGGACGGCATGATCTCGGAGGTAACTGCGATACACGCCTCATTCCCAAACTATCTATCCAAGGATCTCAGGGAGACGATGAACAACGGTGTCAATCCGTTTAAATCCGAATACGTGATCCCGGTTAAAAACTCGATTCCAAGAGAGGAAATAACGGAGGCAAGGCGCAACATAATCCTTTCCCCCTCAGGAATGCTTGAAGGAGGCCCGGTGATAGAGTATTTTAAGCTGATCGCCCCGCAGGAGAACTCCATGGTGATATTCGTAAACTACCAGATAGAGGGGACTCTTGGAAACAGGGTTTTAAACGGGCTTAAGGAGCTTACGATGCAGAACGCTAACGGCAGGGTTGAAGCAATAACCATAAAAAGCGCTGTGGAGAGAGTTGACGGTTTCTCAGGCCACTCCGACAGGAACCAGATACTGAACTACGTTAGGAGGGTCTACACTAAAAGGGGTCCCCTGTTTCTAGTCCACGGGGAGGCTAAGAAGATCCAGAACATGAAGAAGCTTTTAAACAGGACGTATGGGGAGAACGTTTACTCGCCCAGGCTTCTTGAAACCTACAGGGCTCTTTAAACAGTTCTTCGCTAATCATGCTTTCAAGCCTGGGGCCTGTTCCCCACCTTTTGGCTGGAAAAGTATTTATTTAAGCTTCCCGCGGAATCCTTGAGAATTGTCCGCGGATACTACGATGGAGCTGCTTCAAGCATCCCTGGGTAAGAGCATAATAGTGAAGCTCAGGGGAGGGGCGAAGATACGTGGAATCCTAGACGGGTATGATCCTCATCTGAACATCGTTCTTTCCAGCGCTGAGGAGCTCAAGGGGAACGAGACGACTAGGCTTGGACTGATCGTGATAAGGGGGGACAACGTTATCCTGATCTCCCCCCCGATAGAGTATAAGCCTGAGGGGAAGGAGTAGAGGGAAATGGGCAAGACCTCGGCGGGGACAACGGCCTTCGGAAGACTCCATAAGAAGTCAACTCACAAGATATGCAGGAGATGTGGAAGAAGGTCTTTCAACATTAGGAAGAAGTATTGCGCGGCATGCGGCTTCGGCAGGAGCCCGAGGATAAGAAGATACTCTTGGCAGAACAAGAAGCTGCAGAGGATCGTGAGAGTTGTCTAGGATTTGACTGTTGATTTAAATAGTAGGATAAGCCTCCTCATCAAAGAGTCTTACGAGTATTTGAAGAGGCAGGAGGACGTTAAGTACGACCTGCTGAGAAGCATAAGCAGCATTGTGAAGAAGTGTAGAAGCTCCGTTAAAGCATCCTACGCGCACGATTTCAAGGCTTCGAGAAGAATACTGGACGGCGTGCAGCAAGACATAGCGAGGCTCGTTAAGACTGCTTACCGGGAGGGAGTCTGGGAAACATGGCCACCAATAGTGCAGACATACCAGGAGTTTCTCGAGGCGGTTCTAGTATACTGGTTCACATCCGGCAGGGAGTATAGGCTAAGGGTTAAGCCTCCACCGGCTTCAATACTCTACGCTATCTCAGACTTTATAGGAGAGTTGAAGAGACTCATGCTCGAGCATCTTAGGAGGGGTGAGTTGAGGGAGGCTGAGGAAACCTACAGGATTATGGGTCAGCTTTATGAGAACGTTTCAACGATCGCGCTCGGAGACTCGGCGCTGCCCGGCTTCAAGAGGAAGATAGATGTTAACAGGTCTTCGGTGGAGTCTGCCTTCTCGATTCTGAACGAGGAGCTCCGTAGAAGAGCATTCCTGTCGTCAATGGAAGAATACTTTGAGAAGCTCCGCTGACACGCTTGAAACATGGGAGGGCCTGAAACTGGATCAGGCTCTTTACGAGAGGCTTTGCGAAACCCAGAGACTCATCTCTAAAAGGGTTGTTGTCTCAGAAGAGCATTGTGAAAGGGTTGAAAAGGTTGCTGGCGTCGACGCTTCCTACTGTGGAGACTCAGCCTTCGTAGGCTTCACGGTTTTCAGCATCCCGGAGAACAGGATAATCCTTGTAAGCGTTTCGACGGCCCGTTCAAGAATGCCTTATTTTTCCTCGCTCCTATGCTTCAGAGAGGGGCCGGTTATCCTACCTATTCTTAGAAGGTTTCTTACTGAGTATGACGTGCTTCTGGTTAACGGCCATGGGCTCGCCCACCCGAGGAAATGCGGCTTAGCCACATACCTTGGAGTACTGCTTAACAAGCCCACCATAGGGGTTGCTAGAAAACCCTTGGGGAGGCTTGACGAGGAGCATAACGTTAACCATTTAAGAGAGTTCGGAGACAGGTTTTACTACAGCGTGGGAAACATGATGACTCTTGAAGGAGCGTTCAACGTGCTTAGGAGGATCACCCTGAAGAACAGGGGCCTCCCAATACCTCTTGAGACAGCACACTCGTTCTCGAGAAAAACGTTAACGCTGGTGGCTGGTGATGAAAGAGTATAGAAAGATGTTCATGCTGATCGCCATCGCGAAGCTCGCCGGCGAGGAGAAGACGCCTGTTTCAACAAGAAGGCTCTCCAAGGCTACTGGTGTTTCGCATCAGTCCGCCTCCAGGTATCTCAGGGAGCTTGAGAAAGAAGGCCTTGTTGAAACCGTGATGACGCCAAGAGGACGGGTGATAAAGCTTTCAAGCAGAGGGTTGAACCAGATTAAGCTTCACGCGGGTACAATCCTATCCTTGATAAACATGGTTGACAAGACCTATGTTTTCACAGGGAAGGTTTTCACAGGGCTCGGTGAGGGAGCATACTATGTTTCCAGGAAGCCTTATCTCGAACAGTTCTACTCTAAGCTCGGCTTCTACCCTTACCTTGGCACGCTTAACCTGAGAATAGAGCAGTACATGGATCAGCTTCTGCTCATCGAGAAAATGTCTAAGCCGCCGGTCTTCATTCAGGGCTTTACAAACCATGAGAGAACATTTGGAGACGGGTATTGCTACCCGGTTATCGTGGGCAATAATTACGAGGGCGCCATAGTTAAGGCTTTGAGAACAGTTTACGACAGTTCAGTGGTTGAAATAATCTCGCCCCACAACCTCAGGAAGGAGCTGAAGCTTAAGGACGGGGACACTGTAACCTTCACTTTCAAAAACGTGGAAACAGGAGGAAGGTAGGAAGCGGAGAAAAGCCTAAACTATGTTCCCCTAATCTTCTCAATCTTCTCAATAATCTTGCTCGAGCTAGTGTCGAAAAACTTCCTCATTTTAACAGTCTTGATTTCAAGCCCAAGCCTTTTCAAAACCCTTTGAGTCCTTCTCATAATGTTTGTCTGATCGTAGCCGAAAACAATAACATCCGGCTTAAGCCTCTTCAGAAACCACTCAATATTCTTCTCAATATCACCTCTTCTCCCAATGTAAACCCCGTCAACAGGCTTAAGCTTGGAAACCATGAAAGCCCGGTCCCTAGCCCTGAACATTGGGCTCCTACCCTTATTGTCCTTAACCACGCTGTCGCATGCAACAATAACGAGAAGCCTGCCGTCCTCACCCGCCAGACGCTTAGCCTCCTCCAGAAACCTTATGTGACCCGGGTGAATAATGTCGAAAACACCCGTGGTAAGCACAACAACGCTCCTCCTTCTCATGACGAGGCCTCCGCCCTAAGGGTGGGCAGCATGGTTAAAAATTTTTAAAACCCCTGCTTAAAGAATAGTGCCTACAGAGCCGGTTTGGCACGCGCTAACAGATGAACAAAGAATGATGCAAAAGTTTCCTCCCGCCCCATACAACGCTTAAATACTTGAAGGAAATATTTTTATACCCTGTTGTAGCGGAAACTCCTGTGGGCCCGTAGCTCAGACGAGAAAAGTTTAAATATGTCTTGAAGCGTGTGCCACGCGCGGCTCGGAGCAGCATGGTAGAGCAGCAGGCTCTTAACCTGAGGGTCGAGGGTTCAAATCCCTCCGGGCCCGCATTGCAAAATTAAAACGTTAAACAAAGCGCGCATATTTCACACGCTCGCTGAAAGCTTAAGCACATGCCGTTGTGATAAATAGTGTAAGGATAAAAATGGAGGGAAAACACGCTTGTCTCTAGCATGCTTGGGTAGAGGGCATGCTCATCCTGTGGTTATTTTTTTTCTTCGCAGCCTCAACAAGCTTCTGGATGGTTTCGAGCGATGGTGACTTGTCCTTTAACACTTTTCTCAGGTTTTCATGTAATTCTTTCGGGTCTGACTGCGCGAGTTTCTCGAATCATGATGATTTTACGTCTAGCGCACGCTATGGGGTTCGTTTCCTTCGCGATGCCCGCCAGGGAGCTCTTTGAGGACAATGTTCTGGGCGACCTCTTGCCCAGCACCCTGATGAGTCTGAAATACTTTTCTAAGAAGACTAAAACGGATTTCGAGCTGCTAATCTATGGCATTGGCCATAGGCTTAAGTACAGGGGAATAAATAGCTATAGCAATCTCTCATGGTTCCTAGAGGCCAAACACGGATGCTATTTTAAGGATGGCTGGTCGTACGACCTTAGAGATCCTGAAATCAGGTTTGAAGAATGTGATTGCGAGGTCTGCAAAGGGTTAATGCCCCAGGAAATTATTGACCTGATGTTCAGCGACAAGGAGCTCGGTCAAGACGCTTATCCTCCACAACCTGCTCGACATGAAGGGGGCTTTATCGAGGAGGAAATAGATGGGTGGAGGTTCGAGGGTAAAGCAGTACCAGAGAAGGTTCTTCGAGGGGGAGCAGGGAAGGGAAGAAAAGGAGGAAGAAGCCTTCCATGTTGTAAGGACCTTCGGAGAGTATGAGATCCGCGGGGCGGAGAGTGTGGATATGAGCTTCTTAAAGGAGGCGAAGTTATTGGAATCTTTTCTCAAGCCAAGGTTGAAGAAGACAGAGTTGCCTTCAAGCTGAGTCACGGGATGAACTTGGAGGTATCTGGAAAAAGGAGTTAGAGAAATACTTACTCCAGCAAAAGCAGAGTTATGCGGCTTAATAGCTGCAGACGGTACTATTTGTAAATATCGAGGAGAGAAAGGACAAGGCGGCGGGTACGAGGTCTCTAACAAGTGTAAACCACGAACTCGAGGTTTTCAAGGAATTATTCGGAGATACTTATAAGTATGACTTTCCACGAACATATTAAACATCATAAAACGAACGAAGGAAGGAGAAAAGGAGCATTATCATGTAGCAACGTATAATAGGAAAGTAGCCTATGATCTATGGAGCTTCATTAAGGGACCAGACCCCTATGAATTCCACCCGCCTATACAGTACCTTGACGATGAAGGCAAGAGGGCTTATCTAATGGGTTTCTTTTCCGGAGACGGTAATGTCTCTATGACTAAAGAAGGCGGGCATGCCATCCGAATCTATTCGTCTTATAAGGAAGGGCTAAAGGAATTAAAAGAAATGTTTGAAGATTTAGGATTCCATCCGAGCGAAATTCATGAGCAACATGAGAAGCCCACTCTTGGACGACATAGGAAAGAATATAACTACTATTTCAGTATTCCAGAAGAAGATCACCTGAGGTTCATGGAGGTAGGATCAGAAAAGTTGGGGCATAAAAGAAAGTTTGAACTAATAAAGCTAATAAATGGAAGAAAGAAAAAGGAGGAGGATTAGTTAGAATGACACCTATGGCCGCTACTCTTTGGGTGTGGGGTGATGATTTTGACCATGTTAGGAAGAATTGTGAAAAGTATGTGAGCAAAAAGTGGAAAGAGAACATAAAGGAATGCAGTATAGAGATCTCCGCCAGAAGGAGGGACGAGGGTATTTGTTACTATATTGTTGTCTATACAAGTAACCTCCAAAGCATTGGAGACTTGGCCGAAGGCTTATTCGATTCTTTCGAGTGAAGAAGTATATCGAAAATCTATGGAAGAAGTGGAAAAAGAGCTTAGGGAACGAGAGGGAGGCATCGTTGAAAAATTTAGCGAAGAGCCGGGGGTGAAGTCTGTGGTGCAAGGGCGAAAGATCGTGTTTATTCCTCAAACCAGTCTTCTCTGCGAATTGAGCTCGAAAATCGCGAATAAGACAGTGATAGAGGTGGTGCATGAGGATTTCTCACCTATGAAGGATTTATTACATTCTTTAAGCAACAGGATGATTGAAAGAGGATTAGCGGAACAAATTTTGGGCTATGATTGGTGGAAAGGCGTTAACGACCTTAAGATTGGAGACATGGACATACGGGAAGACAAGGTTCTAGTATGGCTCATCTAAGTGCGGGGGGTGGGATTTGAACCCACGAACCCCTTCGGGAAGAGGTCTCTCCCCGAGGTCTTGAGCCTCCCGCCTTTGGCCTGGCTTGGCGACCCCCGCCTTCTTCCCTGTAGTAAGACATATTATTTCGGATTGTTTTTAAGTTTTAGGATGAGGCTGAGTGAAGTTTTCGCCAGCAGGGTTCAGGCGAGGGTTTTAGAGGAGCTTTTAAACGCTCCTCACACTATTTTCACGCAGGTTGAGCTTGCTAGGAGGGCTGGCTGCTCCTCCTCCAGCGTTGACAGGGCTCTTAAGAACCTTATGAGGCTCGGCTTAATCAGGATTGAGAGGCTTTCAGCCAATAAGATTGTTGCGTTAAATCTTAATAGCAGGGTTGTGTCCCTCCTCATTCAGTTTAACAGGGATGTGAAGAAGGCTGATAGAGATACTGCTTAGAGAGAGGATAAGCGGCAGGGGGTTGACGTTTCTCGGCTTAGAGGGCTCCAGCGGAATGGGTGTTATTCAGGCGGGGAACCTTGTTAGGCTCTTCAACATGAGGCCGCTTGGAGAGATCGTTTTCTACGGTTTCCCCGACAACCTGATCGTGGACTCCATGGGTGTTGGAAAGATTCCCACTGTGGACGTTTACCATGCTAAAACTGGGGATTTCAACATAAGTGTTTTCACGACGATGGTTAGGCAACAGTATATCGACTCTCTCGGCAACAGGGAGCGCAACATGTTTTTCTCATCGCTTCTCTACGCTATGAAACTAGTTGGGTCCAGTTTCCTATTAACCATTGACTGTGTGAATGTTTCAAGCAAGAATAGGAAGGTGTATCTAATTGTTAATTCTTCAAAGCTTGCCGAGAGGTTTAAAGACAGGGATGACTGTGTTCTTGTAAAGGGGAGACGTTTAAGAAGCTCGCTGACGCTTGCAGTCGCTATGGCAAGTTTTCAAAAGATCCCTGCCCTGCAGATAGTGCTTCCAATCAGAGAGCTTACTGAGAGCAGGGTTCAGCATGGTTTTCAAAGCCTGGTTAGCGTTATTAACGATGTGCTGGTCTTCGTAGCAGAGTCTGGGAGAAGTTAAACCATTCCTACGGATAGTGCCAAGGACTTATGAAGCCATAGGTTTCTCCCAGCCTGTTCTTCTCAAGACCATATCTTTTCAACGGCTTGGTTAAGTGTCTATGGGATCTTTCGGGCGGTAGATACGGGTGGTTCACCGTTAAACCCCGTTCCATTACGATTGTCTGAGGCTCCTCAACAGTCTCGCCGCATTCCTCGCAGGCGAAGCCCTGCCGTAGACCAAGGCTCTTACATTTTCTCCCGCATTTCGGACATGCCGGCGGTGTTCTCCTGATTTTCCTGCACAGTTTTAAAACCTCCATTTTCTCAGCGTTAACAACCAGTTTTCCCAAATGCTCTTTAACCCCGCCGTAAACCCTTATTTTGTCACCGGGCTCAAGCATGGATGCTGCTTTCTTCAAGCCTCCTGTAGGAGAGTAGAATGCGCATGAAATCCTTCCTCCGTCTTCAATAGTCACTATAACGTGCCCGCCTCGAATAATCTTCTTGTCGACTACGCTGCCCTCAACCCGTGTTGAATCATATTTCTTAACTTGGCTGATTGCAACAGACTCTTCTAGAAAATGCGCGTCAGTACCCTGGTTGGCTTTGAAAATACACCAGCCTTCAATCTCCTCCTCAGTCTTAACAAGCCTGAACGCGTTGTAGACTGCTTCAGGCGTCTCCCCCCTTATTCCGAAGAGCACCGGATCCCTGCCGTGAGGAGTTATCAGGATGCGTTTCGTCTCCGGGTCAATATTGTTAAAAGTGTTTTTCGAAGCAAGCTCATCCATGAGGATAACGCTGTCCCGGTCTATTCTACGGGGCTTCCCATAGTTCTCACTTACCCTGTATGCGAGAAGCTCGAAAGTATAGTCGTCGAAGACAGCTCCAACCGCCGCAAGCGCTCCTACGACTCCAACCTTAGAAGTCTTCAGGAACCTGTAGGACGCCCCTGTCTCCTCAGCAATCTTCAACGCCTCAACCGGGGAGACCATGCTTCTCAACACCTTCAGGTAGAACTGGTGGAGCACATCTCCCTTCTGCGGGAGCCTGTTGCTGAAGACGATCGCGGGCTCTGACCTAGGGCTGTTTAAATCCGAAAGCTTTTCCACGATGCTTATGACGGATCCCGCAACCTCATCGTAAACCTGCTGGCTCTCAACCCTTATCCTTATGCTTACCGCCCCGTTACCCCTTGTCTTCCAAGGAATATTAGGGTTAAGCCTTACGAGAAGAGGATAGTCTATAAACTGGATGCTCCTCATGCCGTCTAGCTGGGTCACTATTCTCGCAGCAACATGCGTAGTACAGCCGAACACTTCCGAGTCCGTGTCGTCTATACCTATGTTAAGCAGCATTTCGGCTCAACGCTGAACAAACCTTAAACAGGAACCCCGGCTTTTAAGCATAGCCTTAAATACTCGACTGATAAGCTAAGAGGCTGTTTTTCAGGAACAATCTTCCAGAAAGCCTCGGGAGGGATTCGAACCCTCGACATGCAGCATCCGCCCAGCCTTTTCCGCTTACGAGGCTGCCACTCTACCAGGCTGAGTTACCGAGGCTCGCCAGCATTCTTCGGAAAAGGGGCTTAAAACGTTTTCGCTTCTTAAAAACCAGGATGAAAAAGTTAAACCAGCGTGAACAGCTCTTCAGAAGCATGGTGACGCGCAGCGCGTTCAGCGAGTACCCGGCGATAGATTTCATAAAAAAGAGGTTCCCCCAGTCTGGAAACATTCTTCCCACTTACGATGATGCTTGGGGCTGCGTGCTCAGCAAGAAGCATCTTGTTTTCGCAGGAGACATGCTGGTTGAAACAACCGACGTCCCCCCTTTCATGACGATTAGGCAAATGGGTTTTAAAAGCTTCACGATAAGCGTGAGCGACATCGCCTCTAAAGGAGTAGCCCCAACCTACTACTATCTAATCATCGGGCTTCCACGGGGATTCGGCTGGGGGAAGTTCAGGGAACTGGTAGAGGGGTGGAGGGACGCTGTCAACCTTTACGGGGGGACACTTATGGGTGGGGATACTAACGAGTCTTCCTGTGTTACCATTAGCGCGGTTGCTTTGTCTCTTTCAAATAAGCTGCCGATCCCTAGAACAGGCGGTAAGCCGGGTGATATTGTTGCTGTAACCGGGACATTTGGAGAAACATACGTTGGCTTCAAGCTGATGAAAAGCCTTGACGAGCTGTCTGAAAATCTTAGGAGACGCGTATTGAAGAAAATATGCAGGCCCGTAGCACGGCTTAGGGAAGGCTTGGCGCTTAACGGTGTCGCAGTAGCATGCACTGATTCGAGCGACGGCCTTGCAATATCCCTGTACAATCTTATTCGTGGAACTGGCAAAGGGATATTAGTAGAGAGACTACCGGTCAGCAGGGGACTTGAAGAAGCATCTAGAATCCTCGGAGTATCGTTTTCTCAAATGGTTTTCTACGGGGGCGAGGAGTTTGAGCTTGTGACAGTGATCCCTAGAAAAAAATGGAAAAATGCTGTTAAAAGAGTTGAACATGTTGGAGGATGTTTAATACCTATTGGAAGGATCGTGGATCGTAAGGGGGTTTGGCACCGTAGGGAGGACGGTAAGACGGTTAGGGTTTTAAGAAGCGGATGGGAGCATTTAAAATAACCTGTCTTCAGCTTGCAACCAAGGTCTCCGTCTTCTCAACACCCTCGATCGAGTTTATCTCCGCAGTTAGCAGAGCCAATTCCGAAATATCGTTCGCCTGAAGAATAGCGACTATGTCGAACCTGCCGAAGCATTCGAAAGCATCAATCACGCCGTCGAGCTTTCTGATTTTTTCGAGAACCTGAGTCATTTTCCCATCGTCAACGCTAATAAGGACGCAGCTGTAAGTCATCCATGACCCTCCCCTTCAACCTCGATCAGGGTTTCAGTGGCACTGACGTTTTTAAAAGACCTTATCGTGCGAACCGCCTTTGCTATCTCAGCCAAGCTTCCCGCCTCTATCTTGAAGACAACGTCGTATGCGCCTAGGCTTGAAAAAACCAGCTTAACATTCTCTAATTCTCTAAGCCTTCTGGCAACATCCTTGTAGGTTCCGGCCCTACACCTTATTAACACTACGGCTTTAACCATCGCTATGGGATTCGTTACCGCTGTGATTTAACTTTTTCCAGGGAGAAAGCATGTAGATTTCACCGTTCTGAACGTCCTCAAGCCTATCTATTCCCGGACAATTATTCAGGTAATCTACGGCTTCCTTTGCAAGTGGGCCTGAGGGTTTAGTTATCAGGTTGACTACCCTGCCGCCATACGTTTCCCTCATAGCGTCAGAAGTAACTATTAGAACGCCTTTTTCAACCGGATATGGTTTTCCCGTGACCGACGCGTTTACAAGCCAAGAGTTTGACGGTAGGAACCATGATGTCAAGTTGCCCGTCCAGAAAGCGTTTCTGCGGGAAACGAACATTAGAAGGGCACCGAGCCTAGTATCAGTATCGATTTTAGAGTTGAAAAACAGCGAGTAGCTGTAAGCATCCTCAACAAGCTTAAGCTCAGAGTGGCTGATAGACTCTTTAATGCCGTACGTGAATTCCGGCTTAGGATACGATGTGAATGCAAGTGAAAAAATAAAGTAGGCGACAATCATTCCCGCCAGATACTCTTTTTCCATACTTCTCAACTCGACGCTGAAGCAGCTCAGCCCGTAACCGGCTAACGGGGTTGCAAAATATATGATGAACGTCGGGATCCTGTGAATAAGCATACGGTAACCCTCTAATGAAAGCAGGAAGGAAGCCTCAACCATGAAAACCATTAACGGAGCCATGAAGAACAACGCGTCGTGAAGCGAGCTTTTCTTACAGTACTGTATTAAGCCGTGGATCGTAAAAGGCAGGAAGCCTAGTGAAAGGGGCACGGTGAACCAAAGGATTGTTGGCAAAGCCTCAGGGTTAAGCACAACTGTTAACACGGTGGGAATTATTACACTGACCAGCAGTATTGATGTAAAAATCTTTATGAATGTGAATCTCCGACATTTTTTCACGAATCGCACTGTTTCGGCCGTGATGATAGGAAACAGGAACATCGCGACCGCTATCGGAAGCAGGAGAAAAGGTTTTTCAAGAATCATGTTCAGGATTAGCCTCAGCATGTTTTCCTCCTCCCCAGCTAGGCTCCAAACAGATGCTGATGAGGCTAGCAGGAGAACTATGGTTGCTAAAATTAAGACGAGTAAACGAAATAGACTACCGGTTTTCTCAAGCTTCAAACAACAGTACAAGTAGGAGGGGAACAGCGAGGAGAAAAACAGGACGAGTTGAAAAGCGGAAAGATGGTGACTCATGACGGTTAAAAACCCGGAGAGCATAGCAAGCAGCATCCATTTCCAGCTCCCGGTTAAGGCCCTCATTGAGAAGAGTATAGATAGCCCATAGAAAAGTATCCCAAGCCCCTCCGGTATTATTACGCCCCCGATCTGATGCACGAGAAGGTTGGTCGCTGCAAGATATAGAAACGTGTAAACAGGCTTGTTGCCTTCAGTTTTAAACTGTTTTGAAACAAAGTAGGGCGGGAGGATGAAAAAAGTGAAGACTATTGGTTCAACGAAGGTGAGGATTTTCATGAAAATGTCGCGGCCCGCAGCCTTGAGAATCACTAGTTGAAGATAATAGAAGAGCGGGCCGTGGGGCAGGGACACGGATCCCCCCTCGTTGAGCACAAACACTCTTGAAACAAACTCGTAAATATCAAACCCATATGGCAGACCATATTTCACCGAGGGAATCATCCTTAACAGTAATGCGATTGAAAACACTGCGATCAAACACCAGTCTTGCCGCTTTTTCAACCTAACCATGTTTGAACCCATACGGTGTCATCCCTCCTCAGTAATACTTGGCTGTGACTCCCTGTTTGAACAACACTAGCTGGATCATAACAATAGGCCACAACGATTCTCTCAGCCTCAGGATCCGGAGGCAGCTTTACATCAAGCCTTTTACCCTCGCCAGGGTTGAGCGTAACGATGCTGAAGTTTAACGTTTTAAAACCTGTAAAACAATAGAAGGTATTGTTCTCCGAAACCCTGCTGTACCCATACCCGATTAAGAATATTACACGCCCCTCGTGTTTCTCGCTCGAATTATTTTTTAAAAAAAGCCCCAGGGAAAAACCGTCGTCTTCCTGCTTGAAATCGATTATCTTAATCGCTAGGAAGCCTTTCGGCGGCGCCTCCAGAAGCACGTAGGCTGTGAAGAGAATAATTAGAGACAGGCTCATCAGCAACACGACTCTCTGGAAAAAGATGCCGTTCCCACCGCCTCCGTTCCGGCTCAAAGGACATCGGTAGCCATGAAAATAGGCTTATTAAACTATTGCCCCCATTCTTGGAAAACTTATTAAACAACGTTAATCCCCGTTTCGGAAGAATATGCTGGAAAACCCTGTGCTCATCGCAGCCGGTTCAGCAGCGATTGGCCTCGCTTCATCCCTTTTAACCTTAAGATACATAACTAGGAGCTTCGTTAGACTCGGCATTTTCGGACTAGATCATCATAAGCCTGGGAAGCCACGGATCCCGGAGATGGGTGGCTTAGCATTCATCATAGGTGTTGCGGCAGCCTCGATCCCGGCAGTTCTGCTAAACTTCCACGTTTCTGAAGTAACGGGGATGATGCTTACGGTGCTCGCAACAGGGCTTGTAGGAGTCATGGATGATTTAAGGAAACTGGGCGCGGTGGAGAAGCCTCTTCTAACAGCCGCAGCCGGGTTGCCGTTAATCCTTTTACACCCTTACTCCGGCAGCCTGGTTTTAACCTTCGGAATAGTTTTCCAGATCCCCTTAATATACGTGGTGATTATCCCAAGCTTGCTCGCAGTAGTGTCCAACTCGGTTAACATGTTTGACACTATGAACGGGACTGCGACCGGCTCCTCCCTAATGGTTTTAACAACGCTGTTCCTCGTGGCTGCTTTGAAATATTTTACCGGAGGAGGCTTCGACATACTGCTGGCAGTCCTATTGTTCAGCATTGTTTTCCCCCCTATGCTGGCATTGTTTTCATACAACAAGTATCCGGCGAGGGTTTTCGTCGGCGATACTGGCACCCTCTCCATAGGGGGTGCTCTTCTAGCTTTTTCAATCATCCGAGGCTGCGAAATACCTTTGATAATAAGCCTACTGCCTCATTTGACTAACGGTTTCTTCAACCTTTCAAGCGTCGGAAGGCTTTTCGAAAGATCGGAGTTGAAAGAGAGACCCATAGTGGTTTCGGAGAACGGCACTATATATGCCAACAGGGATTTGAAAGCACCAATAACCCTGACAAGGTTCGTCGCTGCACTAGGCTTCAGCAATGAGAAGGAGATCATTAAAGCAATCATGACCCTTTGCGCCATATCAAACGGGTTGACTATTTTAACGGTCGCGCTAGGATTATGGTGAGAACATGAGTAAGCTTCTCAGCCTTAAACCCTTGATTATCCTAATCCTGTTTAACTATGTCGTGATCATATTCGGCTCATACGTCTTTTACACTATTCAAGTAAACATAGAGAGAACCCTGAGGCCTTTGCCAAGGCTGCTCGTAGGATTTGTTCAAGCAGCCGTCGGATTGCTACTAATATTGCTATGGATATTCTTCTGGCTTAGCATGTACAAGCACCTGTTCATAAGAGAGATGCGTAAAGATACTGGGAAGCAGGCTTAAACAGGTTTCAGAGATCGTTTCAGCGGGGTCCTCCATTTTTCTGAGCCTCCTTAAAGACGAAAGCCTTCCATGCTCCTCGAATTCCTGCGAAACAGTTTTCCTCAACCAGCTATGCAAATCTTTCTCCCCGGTTGATTTAGCCAGCAACCCTTTTTTCACGAGAAACTCTTCAACAATCGTGGAGGAGGGATAGATTGATATTGCTGGAACTCCCATGAGCACAGCTTCAGCGCTCATCGTTCCCCCCGCGCCGATAAAGCCCTTTGAATAGAACAGGATTGAACGAGTATCCTCACCATGTTCAAGTATGTGCACATTCTGTTTTTTAAAAAACCCTCTATATGTTTCCTCCTCATATCTGGGTACAATAACGATTTTCAACCCCGCTAGATGCTTATCTTTCCGGAAAACTTTTGAAACGGTTTCAAGCGTCAGCCGTCTCACGTTTAAATAGGACGCCCTGTACTCTTCAGGCCTGTATACAAGGTATTCTCCTTCAACCAAGCCGTATTTCCTGAGAACGTTTTTCGAAGGATTAAAGTCCCTCAGCCACGCGACAGGATCTAGTGATCCATAGGTAACTATGTCTCTTACACTTATGCCGTATTTCAGCCAGACTTTTTTCCCAACAACCCTTGGGGTTAGAAGTCTACGGCTTAGCGGAACAGTCAGTCTTGCAACATGCGTTGAATGCGGGGAATCGTTTACAGAGACATGGGGAATACCCAGTCCAAACGCAACCCTAGCTGCCTCCGGTGAGCTGAAGCTTAAAACAAGGTCTGGAGCAGTCTTCCTCACGAATTTAAAAAGGCCAATCATCCTGTCGAGCGATGAGGCGAGCTTCCCGTAGAGGTCTCCGCCCCCATGCCTACCTATGACAACGGGTTTAATACGTGACAATTTGAAAATATTGGTTAACTCAACATACTTGCGTGAAGTAATGAGCACTCTGCATCCTTTCTCCTCAAGTTTCTCCTTAACCTTGCCGAATAGAAGAGCCTGCTTAGGCGTGAGCACATCTATCATGAACGTTTTCCCAGGCAACTCCCAGGTTCAACACACCTGTGGCCAGCTATTAACTCTTTTAACCTTCCGGCTCAGTTAATCTTAAAAAACGCGTACGTTGAACTATTCGGATGAAGCCGTTCATAGTATCGCCTGAAGAAGCAGTTGAAAACCTGAGGAAAAGCAGGTATAGGGTTGGAGTATTCGGCTTTGGCCATGTGGGCTTGACCATCGGAGTCGGATGGGGATTAGCCGGAGCCGGGGTTATAGGGATGACACTCGACAAGCAGGCGATAAGGCTGGTTGAATCAGGCTTATCACCTTTCCCTGAAGAAGCCTACTTGTCTGAATACATAAAGAAGTTGAGAAACAGGGGGTTGCTGGAGGTTACGGACGATTACTCTTACGGAGCGCGTGAAACAGACATAAAAATAATCGCGGTCCCAGTGTATCTTTCAAGCGACAAGAAGCCTGACTTAACTCCAATTATTAGGGTTACGGGGGAAATAGGTAGAAGCCTAGCCAAGGGTGATGTGGTTATCGTAGAGACGTCAATACCTCCGGGGACGACGCGTAACGTGGTTAAACCTATTCTGGAGAAGACCAGTGGTTTAAAAGCGGATGAGGATTTCGCCCTAGCCTACAGCCCTGAAAGAATCTCTGCTGGAACAGTGTTAGCAGACTATTTGGAGAAGTATCCGAAGATAGTTGGCTGCGATTCGCCTAGAAGCCTGGATCTGGTTGCCAACCTGTATTCAGCAGTCGTTAAAAGAGGCGTGATCAAAATGTCTAGCACTGTTGCAGCCGAGACTGAGAAGTTGTTCGAGGGAGTATATCGCGATGTCAACATAGCGCTGGCCAACGAGCTCGCTCGCCTCTGCGAGAAGATAGGTGTGCAATACGATGAGGTAAGGGCAGCAGCCAACTCTCAGCCTTTCTCACACCTGCATACTCCGGGGATTGGCGTAGGAGGCGCCTGCATACCTGTATACCCTTATTTCATAATTGAGACAGGGCTTAAACAAGGGTTGCAGCTTCAAATCACGCAGCTGGCGAGAAGCATTAATGAAACGGCAACGCAACTATTCATTGAAAAGATCGCCAGGGCAATCCGGTTTCTAAACATGGATCCGTCTGAATGCAGCTTCGCGCTGCTCGGCTTATCTTTCAGGGGAGGCACATCAGACACTAGGCTTTCCCCAGCTCTGAGAATACTCGAGTTCATTGAAAAAACCGGGGCAAGCTTCAGGGCCTGCGACCCGCTTGTCGAAAAAGTTGAAGGAAAGAGTGTTGAGATCCTCAGTGACTGGAGGCAGGCAGTGCAGGGGGCTAATGTAATAATAATAGCAAGCGACCATAAGGAGTTCTACCAGATAGAGATAGAGGAAGCATCCAGTTTAGCTGGCGGAGAAACTGCGATACTCGATGGAAAAAATGTCATCAGTAATCTAAACGGTAAACCCAAGCACCGTGTTCTTTACGTGGGAGTAGGAAGACCAGCGTTCCTAATAGAACCTGACGGTTTCAGAAAGCGTGCGGAAATATAGGGTTGAAAGAAGGCATATCCTAACGGTTGAGGAGTATTACTGGTTCCAGTTTCACTTTTAGCGTCAAGCAATCCTTAAGCGTATTCGGCTATGTGAAAGCCGTTATAATGTGCGTTATTAACTAGGATATAATGATATAATAAGCATGTTTAATGAGGGCGTTAGAAAATCCTCTACCAATAGCCCTTATCTGGACGTTTAGTAGCAAAATTAGTTATTAATGAGCTATTAGCACGCTATCAAATATCTTATTGATCTGCTATATGGTGAATATTGATGTAAGGCTGTCGTGCAAACCCTGATTTGGTTAGGAGGCTCGGTGAAAAACAGCCGGGCGCAATCTATGACGAGGCTAGGATTCCACGGGTTCTCTGCCAGACCCGCTTGTTTCCTCAGACGGGTTGAGGAAGATGACGAGGTTGATGAGAAACGCGTTGTCATCGTTGGCCATTCGAGGCTTGGAAAGACAGCCCTGTGGAGGAGGAGAATTCGTGGAGAATTCTTGGCAACGAAGGCCGCGGACCCGGTTTACAGGCTGCTGGGTACGGATGGGCTGCCGGTGGAGGAGATGCCTCCTTTAAACCATCATGTAATGGGGACAATGGGTCATCATGTTCGCTCGGGTGGACACGCTTTAACCCTATACGATTGGGAGAGGTACATGGATTTCGCGGATAAAGCGAAAAACGGAACCCCTTCCTGTTTACATCGCTAACACGAACGCGCTAACGCGTTATCCGTAGACATAGTCCAACAAGCTCTCGAGATGGGAAAATGCAGGATAGTGGAAATGCCGGTCAAATTAGTTTCCATTACTACTAAAATTCTAGTCGTGAAAAACATACCTCTACGAATTACTTATCTTTTATTTAACCTAGTGCACGTAAACCGGAAACCCTGAGCCCTAGTCGGCAATTCCCTGCAAGTAAAAAGTTATTAAATCCCTGCAAGCAGGTTTTCAACAAGCCCGGGAAGCCCGGTGGAGCCAACTAGGGTGCCGATTGTAATGGCAAAGCATCGCGCTAAGACATGGGGGGCTTTGGTGCAATTTCGCGCTTGCGGAGAAACCCCTTGATGAGAGTTCGAATCTCTCCCGGGCTACCATTGTACCCTAGTCAGGTCTACGTTCAAACTCTCGGTTTCTCATGTTCATAATTGTATTACTTGGCGAACTCGCTGATAATTGACCATATCTGTGCACATAAGCAATTTGCTCTTTCGTACTCTCCGATAAGTTTTTAAGAGTGTCAGCCTCTGAATGCTTACATAGGAATCCGCATGACTTTAAGCATGGGTTATCTCACTTCTAAGCAGAAGCTGATCTGGGATCTGAAACGTAAGGGTTTCTCTGAGGCAAGTATCGCCAGAAAGCTAGATGTGGCACGTCAAACAATTCACAAAGCCGTAAGCGTTTGTAAATCTAAAGTCTACATAGCACTTAAAGAGGCGGCCAAGCTCAATAAAATCGATGTTGAGACCATAGATCCGGCAAAGGGAATTTTGATAGTTACAGTCCAGAGTTCAAAACTAAGGCGCTTGTCACCTTTTCAGCCACCAATGGAATTCAGGTCTGGTATAGGCATGAGGGAGATTGCAAAAATTGTGAACAGCTTCAAGTCTGCAGAGAAATGTTGCTGGTTGAGGCAAAAGACCGGAATATTCAACTTCCAGAAAATGCAGATTCGATGTTGCCATCAAAACTGGCTAAAACTTTGTTCTCAAAGATCGTAGGTGAGTGAAAATGGGCATTCGCAAAAAATTGTTGGATTGGTGTCGAAAACCGAGAGAACGTGTTTCAGAATCAGCTATACCGCTGTTGTTACCTAACTTTGCTATGAGTTCTCGTTTCTTTTTGTATGTAGGATTTGGATTGATTTTTCTGGCGTTGGTTTATTTACCCGTTAAGGTGTGGATTATTGTTCAGCCTGAGACCCCCGAAGTGGAGTTATGGCACTTAGGTCCAATTTATGCACTACTAGTGGGGGTTTGGAGCCTTCCCTGCTTGCTTTTAGGAATTATAGAATCTTCCATATCTAAGAAAGTTGCTTCGTTGCGTCTTGCTCCAATTCTATGTCTTGCCAATATCTTTTTGATATTGACAATAGTGAACCAGATCAGATTCTGGCGTGGCATGGAGCTTCAGATGCTGCTTAACTACAGTCCATTTCTTGCTCCGTGTGCAATCGTTAATATGATAGGGCTTCTCTATTTCGCAAATAGTGGAAAACTTGCAAAGGCTTTGAAAAATCCAATAATAAGAGTGCTTTTAATAATTATGTTTGCGGCAATCCCCTTCAGCATTACATGGGAAATATTATATTCTTGGCATCGCTGGGGTTTTCCTCATTAGCGGACTTATACTGGCGCGTGGAGCGTTTTCGTCAGTTTTTCTAGGTTTGTAATTGACTCCAGAAATGATTTTGGACTGCAGCAGCATGCCACACATACCTACTAGCTTTGTGAGTTTCACAAGTCTGTGTTCTAGACCTTAAAATCTTCCTTTACGCTCATTCAGAGAGCATTTTCCAGAAAGGACATAGGATTGTGTCGTAACCCCGATAATTTAAACCGATACGTGAACCTATCCCGGGCTACTAGAATGGTTTAAAGCGTTATTTTCAATGCTGCTCATTGTTAAGCCATATACGTGTGTGTCTGAAGACTCGGTTAGTGGAAACACGTGTTAAGAAACCCCGATAAACATTGAAAACGGGCAAATACTCCCCGCGTGTGCTAAATGCTCGATTAGAATTGTAATTAGCGTTTATGGAATTAATTTTCCTAAAGCAGAGTGTACGTCGCCCGCAGCCGTTTCCCTTCTCTTCCTGTTCTCCTTCAAGTATTTTCCAGCAAGGTTTTCGAAAACGCTTCTCGTAATACGTCCTCCTCTAAACCTTTCGATAGTGTTGTTAATCATGTTTTTAGAGTCGCCGTTTATTTCCTCGAAGACCCTGTAGCGTCTCTCAACCTCCTCGCCTACCCTGCTGTTTATTCGGGAGACCTCCTCGATTGTTTTCAAAATCTTCTTCTCAGCTTTCGATGTTCTCCGCTCGTATTCTCCAACCCTCTCCCTATACTCTTTGGAAGAAATCCTTCCAACAGCGTTTTTAACCTTAACTTCCTCCAAGAGAGTTTCGCAATCAACTTTTTCCCGGAGAGCCTCAACCAAATCGTTCACAAGCCTCTCAACCTCTTTCCCTCTCTTGGCTTCAACAGGCTTCGCCGCCTCCTCCCTGAAGATCTCAGCCACCATCAGTACGAGCAGCGTCAATAGGCCTAGGAGCATTGAGATGCTTTTACCAGCCTCTAGCTGTGCCGAGGAGAAACTTACTTGAAACTGCTGAGCCAGCATGTCCGGCATAGCGTTGCGCATCGTGAGAGAGAACACTCCACCGTTTTCAATGCGTGCAAGGGTTGATTCCGCCTCTATCTTCCAGCTTTTCGCACCCTCCACTTTCACGCTTAAAAAGTATGTTTCAACGATATCCGTATAGTTGGGCAAGCCTGTTAGTCGAATAGTGGTTAAACCCCCGCTCGAGCTCACAAGCATGTTTTTAACAGGAACGCTGTATTCAACTATTGCTTCATACTCCTGGCCTGGTCTCAAGGAGTATCTCGAATAAACCGTTATAACACTCGTATTAGCCGCTGTCGATGCGCTAGTGGAGGTTTGAAGCGCCCCCAGCGCATCCTTCACCCTAACTGATCGATTAATATTGATAGGCACGTTTATCTTCAGTATTTCGCTCCTGTAGGAGATCCCCACGTATTTCAGCCTCAACACGTCTTTCACATTGACCTGGAGCTGCTCCGTCACAGTTATCTCCCTAGCTAGGCTTTTTATCACACACCTGTCGAACGGTTTAGAGAAAACTACTCTACCAGTCACATTGCCCACAGTCTCCGTCCTGAAATACTGGTTCCATAATCCTATTACAGTGTCGTTCAGGAAAATAGGGTTAAAGTACTGCAGATAGTATCCTTTAATCGCGCCCGTGGTTAGGAAGGTGAAGTTAACGTATTCAGGCATTATGCTAAAGCCTGTTAAAACCGGTAGCTTAAACCCCACGTAGTCTTCAGCAATATCGCCGCGTTGAATCAAGCCGAACCTGACTGTAGCGTTCAGCCGTTCAACCTGAAAAGGAGGAAGCTCCGCAACCAAGTAATCATAATCCTCAGCCTCCTCGAGCCTCAGAGCTATTTTCTCCCCGTTCTCAAGGAATAGTTTAGGCATGTCTGTGGAGAAAACAAGGTTTGGAGCCGCCCATTTCGGAAGCTGTATCTTAAAAGTCCAGTTGGCCTCGCCTAATGCTCTCATCGTCTTCGGCCCCATCGTCAGGTTCACGTTGAAAACGGCAATCGCCTCCTCATTCATGTTAGCCTTCACATAAACATAGAGGTCTGACAGCTCGAAGAACTGGCCTGAAGTCTTTATGCTTAGGAGAAGGCTGGAAACCAGTATTAGAACCAGTATGGGGACGAGCTTACACCCGGTTTTTCTACGCGGCTGCATCGCTAGCCGTATTTACACGCGGGTTAAAAATCTTTATTTTAAAGCCCAGCTGAGCTTAAACGATGCTTCAAAACTACGTGTCGAAGAAGGCTATTATTCGCAAGACAGTCAGGTTTGAAGGGAACAATCTGGTTCTAGGTGGGAGCGAGATAGGGGAGGGAACCTACATCGGGTTCAACACGATAATAGGGTATCCTTCTAAGAGGAGTTTTTCAAGCCTAAGAGCCATGCCGGAAGACCTCGACGTTCTCGACGAATTGTCAAGCGGCACGAAAATAGGCTCCACGTGCCTAATAAGGTCGGGAAGCGTGGTCTACGAGAATGTTGTCATTGACAGGAGCCTCGTAACCGGCCACAATATTCTGATCAGGGAGGGGAGCAGGATCGGGGAGAACTGTTTGATAGGCACAGGCTCCATGCTCGACGGAAGCGTTTCAATAGGCAACAACGTTAGAATACAGTCAGGCGTGTATCTTCCACACGGCACCGTTATTGGCGAAAACGTTTTCATAGGGCCCTACGCGTGCGTCACTAATGATCGCTACCCGGTTTCAGGCAGGCTGACCCCTGTTGTGATAGGCAACGGCTGCGTGATAGGGGCTAACTCAACGCTCATATCCGGGGTACGCGTTGGTGATAATTCTGTGGTTGCAGCGGGCTCCGTAGTCACTAGGGATGTTCCTCCAAACACGGTTGTCCTAGGCGTACCGGCAAGAATATATATCACTAGGGAAGAATACGAGGCGAGGAGGAAGAAGCATGAGCAAGGAGTCTGACGTGCTTTCAGAGGTTAAGAAGGCGGTTTCCAATGTTGTCGACCCCGAGATAGGGCTAACCCTTGGAGAACTAAACCTTATCAAAGACGTTAGAAGGGAGGACGGCAACATAATCGTGGAATTCGTCGCAACAACACCCTTCTGCCCCTTGGCAGAGATCCTGGCCCTGATGGTTAAAGACGCAGCGAACACGGTGGTTAAAGACGAGAAGATCCTAGTTTACATTAGGAAACACGTTAACGAGGAAGGCATTAACGAGCGGATAAACAGGGATTAATCGGGTTTAAAAGATATCCCGCTGAACCCTTTCTGTTTCTATGTTTGAACAGATTCTAATGTTTACTATCCTTTCCGTACTTTTTAATCAGCCTGTAAACCGCTGCCGCGTAAAACGGCAGTGTCAGCATCGTTAAAACCATTGATTCAACCGCTTGGGAAAGCAACCCAAACCGAGTAGCCCTAGAATACACTGCGCTAAAAAATAGTGCAAACGATAATGAGAGTGTGAATAGAGCTAGGAACATTACGCTTCTCCTCTTCGCCTTGAACTGTTTAATAATTACTCCGATAAGATAATGGATTAGAAGAACAGCCAGCTGCCAGAAATATTACGCCGCTTTCATTAAGATTCCAGAGGCAGGACGGCAGATAGAACAAGGAAGAAAATATGAGCCACCCTATAAGCAAGGGTGACAGCTCCTGTGGTTCCTCAAGCATGCTACTGGGCTTCCCCCTATACAGGTTCCTAGATCCTCTTATGATCCGTTTTTCAAACCCGGCGTAGCGAACAGTAGAAACCTACTTCATCACCCATCCCCGCAAAGCCGAGTATGCTGATAAAAGCGCGCTGCACGACTTAACCTTTCCACTGTGTTTAACTAGTTAAAACCACGAATATCATCGCTAACTTAATAGAGCCTGTATCTTAAAATTCCCACTATGCCGCCGATCCTCCTAAGTTTCTCCGCCGACTCGTGTCTGCCGCTGACTATTGTTACTTCACCACCATACTGTTCGACAAGTCTTATCATCTCCATCACTCTCTCCCTCAGGAAGCCCGACTGGGAGGCTAGCTTAACGTGTATTATCAGCTGGCTTACCGCCCCTTTTTCAACAGCCTTCCATGTTTCCTCCAGACCGTAGACAGCCTTCTCCTCAACCAGGCTCTCAAAAAAGCTTTCTATAGCCTTTATCTCGTCGACAACCTTCAACTCCCTCGCCACAACCTTCATCTCATTGCTCCTCAGAAACTCGTTTACCGCCGATATTGTTCCCCCGGAAGAGTGGAAGCATCCAGCTACAGAGGCTTGAAGATCCCTATACTTGCTCTCCATGAGTTTCAAAAGGGCTTCGCGCGTGACGCTGGGGCCTACCAGAATTATCTTCGGCCCACCCTCCTTAATCCAGACGCCTCTAAGAGTCTTCAACACTTCCTGGAAAAATCTTACGGCCAAGGCCTCACGCTCCTCAGGAAAGTTTTTCCCAGGAATACTCTGCTCAACCTCGAGGCTTTCAACAATCCCGTAGTCCTTCACAACAGCCAGCGTAGCGGTTCCAAGCTCAACCGCCACGACAATATACTTCTTCGTGTTCACATCCCGGCTTAGAATCCTCCTGTGAACAGGAGAGAGCTCCTGCTTCTCAACCACAACTCTGTCCCCCACGCCTATAGTGAGAGTATGATAATGGCCTAGAACACCCTCCATGTCATCCGGGCATTCTAAAACCCTGCCCCTGAGCTGAATGGTTTCCGACGAAACTTCGAACTCAATCTTCTCAACCATTATTTTCAAAAGAGCCTTGCGCCTGCTCTTTTCGCCCTTATCAATCTTCAATATTCGCACGGTTTCCGCTGAAGCCAAGTCGCCCTCTTCAATAAGGTGATACACATTCCACAACTCCTCCCCGGAGAACGGCCTTATCTCTAAGATACCTTTATCATAATCCACTTTAATCATCTAAA
>FMJZ01015860.1_pt1 | contig 45291 bp, 44 predicted proteins | sample 1987881 | NCBI WGS metagenome assembly FMJZ01 (sample SAMEA4378227, study PRJEB15110) | soil metagenome | biome: soil; feature: Field; material: Soil | place: India | collected 2015-03-11 | depth 0 m
AACGATAGAAGGGGGCTCATATGGTTCTTATCGGTGAAAGCATACACATTATATCCCGAAGTGTTAGTGAGGCTGTTAGAGACAGGAATGCCAGTGTAATTAAGGAGTTAGCCAAGGCGCAGGCTGAGGCGGGGGCGGATTACATAGATTTGAACCTTGGGCCGGCAAAGAAGGATCCAGTGGGGATGACAGAATGGTTGGTGAACGTGGTTCAGGAAGTCACTGATTTGCCACTATCTATTGATACGTTGAACCCCATAGCGATGGAGGCGGGTTTAAGACTCTGCAAGAGGCGTCCTTTGCTCAATTCAGCTTCCGGGAGGACAGACAGCAAGGCTGAGATGCTGCCGCTGGCTAAGAAATATAACTGCGATGTAGTCATATCAGTGCTTACTGACAGAGGTTGCCCTCCCGATGTAGATTCCAGAACTGAGAGCATTATGGAAACGGTGGCTTACGCCAATGAGCTCGGTATCCCCAACGAGGATATCTGGGTTGATCCCATTATCCTGCCGGTGAGCGCCGACCAGAAGCAGGTACGGGAGGCGCTTGAGTTTATCAAAATACTCCCGGACCTGTTGCCGGGCGTGAAGTCCACGGTGGGGTTGTCGAATGTGTCCAACGGTACTCCGGAGCATCTCAGGGGTATTCTCAACCGGACTTATATGGTTATGCTGGGGCGGTACGGGCTTTATTCTGCGATCGCTGACACACTGGATCAAGAACTGGTCAGATTGAACAGAGGTGAGCTGCCACGCATAGTTGATCTGATTTACAAAGCTATGGACAGCGAGTCAATAGACATGTCTTCTCTTTCCAAGCAAGAGCAGGACTACGTAAAGACCACCAGGGTGTTGATGGGGGATACGCTCTACTCCCACGCCTGGTTGGAGGGATAAATTCTTTAATAAGGAGCCGAGCTATGGATTACAAAGCACCGGTAGAAAGTTATTCTGGAAGGGTGGCTGAGGTAGTTATCGGGAAAGGCGAAAAAGCACTCAAAATCGGCGGTGAGAACGTCCTACCATTTCATTTTTTTGAAGGGACAATTGCTAACCCACCGAGGCTAGCCCTGGAAGTCCTTGATACTGTTCCAAAGGGCTGGGCAGAGTGGGAGTCGGAGCCTTATAAGGATGTTGTATCCGATCCGGTTCGTTGGGCGAATAGGGCACTGGAGCTGGGGGCTGACCTTGTTTGTCTGCGCCTGGTAAGCACCGATCCAGCAGGGCAGAATGTGCCTGGCGACAAAGCTGCTGAGCTGGTGAAGAAGGTGGCTTCGGCGGTGAGGTCGCCACTCATTGTATATGGGTCCGGTGATGAGACCAAGGACATTGAGGTGCTAACGAAGGTGGCAGAGGTATGTGCTGGCGAAACTCTTCTTTTAGGACCAGTTGTCAAGGAGAACTACGAGCCTATAAGCAAGGCGGCTCTGGATCATGGTCATTGTATAATCGCACAAAGCCCGCTTGACATAAACCTGGAAAAAGAACTGAATGTAAAACTGCTGAAATCATTCCCTAAAGAACGCATATTGATCGATCCTTTGAGTTCAGCCCTCGGCTATGGTATGGAGTACAGCTTCACTATCATGGAGAGGACAAAGCATATTGGCATCATGTTTGGTGACAGCACCATGCAGATGCCCATAATAGCCGACCTTTCTAATGAGTGCGCCAAAACTAAGCAGGCGAAGGAAAGTGAGAAACAGGGCCTACTCTGGGAGCTTGTCACTGCTATAAGCCTCTTGCTTGCTGGCGCCAATATCATAGTGCTCCGGTTGCCACAAAGCCTGAGAGCATTAAAGGAAGTCATCGAAGGTAAATTATAAAATTGATAATCGTTTCTAATTTTAGTAAAATTTAACTGTAGTGATTGCAAAAGGAGCTGCAACATGAAAATAGTTGAAAAGAAGAGAACACGGAAGGATAAGGTACACGAGATAATCAATGCTGAAGACAAGTGGGAGCCGATCGGGCACACACCTATGCCTGAATTACCCGACCTGAGGAACTGGGATTTAAGGTTACTCAAGACGTACAAGCCCTTCTACGCGCCGATGTGTGACTTGTGTTGTTTCTGCACATATGGTAAATGTGACCTCACCGGTGACAAGAGGGGTGCTTGTGGTATTGATATTTCAACGCAGCAGGCGAGGATTGTGTTGCTAGCTTGCTGTATGGGTATGTCTGCACACGGGGGGCATGCCCGTCATGTCTTGCACTATCTTATAGAAAGGCTTGGGCCTGACTATAAGATTAATCTCGGTGATCAGATACTTGTCGAAGCTCCTCATATAAGAACTGTGGTGGGCATGAAGCCTGAGACCTTGGGCGATTTAGAGAAGGTAATGGAGTATGCCGAGAGTCAACTTATCCAGTGTGTTTCGGCGCTGCATACAGGGCAGGAAGGTTCAGCACTAGACTATGAGTCGAAGGCACTGCACATCTCGATGCTCGACCATGTGGTTATGGAGGTTGCTGATATCGCTCAGATAGCGGGTTTTGGCTACCCCACATCTAAAGCGGACACGCCGCTTGTCGGGCTTGGTTGGGGTGCAATAGACAGGACGAAACCCGTTATTCTCCTTATAGGCCATAATCCGGTAACGGCTATTCCCATCGTCGACTATATAAACGAGCATGGCCTTCAGGACAAGGTCGAAGTGGCAGGTATTTGCTGTACTGCCCTTGAGGTGACCCGGTACAGCGAGAGGGCAAAGGTAATTGGTCCTCTCTCTCGTCAACTATTCTTCGTGCGCTGTGGCATTGCCGATGTTATTGTTACGGATGAACAGTGCATAAGGACTGATATGCCGATTGAAGCAGCAAAGGTGGGCTCAGCTTTGATTGCCACTTCAGAAAAGGTCTGCTATGGGCTTGAGGATGCCAGTAAGAAGGATGCTAGTGAGATAGTAAACGAAATGGTTGACCATGGTAAGCAGGTGTTGATACTCGATCCAGAAAAGGCGGCTGAGGTTGCGGTCAGGGTGGCTATGGGGCTAGCACCGAAGAGGAGCAAGGTTCTGGTAAAGCTAGAGGAAGTACCGGAGCTTGCCAAGGCTCACAGGTTGTGTAATATGTGCAGTCAAGTCTGTCCTAACCTACTACCGGTGGGTGATGCCATCGAAGCAGCTAAAAATGGCAATATCCAGCCGTTGGTAGAGGTGTTCAATAGGTGTATTGGGTGTGGTAAGTGTGACCAAGAATGCCCGCGACATGTGCCTATAATCAGAATGATGCAGGCAGCAGCGAGTTGGGAGGAGTGGAAGATAAGAGCAGGGCGCGGACCGATTATGGACACTGAAATCAGGAAGGTAGGCGCTCCTATAGTGCTCGGTACTATTCCAGGCGTTATCGCTATCGTTGGTTGTTCTAACTTCCCGGAGGATATCGAGGAAATAGCCGAGATAGCTGAGGAATTTGCCAAGCGGAAGTATATAGTGGTGTTGAGCGGCTGCTCAGCTATGGTGGCGGGGATGAAGAAGGATAAAGAAGGCAAGACTCTCTATGAGAAGTATCCACCTGATTTCGATGCCGGCGGTGTAGTCAATGTGGGGTCCTGTGTGGCCAACTCACATATAACAGGCGCAGCTATCAAGATTGCCAACATCTTTGCGACGCTGCCGCTCAGGGGTAACTATGAGGTTATTGCTGACTACATCTTGAACCGTGTTGGTGCCTGTGGCCTTGCCTGGGGAGCATATTCTCTGAAGGCAGCTGCGATTGCCACCGGGTGCAACCGCTTGGGTATCCCCGTAGTGGTGGGGCCGCATTCCTCCAAATATCGCAGGCTGTATTTAAGCCGCAAGGAAGAAGACGACTGGACGGTCATGGATGGCAGGGAGAAAAAGCTTGTAGATACCCAGGAACCTTCGCCCGAGCATCTGATCACCGTTGTGGAATCTAAAGAGAGGGCAATGGTTACTCTGGCTAAACTGTGCATCAGGAAAAACGATACTCCCCAGGGGCGCCAAATCAAGCTGACCCATTATATCGGGCTTCACAAGCAGTATCTTGGCACGCTTCCTGATGACCTGCATCTTTATATAAGAAGAACCTCTGATATTCCTATCTTCTTTAAGAAAGAGGTGATGGCTTATCTGGAGAGAGTGGGCTGGAAGGAGAAACCGGTGCTTAGTTTGCCGACCATGATCGGGACATATCCTTCCGAGGTGCCTATCGATGCTGTGGTGCATTAAGCAAGGCAGAGGGGCGAGTATTGCGCATCCTAATCGTAGTCCAAGGGCATTACGGTCAGCGGATCGCTGATAATATCAAAAAATACGGACCAGCAGACTGGGATGTGTTTGTATATACCTTTCCAGTTGAGCTGCCGAGCATAATTGATGATGCAGAACGGTTCTTGCCTAAAGAGATACCTCAGGTTGATTTGCTGATATCTCTGGGAGAGCATCTTGGCGTTGCCCAGACGGTCCCGGACTTGGTTGTCAAAAGTGGCGCTAGGGCGGTCGTTGCACCAGCGGACAACCGTGTTTGGTTGCCGCCGGGGTTAGCCAAGCAGATCAAGCAAAAGTTGGCTTCCTTGGGTGCAGAGATGGTGTACCCGGTGCCATTCTGCACATTGACGGAAAAAGACGCTCAAAGCCCTTTCATTTGTGAGTTTGCGAGATATTTTGGTAGACCAGCGGTAGAAATCGAGATGGATAAAGACAGGGTGAGACGTGTCAATACAATCAGGGGAGCCCCTTGTGGCTGCACGCCGTATGTAGCGGAGGGGCTGGTTGGGGTCTGGGAAGGAGATGCAGTGGAAAAGGCAGGGCTTTTACATCATCAGTACCCCTGTCTGGCAACGATGACTATGGATCAGGAGTTTGGTGACACCTTAATGCATCGCGCTGGCTTGATGACAAAACTGGCGGTTGAGGGCGCTTTGAAGGCCGCCAGAGTAGTACAATCAAAGTAAGGAGGCTTGTAATGACTATGACTTTGCCGTATCACCGGGTCAATGTATTGACCGGCACCAAGGCAGCGAGGATCATCGAAGACCCCGGTGAATATGCTCACTTGATCAAGCGTGCCAGTAGACCACTGTTTGTCCTGGGTCCCAGAATTTTGATTACGTTTCTTGGCGGGCGGTTGCTCGCGGAGTATGCTGCGGAAATTGCCAAGGCTGCGGATATTCCTATCTGCGCTACAGCGCATACCCAGAAGAAATTGCTGGAACTTGGTGTGCAACCAGCGAGCAACTATGATCTTATCGAGATAATCAATCATCTTAAAGACCATGAATGGCGAGGGGTGAAGAGGGAGGGTAACCACGATCTGGTCATTTTCCTCGGAGTCAGGACAGACCTTGGCGAGCAGGGGCTGTCCACACTGAAGCACTTTGCTCCACATCTCAAGACTATGACTTTATGTAAGTACTACTTTCCAAATGCCAGTTACTCCCTTCCCAACTTCCGCAAGGACGAGCAGTGGAAGGAGTTTTTGGACAAAATGATAGAAAATCTCAAAACGAAGGAGGCATAAAGATGGCAGGTATTTTCCCCGTAGACGTTGGTCCTCAGTATGAGGGCGAAGTAATTAGAAAGGCTGACATGTATGTCGAGTTCGGGGGACCGAACGTAAGGAGTAAGTTTGAGCTGGTCACCTTGAAGGGGCTGGACGAGGTAGAAAATGAAAGGATAGAGGTAATCGGTCCGGATATGAAGGACATGAAGGAGGGTGGTAGTTATCCTTTAGGCTTAATGATAGATGTCGCTGGTGAGAAGCTAGAAAAAGATATGGAACCAGTCTTGGAAAGGCGGATCCATCTCTACGCCAACTATATTGAAGGCTTATACCATATGAACCAGAGGGACGATATCTGGATCAGGATAAGCAAGGATTCCTACAACAAGGGGCTTAATTCACTGGAGGAAGTGGGCAAGATATTGATGTTCCTCTTCACCTCCGAGCTTGATGTGATCGAAAAGATCTCTATAACTTTTGTCACCGATGAAAAGAAGGTCGACGAACTTATAACCAAAGCTAGAGAGATCTATAAGGCTAGAGACGAGAGGGCAAGAGGCTTAAAAGAGGAGGATGTGGAGGAGTTTTACAGTTGTGCCCTCTGCCAGAGCTTCGCTCCGACTCACATATGCATAGCCACCCCTGAGCGGGTAGCGAATTGTGGTGCAATAAGCTGGTTCGATGGCAGAGCTGCTTACAAGCTTGACCCCGAGGGACCGGTGCAGGAGGTCAAGAAGGGAGAGTGTCTTGACTCGATAAGAGGTGAGTATAGCGGATGTAATGAGCTTGCAGCGGTGAAGTCCATGGGAACATATAGCCGCGTTTACTTGCACAGTGCTTTTGAGCACCCACATACGTCCTGTGGTTGTTTTCAGGCTATCTGGTTCTATATCCCCGAGGTCGATGCCTTTGGGCTGGTACACCGCGATTTCGTTGGTTCCACCGTTGTCGGTGTTCCTTTCTCCACCATGGCTGCGGATACCAGTGGTGGTAGGCAGGTTGAGGGATTCCTGGGTATGGCTCTAGAGTATCTAAGATCCCCCAAGTTTCTCCAGGCTGATGGTGGCATCAGGCGATGTGTTTGGATGCCTAAGGAGATAAAGGAAAAGTACAGGGATGCTATCCCGGAGGACCTTTTCGATAAGATAGCTACCGAAGAAGATGTTAAAAACGTCGATGAGCTGGTGGAGTTTCTCAACCGGGTAGGACACCCCTGGGTAAAAGGCGAGGTTGAGCTGCCCACATAATATGAAATTTAAGTTACAGTAGGAGGTCGACATGCCACTCAAGGGTACTGACATCGTAAAGAAACTGCCTGATGGAGGAAAGAAGAACTGTAAAGAATGCGGGTTCCCAACTTGTTTTGCCTTTGCGATGAAGTTGGCAGCTGCTGGTACCACCTTGGACAAATGCCCCTATCTTGCTGCTGATGTCCGGGCTGAACTCGAGGAGGCACTGGCACCGCCTATAAAGCTGGTGACCATTGGTGTGGGAGATACTGCGCTTCAAATTGGGAATGAAGAGGTAATCTATCGTCATGAAAAAACCTTTATCCACCCACCTGGCATCGGCTTGCTCATTTCGGACGAAGAGCCGGAAAGCCAAATCGACAGCAAATTAACGAAAATAACGGAGCTGCAGTTCCCTTGGGTGGGCCGAATCTTGAAGGCGGACGTTCTAGCTTTACAGTCTAAGTCTGGCGACAAGAGCAAATTTGAATCCCTGGTACGGCGGGTTTCTGCAACTGTTAATTTGCCGCTTGTGCTCATTTCAGAAGATGTTGATATTTTGCTCTCTGGGTATCAGCTTTGTAGTGCCAGAAGGCCGTTGCTTTATCCAGTCACCAAGGAGAACATAGAGAAGATTATTGCAACAGTAAAAGCCAAGCCGACCCCACTAGCAGTCAGAGGCGGTAGCGTCGAGGAATTGGTACCACTGACGACCAAACTCAAGGAAGCTGGGCTCGAAGAAATCGTTCTCGATCCTGGTTCTAGGAACTTTAGGGATGCTGTACGCGATCAGACTTTAATAAGGCGTGCGGCCCTGAAACAGAATTTCAGACCGCTAGGTTACCCTACCATCGCCTTTCCTTGTTTCATGAGCGGCGACGAAGTGAAGCAGGTTATCTTGGCTGCGATGTTTGTTATCAAGTATCCGGGCATTATTATTCTTTCGGATTTTGACCAGTATTCGTTGTTACCATTACTGGTGCAAAGGCTCAATATCTACACCGATCCCAGAATACCAATGTCAGTGGAGCAGAAGATTTACGAAATTGGTGAGCCCACTCCTAACTCGCCAGTGTTAATCACCAGCAACTGGGCATTGACTTACTTCATCGTTGCTTCTGAGATCGAAGGCAGCAAAGTCTCCTCGTGGTTGCTGGTCAAGGATACCGAAGGACTGGGTGTGCTCACCGGTTGGGCTGCCGGCAAATTCTCTGGAGATTCCATCGGTCCGTTTGTCAAAAAGTGTGGGATCGAAGACAGGGTGAGGCATAGGAGGCTGATTATCCCCGGCAAAGTGGCACGGATCAAGGGTGAATTGGAGGAGGCTTTGCCTGGCTGGGAGATAATTGTTGGTCCTAGGGAAGCCAGTGAAATACCAGCGTATTTGCCTAGCCTTGTTCAGAAGTGGAAGAACTGAAGGCAGAACTGGCTGAAATTCTCAAGCCAAACAAAAGGGATAGACGGTTTCTGATATCGCTTCTTCAGGAAACCCAGCAGAAATTCGGTTATCTGTCTGAGGAGGTAATGCTGTCCCTGGCCGATTTTCTAGGTGTGCCGGGGAGCACAGTCTATGGCGTAGCTACTTTCTATAACCAGTTCCGTTTCACACCTTTGGGCAGGCACCAAGTGAAGGTATGTATGGGCACTGCCTGTCATCTTGCCGGAGGACACCTTGTTCTTGAGGCTATGTCTCGCGAGCTGCAGATTGATGTCGGCGGGGTCACCCCTGATAGAGCCTTCAGCCTTGAGAGGGTTGCCTGTGTCGGCTGTTGTGCACTGGCTCCGGTGGTGGTGATAAATGGTACAGTTTATCCCAGCATGAGTCCTACGAAGGTAGAAGAAGTTCTGGTGAATATAAAGTCAGGCAATAAGGAGTATAAAGTCGATTAGTTTCTACATCCGTTTGCAGTACGCAGCTAATTTGTAGATTCTTCGATGGTTTTCGATGAAATTTTGGAGCGCGCTAGGCACGAGTGGGAATCATTCTGCTATGGTAATGTCCCAAGGATTCTTGTTGGCTCAGCTAGCTGTGGACGAGCTGCTGGTGCGCTGGCTGTTATTGCGGCTCTAAAAGAGGAGCTGGAGAAACGTAACCTCCGGGCGAATATAACAGAGGTCGGATGTATAGGTCTTTGTTCGTTCGAACCACTGGTAACTATTATCAAGCCAAACTATTTAACTGTTTGTTATCACAATGTAACCCCTCAGAAGGTGCCGGTACTTGTTGAGGGCTGCATTGCTAATGATGACCCGTGCTTGGATTTGGCTCTGGGGACGGTCGACAGGGATGCCCGAGGAGCAGTCTATATTCCAGAGGTAGTCCGCTTCGAGCATGAATACCGCATACTCCTGCGAAATTGTGGTTATATTGATCCTGTTGATATCTACCATTACATTGCCAACGGCGGCTATCAAGGTCTAAAAAAAGCGCTGGAGATGCCTCCGGACATAGTGATTGAAGAGGTGAAGCGGTCTGGACTCCGTGGTCGGGGTGGTGCTGGTTTTCCTACTGGCAGGAAATGGGAGTTGTGTCGGAATGCCCTAGGAATGCCTAAATATGTCATATGTAATGCTGACGAGGGAGATCCGGGTGCTTTTATGGATCGAGTGTTATTGGAGAGCGATCCCTATTCAGTCATCGAAGGTATGACTATCGCTGCATATGCTGTGGGATCTCGGGAGGGATTTATATACATTAGGGCTGAATACCCTCTGGCTGTCGAGCGCTTAGAGGTCGCTTTACATCGGGCAGAGGAAGCAGGACTTTTAGGAAGGAATATCCTTGGCAAGGGCTTCGATTTCAACATTGAGATTGCTAAAGGTGCTGGCGCATTTGTGTCCGGGGAATCTACAGCGCTTATGTATGCTATTGAAGGTAAACGAAGTATGCCGCGGGCAAGACCACCTCACTCAGTCGAAGCTGGTTTGTGGGGTAAACCCACTGTGCTAAATAACGTTAAGACCTTTTCTTATGTTCCCTTGATCATCGATAGGGGTGCGGACTGGTTTTCCAGCGTCGGCACTCAAGGCAGCAAAGGGACTGCTGTGTTTTCGCTGGCTGGTAAACTGGTTAATACAGGCTTGGTGGAGGTGGCGATGGGAACGACCTTGCGACAGCTTATCTTTGATATTGGTGGTGGCATTCGTGGTGGCGGGAAATTTAAGGCAGTTCAGATCGGAGGTCCTTCCGGCGGCTGTCTACCTGAGTCCATGCTTGATGTGCCAGTCGACTTCGATTCCTTGCGAAAGGCAGGGGCAATCATGGGTTCAGGAGGTATAATCGTAATGGATGAGGATAATTGCATGGTAGACACTGCTAAATTTTTTCTTGACTTTATCCAGAAAGAGTCTTGCGGGAAGTGTTGTGCCTGCCGTATCGGCACGAAACATATGCTGGATATACTCGAGGATATTGCAGCGGGGAGAGGAAAGATCGACGATCTAGATCTGCTGACCGAACTATGCGAGGATATAAGAGGCGGTTCTCTCTGCGGACTTGGCCGCACTGCACCAAACCCGGTACTGACCACGCTCCGATATTTCAGGGATGAGTATGAGGCACATATACTTGAAAAGAGATGTCCAGCACTGGTATGCAAGAATTTGATTGCGTATTACATATTACCGCAGAAGTGCGAGCGTGGTTGCGAGCATTGTGTGCTTGCCTGCCCAGCAAAGGCAATAAGCCCTGGCAGAGGTGGTGTAAAGGTTATAGACCAGAGTAAATGTACCAAGTGCAGCAGCTGCAAGCTTGTTTGCCCTCCAGAATACAGTGCGGTGGTAAAAGTCTCACCGGTGAGCTCTTTACCTCGATCTTAAAGGTGTGGTGCTTCTGTGAGAAGTGGCAAAAGAGAAATTTGCTGTGCGCTCCTTCCGGATTGGGCAGAACTGCTTTTTCAAGATATAATACCCGTGATTGGGCTGTCTTGGTGGCTATGAATAGTCACTAGTTCTTTCATAGAAAGGGGACCATTATGGCGATGACTATTGTAGTGGCAGGAAAAGGTGGGGTGGGCAAAACGGCTGTGGCTGCGTTGCTTATAGAGTTGCTGTCAAAAAAGGGGGTAGTGCTGGCTATCGATGCTGACCCAAGCACGAATTTGAATTTTGCTTTAGGACTGCCTCTTGGGGAAACAGTGGGCAAAGCTAGGGAGGATGTTACTGAGGCGATTCAGAAAGGTACTCTTTCCCCCGGTATTTCCAAGCAGGATGTTCTGGATATGAAGGTACGGCAGGCGCTGGTTGAGTCTGGTAATATCGATCTGCTGGCGATGGGGAGGCCTGAGGGACCAGGCTGTTATTGCGCCGCCAATCATATGCTGCGGCTTACTATCGATAGACTTGCCAAAAACTACGATTATACTGTCATTGATTCAGAGGCTGGGATGGAGCATATAAGCCGTCAGACAACCAGGGATGTGGATGTCTTAATCATAGTTTCGGATATCACCATGCGGGGAATAATGGCGGCTGCTAGGATGAAAGAACTGATAAAAGAATTGAGGACCAAGGTGGGCAGGATAGCTCTGGTGGTCAACAGGTCTAAGGGCAATTTGCCTATAGAAATACAGGACGCTATCCAGAAGTATGGGCTGGAACTAATCGCTGTTATTCCTGAAGACCCCTACATAGGTGAACTAGATATGAAGGGGATCCCTCTGATCAAACTACCGGAAAGTTCTCCTTTAAGGCGTGGGGTTGAAGAGATCATTTCTAAACTTGCCTTGTGATCGATGGTTTGTGAGGGTTGCTCGATGAGTCCCAGGGGTAAAAAATTGGTCACTCTGCGTGAAATAGAAGGGGTGATAAGCCCCCATCAACGGCAGATAGATTCTGCGCTTGCGGCGCGGAAAGAGGCTCTGAAGTATGTTAAAGATGTGGCTGGGTTGGCGAATTATATTGGAGGCAGGGTTGAGTCGCTCGGTCTGGGCGAGGACTGGGCTTTGAGTAAGGAAATATTTCCAGGTGTAAAGGTATATTTTATCTTTACCAGATCTGACGAGGAGTTTCCCAGCAGTCTGAAGGTGCTGTTTTCAGGTAAAAAAATAGGTATCATGAAAGGTGAGGACCTAGCAGGTTTTGTCATACTCTATGTGAATCACATGCTCAGATATATCAGGGAAACAATGCCCGAGGAGAGGCTGCCTGAAGTGTGCTACCGAGTATGATATTTCAGGTGGTTTTGGTGAGCGCGAGCACAACAAATCCTTCTTGGCCCGTTCAACTGAGTCTGCCAAATTCCTTTTCCAGCTCGCGAGAACTCAAATGAACCATGGTCGGTCTGCCATGCGGGCAGGTTTGTGGTTGCGAGGTCCCCTCTAACCGCCTTATCAGCTCCATCATCTCTTCAGAGGAGAGGCTATCTCCAGCTTTGACAGCGCTGTGACAGGCTATGGATAGAGCTATTCTTTCAGCAAGTCTTTCAGCCCCAGTTTCGCCCGCTAGTGAATCTATTAGACTGTAAACTATCTCAGTAAAGCTTGCTCCTTTTATAACTGCAGGCACTGCTCTCAAAAGGTAAATTCTTACCCCAAACGGTTCTAGTTTGATGCCAAACTGCTCCAGTAAATTGCCATGAGCTTTTACGAATTGGTCCTGTTTGGGATCCAGCTCGAGGCAGACAGGTTCCAAAAGTCCCTGTATTTCAACTTTCTTTTGTGAGTATTGCCCCAACATTCTTTCGAACAAGACACGTTCGTGGGCGGCATGCTGATCTATCAGAAAAAGACCATCGGGACCTTCAGCGATTATATAGGTATTGGCTAATTGTCCTATCACCCTGAGGGCGTGAATACCGGGCATATTGTTTTGTGAAGTGAGAAAATAGCGTGGTGGTGAACCGGATCGTGGGTAAAATGTTTTAGCTTCTAGTACTGTCTCAAGTCTTTTTTGCACAGAGTGGCATACTGAAGTGAACACTGCTTGGCTGTTGCGGAACCTGACCTCTGTTTTTGCAGGGTGAACATTCACGTCTAGCTCCTCTAGAGGCAGCGAGAGATTCAGAACAACGGCAGGATATCTCCCGGACATTAGCCAGCCGCGGTAGGCTTCCTCAGCAGCGCGGGAGAGGATATTGCTGCGAACCCAGCGTCGGTTGACAAAAAAGTCCATGTGGCTTCGGATGGAGCGGTTAAGGTAGGGCGGACTGATGAAGCCGGAGATAAATAGGGAACCTTGCTTTTCCTTGATATCAATCATCTGTTCAGCAAAGTCTGTTCCGTAAACAACGGTTAGAACATCTTGTAGCTTGCCATTGCCTGATGTTAATAGAACTTGGCGTCCCTCCAGCAAAAGGCGGAACTTCACTTCTGGAAAAGCCATGGCATAATGGCAGACAACGTCTGCTATGTGTCCGTTTTCGGTAGCTGCCGACTTTAGAAACTTTAGCCGTGCTGGGAAATTTCGGAATAGGTGGCGCACAATAAGGGACGTGCCACGAGGGCGGTTTCTGGTCTCTTTTCTTAATATGACCCCGTTTTCAACTAGGACGAAGGTGCCGGTATCGTCTTCTTCGGCTCTGGTTATCATCTCCACCTGTGACACTGCGGCTATACTTGGCAGGGCTTCCCCACGGAACCCAAGCGTACCTATTCTGTGCAAATCGCCCAGTGTGTTGATTTTGCTGGTGGCGTAGCGCTCAAAAGCGAGGTCTGTTTGATCCTTAGGTATGCCACTACCGTTATCGCTAACCTTTATTAGCTTCAGTCCGCTGCCGTGCACTTCTACTGAAATTTCTGTGGCGCCTGCGTCAAGGGAGTTTTCTATTAGTTCTTTGACCACTGATGCTGGGCGTTCCACAATCTCACCAGCAGCGATCTTGGTGATTATCTCTTGTGGCAATACCTTGATTAGCATTTTTAGTCTATTCTATAGGCTGAACTGGGTAGAGGTAAAGAGCAAAGCTCTAAAGTTTTTCAATCGGTGCCAGACTAACCAGCAATTTCTTGATCCCTGCTGTTGTGAACGCTACAGTTATCTCCTGGTCATCGCCTGAAGTTGAACAGTCTATAACTACACCATCCCCAAACAACCTGTGGTAGATTCTATCCCCGATTTCAAACTTTGCGAAATTGGCTGGCTTTGCTGGTCTCGCTGAATAGATGCTTGTTACCGGCGTAAATACATCTTCTTCCTCTTGCCAGCTCGTCTTACGGATTGTGAGCTCCGCCGGTATATCTCTCAAAAACCTTGAAGGAGTCGTTCTGGAGCTACTGCCGAAGAAACTGCGTTGCAAAGCATATGATAGGTAAGCCCGTTTTTGGGCACGAGTGATGCCTACATAGCACAGACGGCGCTCTTCCTCTATATCGTCAGGACCAGCTGATTTGCGGTGGGGCAGGAGCCCTTCTTCCATCCCGGTAATGAAGACTACAGGGAATTCTAGTCCTTTCGCCTGGTGGAGGGTTATCAAGGTGACAGCATTTGCCCTTTCGTCCAGATCGTCCGTGTCTTGCACCAAGCTAACCTTTTCCAAGAAGCGTGCTAATCCGTCGGGGGGCTCAAGAGAATCGTATTCCTTGGCTACAGCTATAAGTTCCATAATGTTTTCCCAGCGCTCCTCCCCGTTTTCCTGCTCGTACACGTATTCCCTGTATCCGGTCTTTCGAAGTAGCTCGTCTATGAGTGCAGAGAGTCCTAGTCCATGGCTTTGGGCAGTGAGTTCCTCGATTAGATTTACAAAGCAGGAAACTGCATAGCTGGAGCGTGGTGTTAATACAATCCCATCTCTTTGCGCGGCTTTTTTCAGGGTCGTGTAAAGTGGTATATCCTCTTTCTTGGCCCGTACTGATATTTCAGCCAGTGTTCGTTGTCCGATTCCCCTGGCAGGCACATTTATTATGCGTGCAAGACTTATATTGTCGTTTTGATTATATATCACTCTCAAATAAGCAATGACATCTTTGATCTCTTGTCTTTGATAGAATCTGATACCACCAACCAGTTTGTATGGTATGCCATAGCGTATGAATGTCTCCTCCAAGGCTCTTGACTGGGCATTGACCCGATACATAACAGCGCAGCCGCTGAATTTTGTGATGTTTTCGCCGGCAAGCTTTTCTATTTCTTTGGCGATGAACCGTGCTTCGTCTTCCTCATGGAGGGCTTCGATTATGGTTACAGGTATCCCTGTTTCATTCTCCGTCCACAGCCTTTTTGGTTTTCGCTGAAAGTTAGCCGAAATGACGCTGGAAGCTACGTCCAGAATTATTTTGGTGGAGCGGTAATTCTGTTCCAGATAAGCAACAGTGGCGTCAGGGTGGTCCTTCTCGAAGCTCAAGATATTGCGCAGGTCAGCGAATCGCCAGGAGTAAATGGACTGGTCAGGGTCGCCAACGACGCAGATGTTACGGTGTTTCTCGCCGAGCTGCTTTACGAGCATGTACTGCGTTAAATTGGTATCTTGAAACTCGTCCACCAAGATGTGCTTATATCGGGACTGGTATCGAGACAGCACATCTTTGCGTTCGGTAAAGAGCTGCACTGTTTTCATTAGCAGGTCATCGAAGTCCACCCCGTGGCTTTGGCCAAGAGACTGTTGATATCGCTCGTAAACTCGCTGGACAATTTCTTCATAGTAGTTGCTGACCTGTTTGGCGTAATCTGCTGGTGTTAACAGGCGACTCTTGGCATATTTTATGGCTGACTGGATGGCTCGTGGGCTAAATTGTTTTGGATCGAGGTCGAGTTCTTGCAAGCTCTGCTTGATTAAATTGAGCTGGTCATCTTCATCGTGAATTACGAATCTAGGGTTAAGTCCAATTGCACTGCCATCCTGGCGGAGTATACCTGCACATATGGCATGGAAGGTACCCACCGTGAGTGACTGAGAGACCTGTCCAAGGAGTGTTTCCAGGCGGTCTTTCATTTCCTTTGCCGCCTTATTGGTGAAGGTGACTGCCATGATATGGCGAGGACTGATGCCGCAAACTCTTACTAGATACGCGATGCGGTGCGTAATAACCCGAGTTTTGCCACTACCAGGTCCTGCGATGATAAGTAAGGGTCCGCTTGTTACCTCTACAGCCCGTCTCTGAGCTGGGTTGAGTCCGTCCAGTATGTCCATAAGTATTTACTTGCTCTGATCAGTTTTGTGCCATTCAATTTTTACTTTCTGCGGGTCAATGCCATTTATTGACACTCCATCGGGTTTTACTATAATGATGGCGTCACCGGGTTTGAGCTTTATTGTTGTCTCTGAACTCGTGGAGCTTATACTTACTTCGCTTAAGGGGACTTTGAACACTATATCAGCCTTTTGAGACGGTAGTCCTGAAATCAATTTGCCGTCTAAGTACATAGATACGCCTTCTAGCCTTACCGTAGTCCCAATGCCGGCGGCTTCACAGCTGCAAAAAAAGAGCAGTGCTGCAGTGGAAAGTATGAACATGTAAACTCGCCTGATCTTTTCCTTCCTTGTCATTTCTTATCCTCCTCGGCTTTTGTTGCTTTCCTTAACTTGAAAGGTCAGTTCGACCGCAGATGTCAAAGGATGTACCTGAGCAGATTATAGCATCGTGACAGAGGAGGTCTCAAAACTTAGTTACGATTTTACTGGCATGTGGTTTTTACCTATAATGTTCAGTACTTTGTTTGTCTGGCTCCGGTCATGAAAAAACTGGTGGCAATAGTGGGTATGGCTGGCACAGGTAAGTCAGAAGTAGCACGCTTATTCGAACGAGAAGGTTTTAAACGGATCAGGTTTGGCGACATTACTGATGAGGAGATCAGGAAGCGTGGTCTGGAGCTGACTGAAGAAAATGAGCGTTTTGTTAGGGAGCAGCTACGGAAAGAGCATGGCATGGCGGCTTATGCCAAACTGAATTTGGCTCGGATTGACGCTCTACTTGAAAGTTCCAATGTGGTTATCGATGGCCTTTATTCCTGGGAAGAGTACGTGTTGTTAAAAAAGCACTACGGGGACAATCTCTTTGTTGTGGCTGTATGGTCATCGCCGAAGACAAGGTATGAAAGACTGAGTCGCAGGTCGGTTCGTCCTCTTACAAAGGAGACGGCAGCTGAAAGAGATGTTACTGAGCTGGAAAACACCAACAAGGGTGGGCCCATTGCCATGGCTGACTTTACTATTATCAATGAGTCAACGCTCGGGAACTTGGCAACTGAGGTAAAAAAAATCATCAGGATTTTGGGGTGAAAAAGTTAGCTCGCCCTGTGGTTGATGAATACTTTCTGAAAATAGCTTTAGTTGTGGCTGAGCGTTCTACTTGTCGTCGCCATCATGTTGGAGCTGTGGCAGTGAAGGATAAACACATACTCGCCACCGGTTACAACGGTGCCCCTGCAGGGCTTAAGGATTGTCTGGAGCTCGGTTGCCTTCGGGATGAGTTGAACATTCCTTCAGGAACCAGACACGAGGTGTGCCGTGGAATTCATGCAGAGCAAAATGTAATTATTCAAGCCTCACTGCACGGTGTTAGCCTTGAAGGGGCAACGGTTTATTGCACTCACAGTCCGTGTGTGCTTTGTGCCAAGATGCTTGTCAATGCTCGCATCAAACGTTTTGTCACTTTTGGAAAATATGCTGACGATGCCTTCTTAAAGTTGTTCAGTGATGCCAATGTAGAGTTCGAGGTCAAAAAGAGACCTTTGTCTAGGATAACCTACTTGGATTGATTCCCTGCTATCCGGTGAGTCAAGGTTTTCAGCGAGACGGAGGTCTTTTGCTCTATTCTGTTTCAGGTCTTAGCACTATCAATCTGGGACCGTCTTCGGTATCTCTAACATCAATAGTGACGCCGTCTACGACGAAAGCTAGTTCTGCGCCGACCAATAAAACCTTAGAGCCTTTGTGCTCCACCACTTGGTCACCCTCAGCCTCTTTATCTAGGACTAGAGCGAGCTGACCACCCGGACCCAGCGCTAATCTTAATCCAACTTCTGGATCGTCTGTATTTGCCAGCAGCGCTTCGAGTAAAAGTTGCTTTGCTCCGTTCGTTACTGCAAGCATTTCGTTTCCTCCTTGTTTAATTATCAGGGCTGGACTTCGGTTCCCTACAGTAGCATTCTAACTCTAGCTCAACAAAAGTTACATACTCCTTTAGAGTTATTTTCGCAGTGGAAAAAGAGTTATTTTCGAAGTTAGTCAGTCAGTGTCTTAAGCTACGGACGACAGCATGACTTTAAGCGTAGCTAAAATTTGGTTAAAATTGGCAAAAAGGAGGTTCGCAGCATGGATATCAGGAAGGTCTGTGTTGTAGGTGCAGGTACAATGGGGAGCGGGATTACTCAAGTGGTGGCGCAGGCTGGTTATAGGGTGGTGATGGTCGATGTGAGGCAGGAGTTCCTCGATAGGGGACTATCCGCAATACAAGATAGCTTGGATAAGTTTGTAGCGCGAAACAGGATAAGTCGGGAAAATATGGAGGCAGCCTTGAAGAATATCCAGACAGCGACGGACCTCAGGGCTGCGGCTGTGGATGCGGACTATGTCATTGAGGCAGTGTTCGAGAGGGCTGAGGTCAAGATGCCTCTGTTTCAGCACCTTGACGAGCTTTGCCCGCAGCATTCGATCCTGGCGTCCAACACTTCAGGTATTCCGATAGCCTTGCTTGCTTCAGCAACCAAGCGCCCTGATAGAGTGATCGGCATGCATTTTTTCAGTCCCGTGCCTTTGATGAGGGGGTTGGAAGTGGTCAGATCACTTTTGACCTCGGAGGAGACGGTTAGAGCAAGTTTGGATTTCGCTAAATCTATCGGCAAGGAAGCCGTGGTGGTGAAAGACTCACCCGGGTTTGTTACCAACAGGATTATACCTCTAGTCATGAACGAAGCAGCTAAACTTTTGGAGGAAAATTTAGCCAGTATGGAGGACATTGACAGGATTGTCAGGCTCTCTTTCAATTGGCCCATGGGTCCCTTTGAACTATGCGACTTGGTGGGTGTAGATGTGGCTGTTGATCTTCTAGAGGGCATATATCAGCAGACTGGATGGGAGCGATATAAGCCTGCGAGACTGCTCAAGAGGATGGTAGAGATAAGTTACCTCGGGCGGAAGGTGGGCAAAGGTTTCTATACTTTATTTGCTGAGAAGCGGATGTCCTAAGAAGGTGCAAGATAGCTAAATGTCAGGAAAACAGTGGCCTAGCGGGTAAACCTTCGTTTTGGTGGCCTCTCGCCAACGCGGTTTCTCAGAATACCTATGCCCTCTATTTCCAGTTCAATGACATCCCCGGGCTGTAGCCAACGGTTTAGCTCAGCGCCGCAGCCCTTTTCCACAGTCCCTGAGCCTAAGAAATCGCCTGGCTGTAAGGTCTCCTCCCAGGATGCGAACTCGATGATATGTGCCCAGGTCCAGTAACTGGTACTGCTGTTACCCTCCGACCATACCTCGCCATTGACCCGTGCTATCATTCTCAGGTTAGAAGGGTCTATCTCATCTGGTGTTACCAGACATGGTCCCATAACGCTGCAAAAGTCCTTGCCCTTTGTCGGCCCGAGGCGGGCTGTCATCTCCAGTGCTTGGATGTCTCGAGCGCTCACATCGTTGAAAATAGTATATCCGGCAATGTACTCTACAGCTTGCTCTCGAGGGATGTTTTTTCCTTTTTTCCCGATATAAATACCGTATTCCAGCTCGTAGTCCAAAAGGTCTGAGTAGCTGGGCCAGGGGATAACATCCTCCGGACCGATAACTGAATCAGGGTTTCCTTTATAGCAGACCGGCATTTGATACCATGCTTCAGCGAGTTCCCTCTGTCCTGAGAAGCTAGCATGTCCTTCGAAGGCAAGGTAGTCGCGGATTGAGTTGGGTCGTGGTACTGGTGCCTTCAGCTTGACCTCGTCCATGGTGAAGGCTAGCCTTTCGCCATGTGGTCCTGAAGCACTACCTCTTGCCAATTGGCGGGAGACAAAGTCGACTGCCAGCTCGGCTGCCTCCCTTCCTTCCTTGCCACTGTTAAAAAAAGCGATCATATCCGGTGGCAATACGAAAGAGGCTATTTCTCGGGCGCGTTTTGCGTCGCTTTTAGTGGCGAGATAACAAGTATAGGCAAGGTTGAGGTCTATTACTGTTCGTTCACCTTTAATAGCACCGATTCGTTGCACCCGGCCCAATATTGTGGCGATCTCAAATGTTACCAGCTTCATTTGTGCCTCCGCGTTTTGGTTATTGAGAGCTTAACAAACTTCGCTGTTGATTAACAAGATTAAATTTTTCTAAAAAGTTTTGCCAGATGGTAGGTTGAAGACAGAGGTATAGCGGGCTACAATGAGGATGGTGTAACAGCAGTTGCCCCAGATAAAGGATATTCGGCTGACTTTTTTCTGGTCAGGCTGTCTATTCAAAAGAGATAAACGCGACGGATGTAATTCTTTTCGCAGAGGTGAGAGATGAAAGAATGCAGCATGGAGAGCAATAGGTTGCAATGTGGTTGTACCTACGAGCCTTGTCCTAGAAAGGGTATTTGCTGTGAATGTTTGAAATATCATCGCAAGGCCGGAGAATTGCCAGCATGTTATTTCTCCCCTGAGGTTGAACGGACATATGACCGTTCTATCGATAGGTTTATTGCCACGTATGGCAGGCGAGCCAGCCGATGATTAGTGGCGAGCTCATGAGCATTGCTTGAAAGGATGGGGCTAGCGTTCATTTCCTTCTCATGCTGTAGATACAGCCACAATAGTTCTGTCGGTAAATTTCTTGCTCTTCGGCTATTTGTGTGGCTTGTTTGAACCCTTCACGCTTCTTGAAATCGCGGACAAGGAACCTGTCAGCGTTGATGTCCATCCCTATTTTGTTTACTACGGACGCCTTCTTAAGTGGACTCACAGTCAAGGTCGTGGTGAAGAAATCTGCGCCGCAATCCAGCATATGATGATACGTTCTTTCCAGCCGTAGGCGATAGCAGACCTCGCATCGTCTCCCCCCTTCTGGATCATCCTTGAAAAAGCCAGCTTGCTGGAACCATTCGTCGGGTGAATAAGGTACTACATCTAGGTGGAATTGCAGAAGTTTGGCGATGCAGCGTGCAGCTTGGAGCCGTTTATGGAATTCGGCCTCGGGATAAATATTGGGGTTGAAGAAAAGTCCGCTGACCTCATATCCTTCGTTTAGTAATGCGGTGACTGCACCAGCGGCGCACACTCCGCAGCATATGTGCACTACGACTTTCATCTTTATATGCTTGATTTTTCTGGTATACGAATTTACCCGCACTATAGCATGGCTAAAATTATGGGCGCAAGCGTGCAGAACTTTCCTTCGAACAGGGTTGCAAGCTACAGCTTTTCAGGCGTGGATGGAATCGTATTTGGGGACTGTACTATAAAAAGTTGGCGTTCGGTCAGAGGTGGCAGTCTCTATTCCACACCGTTGTAGTATAGTATAATGTAGGTGGCAAAGTTTACGGAGCACTTGGGTTAATAAGACGGTGAGACGCATACTCAAACCGAATGACAGATTTTGTTGCTAAATTAAAGTCTCAAGAGGCAACAGGACATGGCAGGTGACAGCTACGAAATTTCCAGGACGTTACGATGTAAAAACCTTAATGTACCGGGAACTTTAAGCAAACTTACATCGGCGATTGCTAAGGTTGGTGGGAACATTGGTAATATAACCACAGTGCATCTGGGGCACCATTACACGGTTCGGGATATCGAGGTGTTTGTAAGTAACAAGGAGCTACTTTCTGATCTGCTGAACGAGATATCGAAACTTAAAGAAGTGACAATATTGGAGGTCCGGGATAACATCCTTGATTTTCACGAGGGCGGAAAGGTCCGGATGGTCAATAGTGTTTCTATTAAATCGCTGGATGACTTGCGAAAGGTCTACACACCAGGGGTGGCTGAGGTTTGTAACCTCATTAAGGAAAATCTGGCTTGGAAAGACAAGTATACCAGTATTCCGTATTCTATCGCCCTTGTTACCGACGGGACCGCTGTTTTAGGGTTAGGGGATATTGGTCCTCTTGCTGGAATGCCTGTTATGGAGGGGAAGGCGGCGTTGATCTATCATCTGACTGGCGTAAGCATGGTGCCCATTTTGCTCGACACAACTGATCCTGACGAGATTGTTGACACGGTCAAGCACATTGCTATCACGTTCAGTGGCATACATCTTGAAGACATAGCCTCGCCGCGTTGTTTCGTTATCCAGGAGAGGCTAGAGCAAGTGCTTGATATCCCGATCATGCATGATGACCAGCAGGGCACCGGTGTTGTTGTATTGGCAGCTCTGATCAATGCTTGCAGGATTACTGGTATCTCCTTGGAAAAAGCAAAGGTGGGTCTTATAGGTCTGGGAGCGGCGGGCATGTGTATCGGGCGTTTCCTACTGCAGTATACGGGCAATCCGCCGTTGGGTACGGCAAGAACTGAGGCGACGATCAAGCGCTACGCTGAACAGGGAGGTATCCCTTCCACATTGAAAGAAATTATGGAAAAAGCTGACATTGTTGTCGCCACTTCGACTGTTCCCGGGCTGATTGAACCAAATATGGTCAGGAAAGGGCAGATCATTTTCGCACTCTCAAACCCTGTTCCGGAACTTGAGCCACAGCTTGCCCTTGCTGCTGGTGCTGCTCTGGCCGCTGACGGAAAGACGATAAACAATCTTCTTGCCTATCCTGGCATATGGCGCGGGGCACTGGATGCCAAAGCTAGGCGGATTAACTTTGAAATGTATAAAGCGGCTGCTATTGCTATCGCCAGTTCTGCAAACGAGGGTGAGCTGGTGCCGAGTCCGTTAGAGCCTAAGGTGCATCTGGCTGTAACCCACGGTGTTGCTAAAGCTGCTGTGGAAACAGGTGTAGCCCAAAGAGAGTTAGACAATGACTATTTTGAAAATACCAACATCAAAGAGCCCCCCTGGAGCTGATTGGTTCGTTGGCTCTTTGTTTCAGCAGATCCCTTCTGATGGATCAAAGTCCAGCGGTGCAGCTCGCCATCGTGTGCTCAAACATTGAACAGGAATGTGATGATGTCGCCGTCCTCGACTATGTAGTTCTTGCCTTCCATTCTGATGTGGCCTTGTCTGCGGGCTTCGGCAAGGCTACCACATCTTTGCAGATCTGTGAAGCTCAATACTTCTGCCTTGATAAACCCCTTTTCTATATCTGAATGTATCTTGCCGGCGGCTTTCAGGGCTGTGGTACCTCCAGGAATTGTCCAAGCCCTCAGGTCATCTGAGACGATAGTGAAGAAAGAGATCAGCCCTAATAACTCGTATGAAGCCCTAACGATGCGGTCAAGCGCTGGCTCGTTTAAACCCATGGCAGTACGGAATTCTCTGGCTTCGCCTTTGCTTAACTGTCCTAGTTCCATTTCGAGTTTACCGCAGATTACTAGAATCCGGAAATGCGTCTTTGAATAGCGCTGGCGGAGCTCAGCTTCCATGGTAGAGCACTGCGCTATTTGACTTTCGTCAATGTTGACCACAACGAGCACAGGCTTGGCGGTCAAGAACTGAAAGTTGGCGAGGTTGCGCATTTCTTCTCGGGCCAACTCCTGTTCCCAGATCGGTTTATCTTTTTCCAGTCCTTCTTTGACCTTCTGTAAAAGTGCTTGCTCCCTAGCAATCAAATCATGCTCCTGCGGTTTTGCACCTTTTAAAATCTCCTTGATGCGCTGTGACCTTCGTTCGATTATTAATAGATCGGAGAAAATGAGTTCAAGATTCATTGTTTCTATGTCCCGTTCTGGGTCGACGCTTCCGTCCACATGCGGAACGCGCTCGTCTTTAAATGCCCTTACCACGTGAAGCAGCGCATCGGCCTTACTTAAATAGTTTAGCATCTGCCCTTCGATGCCTCCGATTTTGCCGAAGCCTTTTGTGAGGCCTGCGATGTCGACATATCGTATTTCGGCAAAGGTGACCTTCTTTGGACGGAGGATTTTCTCCAGAACCTCGAGCCTCGGTTCAGGTACTTTAGTTGTACCAACGTTGGGGGTTAGTTTGGTCGATGAAGAGGGTTCAGTGGTGATGCTCCGTCCTGTTAGAGCATTGAATATAGTTGTCTTACCGCTTTTGGGCAGACCAATGATGCCAATTTCCAAAGGTGGCCCCCATATCCCAATATAGGGCAGATCTAGCAAAAATGCAAGGTTTCGCTCATGGCTTGTTGTAGCTATGTAGAGCGATGTGCTATAATGTGACAAATTGTTTGGCTGCTAATCAAAATGGCATATTACGAGCTTGTCATTATACTTAACCCTGAGTTGGCAGATGACGGGGTGCATGGGTTTATAGACAGACTTAAAGGGCTGGTTAATAGCATTGGTGGGAGTGTGGAGGAGACAGTTGAATGGGGGAGGCGGAAACTGGCTTATCCGATAAAGCGGCGTACTGAAGGTAACTATGTGCTGGCTAAGGTTAAACTTCAGCCGCCGTCGACGAAGGAGCTGGAAAATAGTCTCAGGTTGTCGGAGGAGGTTTTACGCCATTTGCTGGTAAAGGTTGGTAAGTAGTCCGGGGGCTGTGATGGTCAGTCTTAACAAAATCATACTGATAGGCAACGTAGGTACTGACCCCGAGATGCGTTTTACACCGAGTGGTAATCCTGTTACTTCATTTCGTTTGGCGACTAACCGGGTTTATACCACTGCTGATGGAGAAAGGAAGCAGGAGACCGAGTGGTTTACTATCATCACTTGGCGGAAGCAGGCTGAAAGCTGTAATCAGTTCCTTACCAAAGGGCAACGGGTATATGTGGAGGGCAGTTTGCGAACCCGTGCTTGGGAGGGGCGGGACGGGCAAAGGCGGGTGACTGCTGAAGTTATAGCGAATAGGGTTTTGTTTCTAGATAAGCAGGCTGTTGCACCTCTTCCCGGAGATGAACTGCCAAGTGATGTGGTTAATGAAGATGTTGAGCCAGAAGACTTACCCTTTTGAACCGCTAAAAGAAAGCGAGGCTGAATGATGACCGAAGCAGAAGGAGCAGTCAAGGAAGTAAAAGAGAAAGGACGGCGTTTTGTTTTTAAACCAAAGGTATGCCCCTTTTGCAAGGAAAAGCTTGCAATAGATTATAAAGATGTTTCTAGATTACAGCGCTACATGTCCAACAGAGCGAAAATCGAGGTACGCCGGCGGACCGGGGCTTGCGCCAAGCACCAGCGAAGATTGGCTCTGGCGATAAAAAGGGCTCGTTTTTTAGCTTTGTTACCTTATACCCCAGATCATCTTCGCCCTAGCGGTATCTCAGAAGGGTAAGCGACAGGAAGTTTGTCATGCCTAAAAGGACGTATCAACCTAAAAGGATGGCAAGGAAACGCAAACACGGGTTTCGCGCTAGAATGTCTACCCGAGGTGGCCGGCGGGTTTTGAAAGCGCGGTGTCTCAAGGGAAGGTGGGAACTTACACCTGTCTAAGGATATGCGAGGGCTATGGACTCTAAAGACCAGAGCCCAGTATGCTTTAGTATATGGTTCCGGTAGGACCTGGGCGAATAACCTTGTGGTGCTCAAGGCTTTGCCTAACCAACTCGGTGTTACCAGGTTGGGGTTCTCGATAGGTAAGCGGCTTGGCAAAGCGGTGGTACGGAACAGGGTGCGTCGCCTGTTGAGGGAGAGTGTACGTACGTTAAATATAAGGTCTGGCTGGGATATAGTGCTTGTTGCCCGAGCAGGGGCAGCTAGTGCCGATTATCATAGGTTGAAGGAAGCGATCGGCAGGCTTTTGAAGCAAGCCTGCTTACTGGACGGGAATGAGACAGTTAACGCTATGGGTGATTAGGCTCTACCAGTTGACAATATCACGGGTTACCCCAGCTTCCTGCCGTTTTGTGCCTACCTGCTCTCAGTATGCCTATGAGGCCATATGGAGGTATGGCTTGGTCAAGGGGGCTTGGTTTGCTGTAAAGCGCATATTGCGCTGTCACCCATGGTCAGAGGGTGGCTATGACCCGGTGCCCTGATTATTGATGTTCTGACTTATACCTGGGCATGATGTCGATGTCTAGTCTTCTAAAGCTTTCAAAACCGGTCAGCACGGTGATCCTGCTGGTTTTTGTTCTATTAATCCTGGCTCTCGCCGGCTGTGCCAGTCCGGAATGGCAGGGTTGGTCTGGTCCTGCTTATTACGAAGGGACTCTTTTTGTTGGTTCTACAGATGGCAAGTTGCTGGCAATGAGCCCGCCCGCCCGAAGTAAGAATCTGCCGTTTCCTGCTGCTGGTGAGTGGGTATTTCAAATTCCTGCTTTTGGATTGACAAGGCCGGTTTGTGGTCCAGCTTGTGGTTCGCCGTCTCCGGTGGTCAATATCTACGCTACACCGCAGGTGACAGATGACCTCGTCTATATTGCAACCTACTCCGGTGAAAGTGGCAGAATATTAGCAGTTAATAGGACCGCCCCTGGATATGCCGAAGGTGCGCCCATGAGGTCTAAAGGAGAATGGGTCTATCCTAGCGCTCTGGAGTCGATAAGTGCTATTGTGGGTAGCCCAGTGCTGTACAAGGGTATGTTGTTTCTTGGTAGTTCTGACGGCAAGGTTTATGCCCTAGATGCTACATACGGTGAGAAAAAATGGGTATACGACACCGGTGGGAAAATATGGACATCACCAATAATTATGGATAGCGCCTTATATGTCAGCAATTACGAGCGTAGGCTTTTTGCCCTGTCCATTCAGGACGGCACATTGCTGTGGCAGAAAGAGTTCGCAGCTTCAATTGCTTCGTCGCCGGTGGTCGCCAAAGGCAGGCTGTTTTTTGGTACCTTCGACCACTATTTCTACGCTCTTGATGCGGCAAGCGGTGATGTAAAGTGGAGATTTAAGGGCGGAGGTTGGTTCTGGGCTACACCAGTCGTTAAAGAAGGAGTCGTCTACGCAGGTTGTCTAGATGGGAAGGTCTATGCCCTGAAGGCTGATACAGATGTAGCTGAGGGGGAAAGGTTGTGGGAGTTCCCTGCTGATGCCCCGGTAATAGCTGGTCCTGTTTTGACCACTGATGGGCTTGTAGTGGCTTCGAGGTCGGGGAAAATATATCTACTTAGAGTTGAAGATGGTGGTGTGGTTAGGACAGTCAGCATCGGCTCCCAAATCGTAGCACCTTTGTGTGTGGTGGAAGATATGGTTTATGTGCATGCCAGGGACAGGTGTGTCTATGGTGTCGACATAGAGCTGGGTGAAGTGGTCTGGAAATTCTCAACGCTCATCAAGTAAGGTCAGTCATGGCTGAGTTATGGAATACTTTAATTCTTGAGCCGATATTAAATAGCCTGATTGCGTTATGTTCTGTTCTAGGTGGCAATTTCGGGTTAGCCATCATCGTTTTCACTGTGGTCGTCCGTGTGGCATTGCTGCCGCTCACCCTGCGCCAGACCAAGTCAACAAAGGCAATACAAGAATTGCAACCGAAGCTTCAGGAGCTGCAGAAGAAATACGCTAAAGACCAGCAGAAGTTGCAGCAGGAAATGGTAAAGCTATATCGGGAAGCTGGCGTGAATCCTCTGGGTTGCTTGTGGCCGTTACTTATTCAGCTGCCTATTTGGATCGCCTTGTATCAATCAATAATGCAGGCACTGGCAGCCACCCCGGAGAATCTATTGAACCTTGCTCAGCATCTTTATTCTTGGGATCTAGTGGCGCGTGCTGTACCTCTAAATGAGCATTTTCTGTGGCTTCGACTGTCTAAGCCAGACCCTAATCTGATATTGGCTTTGCTCGTAGGGATAACAATGTGGATACAGCAGAAAATGGTGACACCACCTGCTGCGGACCCCCGTCAGCAGTCTATGAACAGTATGATGCTAATGATGATGCCCCTGATGTTTGCTCTTTTTACCCTTTCTTTCCCCAGTGGGCTGGCATTGTACTGGGTGGTCTCAAATGTAGTGGGGATAGTCATCCAATATTTTGTTGGTGGAGGTTGGGGCTACCTACGCAGGTCATCTCTTAGTGATAAGCCAGCTCCAAGTCGTGATGTTACTGCTACGAAGTCACCGTCGAAAGTGCTAAAAAGGGGGACTGAAGAATCTAAAGTTACGGGCAGAGCAGCTGAAACCAGAAAAAGGGGGTTCTTCCAGAGATGAAAGAGCTAGAGGTCGGTGGTAGAACAGTTGAGGAAGCTGTTCACAAGGCATTGGAGCAGCTTGGGGTTGGGGAGGATGAAGTTGAGGTCATTGTTCTGAAAAAGGGTAGAGCTGGTCTTTTAGGTGTTGGTGCAGAAGAGGCTAGGGTTAAGGTTAAGTTGCTACGGCAACAACCTGGACAGGTGGATATATCTGCTCTGGCTAAGGATGTCCTGACCACTCTTCTGAAGCACATGGGTATAAAAGCGGAAGTCACTGTGGTCTCTGTGGCCAGTGGTGATTTGCCCATAATCCTTGATATTGACGGTGATGACCTTGGTGTATTGATAGGGCGTAGGGGGCAGACGCTTGCCAGCTTGCAATATCTAGTCAGGCTTATTGTTTCTGAGAAACTCAAAATTTGGGTACCAATCAACGTTGATGTCGCCGGTTACAAGAAGCGTCGCTACGAGTCGCTACGTAGCTTGGCTCTCCGTTTGGCTGAGCAGGTAAAGCGGGGGCGTCGTGTCATAACCTTGGAGCCAATGCCTGCGGATGAGCGGCGTGTGATCCATCTTGCTCTTGCTGATCATCCCGATGTCACCACCCAGAGCATGGGTGAGGGTGAAGGACGAAAGGTAGCTATTTTCCCGAAGAAGCGCTGATGATGTTCCGACCGGTAAGTAGCAGTGCAAACTTCGCAAAATTGGAAAGCAGCGTCCTCGAGTTCTGGAGGAATCACCAGATTTTTCAAAAAAGCCTGAGCATCCGAGCTGGCTGCCCCCAATTTACTTTGTATGAGGGACCACCAACTGCCAACGGTAGACCGGGGATTCATCATGTGCTGTCCCGCGTGTTCAAAGATGTCATTCCCAGATACAAGACAATGAAAGGTTACTATGCGCCGCGCAAAGGTGGGTGGGATACCCACGGTCTGCCTGTAGAGCTGGAGGTGGAAAAGACCCTCGGCTTTAACAGCAAAGCACAGATCGAACAGTTCGGCGTGGCAGAGTTCAACAAGCTTTGCCGGGAAAGCGTGTTCAGCTATATTGGGGACTGGGAGGCTCTCACTGAGCGTATAGGTTTCTGGCTCGACCTGAAGAATGCCTATAAGACCTTGGATAACAGCTATATCGAGTCCTGCTGGTGGGCGTTGAAGCAACTATGGGACAAAGGTCTAATCTACCAGGGGTACAGGGTAACTCCCCATTGCCCCAGATGCGGCACTTCTTTGAGCTCACATGAGGTGGCACTGGGTTACAGGGATGATGCCGATGATCCCTCCGTTTACATAAAGTTTAAGCTTATTCGGAGCTCAAATGCGCGCGGCGAAGGGTTACCTGCCCAGTTGAGTGAGGTCTCTGTTGACAGGACTGTCTTTTTCCTTGTTTGGACAACGACACCGTGGACACTGCCAGGCAACACTGCTTTAGCAGTGGCTTCGGATGCCCGGTATGGCCTGTTTGGCAACGGGACTGAATACCTTATTATGGCTGAAGCGCTGGCGTCCAGAGTGGGGCTTGAGGGGTACGCAATGAAAGGGAGTATTTCGGGCGCTGAGCTTGTGGGGTTATATTATGAGCCCCTTTTTAACCCACACCATTTTGGTGTGGAGAGGCGGCGCTTTAATGTCCGGAGTGGAGGGGAAATGTCCTCATATGAAGTGCTCAGCCTGCAGCGAGTGGAGAAGGACCTAAAATATCGTGTGATCGGCGGTGATTTTGTGTCTTTGGACGAAGGTACGGGAATAGTGCATATTGCTCCTGCGTTTGGCGAGGTCGATTTCGAGGCTGGTAAGGAAAACGGGCTGGACTTTGTGCAGCCGGTGGATCTTGACGGGCGTATTACAGGCAACTACCCGTTTTCGGGCAAGTTTGTTAAGGAGGCTGACCCTCTGGTGCTTGAAGACCTCAAGTCACGCGGCCTGCTTTATCGGAGCGAGCGCATAGTCCATACTTACCCCTTCTGCTGGCGGTGTGAGTCTCCCCTCCTTTATTACGCCAAAAGGAGCTGGTATATAAGGACTTCGGCAAGAAAGGCCGCCCTGATTGCGCGCAATGAAGAGATCAACTGGTACCCCGAATACATAAAGCACGGGCGTTTCGGCAACTGGCTGGAAAACAACGTGGACTGGGCGTTTTCACGTGAGCGCTACTGGGGGACACCGCTGAATATCTGGAGTTGTGAGAGCTGTGGTAAATATGAATGTGTTGGCAGCGTGGCTGAGTTAAAAGGCAAGCCAAGTATAAATGGGATCGCAGAGCCGCTAGACTTGCACCGTCCTTTTGTGGACAACATTACTTTTTCCTGCGGTCAGTGCAGTGGTAGGATGAAAAGGCTGAGCGAGGTCATCGATTGCTGGTTTGATTCCGGAGCCATGCCTTTTGCCCAGTGGCACTATCCTTTTGAGAACCAAGACGTTTTTGCACGTGGTTTCCCAGCTGACTATATCTGTGAGGCGGTTGACCAGACGCGGGGATGGTTTTATAGCCTGCACGCAATATCTACCCTGCTTTTTGACCGTCCTAGCTTTAGGAATGTCATCTGTCTGGGGCATATTCTCGACGCTCAGGGAGAGAAGATGAGCAAAGCTAAGGGCAATGTGGTTGATCCCTGGTCGGTGCTCAATAGTTATGGTGCCGATGCCTTGCGTTGGTATCTGTTTACCTCGTCGCCTCCTGGCAACGTTCGCCGGTTTTCCAACGATGCTGTGGCGGAAGTTCTGCGCAATTTCCTGCTTACCCTATGGAACACATACTCTTTCTTCGTCATGTATGCCAACATCGATCGCTTTGACCCGACATCTGGTTCGGAAGTATCGTTATCTGACCTGGACAGGTGGATACTCTCCCGGCTAAACCAGCTTATTATCGAGGTCGACACTGCTTTAGACCACTATGACCCTACATCTGCCGCCCGAAAGACGGAAGTTTTCGTCGACGAGCTTTCCAACTGGTATGTAAGGCGGAGCAGACGTCGTTTCTGGAAGAGCCAGAATGACGCTGACAAGCAGGCTGCTTATATGACCCTTTACCGATGTTTGACCACTTTATCCAAACTGTTGGCGCCCTTTGTACCGTTTGTCGCCGAGGAAATATATCAGAACTTGGTGCGGTCTGTTGATCCTGAAGCACCAGAAAGCGTGCACCTGACTGATTTTCCGGTAGCCCAGACTTCTGAGATCGATGAAGGCCTCATCGAGGCCACCCGTCTTGCCATGCTTATTTGCAGCCTAGGGCGTGCTGCCAGAGCCAAGGCTGGAATCAAAGTGCGGCAGCCGCTTGCAAAGGTGGTCGTTGGAGTGGGCTCTGAAGCTGACAAAAGGCATGTCCTGAAACTGGGCAGCCAGATACTCGATGAATTGAACGTGAAAGAGCTGGAGTTTTCTTCTCAAGTGGAAACCTTTGCGAATAGGGACGACTTCGTTCTGGCGGTAGAAGGGGACTACTGGGTGGCGGTAGCCACTCAGTTGTCACCCGAGCTAGAGGCTGAAGGTATGGCTAGAGAGATAGTGCGGCGCTTGCAGACGATGCGGCGCTCGGCCGGATTTCAGGTCACCGATTACATATCGGTGTATTATCAGGGCGACGATATCGTCCGGAATGTGGTGGACAGGTTTGCCCAGTATATTAAGCAGGAAACGCTTTCTGCACAATTGGTGGAGGCTGTCCCGACCGAAGACAGCTACAGAGAGAAGCACCGCATTTCTGGACATGAAGTTGCCTTGGGTATAGTACGCCATACACAATAACCGCGTGGTCTAACGTCTGGTAGGTGGGCTCTGGGCTAGGCGGGCATATACGGTTCTTGTCTCGTTTCCTCTGACGAAGGTTATTTCAACGTCATCGCCAATTTTCGACGAACGTATTGCCTCCACAACCTCCTGGGCTGTGGCTACATCTTTTCCTTTGAAGCGGATGATGACATCAAGCTGACGCAATCCTGCCTTCTCGGCAGGGCTGCCGGGTGCTACGTATGTGATAGCCACTCCTTTATCTACTGGCAACCGGTTTGCCATGGCAATATAGCGGTCGACCGTATACAGGCTTACCCCGAGCCAGGGGCGGATAACGTAACCTTGCCTTATAAGCTGTTCAATTATGGGCATGGCGACATTGGTACTTATGGCATAGCCCATACCCTCAACCCCGACTCCTGATATTTTGGCACTGGTAATACCTACCACTTGCCCTTTCATGTTGACCAGAGGACCTCCGCTATTGCCGGGGTTGATAGCTGCGGAGGTCTCTATAAGGTCATCAAGGGTCTGCCCACGGTCAACCTCTAGCGCGACCTTCAGCCCGCTGACCGTCCCCTCTTTGGCTCTTATTCCCTTTCCCAGCGGGTTGCCGATGGCAATTACCCAATCGCCGACCCGGAGTTTTGTGGAATCGCCTACTACGGCTGCCGGCAAGTTGGAAGCGTTGATCTTGACCACTGCTAGATCGGTAAGTGGATCTGTATATATATTGCTTGGGTCTGTTTCAAAAATCCTGCCGTCGTACAGTTCTACGGTGATTCTCTTTGCCCCCTCGACCACATGGTTGTTGGTAACGATGATGCCGTTACTGTCTATTATCCACCCTGAGCCAGCGCCTGACTGGCTTCGCGGTGTCAGGAATATGTCCAGGGATACGATCTCGGTGGTTATGGCTACCACTGAGGGGTAGACTTTCTCCACCACATCAGCGATGCTCGGCAATGGTGGGGATTCGTCTCTCGGCCGCGGCAATGACCAGGATGGGTTCAGCCCTTTCCCAGCCACTTTTTGCTCTGTCTCTGGTAGTTCTGCCTTGGGTGGTGCTGGCGAGGACGGCGCTGGCAAAAGACAGCCCCAAGTGGTAGCCAAAATGCACAGAGCTAGCACCACGCAAGCGAAATGTTTTATCTTGCTGAAAATATACTGCCGCATATCAAGTTCCGGCTCCTTAACGTAAAATTTTATCACAAAAGCTAATGATGCCAAAGCTCCGATTGGACTCGGTTTGGCTCAGGGTTGCGGGGTAATTGATCGCTGGCGGTGATCGGCGTTTGATTGTTTGGGCAGTCCTGCTCTCGGAAATCTTGTTCTCTGGGCTTTTCCATATGGAGCTACTTCCCTTTGAACACGGGCCTCCTGTGTTCCAGGGCTGCCCTGCACCCCTCCTCGAAGTCTTCTGTGGATAGCAGAGCATCGTTCAACCGCCTCTCTAAGTCGAGACCCTCTTCCAGAGTGAGCTCTATGCCCTGCAGAATGGCCTGTTTGGCTGCGCGTACTGCCATGGGGGCTGGCTTGCACAACAGCTCCGCCAGTTGTCTGGCTGTGGACATCAGCTGCGGCAGAGGCACAAGCCGGTTGACCAGTCCTATTCGGTAAGCCTCCTGGGCGTTAATAGGACGGCCAGTGAGCAGCATCTCTGTTGCCTTAGCCAACGGGATGGCTCTTGGCAACCTCTGCGTCCCTCCCCAGCCTGGTATCAGCCCCAGCGTCACCTCCGGCATACCAAAGGTAGCGTTTTCAGAGGCTATACGTAGATCGCAGGCAAGAGCCAGCTCCAGTCCCCCGCCCAGACAGGCACCGTTTATGGCGGCGATCAACGGTTTCCAGGTTACCAGTCCGCACATTATGGTCGGCGGCTCCGGTGACTTTTGTGCCCTTGCTTTTTTCATCTCAGGCAGCATAATTCCTATGTCAGCCCCGATGGAAAATGCTTTTTCTCCAGCGCCGGTAATGATACCTACCATAAGCTGCTCGTCGTCTCTGAAGTCAATAAGTACTTCGCTTAACTGGCGGAGCATCTCCGGAGTAATCGCATTCAACGACTCCGGGCGGTTCAGGGTGATGATGGCGACCTTGCCTTCTTTCATGTAATCAATGCTCACCTTTGCCTCCGTGTTACATCCTTTTTAGCGCCTCTGCTAGTCTGACTAAGTCTTCAAGGCTGCTTATATTGTATGCTTGTGCAGAAGGGTCTATGCGTCTCAACAGCCCGGCGAGCACTTGACCTGGACCCATTTCGAAAAACAGGGTGGTGCCAGCGTGCAACATGGTTCTGGTGCAGGCAAGCCACTGTACGCAGTGCATAAGCTGTTCTAACAGTTCCTGCCTCACCTCTGTTGCTCTAGTAAGTACCTTACCGCTGGTGTTGGCGACCAGTGGAATTGCAGGGTCATTTATGGTTGTCCCCTCTATAGCGCGTCTCAGTTCTTCTGCTGCTCTTGCCATGAGCCTCGAATGGAAGGCGCTGCTCACTTTTAGTGGGATGGCCCGCCGGGCACCTCTCGCTGTAGCTAATTCCTTGGCTTTGGCAAGTTTCTCCTGTGCTCCACTGATCACGATTTGTTCCGGTGAGTTAATGTTGGAAATTTCCACATCGGCAATGTCGCAGACCTCTCTTACCACCTTCTCGTCGAGGCCAAGTATTGCCAGCATCCCACCGGGGCATTGCTTGCCAGCTTCGTTCATCAGCCGCCCCCGTTCGCGAACTAGACGCAGAGCATCGGGGAAGCTGATCGAGCCAGCGGCGACCAGGGCAGTATATTCACCTAGACTGTGCCCGGCGACGAATGCCGGCTGTGGCAGAGCAGCTCCATACATTTCCTGGGCTGCTTTAAAACAGGCAATGCTGACGGTCAGCACCGCCGGCTGGGCGTTCTGTGTCTGGGTTAGTTCCTCTTCAGGGCCCTCAAAGCAAAGGCGGGACAATGGCAAGCCAAGTACCTGGTCGGCTTCGTCGAAGACATCTCTAGCGGACTCGCAGTTTAGCCAGAGGTCCTTGCCCATGCCCACCCGTTGCGAGCCCTGCCCGGGGAATAAGAAAGCTGTTTTCTTGTTTAATTCTCCTTTAATCTCCAATCTTGAACCTGTACAGACTGTCGATGATTTCCTCGGCTTCAGCCATTATGGACTCGATAATTTCTTTTACAGGCTTTATATCTTTTATCAGTCCGGCTATCTGTCCCGCCATAAGGGAGCCCTCTTCAATATTGCCGTCGATTATGCCCAATTTCAGTCTGCCCCTGCCAAATGTCTCAAGTTCCTCTACAGATGCCCCGGCTTTTTCACGCGTCCTGAACTCTCTGGTCAGCCTGTTTTCCAGGCAGCGGACAGGATGTCCGGTGGACTCGCCGGTGACCACGGTGGAACGGTCAGTTGCCTGGACAATCTGCTCCTTGAATTTAGGATGGGCAATGCATTCCTGAGAGCAGATGAAACGGGTCCCCATCTGGACACCCTGGGCACCCAGGGCGAGCGCAGCTATCAGACCGTGCCCATCGGCTATCCCACCAGCCGCTATTACCGGCAGTTTCACGCTCTGGACCACCTGGGGCACCAGCGCCATTGTAGTTGTTTCACCGATGTGCCCGCCGGACTCCATGCCTTCAGCGATTATAGCATCTGCCCCCAGTCTCTCCAGCCGGCGCGCCAGTGCCACGCTGGAGACCACCGGCAGTGACTTGATGCCGGCTTCTTTCAACGCAGGAATATAAGATCCGGGGTTCCCGCCACCAAATGTGACTATCTTGACCTGCTCCTCTATTATTATTTGGAGGTTCTCCTTCACAAATGGCGACATCAGCATAATATTAACGCCAAAAGGTTTATCTGTGTTCTCTTTAGTAGACCTAATCTGTCTCCTCAACCAATCGGGCGGTGCATCCCCACTGCCGATTATCCCGAGACCACCGGCATTGGATACCGCTGACACCAGTTCAAATGTTCCCAGCCATGCCATCCCGCCCTGAATGATCGGGTATTTAATACCCAGCAGCTCACAGATGCCAAAATTACCTAACATTGCTAACCTCTATGGCAGGGGGCATCGGTCATTTTCCACGTATATTGTTTCACCGATGACTGTTCCAATTTATTTACTACCATTATGGTTCAAACCTGCTTATTGCCAGGACAGAGTTGTGTCCTCCGAACCCGAAAGAGTTGGACAGGGCAAGCCTCACGTTTTTCTCTCTAGCTTTTCCGGGTACGTAGTCTAGGTCACATTCAGCGTCTGGATGTTCAAGGTTTATGGTCGGTGGAATAATCCCCTCGGCTATCACTTTACAGCAGATGATGGCTTCTACTGCACCAGCGGCGCCGAGCATGTGCCCCAACATAGACTTAGTAGAGCTTACAGGTATCTCATAAGCCCTTTTGCCGAAGACCTTCTTAATTGCCTTAGTTTCAGTGACATCGTTCAATGGTGTTGATGTGCCGTGGGCGTTTATGTAATCGACATGATCGCAATGCAGCCCTGCCAGCGAAAGCTGTATTGCTTTGGCAGCCGCCTCTGCATCTTCAGCAGGTTGAGTGATGTGGAAGGCGTCCGATGTGGCACCATAGCCAGCGATTTCAGCGAGTATGGTAGCATCTCTTGACCGGGCGTGTTCCAGACTCTCCAGCACCATAATCCCGGCGCCCTCCCCGATGACAAAGCCATCGCGCCTGGCGTCAAACGGTCTGGAAGCCTTCGATGGATCTGGGTTTTTTGAGAGTGCACCAGCCTGGGCAAAACCGGCAATACCTATCGGGGTTATGGCAGCATCTGCGCCGCCTGCAATCATCACTTGGTAAACGCCGAATTTGATGAGCCGGTAAGCCAGCCCTATGGCATCCGCGCCTGTGGAACAAGCAGTGGCAAGGCTGAAATTGACACCTTTTATACCAAAGATGATCGATAGACGGCTCGGAGCGTTGTCAGCTATCATCATGGGGACCAGATAGGGACTTATTCTGCTGGGACCTTTAGTCTGAAGGGTCTCCATCTGTCGTGATAGTGTGGTTAAGCCACCGATGCCGCTCCCTATAATGATGCCGATATCGTACCTGTTGCTATCATCCACTCTGAGTTTAGCATTTTCCATAGCCTGCAGACTGGCTGCGACGGCGAAGTGAGTGAACCTGTCAGTGTATTTGGCTGTCGAGGGGTCAAGGTATTTGAGCGGGTCGAAGCCCTTTACTTCTGCTGCTATTCTGATGGGGAAATTGCTGGCGTCAAACAGAGAGATATAGTCCACCCCGGTTTTGCCGCCTATCAGGTTTTGCCAGGTGTCCTCAACGTTTGTACCCAATGGAGTGACTGCCCCGTAGCCGGTTACGACCACTCGGTTGTTCATAATCACCGGTGCTATACTCCTTCCAGCTTTTTCAGCACCAAAACGGCATTGACGCCACCGAAGCCGAAAGAGTTTGAGACAGCAATGTTTACCTTTGCCTTTCTTGCTTTGTTGGGCACGTAGTCCAGGTCACACTCTGGATCCGGAGTCTCGTAGTTGATAGTGGGCGGGATTATGCCCTCCCTGATGGTGAGGAGTGAAAAGATAACTTCTGCGGCGCCGGAAGCCCCCCACATATGTCCCGTCATGGACTTGTTGGAGCTTATTGCCAGTTTCCGGGCATGGCTACCGAAGGCCTTTTTTATCGCCATGGTTTCGGCGATGTCGTTGAGTACCGTGGAGGTGCCGTGCGCATTTATGTAGTCCACGTCTCCGGGTGCTATTCCGGCATCCTTAAGCGCCAGACGCATGCATTCTGCCTGGCCCTCTCCGTCAGGTGTCGGCGAGGTGTAGTGGTAGGCATCGCAGTTCCTGGCATATCCGATGATTTCACCGTATATTCTGGCATCTCTTCTCAGTGCTGTGTCTAGAGCTTCCAGTACAACTACCCCGCTACCTTCGCTGGTGACAAAACCGTCCCGGTTGGCGTCGAAAGGGCGGCTGGCTCTTTCTGGCTGACTGTTCCACCCAGTGGTGAGGGCACCCAGGTTGTCAAGAGAAGCGATGCATGTGGGTGTGATGCCGGCGTCGGCGCCACCGGCGATGACCATGTCAGCCTCTCCGTTCTGGATTAGCCTGAAGGCGGTGCCTATGGCACTCGTCCCTGCTGCACAGGCTTCCATAGGGCAGTGGTTGGGACCTTTAGCTCCGAACCTGATAGCCACCACTGCTGAGACCATATTTCCTGAATCGTTTAGCAGAAAAAAGGGTGGCACTTTTCTTAAATCACCTTGCAATACCAGACTGTGGGCGCTTTCAAAGTACGAGTTGGTGCCACATGCTGTTCCAATTACCACACCTATGCGGTTTGGGTCATACTGACCCGGTCTGACGCCGGCGTCCTCTAATGCCATCACCGATGCCGCCATGGCATACTGGATGAACGGGTCAAACCGCTTGATGAACTTTTCGTCCACAAAGTCTCTAGCGTGGAAATCTGTCACCTCGCCGGCTATCTGGCATTTTAGAGAAGAGGCATCGAAGCGGGTGATATGTCCGATGCCAGACTTTCCTTCACAGAGGGCTGCCCAATTTTTGTCCACACCTGTACCTAGAGGCGTCACCATCCCCGTGCCCGTTATGACGACCCGCCGTTTGCTCACCTCAGTCCGCTGACTTAGCTCGTTTTCTCTACCTTAAGTTTTGATTCGATCAGCGCCACTATATCCCCCACAGTGAAAATGTTTCTCATCTCCTCGTCTTGAAGGTAAAGACCCAGTTCGTCCTCAAGCGCCAGCGCCAGCTCCACCCTGTCTAGGGAGTCAAGGTCCAGGTCTTCCTTCAGCAACGCAGCCGGGACTATTTTGCTTTCATCCAGCCCTGGCTCCACCTTGCAGATGGCTTTTTTGACCAATTCGAGTATATCCATACCCTGGTTCACCTCCGGTTGCCGACTAACGATATCTCCGGATAGATTGTGTGTGAATACTTAGCTTAACCTGTTTGTCCGATGTGTACAAGGTACTTCCGAACCCGTCCTCCCATTCACCCTGACGGACAAAAGTCGGGGGACTTGCATCCCATGGGCGGCGAGAATACAATTTTAGGTGCTGGGGAAGAGTGCCTTTTCAATGCTGGTTTGGTTGTCAGGAGATAAGTGAGCACACCAAAGCCGGAGAAAATTACTGTTCTTATAGTTGATGACCATCCTCTGATACGCCAGGCACTCCGTGCTGTTCTGGAAAAGGAACACGACATGGAGGTTGTGGCAGAGACTGGCGATGGTGCCAGTGCCGTGGCAATGGTTGAGGAGTTACGTCCTGATGTGGTGATTATGGATGTGAGCCTGCCGGGGATGGGTGGTGCTGATGCAACTCGGCGGGTAAGGATGGTCTCCCCGGAGACAGCAGTGCTGGCGCTGACAGTACATGACGATGATGCCACCATCGCTGAAGTGTTGCTGGCTGGTGCCCTGGGGTATTTGACCAAGGGTATTTTCGACAAGGAGGTGGTGTGGGCAGTGCGCACAGTCGCTGCCGGTGACATGGTGCTTTCGCGGTCGGCGGGCAACTCTCTATTGCGGCATGTGTCCTGTTACCGACCGCCTCGTCTATCTCTGGATCCTGGCGAGCGGCTGACCCCCCGAGAACTGGAAGTTCTGAGGCTGGTAGCCCGTGGAATGCCTAACAGCGATATAGCTGCCACGCTGGGCTTGAGCGTAAGGACGGTGAAGGGGTATCTGACCGACATTTTTGCCAAACTGGGGGTGAGTAGCCGCACCGAGGCGGTGGCTTTCTGTTTACAGAAGGGTATTATATCGATGGACGATGTCCGATGAAGGGCAAGGAACCGCGTGTCTGGCTGGCTGCAGAGGTTTTAGGTGACAGGGCAAAGCAGATCCTGGCGATACCCCATTTCTGGGGCATTGTCTTTATGATGGTGGGGCTTATTGTGCTGTACAATGCCAGCTCCTTGGGCGTGGAAAGGTGGTTCCCGCTGTTCAGCGATGTTTTCAAGTTCAGAGGCGTATATGCTTTTGTGCTCAGCTTTCTCTTTCTGTTCCCCATACTTTATGCTGGCGCAATATTCCGCGTCCGCGGCGTTTTTGGTACCTGGGTAGTATCTGTAGCAGCCACCTTGCCGCAACTGCTGAAGGAAGCTCCGGACCTGGCGTTCTGGCTTGGTGTGGGGCTTTTCCACCTGGTTTCCCTGCTGCTGGGCTTGCTGATGGCGCTGGACTACAACCCTGTTCCAGCGCGGGCGGTCAGGCACCCACCGATAAGCCAGATCGTCAAGGTCCACGAGTACGAGCGCAAGCATCTGGCGCGTGAGTTGCACGACAGGGTCATCCAGTCGTTGCTAGTAATTGCTAACCGTATACACGCGCTGGAAGCTGGCAACCATGGGAGAGTCTCTCCAGATGTTAAAAAACAGATGGAAGAAGTTTTAGTCATGCTCCTGCGCACGGTGGACGATGTCAGAAGGTTAAGCTATGGTCTTGGTTCCAGGATATTGGACAATGCCGGGCTGTTGCCAGCGCTGCGCTGGCTGGCTGACCAGGTGAGCAGTCAGAGCGGCGTAAAAGTCGAGGTAAGGGTAAATGGCAGGGAGCACAGGTTGCCGCCGGAGATAGAGCCCGTACTGTTCCGTGCGGTGCAGGAGGCATTGCGCAATGTGGTCAGTCATTCCAAAGCTTCTCTGGCTGTGGTCACGCTGGACTTCCTTTCCAGCGAGTTCCAGGTGACGGTGGAAGACAACGGCTCTGGTTTTTCCGTGCCGGAAAGGCTGGACGACTTGGTATCGCAGGGCAAGCTGGGCCTAGCAAGGATTGAGCAGGAGGTGAGGTTACTGGGTGGAGCCTTTGATGTTTATTCGGTCCTCGGTAAAGGGACTGTAGTGAAAATACAGATAAAAGCCTGGTCCTGATATCTCAGGGCTAGCGCCCTTCTTCTGGCAAGCAGACCCTTTTCCCCACAGCCCGGGCTATTTGTGCCAGTTCCCTGACTAAAGCTGCAAGTTCGTCTGTTGAGATGGTCTGTCTTGCATCGCTTGCCGATTCCGACGGCGAATAATGGGTCTCGATGATGACGCCGTCGGCGCCGCAGGCTACGGCTGCCCGGCTCATCGCCGGCACCAGGCGGGCATCGCCTGTGCCGTGGCTGGGGTCAACTATTATTGGCAGATGTGTCCTTTCCTTAAGGTAGGGGACAGCGTTCAGGTCTAGCGTGAAGCGGAGCTCGCTAGGCAGACCCCGTACGCCTCGTTCGCAGAGTACCAACTGAGCATTGCCCTCAGCCATTATGTATTCCGCTGCCAGCAGAAACTCCTCATAGGTGGCTGACAGTCCGCGTTTGAGCAAAACAGGTTTGTTGCTTTTCCCCACCTCGCGGAGCAACGGATAGTTTTGCATGTTGCGCGAGCCGATCTGGAGGCAGTCAGCGTACCTTGTCACAAGTTCGACATGGCGTGGGTCAAGTATCTCGGTGACCACCTTGAGACCTGTTTCCCTTGCTGCCTCTCTGAGGTATTGCAGTCCCGTTTCTCCCAGTCCCTGAAAATCGTACGGTGAGGTGCGCGGCTTGAAGGCACCGCCACGGAGCAGATTAGCACCCGCAGCCTTCACCTCTCGGGCGATGCGCAATATCTGCTCGGCGCTCTCCACAGAGCAGGGTCCAGCGATTATCGCCAGTTCCCGGTTTCCCACCTTCACACCACCTATGTCGACTATCGTCCTGAACCTCTTGTGTTGCCTGGTATATAGATATGCGAACTCCCTGCGTTTGGTGGCATTGAGCACCGCTGATTGTTTCGGGCTGATATTTTTCTGAGTAACCATTTTTCCTCCACGGAACCCTATAAAAACTGAGGACCCTCCTGCCTAGGAGGGTCCTTTTATGTCTTACAGGGCTATCAGGGTATATCAGGCTGATGCCCTCCCAGGCCCGGGGACGCGCGGGCTAAACCAGAAGCTAAACCAGACCTGGGTATGCATATCAGCCATGTTGTGGACAATTTAGCATATCGACAGGTGTTTGTCAACAGCAACATGCCAGGCGCGGAGGCCGGCGTTTCTGCTATAATTTTGCTTTGGACTACTACAAGGAGGTTCAAGTGGGACATTACAGATCGCTGGTGCTTCTCGGGCTCGCTACTCTGTTATCAGCAATGCTTCTGGGTGGCTGTGGCACGCAGGGGTTTGTTGACTATAACAATGAGGAGTGGGGGTACACCATCAAGTATCCGTATAACTGGAAGCTGGAGATAAGCACCGACGGCAAAGTCTGCGTGGGGACAGCGCCATCGAAAAAAGGCTCCTTCAGGATCGATGTTGTGGAGGGCGGGCTCTCAGCCCATGATGCGGCGCAGCGCTGGCTGATGGCAATAGGCACCGCGTATAAAGAGGTGACGATGCTGGAGAATAAGCCGGCTGCGGACAAGTTCTGGGGCTGGTACCTCGCTTATGAGTATGACACCGAATTATACGGTATTTTCCACGGGGAGGCGTTCTTTAAGCAGGTAGAAGGGCGCGTGTACAAAATCGATACGCTGGCTGAGAAGGCTTTATATGAAAAATACCCCTTCCCGGCGATTTTATCGTCTTTTAAACTGAAAAAGAAATAGCACTCAGTGGCTTTATACCCTCAAGCACCTACTGCCTTCTGCCGATGAGGTAGCTGATAGCACCGCTGTAGGTCTCGGAAGGGATGGCTGACTCCGTGAGAGAGAGGTAGAAGGCATGGCTGCTTGTCACCCCACCCTCACCGGTGCGGCTGCCATTACCAATGGGGCTGTAGCTTTTCCTGATGGTAATGGCATCGCCCAGGTTCCCGGTAGTGCTTATTTTCAAGGCGAACTGCATTTCCCCGGGTGGTGGGTTGCCACCGGACTCATCGAGGCGCATGACCGAGGTCTCGCCTGACCAGTTGTCTGACTTGATGTCCACACCATAATTACCGTTGGCTACACAGGTGGCTGTCAGGCTCCGCGGGTTTGGGGTATTCTCGAAGCGCAGGCCGGACTGCACCTCGCCCCAGTCAAGCATGGTAGCGCCGAAGCTTATCTCGCCGTACCAGTTCATCGCCTTGTTCCTAATGCACAGCTCGTCCCTTCGTTCCAGCTTTGTCAGTGCTCTGGCACAGACATCCCAGTTAGCTGGCGGAAGGCTCTCTACAGCCACCTTTCCGGGCTTGAAGGCGAATATCCAGATCCCTCTCTTCTTGGTCAGGTCTGGTTGTCTGCACTCAGCGGGTAATATCTGCCAGCTCGTGGGGCTGCCGGCATCAATCGCCCAGAGCGGTGGTCTATCTATGTTGCAGATGAGTATGCCACAGGTCTGGGCATTGCCGGTTAAAGGAGGTGGTGGGTTGGTGCCGGCGCCGTCGTAAAAGATGGTCACTCTCACTTCTCTCAGGTGTGAGAGCTGGTTGCCCATTTTCATCTGTATCTCCACCATTGCATAATAGGTGGTCTGCGGGGTCAGGCTCTGGACGGGCTGGGTGCAGCCGGCGTCACCGTAGATTTCTACCGACAGTATTTCTGGAACGGGAGGGCCCAGTGTTGTCTCTCCGTCTGTTGCCGCCGGTTCCACCGCCTGCTTTTCGGTCGCATTGTCACTCTCGGATGCCAGCGCTGTGTTCTGTCTCCAGCAGTTGCCATTATTCGCCAGCGGAGACAGTCCTGGCGACGAGCACACTATCCCCACTGCCGCCAGCAGGGCGATGCCGATAGTTACAATCCGCTTCATGGTCTTAGCCGTCCGACGCTGAATGATTCCTGCGCTGCCGATAATATCGCATAGAGGGCTCTGATTGTCAAGGTTGACTTTACATAAGTTACCGAACCTGACTCTCGTTGCCAGCATATCTAGGAGTTCCTTCCTAGCGCTAAGAGTTACCAACCTACCATGGGAGCGGGGCTTAGCGGGGTTACCTATGGGTGATTGCAGCAGGTTTACTTTTTCTATGACCGGCGGGTACCGCTTCAGATTGCAGCTCGAGTGTGACCAATCTGTAGCCTGAAAACATTACCTGCGGGCGATTCGGGAAAAAGCTGCTGGCTTTAGACTGTTATGGTGATCAGAAATGAAAAAGTCGGTCTGTATCTGGTTGTTGTTAACTCTATGCCTCCTCCCGGGCGTGCTTGTGAGGCAGGTGCCCGCTGGGGGCGGTGTGGCGGGCAAGGTGGCGGTCGCCCCCCCTGGGGAATTGGAAGGTGCGGCGACCGTTCCTGCCATCTCTAGGGACAGCCATGCCGCGATGCAGTGGTCCCTCCCTAGGACCATGGTGCCTGAGGCTTGGCGGGTGACCTCCGGGGATGCCAGCGTTATCATCGCCGTCCTGGACACTGGCATTGACAAACAGCACGAAGACCTGAGGGACAGGGTGGTGGGCGAGGTGAATTTCACCAGCAGCCCCATGGCTCATGATGTCTACGGACATGGCACCCATGTTGCTGGCATCATTGCCGCGACGGCGAACAACGGCGTGGGCATCGCCGGCATGGCGTATGACTGCCGGCTGCTCAACGTCAAGGTGGCTGACGACGGCGGCTGGGTGACCGCTGAGGCGCTGGCAAAGGGTATCATCTGGGCGGTTGACCACGGTGCCAGGGTGATAAATATGAGCCTTTACCTCCTGGAGCCATCGGCGGAGGTGGAGCGAGCTGTGGACTATGCCTGGGGGAAAGGTGCGCTGCTGGTGGCATCTTCAGGAAATTACCTCGGTGGACGTGTGACTTACCCGGCATATTACAAAAACTGCCTTGGGGTGGCGGCAACCGACAGGCGCGATGAGGTCACTCTGTGGTCGGGCAAGGGGGACTGGGTAGGACTGGCTGCGCCGGGCGTTTCGATTTACTCCACGCTGCCTGGTAGCAGATACCAGGCGCTTAGCGGCACCTCGATGGCGGCGGCGCACGTCTCGGGCTTGGCTGGGCTCCTGTTCAGCGTAGCTAACGATAAAAACGGCAGCGGTCAGGTCAATGACGATGTGCGCACCGCCATCGAGTCCGGTTGCAACCGGATTTACTCTTCCGCCGTCCCCAGGCGCATCAATGCCCTGGGAGCGGTGGAGTGGCTCACCAGGGCTAAGTAGAACCTTCAATCGCTGCTCTGTGAGTAGGGGGCTTGACAACTGTGGTATACTTATGGTAATTAAATACAAGCTACGCTGGCAAAAAACTGGAGCGTGACCGGAGGAGAGCTTAAGAAAGGGTAAGAGGTAGTATACCAGGACCGGGCTGGTTCGGGGCGCGATGAAACATCAGCTGTAGAGCGGTCACTTGGCTGGTGTGGAGCGAGTAGTGAGACCGACCCGAAGATGGGTCGGTCTTTTTTTTAAGAACGCTTGTAACAAGGAGGTGATAACGGAAAGCAGGGAACCACGAACATCAAAGAAAGAAGCCTTATACTGGACTCACAGAGCAACTCAGAAAGGAGGTCTATAGAGACAGATGAAATGGTTTAGTTTACTAGTAGCGGTGGCGCTGGTGGTTTGCTTGGTGCCGCTGGCGTATACACAGGCTGCCGAGGTCACCGGCAAGTTCACCGTGAGGGCTAGGGCACCGGAGGTGACGGCGCTGGAGATCTACACGGACAAAGCGTGCACCAACCCGGCTAGTGACATGACGCCGCAGGTTGAGTACTACGCCAAAGCAACTATCACCCAAGTCAGCGGGCTGAGGCACCTGAAGACGGTGGAAGTCTATGTCTTTTATGATGCTCAAGGCAATGACCCGGATCCGGGCAGCCCCAATCCTCAGACCTGTGCTTTGCTCAGGTGGACAGCCGATCCCGAAGCTTGGACGATTGATGCCGGCGGTTCGGTTACATGGACGATAGTGACCGACAATTGCAGCAGACCATCCAATCTTAACGAAAACACCGGCGACTGGGTGTTCGCCTTTGTAGTGGGCAAGGTGGCCACAGAGACC
>FMJZ01056052.1_pt1 | contig 45164 bp, 40 predicted proteins | sample 1987881 | NCBI WGS metagenome assembly FMJZ01 (sample SAMEA4378227, study PRJEB15110) | soil metagenome | biome: soil; feature: Field; material: Soil | place: India | collected 2015-03-11 | depth 0 m
CCGCCAGCGTTCACCCTGAGCCAGGATCAAACTCTCCAAAGTGAACCTTAATATAGTTCAAACTTAAGAAAGTTTAAATCCTGACAATACGGTATAAACAAGTACTGCTTAGTTTTCAAGGTACTACTCCAATTTTAAATTATAACATCAAGTTACTTTTTGTCAAGTATCTTGATGTTAACTTTTTTAGTTTTCAAATTGTCTTTAGAATTTTTATTCTAAAGACACTATTTTTGTAGTTTAACAAAAACTTTAAATTTGTCAAGAGGTATTAAAAAAATATTATCTAATCTTATTTATTTGAAAATTTAAATTAATTTTATAAAATTAATTTGTGATATATTTAGGAGTTTCAGGAGGAGTTGATTCTGGTTTTGCACTTTATTTATTAAAGAAAAAATTTATAGATGTTTGTGCAGTTTTTATTTTATTTGAATCTTTAGATTTAACTTGTCCTTTGAAATGTTGCAATTTGGAAAATGTAAAAATTTTAACAAATGAATTCAAAGTTCCTTTAAAAATAATAGATGCGAGAGATATTTTTAAAAAAGAAGTAATTAATTATTTCTTAGAAAAACATAAAATTGGCAAAACACCCAATCCATGTGTTATATGTAATGAAAAAGTTAAATTTAAATTATTGTTTGAAAGTTTATTAAATGAGAATGACTATATTGCTACAGGACACTATGCAAGAATTGTTGAAGATAATGGCAATTTATATTTAAAAAAGGGTTTGGATAAAGATAAAGATCAATCATATATGTTATATAGATTAAAAAAAGAGCATTTTAATAAAATTTATTTTCCATTAGGTGAATATTATAAAAAGGATGTAATAGATGAGTTCAAAAAATTAAATATTTATAGAGATATTCCAGATGAGAGTCAAGATTTATGCTTTATAAAAAAGGACAAAAATTCCTTTTTAATGGAAATGTTTGGAGAAAAAAGAGGAAAGATATTACATGTCGATGGTAGAGTTTTGGGTGAGCATAAGGGTTATTATTTTTACACAATTGGTCAAAGAAGCGGTTTAAATATATCATGGAGAGAGCCATTATATGTAGTAGACATTGATAGTGAAAATAACATAGTGTATGTTGGTGAGAGAAAATATACTTTAAAAGATAAACTTCGTGTAAAAAATTTAAATTGGCTTGTTGATTTAAATTATTTAAAAGAGATTAAAAATATAAAAGTTAAAACAAGATATAAAGGAAAAGAGTTAGGTTGTGAATTAGAATTTAATAATGATTATCTTCTTGTTTATCTTAAAGAAAAGGAATTTGCAATAACACCTGGTCAATCGGCAGTTTTTTATTTCGAAGACATTGTTTTAGGAGGAGGAGAAATAGAAAAAGCTTTATGATTTTCTTTTGCTTTTTCTTCTACTAAAAACCTCTCTTAATAAAAAAATTCCTCCAACAATTATGGTCAAATAATAATAGAAAAATCTCCAAAGCAAAATAAAAGCGATTAAAGGTTGCCTTGGCAAAAATGATGAGAATAAAAATGCTATGCCAAGTTCTGCTGCACCAGATGTACCTGGTGTTGGTATATAAACAACAGATAATAGAAAAATAACTGTTACAAAGATTATAGATAGAACAGGAGAATTAGATCCAAGACCTTTTAACAAGATAACTGGTAAAAAAAGCGATGAAAGCCACTGAAGTAAACTCAATATAAAAATAACAAAAAGATTTTTTAAGTTATTTTTATTAATATTCTTTTTACCCTCTTCAAATAAATGTATGTTTTTTTCAATCTCTTCAACAATTTTCTCTGAAGTTTTAGGAGGAAATAACTTTATGACTATTTTTTCTATAAATAGTGCCAATTTTTTAGGTTTAAAAATTGCAAGAACAATTAACAATGAAATAATAAAATAGAATAATAGTCCTATATTTAAGGCTAAATTTACTCCTTGGCTTAAATGAAATTCAAATTTAAAAAAGGTTATGAAAATCGGAATTGCAACAAATAGACTTATTCTTACAATAAACGCTAATATTTCTTTTATTAAGAAAATAAGAGCGCTTTTGCCATATTCAACATTAAAATTTTTATTTAATAAATACATTTGAAAAGGTTGTCCACCTGTTTGAAATGGAGTTACAGCTGAAAAGAAATTGCCAATGACAGCAAGATTTATTGCCTCTCTTAAAGAAATATTCTTGTTAACTAACTTCAAATTTAATAGAATTATAATTGATTCTAAAATCCAAGATAATCCAACAATTATAAAAGCGAGTATTAGATAAAAGGGTTTTATTTCAAAGAATATTCCAAAAAATCCTTCACCTTTAGATAATATAACAATTATAAAAATAGCAAGAATTGTCAATATGAATGAAATAAGAATATTTTTAGCGATAGATTTAAAATTGATCTTCCTTTCTTCCATTGAAAATATTATACACTTTTAGTTATAATAAATGCAAACATTGTTTTAAGGAGATAAAAAATGGATTTAAAGAAGGATGAAATCTTAAAAGAACTTTTTTTTGATTTAGATAAAAGTTTAAATATAGAAGATCTAGAAAAAGTAAGGGTTAAATTTCTTGGTAAAAAGGGTATTATTAAAAATTTAATGGAAAAACTAAAAACAATTGATGAAATAGAGGAAAAAAAGAAATTTGGAGAATTAATAAATATTTTAAAAGAAGAAATAGAAAAAGAGTTAAAAAGAAAAGAAAATGAATTAATAAAGCAAATAAAAGAAAAAAGAATTCAAGATGAAAAAATTGATGAAACTCTACCTGGTTTTCCATATGTTTTAGGTAAAAAACATATTTTAAAGACAGTCGAAAATGAAATAGTTGAAATTTATATGCGCATGGGTTTTCATTTATCATTTGGTCCTGAAATTGAGAATGAATATTATAATTTTGAAGCTCTAAACATTCCAAAATTTCACCCATCAAGAGATATGTGGGATACATTTTATCTACCAAATGGTCTTCTTTTAAGAACACACACATCGCCTGTCCAAGTTAGAACTATGGAAAAAATTAAACCACCTATAAGAATTATTTCCCCTGGAAAGTGTTTCAGAAGAGATCCTTTTGACGCATCTCACTCACCTATATTTCATCAAGTTGAAGGATTGATGATTGATAAAGATATAACTCTTTCTGATTTAATGGGAATTATTGATCTATTTGCGAAGAAAATTTTTGGAGAGAAAACACAAACAAAATTTTATATTTCATATTTTCCATTTGTTGAACCAGGCCTTGAAGTTGCGGCAACATGTAGTTTATGTGGAGGTAATGGTTGTTCTGTTTGTAAATACACTGGATATGTTGAAATATTAGGAGCAGGCATGGTTCATCCTGATGTTTTAAAAAATGTAAATATTGACCCAGAAATATGGCAGGGTTTTGCATTTGGTTTAGGAGTAGAAAGAGTAGCAATGATAAAATATGGAATTTCTGATATCAGATATTTTTATGAAAATGATTTAAGATTTCTTAATGAATTTTAAGGAGACTAAAGATGAAAGTTTCATTGAATTGGTTGAATGAATTTGTTGAGTTAACAGAAGAAATTGAAAAAATCAAAGAGATAACAATTTATAGAGGTCTTGAAATAGAAGAAATTATAAAAAAAGAGAGTCCACTCAAAAATTGCTATACTGGGAAAGTAAAAGAAATCAAAAAAATAAATGAAAATCTATCACTTTGTTCTATTGAATTTAAAGGACAAATATTTAAATCAGTAACTGGTGCAAAAAATTTAAAACCAAATTTAATTGTGCCTTTTTCTTTACCAGGCGGAGTTGTATATAAACACTACATAAAAAATGGTGAAAAAACAAGGGAATTAATGAATGTAAAATCAATACAAATTGTAGAATACACATCAGAGGTTCTTCTTTTATCATATGATGAAATTGGAATAGAAGAATCATCCCTATCAGACATTTACAAAGAAGGTATATTTATATTACCTGAGGATACACCTTTAGATAAAGATTTAATTGAAGTTTTGTGGCTAAATGATTGTATATTTGAAATAAAAACTCTTAATAGAGGAGATGTTCTCTCTTTATATGGATTAGCAAAAGAATTTGAAAGATTTGGAATTGGAAAATTTAAAAAAGATAAAGAGTTGATTGTTGATTATGAAAATTTGCCTGAAAGTAATTTCGAAATTGAGATAAAAAATAGATTTTTATGCCCAAGATATGTTGGAGTAATTGTTAAAGAAGTTGATGTAAAAAAATCAAATTTATCGAATTTAAGAAAGCTTTTATCTATTGAACAGAGGCCTGTTAATAATATTGTTGATACCACAAATGTTTTTATGTTTGAATATGGTCAACCACTTCATGCTTTTGACCTTGATAAATTATCTAAAAAAATTGTTGTAAGAGAAGCCAAAAAAGGAGAAAAAATTATAACCTTAGATGGAAAAGAAAGGGAGCTCGAAGAAGGAATGCTTTTAATATGCGATGATGAAAAACCTATTGCTATAGCAGGAGTTATAGGTGGAAAAGACACAGAGGTGGGTTTTGAAACAAAGAATATTCTTCTTGAATCAGCTTATTTTGATCCAACATCAATATCAAGAACAAAAAGGAAACTTAAAATAGATACTGAGGCAAGTTCGAGATTTGAAAAAGGGGTTGATATAAATAGAACCCTCATAATTGGATTTTCATCAGCAATAAATTTTAAAGGTAAAGAAATCTATAAACCAATTGATATATATCCAACACCATTAAAAATTGAGCCTATAAAATTAAGGTTTGATAGAGCAAGAAAAATAATTGGATTTAATCTAAAAGATAATGAAATAGAGGAAATTTTAAAAAAAGGTGGTTTTAAACAATTAGAGAAAAAAGATAATTATTCAGTTTTTATTCCAGAAAGTTTTAGACCAGATGTTAAAACAGAGATTGATCTTATTGAGGAAATAGTTAGATATTATGGAATTGAAAAAATTTCTCCAACAATTCCATATATAAAAATTGATCCATATATTGATACTTTTGATATTAAATATAAAGATAAAATTTCACAAATATTAATATCTCTTGGATTAAATGAGATAGTTACATTATCACTTGTGGAAAAAGAGTATCTAATGAATTTTGGCTTTGACAGAACTCCAATAGAACTTATAAATCCTTTAAGACAAGATCAAAATGTATTAAGAACACAACTCTTACCAACTTTATTGAAAGTTATACAAAAAAATATAAGTGTTGGTAATAAAAATATAGGTGTTTTTGAAATAGGAAAAGTTTATTATGAAAAAGAAGATAACTATATTGAGGAAGAAGAGTTAATCGTAGGATTTACAGGAAAAATTATAGAAAAATATTGGCTAGAAAAAGATAGACCTTACACTTTTTATCACTTAAAAGGAATCCTTGAAAAATTATTTTCTGAATTTAATATATATGAGTATTGTGTATTAAATGATAATAATACAAATGTTTTTCATCCAACAAGGTATGGAAAAATATTCATTAACAATGAAATAGTTGGTGAAATAGGTGAACTTAATGAAGAATTAAATGAAAAATTTGATATAAAGGAGAAAATTTATTTATTAAGAATTGAGTTAGATAAACTTAAAAAATACATATCAATAAAAAAGGAATTTAGAGAAATTTCAAAATTTCCTAATTTGACTTTTGATCTATCAATTGTTTTACCTAAAGATATTAAATTTTATGAACTATTAAAAATAATAAAAGATGAGTCAAAAAATCTTTTAAGCAAATTTACCCTATTTGATATTTATGAAGATGAAAAAATTGGCATAGATAAAAAAAGTTATGCAATAAATTTAGTTTTTACAAGCATTGAAAAAACTCTTACTGATAATGATATAAGAGTTATAATTGAAAAAATAGAAAAAAGAATAGAGAAAGAACTTGGTGGTTTTATAAGGAAAAAGATTGAATAACTTTATAATTTTAAATAAACTTATAGATTATATTGATGCTCTTAAATTTAAAAATGTCAGCAAAAGAGTTATAACAGAACTTAAAATAGTAGCAGATACAATTCAATCATTAAATTTTGATTTAAACAAAGATAATATCGTGCTTTTTGAAAAATATTTTGTAGAAAAAGAATATATAAGAAAAATTTTAAGAGAACTTGTTTACAATGGAAGATGCGAAGAGATAGAAACTCTTCTAAAAGAGATTCCAAAATCTCTCATAAAATTAACAAAAATTCCCGGAATAGGTAATAGATTAGCAAATATTTTATATAAAGAATTAAACATTGTTGATATAAATGACCTTAAAATTGCCATAAAGGAAAAAAAATTAAGAAATATTAAAGAAATAGGAATAAAAGGAGAGGAGTTAATTAACAAAAATCTAAATGCATACAACAAATTACAAAATGAATTCTCTTACTCCCTCGGACTTTCTCTCTATAATTTTATAAAAGATAAATTAGAAAAATTTTGTAACTATGAAATATTTCTTGCTGGAAGTTTGAGAAGAAAAAAAGATATAATAAAAAATATAAATCTTGTAACAGAAAATTCTTCATTTAACAATATTTATGAAATTTTGAAAAATACTAGCGATTTTATCCTAATAGATAAAAAAGATAATTTTATCAAATTTAAAACATTTTATTCTGAGTTAGAAATCATAATAAATTTTGTTCCAGAAAAATATTTGGGTTCATCTTTGCTCTATTTTACTGGACCAAAAAGTTTTAATATATTTCTCAAAGAAAAAGCAAAACAATATAACATTATTGAATCTGTGACAGGATTCCTAAAAATAGAAAATTTAACAGAAAAAGAGATATTTTTTCTTTTTTCTTTACCATTTGTAGCACCAGAATTTAGAGATAATTGGGAACTTTATATTGAATTAAAAGATAAATTATCTTTAGAATATTCAATAAAAGGTGATCTTCATATACATTCAAATTTTTCAGATGGTATATCATCAATTTATGAAATTGTTAAAGAAGCTTCTGAGATGGGATATAAATACATAGGCATAACAGATCACACAGAAGACCTGAAAGTAGCAAAAGGTATGAAAAGAGAAAGAATTTTAGAAGAAAGACTCGAAATTAAAAAAGTCGAAAGATTGTTTCCAAATATTAAAATTCTTTTCGGAGTTGAAGCAAACATAAGAATAGATGGGTCGGTTGATGTAGATGAAGATATTTTAAAGGAACTTGATTATGTAATTGGTTCTATCCATTTTAATTTCAATGAAACAAAAGAGGTAAACATGAAAAGGTATATAAATGCTATGAATAATCCATATATTACTATCATTGCACATCCGAGTGGAAGAAAAATTGGCGAGAGAAAAGAGATGGACATAGATTGGAAAAGATTTTTTATCGAAGCAGAGAAAACAAAAACCTTTCTTGAAATTAACTCAACATTAGATAGATTAGATTTATCCTCTTCTTTATCTTTTGAGGCCAATAAATATAATATATTATTTACAATCAATTCTGATGCACATGTTTCTCCTCAGTTAAGTTTTATTAAAAACTTTGGGATAAACATTGCAAAAAGAGCATTAATTGATGAAAAAAGGATCATAAACACATATGATTATTATGAATTACAAAGATTTTTAAAAATCAAAAGAGATACTTAAAATTTTTCTTTTAATAATACAACTGAAAAAGATGCTCCGCCCTTCTGTTTACCTATCAATCCAATATTTTCCATTGTTTTCCCTTTAATATTTATCTTTTCTTTATCTATTTTCATAATTTCAGATAAATTTTTTGTAACTATCTCTTTAAAATCACTTAATTTAGGTTTTTCAAGTATAATAACTGAATCAATATTTACAATTTCAAAATTTTTTTTAGTCATTAGATCTATTGTAGTTTTAAGTATTTCTGTACTTCTTTTTCCCTTCCATTTATCATCAAAAATTTCACCAATATCTTTTTCTCCCATTGCTCCGAGAATTGCATCAACAATTGAATGTATTAAAATATCTCCATCTGTATTACTCGAAAAACCAAAATCGTTATTAATTAAGACTCCTCCAATATACATTGGAATTCCCTTTTTAATTACATGAAAATCAAATCCTATACCAATTTTCATTTCTTTTTATAAAATCAATTACTTTTAATATATCACTTTTGTATGTAACCTTAATATTTTCTGTATCACCTTCGATTACTTTAATATTTAAACCCTCGAGTTCAAAAACAAGTGAATCATCATATAATTTTTTATCTATATGTTTATTTAATAATACATATATCTTAATAAATGGAAATCCTTGAGGAGTTTGAGTTATATATATTTTATCTCTATCAAGAGTTTTAACAACTTTATTGTTTTCAATATATTTTAATGTTTCAACAACTGGTATAATTGGAATTACACATGAATCTTCATCTAAATTTTCAACCACCTTTTCTATTAACTCAATTTTTATATTTGTTCTTGCACCATCATGTATTAACACATAATCAATTTTTTCATTTTCATAAAAAAATTTTAATCCATTTAAAACTGAATTTTTTCTCTCTTCCCCTCCTTCAACTATTCCAACAATTTTTTTAAAATTTTTAAACAAATTTAAGCCATCAGATAATTTTTCTTTTGAAAGAACCAAAACTATTTTATCAATCTTTTCACATTTCAAAAAAGGAGTTAGTGTGTAATATATTAAAGGAAAATCATTTATTCTGAAAAATATTTTATCTTCTTTAAATCTATTACTTTTACCTCCTCCAACTATTACTGCCCCCACCATCTTTAACTATCTCCCCAAAAATCATTGTTCCAGTTGGACCCTGTAAGAATGAGGTAACCTCTATTAAAACTTTTTTTCCAATATGAAATCTTCCCTCTTCAACAACAACCATTGTTCCATCATCAAGATATCCAACACCTTGATTCCTCTCTTTTCCCTCTTTCACTATTTTAATTTCCAATTTCTCTCCTGGTAAAACAACCTTTCTTAAAGAAAATGCAAGTTCATTTATATTTAAAACAGGAACCCCTCTTGTTCTACAAACTTGAGTTAAATTATAATCTGTTGTTATTAGTTTTGCTTTAAGTTTTTTAGTAAGTTCAATAAGTTTTGTATCTATTGGTAAAATCTCACCTCTTTCCTCAAATATTTTAACTTTATCTGGATAATCATCTTTTAAACTATCAAGAACTTCAAGACCTCTTCTTCCCCTTATTCTTTTTGATTGATCTTCAGAATCAGCAACAAGTTGTAATTCTTCTAAAACAAAAATTGGAATATATATTCTTCCGTCAATAAAATTTAGTTCAATTAGTTCAAGAATTCTTCCATCAATTATTGCAGAGGTATCAAGTATATATTTTGTGAAAAATTTCTTATCTTTTTGAAATTTATCCTCACTGCCTCTACCTATATTTCTGAAAGAATCAATTATTTCAGATTTTCTTGAAAGTATAGCCCAAACAACAACTCCAAAAACAAAAAGGCCAATTGCTATGCCAAGATACATTCCAATTAATGGAATCTTTGATATTAAAGAATAAAGAAGAAAAGATATAATTAATGCAATTAAAACTGAAAATAAACCAAGAAAAAGTTCTGGAAGAGAAAGAGAAGAGAAAAATTTATTAATATTTTTACCTATAAAGATAAGAAGTTTCGAAAATGGAGGAGTTAGTATGTAAAATATAAAGAAAAAAATTAAAAAGAAAATTAAATAAATTATTAAATAGTTAAGGTTTATTAATTTAATTAAAAAATTTAAAAATTTGTAAGAGATAAAAATTCCAATTAATCCACCTAAAAAAGAAAAAAAATACCTAAAAAAAATCCAAAATTTCTTCATTATAAAACTCCTTTTTTTAATAATTCTTTTAATTCTTTAATGTTACATATCTCTATTAAATTTACCTCCTTATTTAATTTTATATCATCTTTTGAAAAATTTGGAACAATAAAATTTTTAAAACCAAGTTTTATGCTCTCTAAAATTCTTCTTTTAATAAAAGAAACAGGCCTTACTTCTCCACTTAATCCAACTTCTCCAAAAGAAACAATATTTGAAGTAGGTATATTAATTAGGGAAGAGTATATTGATATTATCAATGGCAAATCAGGAGATCTTTCTTCAATTTTTATTCCACCAGTGACATTAACAAATATATCAAATTTTGATAGATTTATCTTAAAAAATTTCTCTACCAAAGCAATCATAATTGAAACTCTTGTCAAATCTATTCCTAAACTTACTCTCTTTGGTTGTGGATAATAAGTAGGAACTGAAAGAGTTTGAACTTCAACAAGAATTGGCTTTTGTCCTGCTTCAAGAACTGGTACTATTGTACTTCCAGGAACATCTTTTTCTCTTTTTGTTAAAAAAAGAGATGATGGATTTTTTATTTCTTTTAATCCTTCTTCTTCCATTGATAAAATTACAATATCTTGTGTTGAGCCAAATCTATTTTTTTTACATCTAAGAATTCTATAATATTGATACTTTTCTCCTTCTAAATATAAAACTGTATCAACAATATGTTCAAGAAGTTTCGGTCCAGCAATTTCACCTTCTTTTGTAATATGACCTACAACTATTCCAGTTTTCATGTTCTTTTTTATAAATTCACCCAACTTTTCTGTAACAGTTCTTACTTGCGATGGTGAACCTGAAAGTGAATCCAAATTTTCATCTCTCATTACTTGAATTGAATCTATAATAAATAGATCAGGTTTTATTTCTTCTAAAGCATTAATAATGTAATTAATCTCTGTTTCATACATCAAATATAAATTTTCAGGAATTTCATTTGATAATCTCTTTATTCTACTTGATATTTGTAAATTAGATTCTTCTCCTGAAATATATAAAACTTTTTTATTTTTTGATACATTTATACAAATCTGTAAAAGTAATGTTGATTTGCCTATACCAGGCTCTCCTGATATTAATACAAATGAACCAGAAAGAAACCCACCTCCTAAAAGTTCATCTATTTCAGAAAATCCAGTGCTAATTCTTTCAATTTCAATTTTAGATATAGTTTCAAATTTTGATGAAAAATTTGAAGATTGTTTATCTTGATTTGTTTCAAACTCTTCAAAAGAGTCCCAAGAACCACAATAGGGACATTTACCAAGTTTATTAAATGATTTATATCCACAAACTTTACAAATAAACTTTTTATTTTGTTTATTCATAAATAATCCTTCAAACTATTTTTAATATACTCTGCCCTTAAACTATCAATTAAACTATCTAAAGAAGTATCAAATTCAATTTTCATAATATTTGATCTTATTTTTATTAAAAGTTCATTAATTAATTCAATGGGAATTTCGATTAATTTTAGAATAGAACCCAATCTTAAAATTGAAAGCATTTCACTTGCATCTTTATAAGATAATCTATAAGAGTATTTTAATTTATTTTTTGCCTTTCTAATTTCATACAACAAAAAATTTTTATTTTTAAGAAAGTATTTCTCCCTTTCTTCTCTTTCAATTTTTATAATTTCTTTACCGATTTTTTTTACATTATCAATTATATTTTCTTCGCTTTTTCCAAGAGTTGTTGTATTAGAAATTTGAAAAAGTGATGACACTATATCACTTCCTTCACCAAATGTACCTCTAATAGTAATTGAAAATTTTGTTGAATTCTCAATAATTTCATTAATCTTTCCCGTAAAAGTTAACACTGGTAAATGTGTTAAAAGAGAGGTTCTTAAACCTGTACCTAAATTTGTAGGACAAGATGTTATATAACCTAAACTATTTGAAAAAGATATTTCAATTTTATCTTCTAATTCATCTGAAATTTCGAAAATAGTTCTAATTATATCATCAAGTGAAAAACCTTCTTTAATTATCTGAATTCTTATATGATCTTCTTCATTAATCATTACACTTATAGAACCATCCTCATTCAAATAAAGATACTTTCCATATGGATTTTCAATGAATAATGGCGAAACTATATGCATTTCAACTAGAGCCAATCTTTCAAAATCATTTAATTCAATTAAATTCAGACCAAAAAGTTTGAATTTTTTATAAAAATTGCAATTTTCAAAGGTATCTTTTATTTTAAACACTAATTCATTTTTTTCCTGAACTGAACATTTTAATGGAAATTTATAGCCTTCTAAATTTCTTGCTAATCTAATTCTACTGCTTATTATTACATCACCATCAATACCATAATTTTTTATCCAATTTGGAAGATTCTTAAGAATTATTTTTAACATTACTTAAAAGTTCTTTTATTTTATCCCTTATTTTCGCAGCATCTTCATATCTTTCTTCTTCAATCGCATAATCAAGTTCTTTTTTTAATTTTTTAATTTTTTCATCTATAGTTGTTTTTGGTGTAAATTTTTCACCTTTTCTCTTTCCAGTGTGCTTCATACTTCCATGTAAATTTAAAATAATAGGTCTTAAATCATCTTTAAAAGTGTTATAACAACCACTACACCCTAAAAAACCACTCTTCTTAAACTCTTCAAATTTAGTTCCACAATTATTACATACTTTTTCATCCTTAACTTCATCAATAAATCCGGGCATCAAAGTTAAAAATTTTTTTATAATATTCTCATCGTAAGGAATATTTAATTCTTTTAGAATTCCTTTTAAACCAAGATTAGTAGCACATTCAAAACAAAGGTGAAGTGCTTTCTTCTCTCCATTTATTATCTCTGTTATAAAAATTGTCGCTTCTCTTTTTTTACATATGTCACAAAACATCTTTTTAAAACCTCTAAATTCATTTTAACATATTAAATTTTCTATTCTTTTTGAAACAATATCTTTACCTAAGAGTTCTATTAAAATATATAAACCAGGGGATGCATATCTACCAGTTAAAATGTATCTTAAAGACTGCGCAATCTCCTTCAATTGAAGATTTAATTCATTTAAAATTGTCTTAATAATATTCTCAATTTGACTACTTTCAAAAATCTCCAAATGTTTTAATTTCTCATATAATAATCTCAAAAAATTAATAAATTTTTTGTTTTGTTTGATATTTAAAATCTCTGTTTCATTATAAACAGGTTCTTTATAGAAATATTCTGTAAGATTTTCTATATCACTTAAAACTTTAATATTCCCTTTTATCTCTATTAAAAGTTTTTTTAAAAATTCAACTCCTTTTGTTTTTAATTCTTGTGGAATAAATTCATCAGCAATTTTTAAAAATTTCTCATTATCTAAATTTCTTATATAGTATGAATTTAACCATCTAAGTTTATCATGGTCAAAAACAGGGGAACTTTTAGAAATTTTATCAAATGAAAATAAATTTATCATTTCCTCAATCGTAAATATTTCTTTTGACTCCTTTAAAGAAAATCCGATTAGAAAAATGTAATTTAAAATTGCATCAGGAATAAAACCCTCTTTTTTGAATTCTTCTATTGAAACAGATCCATGTCTTTTAGATAATTTTTCTCTATCTTTTCCAAGAATAAGAGGTAAATGTCCAAATTTTGGTGGTTCAAATCCCAGTGCATAATACAAAAGTATTTGTTTATGTGTATTTGAAAGATGATCTTCTCCCCTAACAACATGAGTTATTTTCATTTCAATATCATCAACAACACAAGAAAAGTTGTAAACTGGCATACCATCGCTTCTTACAATTATGAAATCATCCAAAATTTCATTATCAAATTCAACCACACCTTTGATTAAATCATTAAAAGCAACTTTCCCATTTGGTATTCTAAATCTATATACATGTTCTTCATTTAAATTTAATTTTTTATAAATCTCATCTTGAGTCAAATTTTTACATTTACCGCTATATTTATAAATTTTTCCTTTCTTTGCAGCTTCCTCTTTTTCTTTTTCAATTTCTTCCTTTTTACAAAAACATGGATAAGCATAATTTTTGTCCAGAAGAATTTGAAGGTATTTTTTATATATGTTTAGTCTTTCACTTTGAAAATATGGACCTTCATCCCAGAAAATATTCAACCATTCCAATCCATTTAATATTGCATCAACTGACTCTTTTGTTGACCTTTCAATATCAGTATCTTCAATTCTTAATACAAATATTCCTTTCTCTTTTTTTGAAAAAAGATAATTTATAAATGCTGTTCTTACACTTCCAATATGAAGTAAACCAGTTGGAGATGGTGCGAATCTTACTCTTATTTTTTCCATTCCGAACACTCCTCTCTAAAATCACAAAATTTACAAAAGTTATTCTCTTTTTTATAAAATTCTTTATTTTTGATTTTTGTTCCTATTTTTATTATTAGATCAAGTGACTTTTTTAAATTTTCTTCATTTAAAAAAACTCTTTTTTTGCAATTAAAATCCAGTGATAGATAATAAATAGATAAAAATCTAGGAGGTTTTTTAAATTCATTTTCAAATGCAAAATAATAAATTGAAATTTGAAGAATCTCACTTTCATCAACAAGTCCTAAAGAGTTAAAATCAAGATTATATTTTCCTGTTTTATATTCAATAAGTTCAAAATCATCATTTATTTTATCAATTCTATCTATAAAGCCATGAATTTCAAATTCATTAAAATTGAATTTCACTTCTTTCTCAACTTTAAATGCAATTTCGTAGTTAAAAATATTTTTATAATAATATTTCTTTAATAATTCAAGACCTCTTAAAAATTCTCTTCTTTCTTCTTCACTATCTTTAAATCCATCTTTTATCCAGTAATTTTCATATATTTCTTTTAACTTCTCAAAAGAAGGATATTTTGGTAAAGTATGAAATTTTGAAAGTGTTAAATGTAGCGATTTTCCAAAAGATTTATATGGTTTTGGTTTCTCCTTGAGTTTCAACTCATATAAAAAATAATATTTTAAAGGACATTCAATATATGTTCTAATTTTCGAAAAACTAAGTTTCATTAGTGAATAATTCATCTAAAATTTTATCAATTTGTCTTTTGGTGTTTTCCCAATTATGAGAATTATCTACTACTTTATCAGCATATTTTAATTTCTCTTCAATATTTAATTGTGCTTCAATTCTATTTTTCGCTTCCTCAAGACTATAATTTTCTCTTTTTATTAATCTCTCAAGTTGAGTTTCAGAATCAGTGTAAACTACCCATACCTCATCTACAAGTTTATGCCAGCCCGCTTCTATTAAAATTGCAGCATCAAGAACAGCATATTTTACTTTTTTCTTCTTTAACTCACTTATCTTTCTTTTAACTAATTTAGTTAAAATTGGTAAAGTTATTCTATTTAATTTTTTAAGATTTTCTTTTGATGAAAAAACAATTCTTCCAAGCTCTCTTCTATCAATAGAGCCATCTTCATTTAAAATATTTTTACCAAATGATCTTATAATTTTATTTTTTACACTATCAATACTTAAAACAGTTTTTCCAATTGAATCAGCATCAATTATTTTAAAACCTTTTGATTTTAAATAGTCACTTATTTTTGACTTTCCTGATGCAATATTACCTGTAAGACCTATAAGTTTCATTTTTTACACTCAAGCCAATTTTTACCAATTCCATAATCAACTTTAACTGGAACAGAAAGTTTAATAGTGTTTTCCATCTCATTTTTAACCATAGGAACAATTTCATCAATTTCATCTTGATGAACCTCTAATAATAACTCATCATGTATTTGTAAAACTATTCTCGATTTTTTATTTTTTAATTTATTCCAAATATTCACCATACTTGCTTTGATAATATCTGCTCCAGATCCTTGAATTGGAGTGTTAATTGCAACTCTTTCTCCAAATTTAACAAGATTTGAATTTCTTGATTTAAATTCAGGAATGTATCTTCTTCTACCAAGTATAGTTTCAACATAACCCTTTTCTTTAGCTTCACTTATGATATTATCTATGAATTTTTTAACCCCTCTAAATTTATTAAAATACATATCTATATAAACTTTTGCTTCACTTTCAGGAATTTTTAACTCTCTTGCTAAACCATGAGAACTCATTCCATATATTATTCCATAGTTTATTGTTTTTGCTTTTCTTCTCTGCTCGTCGGTTACATTTTCTATGGGTATTGAAAATAGTTGAGATGCAGTTTCTGTATGAATGTCAATTCCACTTCTAAATGCTTCAATTAAATTTTCATCAGAAGAAAAATGAGCAAGAATTCTTAATTCTATCTGAGAATAATCAAAAGAGGTTAAAATATAACCATCATCGGAGATAAATGCCTCTCTGACTTTTTTTCCAAATTCTGTTCTAATTGGTATATTTTGTAAATTTGGCTCCTTGGAAATAATTCTACCTGTTGCTGTTCCAGTTTGAATAAAAGTTGTATGTAAGCGACTATCTTTATCAACAAGTTCAGGTAAAACATTGAAATAGGTTGTTAGAAGTTTATTTAGTTCTCTAAATTCTATAATTTTTTCGATAATTGGGTGATATGAGAGAAGTTCTATCAAAGTTTCCTGATCAGTTGAAATATTTTTCTTATTTTTAAGAAAGTTCTTAAGACCTAATTTTTCGTATAAAAGAAAACTCACCTGTTTTGGAGATTGAGGGTTAACAGGAAAACCTGCTATTTCTGAAATTTCAATTGTTAATTTTTCAATTTTTTTCTTCAATTCATCCCTAATTTTTATTAATTTCTCTTTATTAGCTTTTACTCCATAAAATTCCATATCTGCTAACACATATGAAATAGGAAGTTCAATATCAAAAAGAAGATTTTTAAGATAACAATTTTCTATTTCTTTATACAAAATTTCCCCTAAATTTAATAATTTTGGTAATAAACTTTCATAGTTCTCAGAAGATACATTTTCACCTAAATATAAAGGTACTAATGTGCTTAATTCATAATTTTTTTTATTTGTATTCAATATATAACTTGCAAGTTCAGTATCAAATATATTGTTTTTAAAATCTAAAGGATAGAAACTTGATATTATATTTTTGAAATTGTGTGTAATCAAAATTTTTTCATTATTTAATTTAGATAAATCATCTTTATTTCCTTTAAAAAATCCCTTTTTGCAATAAAATAAAATTTCTCCATCACTCTTCAAAAAAGATATTTTATCTTCACTTAAAAGATCTTCCCAAGAAATCCAATTCATATCAATCTTTTTTTCGGGGACTTTAAACTTATCCATCAAAGAATGAAACTCTAATTCAGAAAATATTTTAATAATGTTATTTGTTTTCATTTCTTCTCTTTTCAATACAGATATTGATATTCTTAAATCTAAATCAGTTTTTATCTTTGCAACTTCATATGAAGAAAGAATTTGATCTTTATACTCCCTGATAATTTCTCCAATTTTTCCAGAAGGTGGATTTTCTATCAAATCAAATATAGATTTATAATCTTTTAAAATTTTAATCCCACTTTTTTCTCCGATTGAAGGTATTCGAGGTATATTATCAGAAGGATCTCCAATAAGTGCTTTTAGTTCAGGCAATCTTTCAGGTGGAATTTCAAATTCTTTTAAAAATTTATCCCTTGTATAAACTTCAATATCTGTTATACCTTTTTTAGTTAATCGAACTTCGCTATTATCTGTTAATAGTTGTAATAAATCTCTATCTGCTGTAATAATAATTGAATAAAAATTCTCTTTTTCTGCATTGTTTTTGATGGCACCAATTATATCATCGCCTTCATATCCTTCTATTTCAATTGTTTTAATACCAAAACTTTTAAGTATTTCTTGAACTCTTTCTTTTTGAATTTTTATTTCAGGTGGAGCCTTTGGTCTATTTTCTTTATATTGAGGTAAAACATCGATTCTAAAAGTCGGAGCACCTTTATCAAAAGATACTGCAATATATTCTGGATTCTCGCTATCAATTAAATTGAGTAAAATTCTAACAAATCCATAAGTAGCACCTGTTGGTTCACCTCTTGAATTTATAAGAGGAGGTAGTGCAAAATATGTACGAAAAAGAAGAGAGCTTCCATCTATTAAATAAATCTTTTTCATATTCATTTTGAATATTATATTAATTTTTTAAATTTCAGTCAACTTTTCTCTCTTTAAATATGTAAATTTTTTCTCCATCTCTTGTTAATTTAAAATTTTCTTTAACCCATCTTTCTATTCCTTCATCACTTTTTATAAATTCAATTTTCTTTTTTATCTCTTCAATTTTATTTTTATAAATTAAAATTTCGCTCTGTAAATTTTTAATCTCTATTTTCAATTTAAAAAACCTTATTAGAGGAAATGTAAATATGTAAATAAATATTAATATAAATAAAATTAATATAGTTGTTTCAAGTTCCTTTCTTTTGTTTATCAATTTGTTTTCCATTTCTACACCTTATTGAGTTTAATCATATTTGTTCCACCAGGTATACCAGGTATAACTCCTGAAACAGATACATAAAAATCACCCTTCTTTAATATATTTATACTTTTAGCCTCTCTTTCTATTGTTTCAATTATATCACTTTCGCTTATAAATTTATTAACTAAAATAGGAATTATACCCCAATAAATTTTGACTTTTTTAAGAACACTTTCATTTGGAGTAAGAGCAATAATAGGAACATTTGGTCTAAATCTTGAAATATTTATTGCAGTTTTTCCAGTTTCTGTTGTTACTACAATCGCTTTTGCTTTAGTCTTTAAAGTTAATAATACTGCTGAATAGCATATTGATAAAAGGGGGTCATTTTTTATATAAAATTCCATTGATAATAACCATGTTTCGTAGGGAAGTTCTCTTTCTACCTTTTTAGCAACTTTATTTAAAAATTTAATGACCTCAACAGGATATTTTCCTGCTGCTGTCTCTTGTGACAACATTAAGGCATCAGAACCATCAAAAATAGCATTTGTTATATCAGAGACCTCTGCTCTTGTGGGATATGGTCTTTCAACCATTGAATCAAGAATTTGAGTTGCAGTTATTGAGAATTTTTCTGAAAACAAAGTTTTATTCAATATCTTTTTTTGAAGCAAAGCAACTTCTTCAAGATTAATTTCAATTCCAAGATCACCTCTTGCAACCATAACACCATCAGAGACATCTATTATTTTTTCTATATTTTTTATCGCATCACTCTTTTCAATTTTTGCAATAATTGGAATTAAATATCCATGTTTTAATAGAAAATCTTTCAAGATTAAAACGTCATTTTCATTTTTAACAAAAGATAAAGCAATATAATCTATTCTTTCTTTTATTCCAAACTTAATATCTTCTTTGTCTTTATCAGTTAAAGAAGGGATATCTAAATTTTCTTTTGGAATATTTATACCTTTATTATCACTTAATTCCCCACCAAAAATAACTTTTGTTTCTATATAATCTTCGCCAGTTGATAAAACTTTGAGTTTTATTCTTCCATCATCAAGAAGAATGGTGTCTCCTTTTGATAAATATTTAGGCAAGTTTTTATATGATATTGATACATAATTTTTATCACCTAAAATATTTTTTGTTGTTAGTGTAAATAAATCCCCATTTTTTAAGAAAATTTTTTTGTTCTTAAATTTACCTATTCTTAATTTAGGTCCTTGAAGATCAAAAAGAATTGGTATATTTTTATCGATATTTCTTACCTTACTGATGAGTGTTTTATGATAAGAATGATCTCCATGTGATAAATTTAATCTAAATATATCAACACCACTTTCAAAAAGTTCTTTTATTGTTTTTTCATTTTCAGATGATGGACCAAGTGTTGCAATTATTTTTGTTTTATTAAAATTCATAATATCTATATCTTGATTTTCTCTTTCCACCAAATAATATTATAAGAATTATTCCAGCAATAAAACCACCTATATGGGCCCAATAAGCAACACCAGAGGCCACATTTCCTAAACTTGCAAAACCAGGTATCAGTTGAAGAATAAACCAAAACCCAAGAAAAATCACTGCAGGCACTGGAATTACAGAAAAATACCAGAAAAGTGGTACAAGTGCAAGAACTCTTGCATTTGGAAAAAGGTAAAAATATGCACCTAAAACTCCAGCAATTGCTCCTGAAGCACCTATAGTTGGTATTGATGAATTAAAGTAGATCAAAGCATGAGAAAAGCCTGCTATGATACCACACAAAAAATAAAAAAATATAAACTTAATAGAACCTAACTCATTTTCAACATTGTCTCCAAAAACCCATAAATAAAGCATATTACCTATTATGTGTGCAAAATTTCCATGTAAAAAAGTTGATGTTATAAGTTTTATATATTCAATGCCTCCAAATTTAAAAAGATTTCTAGGAATTAAAGACCATCTATAAATAAAAGGAACTGGGTTTTTCAATAAAATTTGATATAGAAAAATTAAAGAATTAATTACTATTAAAGAAACAACCACTATTGGAAATTTTCTTCTCGGATTTATATCAGAAATAGGTATCATAATACCTCCTTTTAACCTATAAATAAATTATATTTAATTACACAAAAATTTCATTTATAAAATTTTTAATTCTATATGAGAAATGCGATTCTAAAAAAGAAGCAATTATTTTGAAAATAATTTCTAATTCCTCTCTTTCAAAAAAAATATTTCCATTGAAATCATAATTAATTTTAATAATCTTTTCATAAAGATTTTTATTTAATTCAAAAAAATCTCTTGTTCTGTGTAAATCACAAACAAAACCATTGAAATTAAAATCATAAATATAATTTTCTTTTAGTTCTTTTCCACATTTTATGCATCTATCAAATGGAAATTGCACTCCCTCTATTTTAATAAAATTGAAAATAAAATTTACATAAATAGAATAATTGTTATCTGTACTTTTAAGATTGTTAAAAAATTCAATTAGAGTATTAAACAGATTCAAATTGGGATTATTTTCAACTTGAGTTCTATCGATTAAATTTAATACCTCAAGTGCTATAAAAGATTTATTAAGGTTCATTTTTATATTTATAAATGAATCTAAAACCTTTGTTTCAGTCATATAGTAATAATCCCTTTTTTTATACAAAGATGTATCAATTAAATTCATAGTTTCAATTATAGATGACCATTTAGTGTCTTTTTTAAATCCACTTTTTGCTCGCGCAACTATTTTACCAATTGAATCAGAAAACAAAAAAATTAAAGCATCATATTCTTTAATTGGTAATTTTTTTAAAATAAAAGAATTGACTCTAACTATTTCCATCTGGTTCAACTATTTTAACTGAAGATGATGTTCCAATTCTATTTGCACCTGCTTTTATTAAATCAACTGCTTGTTCAAAAGTTCTAATACCACCAGATGCTTTTATTCCAAAATTTTCTCCTACCACTCTTCTTATTAATTCAACATCTTCTTTTGTTGCTCCACCTTGAGAAAAACCAGTTGATGTTTTTACAAAATCCGCACCTGCTGATTTTACAATTGTTGAAGCAATTATTATCTCATCAAGAGAAAGAAGAGATGTTTCTATAATAATTTTTAAAATTATATCGCCTATCTCATTTTTAACTGCACTTATTTCATCAAATACATATTTGTAATTTTTAGATTTAAGAAAACCAATATTTATAACCATATCAATTTCATTTGCTCCATTTTTAACTGCTTCTTTTGCTTCAAAAATTTTTGTTTTTGTTGATGTATTTCCTAAAGGAAATCCTACTACTGTTGCAATTTTAATATCATATTCATTTATAAATTCTCTTGCTAAATTTATAAAGGATGGTGCAATACAAACTGCAAAAAAATTATATTTAATTGCTTCATCACATAACTTTTTAATATCAAAAATTGTTGCATCAGGTTTTAAAAGTGTGTGGTCTATATATTTAACTATCTCTTTTTTTGTCATATCAAAATCCTTTTACCTCATTAAATATTTCAATTATTTTAGAAAATGTATCTGCTCTTAAAGAGGCACCACCAACAAGAAAACCATCTATCTCATCTTCATTTGCTAACTCTTCGACATTTTCAATTCTTACACTTCCACCATAAACAATTCTAATCTTTTGTGCAATTTCTCCACCACCATATTTCTCTATCAACTCCCTTATAAATTTATGCATCTCACTTGCTTCTTTTGGTGAAGCATTAACTCCAGTTCCAATAGCCCAAACTGGTTCATAAGCAATAATAATATTTTCCAGTGAACTTAAAGGTATTTTTTTTAAATCAAGTTTAAACTGATTTTCAACAACTTCTTTTTCAATACCTTTCTTTCTCTCTTCTAGTGTTTCGCCTAAACAAAGAACCGTTTTTAAACCATATTTTATTGCAGATATCACTTTTTTATTTATCATTTCATCAGTTTCACTAAATACTTTTCTTCTTTCTGAATGACCAATTATTACATATTCAACTCCAAGTTCTTTTAACATTGTGGGTGAAATTTCACCAGTATATGCTCCACTTTCTTCCCAATGCATATTTTGTGCCCCCATATACATATGAGGCAATTCAAAAAAATCCTTTAAAAAATAAATTAAAGTAAAAGGTGGAAAAATAACAATATCACTTCCCCTTAAAAGAGATACGCTTTTGTTTAATGCGACAATTGTCTCTTTTGCATCATTCATTAGTTTGTTCATCTTCCAATTGCCGCCAATCCAACCTCTTCGCATAAAAATACCTCCTCATGAATTAAAGAAAGTTTTTTGAAAAAGGATAAGGTAAAAGTTCTTCCAATTTGTATATTTCATATTCATATCCATTCGAGAGAACAAGTTTTAAATTTGGAGCAAATTCCATCATAACTTGTCTACATATACCACATGGTGATGGTATATGTTTCTCATCATTGATATAAATTGCAATAGTGTCAAAGTCTTTTTCTCCTTCAGAAATTGCCTTAAAAATAGCGACTCTTTCTGCACAAATAGTTGCTCCAAAACTTGCATTCTCTATATTACAACCGGTAAATATTTTACCACTTTTTGTTAAAAGAGATGCACCCACTTTGTAATTAGAATATGGGGAGTATGCTTTTTCGCTTGCTTCTTTTGCAATTTCAATCATTTTTTGAATTAACTTCTTCTTGAGTTTCATCCTTTTTCTCAACCTTTATTTTAATAATTCTATTACCTTTTACCTCAATTGCAATAAATTTTAATGATTTATAATCACAAAATTCTCCCCTTGTTGGAATATGACCTAGTAAATCCAAAAATAATCCTCCAAGTGTTTCATAATTTTCATGAGGCAATTCTATACCAAGTATTTCTTCTGCATCTTCAATTGATATCTTTGCATCGAAAATAAACTCCTTTTCATTTAATTTTTTAAATGGAACCTCCTCAAGATCATACTCATCTTGAATTTCTCCAACTATCTCTTCTAAAAGGTCTTCCATTGTAACAATACCCTCAAATCCTCCAAACTCATCTACAACTATAGCCATATGTATTTTTTTCTTTTGCATTTCCTTGAAAAGTTCAGAAGTTTTTTTTGTATCCGGAACAAAAATTGTTTGATGTAACAAATCCTTTATATTTATATCTTTCTTATTAAAAGCAACTTTCAAAAGATCTTTAGCATGTAAAACACCAATAATATTATCTATATTATTTTCATATATTGGTATTCTCGAATGACCAGTTTTATTTATTGTCTCTATAATCTCTTCTATTTTTGAATCAACAGGTAAAATTGTAACATCTACTCTTGGAATCATTACTTCATATACTGGTTTATCTTGAAATTCAATAATACTTTCAATTAATTCCTTCTCCTCTTCTTCAATTGTTCCATTTTCACTACTCATTGATAAAAATATTCTTAATTCTTCTTCATCAAAATTTCTGCTTTTTTTAAGATTTTTACCAAATATTTTCAAAATTAAATTTATTATTGAGTTTGTAATAATTGAGAATGGTTTTAAAACATAAGAAACTAAAAAAACAAAGGGTTGAACCTTTAAAATGTAAGATTCTGGATTATAGGTTGAAATTGTTTTTGGAAGAAGTTCTGCAAATATTACTATAATAATTGTCATTACTATAGAGGATAAAAGTGTACTACCATATTTTATATTTTTTAAAAAAATTGTATTTGCAATAGATGCAGCAAGAATGTTCACGAAATTATTTCCTATTATTATTGTACTTATAAATTCCTCTGGCTTTTCTTTTAATTTTAAAATGTTTTTTGCTCTTTTATCGCCTTCATTTGATTTTTTTCTTAATTTAATTTCATTTGAACCTATAAAAGATATTTCAGAGGCAGAAAATATATAAGAAATGATGAGTAAAATAAAAATAATAATTAAGTTATTAACTAAATCTATACTTCCCAACTATTCATCACCTCTTTTTTTAATTATATCATTCTTGTTTTTGATAAAGAGCGGAATTAATAGAACTATTATAGAGAATATAATTGAAAAAAAGTCTAAATTTTTAATATAACTTATAAAAATGATTATTCCTAAAATTACTGAAAATATAGAAAATAGTAAAACACCTCCTGCAAATGCATCTTTCATGTTTTTTATTCTCTCATCATAATTTTTTTCTAATTTATCACACAAAATCTCAAGAGCACTATTTATCAGTTCTGAGTAAAGGACTAGGAAAATTGCAATAAGTACAAAGAAAAAATAAATTTTTTCAATTTTAAATTTGATTGAGAAATATACAGCTAGTATTGCTAATGATATTTGAATTCTAAAGTTTCTTTCTCTTAAATAAGTGATCTTTAAACCTCTAAAAGCATTTTTAAAACTATCAATTAGGTTTCTACTTTTCATTGTAATATTTGAAATATTCTTCTTCTTTTTTTCTCATAATTTCTCTATCTTTTTTATTCATATGGTCAAAACCTAAAAGATGTAGAAGGCCATGAATATAGAGTTTCAAGAAATTCTCATTCTTTTTTTCAATACTATATTTTGAAATCATAATCTCACCTTTAAGATAGGGAGATTTTTCATATAAAAATGATAATACATTAGTTGATCTATCTAAATTTCTATATTTTCTGTTCAATTCTCTCAAGTCTTCTTTATCCAAATAAGCAAGGGATATCTCAAAATTTTTATATCCTTCTTTTTTAACAATCTCTTCAGTTAATCTTTTTAAAAATTTCTTATCAATCGGTATTTTACTTTTTTTCTCGAATATCTCTATCTTTGAAGACATAACTTATCCTCTCATGATACATAGATGTTAGAGTTTTTATAAATGAATCCTTTATCTTTAAAATATCTTTGAAAGATAAATTTGAGTTATCAAGTTGACCATCAGAAATTTTTGAATCTATAACATCATTAACAAAATCTGAAAAGTTTTCACTTTCAATTTTTTCTCCCCTTACAGATGCTTCAACAGCATCTGCAAGCATAATAATTCCAGAAATTTTTGATGAGGGAATTGGTCCTGGATATCTAAATATTGATTCATCAATTTGAGGGTTAATTTGTTTTGCTTTAGAATAAAAGTAAGTTACAAAAGTAGTTCCATGATGTTCTTTAATTGCATCAACAACGATTTTTGGCAAATTATATTTTTTTGCAAGTTCCACACCTTCTTTAACATGAGAGATAATAATAAGTGCAGATAAAGATGGAGAAATTGAATCATGAGGATTAAATTGTGGATTATTTTCAATAAAAAAATCAGGTCTCTCCATCTTCCCAATATCATGATAATAAGCACAAACCTTAGCAAGGAGAGGATCCTCTCCAATAGAATCTGCTGCAACTTGAGCTAGAGTACTTACATTAAGAGAGTGTTGATAACTTCCTGGTGCTCTTGTAATAAATTCTTTTAATACAGGATTATTTATATTTAAAAGTTCAACAAGACCTACTGGAGTAGGTATTGATAAAATTTTTTCTAAATATGGCACAAAAATTAATAAAATAAGAATTGATACTATTGGATTCAAAATTATATATACTGAATTTAATAAATAACTTGTTAAATTAAAATTTCTATTTATTAATTCATAGGAAACATAAATTATAAAGTATGTTAAACTTACATAAGACCCAATTTTTAAATAGTCTGATATATTAATTATTTTTTTAGTTTTCAAAGAAAAAAATATCGAAACAAATGAAATTAAAAAAATCAAAACAAATTTGTCGCTAAAATTTATTGAATAAAAAATATTTAATGGTATTAGAATTGTTATTGATGTCAAAATATCAAAAAACAAAATGGTTAAGTTAGAAACAAGAAAAATAGGTAAAATAGTTACATTTTTAATAATTTTTCCAAATAGACAAGATAAAAAAAGAATTAAAATTATAAAAATTTTTTCTTTAATCACAAAAGTTTTAGTTAAATTTAAAATGTTATAAATGATAAAAGTTAGTACAACTGATAAAAATAATATAAAAATAATTACTAAGAGATCCTTAGTTGTAAAAAGAAGATTATAATCTCTTAAAACTTTTATTTCATCTTCTCCTATTATGGTTCCTTTAGGAAATATTGTATCTCCTTTTTTAATTGTTTTCACAACTGGTTTAATATTTTTAATGACTTCTTCTCTTTTTTTGTTTGTTAATTCTAAATTTACAATTAAATTTGGTTTTAAAATACTTTTTAGAATTATAAAAATTACCTTCTTTTCATTAACTGATAATTCTTTATCTTGTATTAAAATATTGAATTTTTTATCTATATTTTCTAAATCATTTTCTTTTATTCCACTTTGAATAACTATTGATGTTATTTCAATAAAATTATTTTTAAATTTTAAAAACTTTGAATTTGACATTGTCTTAATCTCTTTTATAACATCAATATCAAATGTTATTCCATAATTTTCGAAAATTGTTTCAAGTGCATTATTTTGATTGTTTCTATAATTTTCAAGAAAATCTATTATTTTTTTGACATTATCTATTACTTCTTTATCAATTTCAGGATTATATTCATAATAAATAGGAACATTCTCTAAAGCCAATTCTATTTGTTTTTTTGTCTCCTCTTCATCAATAATTTCTAAATTTTTTGGTGAAATTAAATCTTTTGTAAGTTTTGTGCCCTTTCTAACAAATATGTAAGGAGGTAAAAAAGAATAAAAAAGAAAAGAGAAAAATATTAAGGTTAATAGAGTTTTAATTATTATTTCTTCTCTATTAATTTTCAAATTTATTTTTCTTATATTTTTCAAAATTTTCATATGCTTCAACTATTTTTTGTACTATCGGATTTCTAACAATATCCACCTTTTCCAATTCAACAATTCCTATATCATCAATATTTTTAAGAATTTTTATTACCTTGACAAGTCCTGAATCTTTTGGATTTTCTATATCAATCTGAGTTATATCACCTGTAATTACAACTTTTGAATTGAAGCCCATTCTTGTTAAAAACATCTTCATTTGAGAATATGTTGTGTTCTGAGCTTCATCAAGAATAATAAAAGAATCATTCAGAGTTCTTCCTCTCATATAAGCAAGTGGAGCAATTTCAATTATATTATTTTCAATTAATCTTGTTACTTTATCAACTTCAACTAAATCATAAAGAGCATCGTAAAGGGGTCTAAAGTGTGGATCAACCTTTTCAAGAAAAGTTCCAGGCAAAAATCCAAGTTTTTCACCTGCTTCAACTACTGGTTTTGTCAAAATAATTCTTTCAACTCTTTTATCAAACAAATAACTCAATGCAGATGCTATAGCAAGATAGGTTTTACCAGAACCAGCAGGACCTATACAAAAGACAAGATCTTTTTTTCTTATCATTTCAACATATTTTTTTTGATTTTCGCTTTTTGGTTTTATCTTTTTTCCTTTACTAGAAACAAAAACTATGTCAACAAAAAACTCTCTTGTTATCTTGTAACTTTTATCTTTAATTGAACTTATACTTTTTTTTAATTCATCTTTTGTTAAAAGAATGTTTTTATTCCTTTTTATATCAAAAAGGTCTTTTATAAATTGATCTAACTCTTCAGGAATTTCATCAGATGAGTAAAATTTTAAACCATCTCTTGTGATTTTTATTCTTATATTAAAATTTTTTTCTAACTCTTTTATTAAATTATTATAATAACCTAAAAAGGTTATTGCTTCTTCCTCGTTTATAAAAGGATAAAAAGTTTTTTCTTTTAATTCGGAAGATTCTATAAGTTAACACCTCCTCTATTTATTTCTTTTTTCCTTTTCTTTTTCTTCTTTCAACTGATGGAGGGACAAAAAATTCTCTCTTTTTTATTTCAGAAAGTATTGCTTCTCTTTCACATTCTTTTTTAAATCTTTTTATTAAACTATCAAGATCTTCGCCTTCACGTCTATAAACTGCTGGCATTGCAAAATCTCACCTCCTTCTTTATTGGAACTCCGTAATGGAATTCAGATATAACTATTCCATATTCTACAAAATTTTTTGTATTTTGTAAATATATTTTATAAAAAACATTTTTCTCAAAATTACTATCAATAAAAACTCTTATATAATTATCTGTAAAACCGAAAAGAGCATTTTTTTTCTTAGTTTCTCCTAAAAATATAGCTTCTTTATTTATAAAACTATTTAAAACTTTTTGTGTTGTTTCTTTTGCTACTTTATTTATAATTTTCAATCTCTCTTTTAAAATATCTTCATTAATTTTTTTATCACTTAAATATTTAGAAGCAAGGGCTCCTTCTCTTTCTGAATAAGGGAAAATATGACACTTTAAAAATTGAACTTTATTTATAACATCTATTGTCTCATAAAAATCTTCATCACTTTCATCTGGAAAACCAACAATTATATCTGTAGTTACAGTTGAATTTTTAACTTTTTCTTTAAATTTTAAAGCTCTATCAATATAATAATCTTTATCATATCTTCTTCTCATTATTTTCAAAATTTTATTACTTCCACTTTGAAGTGGCAAATGTATATGTGAACAAATCTTTTCATTTTCAGAAATTAGTTTAATTAAATCATCACTCAAAAATTCAGGGTCTAATGAAGACAATCTTATTCTAAAATCATAAGGAATAGAGATAAGTTCTTTTAATAACTCAATTAAGTTTGTATTTTTATCAATTCCATAAAATCCCAATTCTGTACCTGTTAATACAATTTCCTTGTAACCATTTTTCAATAAATCAACAAACTCTTCTTTTATAATTGATTTATCCTTTGATTTTGCATTTCCTCTTAAATAAGGAACAATACAGTATGAACAGAATTTATTACAACCCTCTTCAATTTTTAAAAAAGCCCTTGTTCTTCCTTCAAAAAATGAAATTCTATCTTTTTTAATATTTTCTTTGAATTCGATATTAAAAATTTTGTAAATAAAATTTTTAATGTTAATTTCATCTTTTAATGGTAAATAATAAACTCTATCTTCATTTAATTTTTCTTTAAAACATCCAGTTACTACAACAGTTGCTCTAGTTTTAAATTTTTTTATATATTTTTTTACTTCATCTTCTGCTTTTTCTGTTACAATACAACTATTAATAATTATTAAATCAGAATCATTATAATTTGATACAAACAAAAAATTTTCATCCTGAGTTAGATTCTCTATAATAAGTTGAGAATCATATTGATTTACTTTACAACCAAATGTTTTGATATAAAATTTTATCTTCATCTTTTAAACTCTTGAAGTTTATAAAGAATAATACTTAAGATCACTATTGGAGCAACCTCTGCTCTTAATATTCTTTTTCCAAGTGAAAGAGGCACAAATCCTTTATCTTTAGCCATATTTATTTCTTTTAAACTAAATCCGCCCTCATTGCCAACAACTATTAATATATCTTCATCTTTATTTAATTCTATATCATAAAAACTTCTTTCTTCTTCAAGTTCCCAAAATATAAATTTATTATTTGTTTTTATATTTAAATTTAAGAAATCTTCAAATTTAATTGGTTTATTAATCTCTGGAATTACATCTCTTTTTGAAAGCTGTGCTTCTTCTTTAACAATTTTCTTTACTCTTTCCATTTTTTCTTCTTTTATAAGCGTTTCAGTTCTCTCAGTAATTAAAGGATAAAAAAATTTTACCCCAAGTTCAGTTCCTGTTCTAAGAATAAATTCATACTTTTTTTCTTTTGGAATCGCCTGTGCTAGATGTATATTTATTTTGGGCTCAAAACTATCATATATTCTTTCCTCAAGTTTCAATTTCGCAAACCTATCTTTTATATCTATGATTTTTGAAATGTATTTCTCACCTCTATCAATAACAACTATTATTCTGTCTCCTATTTTTGCCCTTAAAACATTTATAAGATGATGAAAATCTTCTTTTTCAATTTTAGCAATATTACCTTTAACTGAATTTCTCGGTATGAAAAACTCATGCACTTAAATGTTCTCCAATCTATCTTTTATTTCAATGGCGTGTTGTTTAAGAATTTTAAAAAGATATTCAAAATCGAATCTTTCAGGAGTTATAAAACCAAGTCCTGCTTCAACATTATCTCCCTTTAGATATGGAAGATCAATTAAAACACTCTTTTCAAGAGTTAAATTTCCAATTTTATTTCCAATTAAAATCAATAAATTTTTAAATTCAGTAAGAAAGTCAACTAATGAAAGTGCTTTTTCTTTTTCTTCAACAAATATTATTAAAGTCTCAAGGTCTTTTGATTTTTTAATATCTTCATAAGATAAAATATATTTCAAACCTTTAATATAAATATCTCCTATCTCTCTCTTCTTTAACCTCTCATTTAAAATTTTTTCAATTTCTCTTATCAATTCTGGATAATCTTTTTTTAATCTATTTAGATATTTATAGTTCCCTTCCTTGATTGACTTTAATATATCAATTTTTATATTAAAAAGTTCCTCATCTGAAATATCTTTATCAGTTTTTATTATGTATTCTTCGACTTTGTCTTCTAATGCAAGTATAAATAAAATTTTTCTATATGAACAATTCATTAAATGTAAATTCACTATTTTTTCCTCTTTGGGAACAGAATAGAAAAAGAATGAAACTGAACTTGTTAAATTTGAAAGTTTATTTAAAAAAAGATCAATAAAATCTTCTCCAAGTATCGCAAAAGATTTTTGAATATCTCTCTCTATTTTAAGATTTGTCATAACATTCATCTTTTCTATTATCTTATCTATATAAAACTTAATACCTTTTTCTGTTGGAATTCTTCCAGAGGAGGTATGTATATGAATTAAATAACCTTCTTCTTCAAACTCACTCATATAATTTCTAACTGTTGCTGGAGATACATCAAGCATATATTTTTCAACAAGTGTTTTAGAACCCACAGGCATACCTGTATCAAGATACTCTTTTACAGTTAAAAATAGAATAATCTCTTTTTTATCTTTTATTGTTATCTCTTTTATATCTCTCATTATATTAATTATATCAAATCAGAGAAAATCTCGTTGCTAATTAAAATTCCTTTGGTTGATATATTTAAGTTATTTTGATAAATTATTATTAAACCTTCTTTTTCTAGTTTTTTTAATTCATCATATATTTTATCAATATTTCCATATTTATTTTCAAAATCTTTTAAATTCAAACCACTTGTTTTTCTTAGAGACAGTATAAAAAGAATCCTTTTTAATTTTTCTTTATTCATATAGAAGATTTTTATGATTGGGTTTTTATTTTTTTCAATTGATCTTATATAAAAAAATAAATCTCCATTTTTAATATATCTACCATTTATAAAACTAAAAGATTTAGGGCCAAAACCTAAATACTCACCACCATTCCAATAGTTTAAATTATGAATTGATTCAAAGCCCTCTTTTGAAAAATTAGAAATCTCGTATTGTTTATAACCTGAATTTGAAAGAAAATCTTTAATTAAAGTATAACCATCTTTTTCCATATCATTATTCCAAGATTTAACTTTTCCTTTTATTAAATCAAAATAAATTTTAGAACTTTTATGATATTCAAGTGAGTATATAGAGATATGCTCTGGATTTAATAAAAAGGTCTCTTTTAATGAATTTTCTAAATCTTTTAAATTTTCATATGGAATACCTAAGAGTAAGTCTATATTTACATTATTAAAGCCACATTTTCTTATTATTTCAAAAGATTTAAAAATATCATCCCTTTTATAAACTCTCCCCAGAAATTTAAGAGAATCATCTTTAAAAGTTTGAACCCCAAGGCTCACTCTATTTATTCCATAATTAATTAAATTTTTAAATTTTTCATAACTTACAGATTCTGGATTTGACTCTATTGTTATTTCAATATTCTTTTTAATTTTAAAACATTTGTTTAAATTATTAAAAATTAATTCAAAATCTTTTTTATTTAGTAAAGATGGAGTTCCACCACCAAAATAGATTGTTTTAATTTCATAATCTTTAAGTAAATTTTCATTTAAATAGATTTCTTTAATTAATTTTTTTATAAAAATTTTTTTTATTTCATTTTTATATTTTACTGAATAAAATGAACAAAAATTACATTTTTCTATACAAAAAGGAATATGAAAATATAAAGAAATCTCCTTCATTCAACTTCCATAATTGAAAGAAATGCTTCCTGAGGTATTTCAACATTTCCTATCATTTTCATTCTTTTTTTACCCTCTTTTTGTTTTTCAAGTAGTTTCTTCTTTCTTGTAACATCTCCCCCATAACACTTTTGTAAAACATCTTTTCTTAAAGGTACGATTGATTCTCTTGCTATAATTTTCCCCTGGACCTTTGCCTGTAAAACTACCTCAAAAAGTTGTTTTGGAATAAAGTTTCTCATTTTAGTTAATATTTCTTTTGCCTTTCTATATGCTTCATCTTTGTATGTTATAAATGAAAGAGCATCAACAACTTTACCATTAACAAGAATATCAACTTTTATTAAATCACCTTTTTCCCAGTCAGAAATTGTATAATCAAAAGTTCCAAATCCTTTTGTCACAGATTTTAAATCATCAAAAAATTTAGTAATAATTTTAGAAAATGGAATTTTAGCCTCAATTATTACCCTATTTGGATCTATATAAATCATATTTAAAAATTTACCTTTTCTAACCTCAATTAATTTTAAAACTTCTCCTATAAAATCAGAAGGTATAACTATTTTTAATAATGCAATTGGTTCTAAAACTTCTTTTATTTTTGATTCATCTGGAAATTTTGAAGGGTTTGTTATTTCAATTTCTTCACCATTATTTAGCATGACTTTATATTTAGTTGAGGGATAGGTTATTACAATATTTTCCTCAAATTCTCTTTCAAGTCTCTCTTCAACTATTTCAAGGTGAAGCGAACCAAGAAAACCACATCTAAATCCTGGTCCTAATTGAGAAGAATCTTCTGGTTCATAAACAAATCCAGGGTCATTTAAATATAATCTTTCAATTGATTTTCTTAGCGATTCAAATCCTTGTGGTAATGCAGGATAAATTGATGCAAATACAACTGGTTTCAAAACTTTAAAACCAGGAAGTGGTTCAATGTTATGATGTTTATAATCAATAACTGTATCTCCAACTCTTATATCTCTTGGATCTCTTATTAACGCTGCAAGATAACCAACTTCTCCTGATATTAACTCTTCTTTTTCTTTAAGTTCTAACTCAAATATTCCTACCTCAATAACTTCAAAAACTTTTTTATTTGAATAAAGCATTATTTTCATTCCTTTTTTGATTTTACCTTCAAAAACTCTTATATGTACTATAACTCCTTTATATTTGTCATAATGAGAATCAAATATAAGTGCTCTGAGAGGAGAATCTGTTTTATTTATAGGTGGTGGAATTTCTTCAACAATTCTATCTAACAATTCGTTAACACCTGTTCCACTTTTTGCACTAACAAGAGATATATTTTCACTTTGCGTTAAACTAATAATTTCTTTCTTAACTTCATCTACTCTTGCATTAGGTAAATCAATTTTGTTTATCACAGGAATTATCTTTAAGCTATTTTCTTTTGCTAAATAATAATGAGATAGCGTTTGTGCCTCAACTCCCTGTGTTGCATCGACAAGAAGAATTGCTCCTTCACATGCAGCAAGGCTTCTTGAAACCTCATAACTAAAATCAACATGACCAGGTGTATCGATTAAGTTTAAAATATATTCATGATTTCCCTTTTTGTAAACAAGTCTTACAGGATGAGCCTTAATAGTTATCCCTCTTTCTCTTTCTAAAGACATTTGATCTAATGCCTGACCCTCTTTTAAAAGAGGTGAAGTTAATCCACACAACTCAAGAAATCTATCACATAATGTTGATTTACCATGATCAATGTGGGCAATAACAGAAAAGTTTCTTATATTCATAATTTATAAATTATAACACAATTATTGTATAATATGATTTATGACTTTGCCAACACATTACTCATTTTCTCTTTTTATTCTCTCTTTTATTAAAAAAGAACCTTCGATTTTTCTATATTCAATCATTTCTCTACTTCCTGACATAGATATAAAAATCAAAGATCACAGAAAACTGACGCATTCATTTTTATTTTGTTTTTTAATTTTGATACTCTTTAGAAATAATTTAATATTCATACCTTATATATCGCACATTTTTTTAGATTATCTAACATACACTCCTTTGCCTTTACTTTGGCCATATAAAGGTAAATATTCTTTAAGATTAATAAAAAGTGGAAATATAACTGACAGATTATTAACTATTCTATTTTTAATTCTTTTTTTACTTAACTATTTTCTTTTAAAATAAAACCCAAAAAATTTTTGTCTTTTTCTACATAAGGTTTGAATAGTTCTATAAAGTATTTATCATTTATAAAAATGTAAAATTCTATTTTTTCTTTGAATCTAAAATTAGCAAAATTTAGAAGTGCATCTTTTGGAAATAATTTACTAGAATCAAAAACTCTATAAACACTTTCACCTTTTAAAAGGGAGTAAGAATTTTTTTCATCAATTAAAAAACCATCAAGTGATAATAATTTATTTTTATATTGAGTTAAATTTTCATTATAAATAAAATATATTTTTATTCCCCTTAGCAAAAACTCTTTATCAATCATTATTAGAGATGTTATATCTATTTCATTTGACAAAATAACCATCTTTGTTTTATTAGATACTAATTCTCTCGTCAGGTTATTTATGTTTTCTCTATATAATAATAATTTTTCTTCTTCTTCATTAATGAAACCTTCTATTATTACTTCTTTTTCTTTATCAAACCATGAAACAAGAAGATTTAATATCTCACACATATATCTTATTGGGAGATATGTTCTTCCCTCTTTTATTATTGGGTAAGAGTCAATAAAAATTTCTAAATCATTTATTACTATTTTGTTTTTATTAACATATAGATTTATTATTAAATTTTTATTCTTTAAAATAACCTCTCCATCTTTCCAAATTACTTCATATCCTAAAGTTTCTGATATTACTCTAACAGGAACCATTGTTCTACCATTAAATAAAAAAGGTGATGCATCCATTAATTTTTTAATTCCATCAACAAAATAATTCTTATCACCAATTTTAAATTTTACTGTATTGAATATTCTAAATTTTACTCGATCTGTGAGAAGTGGTATACCTTTTAGGAAAATAGTTATTTCTCCTTTGTCTGCTGTAAACATTAATTTATCCTTAATATTTATACTTTTGGTTAAATTTATTTCATTTATTTTTAAATCAAAGTTATAATTTTTTTTGTATTCATAAAAATTTTCAAATATAGTAAAATCTATTTGATATTTTAAAGCATCAATATTTTTTAAATTAATTTTAACAGGCAAAAATGTTCCTAGCCTGAATAGTGAAAAATTAACCCCTTCTTCTTCACATATTTTCATTAATTTTTCTAAATTTTCATGTGTATCATTTGCCTGTATACCACATAAAATTTTTGAAGAAACTTTTTTCTTTGTGTTTTTAATTATTTCTCTTACCCACTCTATATCTTTTTCATAATTTTTATGATATGCAAGAGGTGATATAAAATCTGAAATTTCAGATAACTTTTTGTAATCTTGACCAAAATGTAAAAAACCATATGGAAATGAATCTTTTCCTCCTTCTCTATAAGACAAAAAAGATGAACCACTCTGAATTAAAGTTACTGAAAAAAGAATTTCTTTTGAAATTGATGATATAAAGCTTTTTATCTCATTCGAAAAATTTGTTATAACCACACTTCTAATATCTGCAAGAAGAATTACATCTTTATCTTTATTATCATAAAGTGAAAATATATCGATATTTTTTATAAATATTTCAAGGATTCTATTCCAATTTCCACCGCGAGAGATGAAATTATTTTTAACATAATCATCGTAACCATAATAAACATTCGGATACCTTATATAGTCAAGTTGAATCCCATCTGCATCGTAATAATAAATTAATTCTTTAACTATTGTTTTTATGTAATTAATGTATTTTTTGCTATTTAAATTAACAACTTTTAATTCTTTATCTGGATATGGAGATGGATTATTTTTATCAGGAGAGTGGAATGAAGCCTCACTTTGATTTTCTTTTAAAAATTTAGGATCATAACCTATAGGTATATAATAGTGAACATTAATTTGGTATTTCTTAAATATACCAACAATTCTTAAAAGAGTGTTTTCATATTTTTTATAAAGCAATTCACCATTAATATCCTTTGCTAGAATAAATACATTTTTTATATTTCGATTTAAAAAGAATTTACACAAATCTATTATTTCTTTTTGAGATGAATTTGAAAATGTATTAATATGAATCCATATACCATTACCAATATCATTTAAATTATATTTATTTAATTGAATGTTTTTTGAAAAATATATATTTGGGAATAACAAAAAAATTATTAATAATACTTTAAGGAATTGACTCATTTTTAGATAAATTCTTTATAGCTTCTCTTGCTGCTTCTTTTTCTGCACCCTTTTTACTTTTACCTTCACCAACTCCAACTATTTTATCATTTACAAAAACTCCAACTATATACGTTCTATTATGCTCTAAACCTTTTATCTCAAGTACTGAATATTTTGGTAATGAATCAAACATTTTTTGAGTGATTTCCTGAAGATAGGTTTTAGTGTCATAAATCTTATCAATTTTAATATTTTTTATTAATTTATTAATTATTTTTCTTGTCGATCTTATACCTGAATCTAAATAAATGGCACCAATAAAAGACTCGAAAGCATCACATAATATATTTTCTTTTTCTCTTCCATTGTTTCTCTCTTCTCCTTTACCAATAATAAGGTATTCATTTATCTTCAAAATTTTTGCAAATTTTGAGAGTGTTTCTTTACTAATAAGTATCGCTTTGTATTTTGCAAGTATCCCTTCTGAGACATTTTTATATTTTTTAAAAACTTTTTCGGTAATTAAAAAATTTATGATTGAATCGCCAAGAAATTCCAGTCTTTCAAAATTTATTGGAGGTTTAAGAATATCTTTTGATGTATGAGTTAAAGATATTTCGATAAGGTTTCTGTTTTTAATCTTTATTTTAAAGTTTTCTTCTATATAAGATATAAAATCATTAATTGAATTCACTTTTTAGATTCTCTAGAAGTTTCAGTTCAATTAGATTTTTTGCCATTTTTATTGCATTTTTTATTGCAATTCTTTTTGATCTTCCATGACAAACAAGAACAGTTCCATTAATTCCTAAAATTGGACTTCCTCCATATTTTTCATAATTGAATTTTTCAAAATTATTTTTAAACTCATTTTTAACAAGTAAATATGATAACTTAGTCTTTAAATTCTTTTTAAAAATATTTTTTATTAAATTTAAAAAAAGTGATGCCTCACCTTCAAGTGTTTTTAAAGCAACATTTCCAGTGAATCCATCTGTTACACATAAATCAAATTCGCCATATAAAAAATCTTTGCCTTCCATATTTCCAGCAAACTCATCACCAAAATGATTCTTTAATAATTTATATGCTTCTTTTGTTAAATCATTTCCTTTTTCTTCTTCTTCGCCAATATTTAATAATCCTATTTTTATTTTATCTTTTCTTGTAATTATTTTCGAAAAAATTTTACCCATTTGCGTCCAATGTAAAAGATTCTGAGGCTCTGCATCGACATTTGCTCCTGCATCAACAAGAATTAAAAAACCTTTTAGCGTTGGAATTATTGCTGATTGAGTCGGTCTTATGTAGTCTTTAATCTTTCCGAGTATAAAATAAGAAGAAGTTAATATAGCACCTGTATTACCAGCAGATACAAATGCTTCTCCAAAACCATCTTTTAAAAGTGTTAAGCCTCTATTTATTGAAGAATCTTTCTTCCTTCTAAAAGCCATTACAGGCTTATCATCCATTGTAACAATTTCTTCAGCATGAAATATCTCGAAATTTTTTCTTTCTTCTTCATTTAAATTTTTTTTAATTTCACTTTCTCTACCAACAAGTATTATATCAATATCTAATTCTTTTTTTGCTAATTTTGCTCCTTCTATTATCTCATGGGGGGCATAATCTCCCCCCATAGCATCTAAGATTATTTTCACTCCTCAACCTCTTTAGCAATAACCTCTCTTCCTTTGTAATAACCACAATATGGGCATACTCTATGAGGAACAATTAATTCATGACAATGAGGACACTCAACAAGATTAATGTTTGGTGGTTTGTAAAATTTTGCTCTTCTAATCCTAACCCTTGACTTACTCTTTTTTTTCTTTGGAACTCCCATATGATTACCTCCTTAAGTTTAAATTAAGATTCAAAAATTATTGTTACAGTTTTTGTATCTTGATTCCAGAATACCTTTCCACCTAAAAATTCAGAGACAAATCTCACAGGAACAACTGTTCTCCCTTTTAAAGTATAAGGAGCAACATCTATTGTATAAAAAACACCATTCATTCTAACATAATTTTTATTTTGGTCAACCCATAATTCAATGTAAACTTCATTATATATTATTATTGCCTTATTCTCTTCTTTAACCCATAAAACCTGTGCTCCTCTGTTCTCTGAAATAAATCTTAGTGGTACCATTGTTCTTCCTTTTTCAAGAAATGGAGGAAAAGGTAAAATAAAAGACACATCATTTACATAAGCAACTTGGTTTCCAATTTGAAGAACTATTTTAATTGCTGATAACTTTTCAAATTTAACTCTTATTACTCCATTGCCACCATTACTCTCAATATATATTTTACCTTCATCAATACTCTGTTTTTTAATAGCAACATAAATTATATTACTATTTCCCTCAAAACTTGTTTTATTTAAAACAATCCAATCATCATTTGTATAAATTTTTCCTTTTAGAATTCCTTTTCCTGTGTTAGTAATTTTAATTTCAAGTATATCATCTATAGTTTTAAAATTAAGAACATTTGGTTCAAATTTTAAGATTGGAATATCTTGAAGTTTTGGAAAAATGTTAAGATCTGATGATTTGGTTATTAAATCTTTTAAATTATCGTCTTTAAGAATCGCCTCTTTAAATTTAAGCAAAGTTCTATTTTTCTCTTTTAAAACAATTTTTATATAAAAAAGAATTCCTGTTCCGCTTATTCCTTGAACACTACCTCTTCTTGCACCACCAACTATTATCTCTCTTCTTTCTAAATCAACCTTTGACAAAAAGAAAGTTTGTGAATCTTTCTTTAAAAATTCACCTTCTTTTATTTCAACAATTTTTAAATTTTCTGGTTCAAATTCAATATAAATAGAGAATCCATAAAGATTTTTTACATTTTCTACTTTTACAGGAATTGTTATTTCTTCATTTGGTAAAATTTCTAAACTTGTATTTCCAAAAGAAATTAAAGTTTCTTGAAAGGTTAATGATATATTTAAAAAAGCAAAAATTAAAATTAAAAATAAAGTTTTTTTCATCACTCAATCACAATATTTATAATTTTGTTTTTTATATGAATAATTTTTTTAATTATTTTATTCTCAACATGTTTTTTGATTTTTGGATCATCTAAAATTATCTTTTCTATTTCTTTTTCATCACTATCTCTGTTTATTTTAATTCTCCCTCTTACCTTACCATTAACTTCAACAACTAATTCTATAATATCTCTCTTTAATATTTCCTCATCATAAGAAGGCCAATTTTCCATATTAACACTTTCTTTATTACCCAATCTTTCCCACATCTCTTCAGTTATAAATGGTGCAAATGGAGATAATATTAATATGTAATTTTTAAAAACTTTTTCCAAAAGTGATAAATTTATTGTTTCCTCTTCACTCATATAATCTTGTATTGAGTTTATAAGTTCCATCAATGAAGCAATTGAAGTATTGAATCTAAAATTATTTTCTATGCTATCTGTAACTTTTTTAATTGTTTCATTAAGTTTTATTTCAAGTTCTTTATCTTTGTTTTTATCTATTTTAAAATTTTTATTTATATTTCTTAATTCAATGAATCTACTGAATAATCTCCAAACCCTATTTACATATCTACTCATACCCTCTATTCCTCTGTCTGTCCAATCTGCATCAAGTTCTGGAGGAGCTATGAAAAGTATATATAATCTTTCTGCATCAACACCATATTTTTTAATGATTTCATCAGGCGACACAACATTACCCTTCGATTTTGACATTGTACTGCCATTATAAAGAACCATTCCTTGAGTGAATAAATTTTTGAATGGCTCTTTAAAATTAATATATCCTTTACTATACAAAAATTTTGTAAAAAATCTCGAATAAAGAAGATGTAAAATTGCATGTTCAACACCACCAATGTATTGATCTACAGGCATCCAATAATCAACATATTTCATATCAAATGGGAAGTTAGTTGGATTGATCAAACTATTAGGTGAAGTATATCTTAAATAATACCAAGAAGAACATACAAAAGTATCCATTGTTTCAGTTTCTCTTTTTGCAATACCTCCACATTTTGGACATTTTGTATTTACCCATGATTCTGCTGTTTCAAGTGGATTTTTTCCTTCAATTCCAAAATTTACCTCTCTCTCATCAGGCAACATAACTGGAAGATCTTCATATGGAACAGGAACTGTTCCACATTTCTCACAATTAATAATAGGAATTGGAGCACCCCAGTATCTTTGTCTTGAAATAAGCCAATCTCTTAATCTATATCTTACAACTCTTTTTCCTAAACCTTTTTCTTCAATATATTCACTTATTCTTCTTTTTCCTTCTTCAGATGGAATTCCTGAAAAATTTTGAGAATTTACCATTATACCCTCATCTTCATATGCTTCATTCATTAACTCTTCATTTAAACTGAAATCTTTATTTTGGATAACAATTTTTATTGGGAGGCCATATTTTTTTGCAAAATCAAAGTCTCTTGAATCATGAGCAGGTACACCCATTATTGCTCCTTTTCCATATTGATAAACAACATAATTTGCAACAAAAATAGGTAATTTTTCTTGTTTTAATGGATTTATTGCATAACTTTTTAAAAATAATCCCTCTTTTGTTAATTCTGTTGAAACTCTATCGATTTCGCTTAATTTTAAAACACTTTCTTTAAATTTTTTAAATTCTTCATATAAACCATTTTTTATAGCAAGTTTCTCAGAAAGAGGATGTTCTGGAGCCAAAGCCATAAAAGTTGTTCCAAAAATTGTATCAGGTCTTGTTGTAAAAATTTCAATTTTATCCTCTAAATCTAATATCGGAAAAGATATGTCAACTCCTTCACTTCTTCCAATCCAGTTTCTTTGCATTATTTTCACTTTTTCTGGCCAATTTTCAAGTAAATCTAAATCATTTAATAATTCTTCTGCAAAATGAGTTATTTTAAAATACCACTGCTCTAACTCTCTTTTCTCAACTACAGAATCACATCTCCAGCATCTTCCTCCAATAACTTGTTCATTAGCAAGAACTGTTTTACATTTAGGACAGTAATTGACAAGTGCTTTGTCTTTATAAGCTAGACCAGAGTTGAATAGTTCAAGGAAAAACCATTGAGTAAATTTATAATAATTAGGATCACATGTTGCGACTTCTCTATCCCAATCATAAGAAATTCCTTGTTTTATTAATTGAGATTTCATTATATTTATATTGTTATAGGTCCACTTTTTTGGAGATATACCTCTCTGTATTGCTGCATTTTCTGCGGGTAATCCAAAAGCATCCCAACCCATTGGATGTAATACATTATAACCTCTCATTCTTTTATATCTTGCAACTACATCTCCAAGAGTGTAGTTTCTTACATGTCCCATATGGAGAGGACCAGAGGGGTATGGAAACATTTCTAAAACATAATATTTTGGTTTATTATAATCATATTTAGAGTATAATCCTTCTTTTTCCCATCTTTTTATCCACTTTTCTTCAATTTCAGAAAAATTATAAAATTCCATTAAAAATTCCTCCATGTAACATGGTGGAGCAGACGGGATTCGAACCCGCGACCTTCTCCATGCCATAGAGACGCTCTCCCAACTGAGCTACTGCCCCATTTATCTAAATCATTATATTTTTAATTTGAAACCATGTCAAGTTTAATTTATAATTTTTAGAAAAGTTAAAATTTTTAGAAAGGAGGATTTGATGAATTTGTTAAAAAGGGTTTTAATAATTTTATTAATTTCCACAATTCTTTTTAGCTTTATCAACTTTAATATTTCAAAAGCACAACAAAGAGATATTGCTCAAGTTGGTGTAATTGGTTTAATGCCAGATGATTATGTAGGCTCTTTTACTTTGTTATGGGCAAATACTGTTGAGGAGGATTTCAAATCAGAATTATCTTTTCCAATGCAAGGTATGAAATTCAAAAATGGGCTTCTTTATGTTTTAGATACATCTTATGGAAGAATCCACATCTTTGATAAAAATTTAAAACACCTAAAAGTATTTGGTGAACTTGGATTTGGAGAGGGAAGATTACAATACCCAGTAGATTTAGATGTGGATAATAATGGTAATGTTTATGTTGCTGATTTCTTTAATAATTATGTAATAAAATTCTCTCCAATTGGAGAAGCTTTATTGCAATTTGGTGAAGAAGGAAGTGATGAAGGAAAGTTTAATGGTCCATCAGGAATTGCTGTCTCAAAAGATGGAAAAATTTATGTTTCAGATCAATTAAACTCAAGAATTCAAGTTTTCTCAGATAAAGGCGTATTTTTAAAGGTTATTAAAATTGAAGAAATAAGAAATCCTCAGGGTATGTGTTTTGATGAAGAAAATAATCTTTGGGTTGTTGATGCAAAAAATTGTAAGGTTTATAAACTAGATACTGATGGAAAGATTTTATTTTCTTTCGGAAGTAAGGGTGGAGCAGATATACAATTTGTATATCCTTTTGATGTTGAAGTTAAAGGTAATTTTGTCTATGTAGTTGATAGAGGTTTAGGAACTCCACTGAATCCAAGTATTAAAAAATTTGATAAAAATGGAAATTTTGTTTTGAAATTTGGAAAAAGAGGAACAAGAGTTCCTCTTCAACTTGGAGAATTTTTAACTCCAGCAGGAGTCGCTATCGATGAAGATGAAAATGTTTATACTTTTGATGCAGGATATTTTTATGGACCAGGTAATCCATTTGGATGGCCAAGAACAACAAGATTAACAGTTTTTGATAAAAATGGAAATGCAAAAACTAAAATAGATTATAATTATGATCTTGAAGGGAGACTCATAAATCCAATTTCTGTATCTGTTGATTCATCTGGAAATATTTGGATAGCCCATTGGGCAAACTTCAGTGATATTGGTGAGGTTGCAATCTTTAACAGTGATGGAAAATTTTTAAAAAAAATAAGTGGTATATCACAAGATAAACCTTTTGCTGCAATTGGCGGTGTTTTATGTGGAAAAAATGAAGTATATGTTTCTTCAGGAATTGAAGGAGCACCAATATCAGTTTTTGATTTACAAGGTAATTTCTTAAGAGTTCTTGAGAATTGTAAAGATATAATACTTCAACCATATCAAATGACATTTGATAATCAAGGTAGAATTTGGGTTGTTACAAGAAACTTTATGGTATATGCAATTTCACCAAAAGATGGTACTATACTTAAAGAATTTCAAATAAAAGGTGAAGCAAATGCTATTGCAGTTGATTCAAATAACAATATTTATGTCGCGACATTTGACCATTATGTAGATGTCTATGATGAGAATGGTAAACTTTTAAGAAAAATAGGAAAGGGTGGTGGAAGAGCGCTAGAAAAATTCTGGTTCCCAACCGGAGTAGCAGTTGATAAAGATGGTGTAGTGTATGTAGCTGATACTGAAAATGGAAGAATACAGATGTTTAAGAGTGATGGTATATTTTTAGGTTCAACACCAAGAGGTTATTATGAACTTGCACATTTATTCATTGGTCAAGATGGTTTAATATATGCAGCAGATCTATTTCATAATGTTGTAAGAATAATTTCTCCTTTTGGAGAAAAATTACAAGATTATTCTTTCTCAATAACTGCAGATGCAATAGAAAAAATTTCTAAACCAGGGATTGAGGTGACATTTAATTTAACATTATCAAATAAAGGTGCAAAAGAAGATACATATTTAATTAATTTAATATCAGATGTTTATGAATGGAAAGTATTATATCCTAAAGAATTTATGGCCAATTCAAAAGAAAAAAAGAGTTTTGAAGTAAAAGTTACTCCTCCTACTTCAGCAAAAATAGGAGATGAAATGAAGATTGACCTTGAGATAAAATCAAACGGAGATCCAAACTTAGTTAAAACTATTTCATTAAAGGTTGTACTTGCAACAAGAACAAAAGTTTTAATTAGTGCCTTACAGGTAGATCTTGATTCATCATTTGAAATACCGGTTCTAATTCAAGAAGTTGAGAATTTATATGGTTTTGGATTTACTTTAAACTATAATAAAGAATATTTGGACCTTGAAGATGCAATTGAAGGAGAATTTTTAAAGAAAGATGGCATATCTACTCTATTCTTAAAAAATGTCAATAAAGAAAAAGGTGAAATTATAATTGGAGTATCAAGAACAGGAAAAGTTCAAGGAATTAGTGGAGAAGGTTTACTTATAAAATTTAAATTTAAAGCGCTTAAATTAGGTAAAACTACTATAAAAATCACAAATCTTGTTTTAAAAGACCCAGATCTTAATGAAATAAAAGCAAATCTTGAAATAGGAGAAATTAATATTGTTGAACCAGATAAAAAACCACCTGTTCTTTCTTTAAATCTTCCAAGCGAAACAAAAACACAAGATTTACTAATCAGTGGAAAGCTAACAGATGAGAGTGGAATAAAATATCTAAAAATAAATGGAAAAGAAGTTCAAGTTAAAAGTGATGGTTCATTTAGTTACACATTAACTCTTGTTGAAGGAATGAATAAGATAACGATCGAAACAGAAGATTCAAGAGGAAATAAATTAACCAAAGAGTATTATGTTAATTATGTTAAAAAAATAATATTAAAACTTCAAATAGGAAACAAAATTATGTTAGTTAATGATA